>JAEEGL014340943.1_pt1 | contig 45213 bp, 36 predicted proteins | sample 9134231 | NCBI WGS metagenome assembly JAEEGL01 (sample SAMN16246548, study PRJNA631951) | gut metagenome | biome: gut microbiome; feature: rumen; material: fiber-attached | host: Bos | place: Iran: Karaj | collected 2018-10 | reverse complement strand
GATATCCTGAATTACAGAAAAGAAGATCTTCCTTTTTTCGGTTCCGAGACCAACAACAAGTACATTTACTCGTTTATACTCAACGGAAGCATAAGCATGATCTTTCTTTGGATCGAAAGCGGTTTTGATATGGACATCGAAGAACTCGCCAGGCTGATGGACAAGCTTTGCTACATGACCTACAAGGAACTGGCCGTTTAAGATTCCTCTGTTGATTCCACCGTTATCACCGGTCCCTGGTCACCTTTATCGAAGTTGCCGGTGATGCCGTCACCTGTATTGGGAACGAACGCAGAATAGATCACATCGATAATGAAGAACACAAGAAGGACAGCTTCCACTGGTATTAGTATCTTCTGCTGGGCTTTTCTTATCATGTTATCGAGGAGCGGAGCCAGAACATATATGAAAGCCATTCCGGCAGCACCGAAAACGAACAGGCCTTCTGCGCAGACTCTTCCGTCGATATTGAAGAAATATCCGGAATAATCCCACCATTTCTTGTCGAAGATCATTTCCAATGCCCATCCGCCGAAATACTCGACCACTCCGCACAGGACTACGGTCGCTATAAGATGCAGTACCGGCCTGCGCCTTAAAACAAACAGGAATATCAATACTATCAGGCCGCCCACGCCGTAGATCGGGAGCCACGGTCCGTGAAGCACGCCTCGGTTGATTATCTTGCCCTGCTGAACATAGTAGAAGAAAAGTTCCCAGACCCAGCCGAACATTGCAAAGATAAAGAACAATGCCGCAAGCGAAGGCAAAGAATAGTGACGCATGTAATGGATATGCGCCAAAGACTTGAGTTTCCTCTGTTCGGGGATCGGAGAAAGCCTTGAAGGATAACTCTCCCCTTCCGCTTCATTCTTATAAGCCAAGAGCTTCACACGGCGCTCTTCGTTAGCCTCATACTCCATCTCATCCTTCGTATTCCAGAGAACGACACCGAAATGATCAGCTATAAACTTGTTCCTGCCCTTAAGTCCGTCCAAAGAATACTTACCGGCAGCAAGCTCATCCATTACGTCCGCATAAGCATCCATAAGCGAGTTGTTGTCTGCCTTTGCAAACAGATAGATATCGTTGAGCTGGTCAACTCCCTCGATCTCATTCTGCTTGGCTGCTTCCCTGACCCTTGCATAGAACTCGGAATAAATGCAGATCTTATAAGGGTTGGTATACAGAACGCCGAACACTCCGAGAGTGAAAACATTCAATATATTCCAGCCCAATATGCTGATAATGATCTTAAAAAGAGTCCATTTGTTGCCTCTCATCATCCTCCACGAAAGCTTAAGCGCATCCCGTGTCTTGATGTCGGGATTCTCGGCAATGATATAAGGCACAAGGAAGAATCCGAATCTTACGATAGGATAAAGGACAATGGTAAAAGACGACAGGAATTCGATTATCCACAAAAGACCCATTGTGACAGCCGATCTCGTCCACCTCTTCATGCGGATGAAGAAAAGATAACGGGATACCGGTATCTTCTTATAGATCCTGCCTTCAAGGAATATCCTTCTGATAATGGCAACGAAAAGATTACGTACAAACAGCCAGTAAGTAAATGAGACCAGCGCCAATACAGAAATAATAGCGATATTGGCGGCACGGGGGTCTCCCACAATGCCTGATATGGTTGAATACATATGTGAAAAGAATGTATCGCCTGCAACAAAATCGATTATCTGATTGAGAACGCCTTTTGTCCTTCCGAAAACCTGGGAACCTTCAGGGCTCTTGATCTTCCTGTTAACATCCTCAAGCTGCTTTTCAACATTGCTGCGGAAAACGCCGGCATCGTTATCCAGTGCCTTAACGCCTTCCTTGATCTTTTCCTCTGTCTCCGGGTTAACTTCCACAGTTATGGATGAATTTGAGAACATATCGAAGAACGTCGAGCGCATATTGATCAGATAGTCAGAGGTGATGAACTCCGCATCCATGAATACTGCGAGAAGACAGGCCACTACAAAAAACAGATAGTGACGCTTCAAGCTACCTCTGGCATCGCGCTTGAGCATACGGATGCCGTATTCCATCTTGTTCTTCTTTTTATTGTCAGGCATGAGGATATATTATCAAAAAAAGGCCTCTCCGTAAAAGGAGAGGCCTTAAAAAGTTTTTTACCGGATTACATTGCGGTGTAGCCGCCGTCTACAGGAAGGTTAACGCCTGTAACGTATGTCGTTGCGGGAGATGCGAGGAAGCAGATAGCTGTATCGAGCTCGCCTTCGTTGCCGTATCTCTCAAGAGGGATCATGGTCTTTGCATTAGCCTGGAAGAACTCGGAATCGAGTGTCTCCTTTGTAAGCGGGCTGTAGAAATAGCCGGGGCAGATCGAGTTGACCGTAATACCGTACTTACCCCACTCGGAAGCCAAAGCCCTTGTAAGGTTTACAACGCCGCCCTTAGCTGCGTGATAAGGTGAAGCGGGAGCAACCTTGTTGCCTACGAGACCATACATGGAAGAAATGTTGATGATGCGTCCGAACTTGTTGGGGATCATGTATTTCTTTGCAACAGAACGTGCAAGTCTGAAAGTACCGAAGAGGTCGATGTTGATCTCATTGTTGAACTGCTCGTCTGTGATGTCTTCTGCAGGAGCAACTGCGCCTGTACCTGCATTGTTAACGAGGATGTCGATCCTGCCCATCTTGGCAAGGATCTCATCAACTGCAGCCTCAACTGCATCTGTATCCGTGATGTCGCACTTAACTGCGAGTGCCTTAACTCCATAAGTCTTCTCGATATCAGCTGCAACCTCATCGATAAGATTCTGACGACGGGCGATCGCAACAATATCGCATCCCTGTCCTGCCAGAGCTTTTGCCATCTGAACACCGAGTCCCGTGGAGCATCCTGTAATTACTGCCACTCTTCCCTTGAAATCGAAAATGTTAGCCATACCCGTACCGCCTTTATAGTTTTTTTGCCGGAGCTTTCCAACTCCACTGAAATTATACAAGACCATTTTCCCTTCAATAAGTCAAAAAAGATGTCTTTTTGCACGTTTTTGACCCTTTAAGTGATGTTTCCATTAAGAAATCATCTCGTTTGCATATATTGCTTTCAGAATGATTTTCAATTCATTATGAAAGAGCTTTGCGCCTGTGAAATGGTATAATGAAATTACTTCATATAATTATTCGGGAGGACTACGCCATGAAATTTTATAAAGGAAAGTGTGGAACCGTTGTAACTAAGCTTTTCGAGGCTGAGTGCCAGGGCGGTGTCCTTGAAGAACTCATCCCCAACACTACTGATGCTGCCGGCGAGAAGCACGTTCCTGTCATCTCGGTTGACGGACAGACAGTAACAGTAAAAGTCGGTGAGGTCGCTCATCCCATGATGGATGCCCACTACATCACTTTCGTAGCTTTGGAGACCGATAAGGGCGCTATCGTAAGACAGCTCAAGCCCGGCAGCGAACCTGTTGCGGTCTTCACCATCGGATCTGACGAGAAAGTCATTGCAGCATATGAATACTGCAATCTCCACGGTCTGTGGATGGCTAACGCATAAACCGTAAGGCGAATAACACTCATGCAGAATAAGGATTTTAAAGACAAGAGCAAGCTTTCATTGAAAGAATGCTTATTTCTTATTCTGTCCGCAGTTATTATCATCACCATAGCTTCTACCTCTTCGCCTTTGTTCCCGCTTAATCCGTGGGACGATGCAAACTGCTTTCTTACAGTGGGCAGAGGAATAATCAAAGGTCTGGTCCCTTACCGTGATCTTTATGAACAGAAAGGTCCTGTTTTATATCTGGTCCATGCTTTATGCTCTCTTGTTCCGGGTAAGAGCTTTACCGGGGTATGGATCCTCGAATGCGTTATGGCAAGTGTTTTTGCCGTTTTCTCATGGAAAACGGTAAAGCTTTTTGTTAATCCTTCAGCAGTCTGCACCGGTCTTGTCCCTCTTTTCTTATCAGTAATCTATACGATGCGCTTATTCAACTTCGGAGACAGTGCCGAGGAACTGTGTTTTCCACTTCTTGGCATTGTTCTGTACTACGCGCTCAAGGCAATAAAGACTGAAGATAATCTTCCACAGCTTAAAGAAGGCTTCATCTGCGGAATCATCGCAGGAATCCTGTTCTGGACCAAATACACATTTACGGCATTTATAGCCGCATATTGTCTGCTCATCATCATCTATTCGATCACCCGCCGAGAGTTCAAGAAGCTCTTTTCTCTCATCGGACTGTTCCTTGCCGGAGCAGCCGCAGCTTCCGTTCCTGTCATCTTATATTTCGCTGTAAACAATGCTCTCGGCGATCTTTTCACATCCTATTTCTATAACAACATGTTCCTTTACAACTCGGGTTCACACACTTCCGGAATCTATTCGATACCGGTTATAAAGAACATTGTCATTCCTTTTGTCATCCTTTTCAGGCTTGGAAAAGAATACCTAAACCTTGGAATAATACTTATACTGATTATCCTAGGCGCAGTCTCTTTCGAACGCAGATACAGGCTGAGAGCCATAATCCTTTTTGCCATCACTTTCCTGATCACGGCAATGGCCACCTTCCCGCGCATTTATTACATTTACTACTATGCGTATATCTTCATGTTCTATCTGCCTTTCGCACTGATAATGACAGTAAGGTTGGAAGGCTATATCGAATCAAAGCTCAAAGACAGCAAAAGACTGGTCTCGATATTTATCGGAGCAGTCTGTGCCATTACAGTTGCCGTCATGATCCTGCTGAGCAAGAACAATTATCTGTTATTAAAGCCTGCCAAAGACATACCTCAGTTCAAATTCGCCGAAGAGATCAACAAGACCGAAAACCCGAAGATACTTACATTTGACATAATGGATGCCGGCTTCTATACAAGCGCCGGGATACTGCCTTCTAACAGGTTCTTCTGTTTTCTTAACATCGAAAAAGACTGGCCTGCGATCCTCGATGAACAAGGCAGGCTCATAGATGAAGGCTACTTTGATTACATCATCTGCTATGATGATGACTACGATTGGGAACTCTACGAGTTATGCAGGACTGAAACAACTCCAGTCTGTGATTTCACGGGTACACTCGCCACCGACCAGTTCTGTCTTTACAAGCGCAAAACTGATTCTTGATCACTCATACCACCTGGAAAATATAGCACTTGAGATACTGTGTCTCCGGAACGCTCAAAAGCACCGGATGATCAGGCGCCTGTCCTCTCGCCTCTACAAGCCTCAACGAAACAGAAGCGTCTCTTGCAGCTGAGACAAGCATCTTTTTGAAAAGCTCATCCGTCATGAAATGAGAACATGAACAGGTCGTAAGATATCCGCCTCTCGGCAAGACCTTCATCGCCCTGAGATTTATCTCTTTATAGCCCCTGGATGCAGCTTCAACAGTCTGTCTGGACTTGGTAAATGCCGGTGGGTCAAGGATAATATAATCGTATGAACGATCCTTTCTTTCAGCCATTCCGGTAAGCAGATCAAATACATCAGCGCAGACAAAATCCATCTTTATATCAAGAGAGTTCCTTACGGCATTCTCATGAGCCATGTCAACGGCCTGCTGAGATATATCGACACTGGTGACATGCTCAGCACCGGCAAGCGCACAGTTCAGTCCGAACGATCCGGTGTGTGTAAAGCAATCCAGGACTCTTCTTCCGGGGGCGAGCTTTGCCGCAGCTGCCCTGTTGTATTTCTGGTCAAGGAAAAAGCCGGTCTTCTGTCCTTCAGCGACGTCGACCAGATATCTTATACCGTTCTCGGTTATTTCCGTAACAGCAGTTGCAGGCACGGCGCCAAAGCCATGATACCAGCCTTTTGTTACTTCAAGACCTTCCTTCTCCCTGAGCAAAAGATCATTTCTCTCGTAGATACCGCTTACGGCAACGCCAAGCTCTTCAAGACTTTCTTTAATCGCCCGGTAGATATCTTCTTTTATCAGCTCAACGCCAAGACAAGCAGTCTGAACCGAAAGGATATCCTCATAACGGTCGACAGTAAGTCCCGGTATAAAATCAGATTCGCCGTGAATAAGCCTGCAGCACCTGAAATCCTGCTCGGGAAGGATATCGCGGCGGTATCTTATGCTGTAGCTTATACGTCTTTTCCAGAAAGCATAATCGAACTGATCATTTGCATTTCTAGATATGATCCGAATCCGGATCTTTGAACCCGAATTATAAAAGCCTGTTCCCTGCCAGCTGTTGCCTTCAAAACAGTCGATAAGACAGCCGTCCGCAGGATCGCCGTCAATTGACCTCACTTCGTCGGCATATACCCAGGGATGCCCGTTCTTAAGAGCTGAAGCAGCCTTTGAAGTTATCGATGCTTTGGGATACTTTCTTTCCTGTTTCATTTTATGCCCAAGCGTCCTGTGATCTGGGGATCCTGATATCCGAAAGGATCATCTCTTCTTCAATGAACCATTCTCCCGTAGAAGCCTTAAGCCTCATCTTTATCATTCTCGGAGAATCAGCTCCGGATGATCTCATAAAGACTCTGATCCTTCCGTTATCTTCTGATGCGGCATCCTTCTCAGGGATAACCGTATAAGGCATCGAAGGCGTATAGTCATTCTCCGGAGATGTGCCTGCGAAATACGATCTGACAACGTATTCCTTTCCGTCACTTAACCTGTCTTTGATGAACTGCTTCTCATACTCCGAAACGCCGCCGGGACCTTTCAGGAACTCAAGCATGGAAATTGCCGCAGCGGGATCATCCTTGTATCTCATCATTGCAGCGACAAAAAGAGCTGCTCCGTATTCGGGTTCCTTAAGACTAGCCTCTGGTAATGCCTTCAGCTCGGTAACATTTGACGGAAGCGAAGCAAAACTAATAATCATCAGATGATCCTCCGGAAATATATATACGGAAATTATAGCACAGTAGATTACTGCGCAATAATCTCCGCATATTCCCGTAAAATACCGTTAATCAGGATCCGGGAAATCCAACTTACTTCCCGTCGAGGTCTTGATGACCCTGATCTGCTGGCTCTCAGGGACAGCCGCTATAAGCTCTTCCCTGTGGCTGATAACGCCGACGAGCTTATTGGCTCCGGTCAGGTTCTCAAGTATCTCGATAGCCGTATCGATAGACTTCTTATCAAGTGTACCAAAGCCCTCATCGACAAAAAGAGCATCCATCTGAACGCCGCCGTTATTTGATGAAACAGTATCTGAAAGACCAAGTGCCAGACTGAGAGAAGCCTTGAAGCTCTCACCGCCTGAAAGATTGCCTACAGGCCTCTTGTGACCGGTATGGTAATCAAATACCTCAAGGTCAAGGAAATTTCCGGTCTTTTTGCTGAGCTGATCATCTTTACGCAAAAGTCTGAACTGGCCGTCACTCATAGGGGTCAGTCTCCTGTTCGCAGCGGCAATGATGCCGTCAAATCCTGCAGCCTGGATATACTGTTCCAGCGTGATCTTTCCTTTACCGGTATTACCACGCGCAAGGTCACTGAGTCTCTTGCAGATATAGTATTCCTTTCTTGATTTCTCGAGGCCGGCCTTCTGGTCTGAAATATTCTTTTTCTTTTCGTTGTTGATCGAGATTCTGTTGGAGATCTTATTCTCAACAGCTCTTATTTCTTTAACAGCTTTCTCCTGTTCGGCACACTTTGTCTTAAGCTCTTCAAGATCGATAACAGTCTTACCCTTGGCATCTTCTCTTGCCTGCTTAAGCTGGGTCTCATTCGTGGAGACATCCTGCTTATACTTGTTTATCCTGTTTTCAGTCTTGGTAAGCTCTCCTTCCGGAACAGCAAGAGCACGCATCTCTTCAACCGATGCGAACTTCTGAACAGTAAGCTTTTCGTCCAAAACTTCCTTAAGGATCTTCTCATCATTTGTCTGAGTCTGTAAGGTCTCATTAAGGGTCTTCAAAGCAGAAACTGCAGCTGTCTTCTCGTTATCAGCCTTTGTTTTGCCGGAGACGGCATCTTCAAGCTTCTTGTTGATCTCTTCAGCAAGTTTTTTTGCTTTGTTCATCTCACCGGATGCAGTCTTCCAGTCTGCATAGCTGAGTTTTTCAAGAGTCTTAAGAGTTGCGCTTGTCTCAGCAAGTGCTTTTTCAACTGCACTGTTGCTCTCACTCAATTGCTGTTTTCTGTTTCCGATCTCTTCAGTTTTCTCACCGGCCTTAGTCAGTTCCTTCTGAGCCTTATCCAGGCGATCACAATCTTTGCTGAGCTGGATATATACAGCCTCATTAGCATTGATCTTTTCACTGATCTCAGTATCAGCTTTACCGAGTACGACAACGAGATCATCAAGACTCTTGCCTTCGGAATCCTCCTTGAAGGAAGTTTTGAGCAATGCATCCAGGATATCGGACCTCATAAGTTCTTCATATTCACCGAGAGCATTTTTTGCTATTTCGGCCGCAGTGTTATCGTCTGCTTTTTTTGTCTGAAGATCAGTCTCTTTCTTCTTTAATGCTTCAAATTCTTTTTCGGAGATATCTGTTTCCGGAATAACGGCAAGATGTGGATGATGCGTAGAACCGCATACCGGACAGGGCTGCCCGTCCTGCAGATCTTTAGCAAGTATTCCGGCTTTGTTCCCTTCGATTATCTTCTCTGCATTTATACGGTCTGCATTTGCCTTCTCATAGGCCTCAAAGGACTTTTTGTATTTATCCTGTTTGAGCTTAAGGTCATCACGACGCTTTTTGCATTCCTTAACACGAGCATCCAGAATCGCCTTGATCTCTTCAGAATGAGACTTAAGTTCCTTGCCTTCAGTTTCAGCCTTCTGCCTTTCTATCGGCTTATTCTTTAAATCTTCTATTGTTTTCTGAAGCGAATTTACTTTTTCCTTCAGAGCAGCTTCTTCAGCCTTGATGCTGGCATCCGCATCTTTATTTTTCTTGTCAGCTTCTTCAAGATCTTTAAGCTTCTTAGAAAGGTCATCACGCTGCCTGTATTTAGTTTCCTCTTCGGAAATCTTATCAATGCGCTTGTTCAGTTCTTCAAGTTCAGGTCTGCGCTTTTCAGCTTCAGAAAGCGCTTCCTCCGCTTCCTTAGCCTTCTTTTCGGCATTGGCATTATCAGCAAGCTTCTTGTTGATCTGCTCTTTTGTGGCGGTAATTTCTTTGCGCTTGTTATCCCATGCAACAAATGAAGGGTTTACTTCACGCGAAGCTGCCTTCTGACGGTTGAGCAAAGCCTCAAGATCAGTCATATCCTTCTGCTGTTCTTTAAGCTTTTCTGCCTGCTTCTCAAGCTCTTGGACGCGCTCAATGAACTTATTGTTTGTCTCGGCAGTAGCATATTTGGCGTCAAGTTCTTTCTGTGCTTTTTCAGCTTTTGAAAGATCTTTTTTGACGGATTCTCTCTTAACATTATCAGAGGCGACCAGTGTATCGATAACAGCGATCATATCATCAAGATTCCAGGCGCTGCCGGTATTCCTTGCCTTTTCCTGAAGTTCTGTAAGATCAGCGTAATGCTCATCTTCAGGCTCGGCTATTACGTCATCAAAGTATTGTACAATACTCTTCTCGGCATCATGGACCATCGACTCGTTATTCTTGACGCGGTTAAAAAGTCTTTCCGCGATCTGATTGTATCCGCTGGTATTAAAGATAGTACGTAATATCTCTGTCCTTTCTTTAGTATCAGCATTAAGAAGATCCCAAAATTCGCCCTGCGCGATCATTGCGATCTGCTTGAACTGCTTATCGTCTATCTTCAGAAGATCGACGATCTTTTTGTTTACATTGGTAAGACCGTCTGCAATCGGAGCGCCGTCTGCGTAGAGAACCGCACTCCCGGCCTTCCTTGCAGTGCCTTCTCCGCGCTTCTTCTCATACTCATAAGAGGGTTCTCTGTAAACGTGATACTCGTGACCCTGGTGCGAGAAGTAGAAGTCAACAAAGCTCTTCTGCTTGGCATCAGCATATTCGCTCCTAAGGTGTTCCTTATCTCTGTAATGGCAGCTGGTATCACCATAAAGAGCAAAGCAGACGGCATCAAAGAGCATAGTCTTTCCTGAACCGGTATCACCGGTAATAAGGAACAAGCCTTTATCTTCGAATCTTTCAAAGTTGATCTCGGGCATCAGACCGGCATATGGTCCGAACGAGCTGATAATAAGCTTAATCGGCTTCATTTAAAACACCTGCCTCTCTGGCTGCTTCTCTCATTACAGCCATCTCCTCATCGCTGATATCGCAACCGTAAACCTGCTTATAAAAATCACTTATCAGGTCTTCAAATGTCCTGTTCTCTGCTATCTGCGAAATATCAACCTTTTCAACTTCTCTTGTACGTGAATTGTCGAAATCGACCTTGACAGTATTAGGATAACTCTGCTGGAAAATACCCATGACATTATCAATGATGACCTCATCTGTCAGCGTTGCATAAATAAAATCATCGGGAGATGAGATATTAGCAGGGTCAAGGAGCTCCTCCATCTTACCTCTTATATGCCTGACATCACGCTTAGGATTAAGCAGAACAAGCTCAAAGCTTATGTCGTTTTTCCCGTTTACCGTGATCAAAGGGACTGACTTCTTGTCGTTGATCTCTTTGAGAGAATACTTAAGCGGAGTTCCAGAATACCTGCACAGATCTCTTCCAACTTTCTGAGCCGAATGGATGTGGCCTAATGCAACATAATCGAACTTGCTGAAGCAGTCATATCCTACCTTCTCAACAGTACCGACATTTTGTGTTCCGATGCTCTCTGAGCCGCTGAGTAAAGGATCTTCCTTACCCGCGACGAACTGGTGCGCGATTACAATATTGCACTTGCTCTCGTCGATACCGGCCTTATCGATCACCAGCCTTACCGCATCTTCATATGTATCGATCGTCTCATCCGGATATACGTGTCTTACGTGTGACGCCTTTACAAACGGAAGCATATAGATATTTATCTCGGTATCCCCGTCTCTTAAGACATGGCAGTCAAGTTCACCATCATAGATCGCGGAAATATAGACTCCCTGCTTCTCAAACGTCCATTTGCCGTAGTTGAGCCTGTCATCGGAATCGTGATTGCCGCTGATCATAAAGACCTTCACATTGCGCGATACAAGGTCCTTAAGAAAAGAATCGAGAAGGTTAACGGCTGCTTCGCTGGGGATCGATTTGTCAAATACGTCCCCGGCGATAAGCACAGCGTCAACTTTCTCTTTATCGATCAGATCAAGGATCTGACCGAGGATATACTTCTGATCCTCGATCAGATCGAATTCTCCAAGGCTTCTGCCAAGATGAAGGTCTCCCAAATGTATCAGCTTCATATGTCTGCTCCCTCGAAATTACAGATAAAACTTCGGACACTTACACTTATCCCAATTATACAACGGGACAAGAAACAAAAAGTGAGATTAAACGGACTGATATCAGGCGCTCAGCTTGTCCGAATCCGCAACAGAGATCATGGAAGCAAGATATACGTCAAACTTGCTCAAAACAGTCTTTACGCGCTTTGCTCCAAGACCGATAACAGAGCAGCACTCGCTGATCGGCATCTTGTTGACGCGGCAGAAAACGATGACCGCGGCATCGATAAGGCCGTCTTTCTCTGCTGTCTCAGAAACAGCTTTCCAAAATGCTTCAGTATAATAGTCTTTCATACCGGGTCACCTCCTCAGCAATATTTTGCAAGTGAAATATCGAATCTTTCGAGATAGAACTTCCTTATGCACTCACAGAACTCGCGGATATATCTTCTGATAGTCCTGTTGTTATAGAATTCGAGGTTAGAGATCCTCTCAATAGTGATATTTCCCGTAAGATAGCGCATAGCTATCCTTGATTTCTCAGCGCCTGTCATGGCAGAAGCGCAGTTAAGAGCCTCGTTCCAATGATTTACGATAGTCATAAAAGCATCTCTGGGATCGGTATAACCGTTCTCAGCCATGGATGATGTAAGGAGCTCAATGGCTTCACGTCTGAATGCAATGTCTTTAACTGTACAATTCAATTCTCTCATGTCTTTAACCCTTTCTTTCACGTCGGTAAAAACACTCCAGAAGACAGTACGCAGAGGGTTTTAAACCACGCTGCGTGCATCCCTTACTGCAAACAGCGAGTATAAATATCCAAGGCATCAACTGCCTCAAATGCGGACTATATTCAGTTTTACGGAAATCACGCTGCCAGCTGCAGCATGTACCTCACGCTATCGGAGCTATCTTTGCCAAAGTAAACTGTAACCACTTAAACCTACCTAAAAAAACAAACTCTTCAGAAACGCCCAAAAACTAACGACAAACAATAATAACCGGACGTTCCCCTTAACCGACAGTTACAAAAATAGATGCTCCTTTCTGAAGTTTTGTGTTCAATATACCACTCTTGGAATTAAAATCAATAGCAATTCGAAAATTTGTTCTCACAATTTGTAGTGGCATTGGCTATACAATATATTAAAATACCCCAAGATATAGATTTTATTATATCTTCTGTTCTCTTCCCTTTTCAAAGCCTTTAATATGGCATATCAGAGCAGATCTCAGACCCTCAAAGTCCTTAAATACGCCTTTTGTTCATCAGAGATCCTGAAGCTCTCCACTGCTTTTTGAATTGCCTTATTATGTGTCTTTTTATCGAGCCGCTTGGCTTCGATAACCTTTACCGCTTCATCGTACTGCTTGGCAAGAGCAGTTGCAAAATACCACGCCGTCATCAGACTCACATAATTAAGGTCTGTTCTGTCTGCTCCTGCCGCCATTTCCAGATATTCGGGCTTGAAGTCGTCATCAAGATAGAATGACATGAGCATCTTTATACCGTAACGTATCGTGTATTCCGCATCCGAACCCAGCCACCGGGATATATACGGCAAAAGCTCTTCAGTATGCTTTTTATGTACCTTAGGTATAAATTGGTCACAAACTGCCCAATTGTCAACAAAAGGAAGAAATTTCTCCGTCTCTTTTATTATTGTATCAAAATCTTTCTCGTCATTAAGTATCATGGCATGAAGCAGATTCTCCTCATAATACTTATGAGGCAGCTTGCTTATAAACGCCTTGTATTCACCGTTCTTGCGCAATTCCTTGGCATATTTCTTTACATCCGGAGTACGTATGCCGATGATCGTTTCCGGATCAACGGTGGTAATTATCTTTTGCTGCAACGCACGGTAGTCCGGATCACTCCTTATATCAAAAAGATGCTTTTGTATCTTTGTCAGCGTCATCTGTCATATCCCTTTCATTCTGTAGCCTGAGCCTTTGACTGTCTGTATCAGTTTTCCTTTTTGGCCAAGGAGTTTTCTCAGGTACTTTATCTGAGTATCCACTACTCTTTCGGTACCGGTGTAACCGTTTCCCCAGACTTCTTTCAGGATTGTATCACGGCTTACAGCCTCCGGTTTGTTTTCGAGAAGCACTTTAAGTATCAGCATTAACCTGTCAGGAAGATCGACAATCCTGCCGTCAACGGTTACAAGTCCTGTAACAGGATGCATCCTGATACCTCCGCACTCAAGCATTTTAACGGTCGTTTTCTTGTCGCCCGCATACTCAAGCGCAACATAGAAAAGTTCCATCGGCATGAACGGTTTAAGAATAAGGTCATCGGCACCGATCGCATACATTAGATCCGTATCCTCAAAATTATTGAGATCAGAGATGAAAACAATAGGGCACTTGCAATTATCCCTTATCCTCCTGCACAGATCTACGGCTATGTCACCGCGCTGCCTGATGTCGGCCATAACGATACCATATTCATGAGAACGTACTTTTTCAAGTCCGTCAGAACCGTCACAGGCCATATCCAGCTCGAATATACCGTTACCTTTTAACGAAAAATACTCCTTAACCTGTTCCCTTATGTCAAAAGAGTCTTCGATCAATAAAATCCTGTACAAAGCAATTTATTCCTGACTGAAAAACAGAGGGCCCGGAAGACCCGGGACCCTCTCAAACCATATCTTCCTATATCAGAGATCGTAATACATTTCGTACTCCATGGGAGTAGGCATTGCTACGTGTCTCTTAAGATCTTTCCTCTTATTGTTGATCCATATATCGATGAGTTCTTTCGGGAATACACCGCCTTCTCTCAAGAACTCGTTATCAGCAGCCAAAGCCTTGATCGCGGAACCGAGCGACTTGGGCAGACCCTTTATCTTTGCCTTCTCGGCATCAGACAGATTAAACAGATTGAAATCGTAAGGTCCGTAGCCTTCCGCTACCGGATCGATCTTTTTCCTGATTCCGTCCAAACCTGCCATAAGGATTGCTGCGTAACAATAATAAGGATTGCACGTCGCATCAGGATTACGAAGTTCAAATCTCTTCTTGTCAGGAGTTCTTGCATAAGCCGGTATCCTTATGACGGAACTGCGGTTTGCTGTTGCAAAACCGATCGTAACCGGAGCTTCAAATCCCGGGATCAGTCTCTTAAACGAATTCGTTGAAGGATTGGAGAAAGCGCAGATAGCACCGATGTGCTTAAGGATACCGCCGATGAAATACATCGCAGTCTGGGACAGGCCTGAATAGCCGTTCTCATCGTAGAATACCGGCTTGCCGTCCTTGAACATCAGCATATGGACATGCATGCCTGAACCTGCTTCGCCATAGATAGGCTTCGGCATGAATGTAGCGGTCCTGCCTTCTCTGACAGCCTCATTCTTGATGATGTACTTGGCGAGCATTGTCTTATCTGCCATCTCTGTCATAGTACCGAATTCAACTTCAACTTCCATCTGACCGGGACCGCCGACCTCGTGGTGATGATACTTAACATCAATACCCTGTTCTTCCATCAGCATCGTTACACGGCTTCTGAAATCGTAATGGATATCCTGAGGCGGCGCTATGTGATAGCCGCCCTGGTGCGGAGTCTGGAATCCGTTGGAATCAGAACATCCGCTGTTCCAGAATGCTTCTTCCGTATCGATCGAAAAACCTGATTCCGAAGGATCATTGGAGAAGGAAGCAGAATCGAAAACATAGAATTCGAACTCCGGTCCGAGCAGATATGTATCTGCGACACCGAGTTCTTTCATGTACTCTTCTGCCCTCTTGCAGACATTTCTGGGTTCCTGATCGAAGGGCTTGTTGCCGTCATCACCGATAACGCGGACATCTCCGATCATCGAAAGCGTCTTTATCTCCGGGAACGGATCGATAGCCGCACTGGAAACGTCCGGAATAAAGACCATGTCGCTCTTCTCGACAGGAGCAAACCCGTAATTGCTTCCGTCGAATCCGATGCCGTTCTTCATGGTATCCTCTCCGAATCTCTTTGCGGGAATCGTGAGATGATGCCACCTGCCGTTGATGTCGATCATTCTGAAGTCAATCATTTCGATCTCGTTGTCAGTAATGAAGTTCATCACATCTTCTGCCGTCTTAAACATATTTGTTCCTCCGCTTTATAGGATACAAACTGAAGGTCATTCCAATTAAAGAATGACGGTGATCACAATTCCCGTCAGTACTGCCGAAACAGCGACCGCAGCTACGGGAATAAACTTACGGTCTTTGAAGATCGGAATGAACGAGAGTGCAAATCCTCCCACAAAGCCCAGTACCAGCATTATGAGCGGGAAAAATCTGAGCCATGCCGGATTAACACTGAAGAGAAGAAAAATGCCTAATATGCCTGCGACGATAACAGAGGCAGCGAATATAACCGGGAGAAGCAGTTTTTCTTTGAACGATTCAAACATCTTATTCCCCCCCTTATGTTACAGATTTGACGAATTCGCCTGCCCTTGAAGTTACTTTCTCAACAACAGGCAGATCGTTATGCAGCTTGCCTTCGACAGTTACAAAATCCGTATTGGCCGAAGAGAATTCCGAGAACAGTTTTCTGCTCGAAGCGATCGGAATTACCTCATCGGAATCAGAGGCGACGATAAGCGTAGGACACTTGACATTGCCTGCATATCTGTATACGGGCATCTTGAAAGACGCGAGCAGTTTAACAGGACCGTGGAATATATTAAGCGCGTTGTTATAAAGATCATAACCGCTATTATACGGGGCAAGCAAAATAAGTCCTGCCGGAGCAGTCTCTGCCTGTGAAGCGGTATATACGGCAATTCCCGTGCCTATCGAATAGCCCATGACAATAACACCTGAAGTAGTCTCTAAATCAGATGCATACTTATATGCCTCGGCAGCCATGGCTTTCATAGACTTCTCACGGGGAACTCCGGTGCTCTTGCCGTAACCCGGATAATCAAAACAGATAACATCACAGCCCGGGGCTATCTTTTTCCACTGCTCATTTTCAATGAACCTGAGAACAGCTCTTGAAGCTGTCTCTCCGTTGCCGCAGAAATATAGCAGGACCGGACGTTTTGCAGAAGCGGATTTTCCAGTCGCTTTATATCGCCAACCGGAATAAATACCGCCTGCAGTCTTTACTTCTTCAACTTCGATGCCGAGAGTATGCTTTTCTGCTATCTCGGCGAGCTTTGCAGTCTCTTCTTCATCAACATGCGGATGATACATCGACTGATTTCCGAGATTAACGATGAGAACAGAAAATATGGCCACCGCAAAAACTACAGCTGCACCTGCATATGACAGTATCTTAATGCGGTCTTTTTGCTTGGAAAGAACGATCTTTAACACAAGGACGGTAACAAATGCAATTGCTGCAATTATCAGCATCGCTATCATTACGCCTCTGGCTTTCGGGGCTGCGACAGCAAGAGTTATGCCGCCTGCGATCAGCGCAACAACAGCGCAAACCAATGAGTTTGTGAGTCTTTCACGCATAGTCATTGATAAATATCCCCCAAAACCGCTTATAAGGATATTATACCAAGAGATTAAAGATTTTTAACACACAGGCTGTAAATATACAGTTACAGTTGCGAAGAAAGTTTATTCCAAAAACCGTTCAGACCAATAACCAGATCATTATAGGTATCATCAAAATTATCCGTGTACCAGGGATCCGCAATGCTCCTGTTGATTCCTGCAAATTCGAGCATCTGATATATCTTGTTGTCCGGGTCGCCACCAGCGATGCGCGTCATGTTGGAAACATTATAGGAATCCATGCCGATCAGATAATCGTAGTTATCATAATCGGCATGTGTCATCTGTCTTGCCCTGTGGGGAACTACAGGTATCCCCACCTCTCTCAGCTTTTGCACAGTACCGTAGTGAGGACCGTTACCGATCTCTTCCCTGCTCGTCGCAGCCGAATCAATATAAAAACGATCTGACAGTCCCTTTTTATTGACCATGTCCTGAAACATACACTGAGCCATAGTGCTCCTGCAAATATTGCCGTGACATACAAACAAAACCTTAATCATTCTATCCTCGAGTCTTATCTTAATAAATTCACGGGGACATTATATCAGATGTGCAGAATGTTTAAGACACCGCATTACAGCTTTACTTCCGCTATGAACCTGTCTTCTGAGATCCTGATCTCCAGTTTATATCCAAGCATTGCGAGGTTGTTATTGGCAATCGCAAGCCCAAGTCCCGTACCATGGTTGCCGCGGGCAGAACTTCCCTTCGCAAAAGGCTGCTTAAGGTCACGTGAAGTATCGATCTCACCGTCCGATGTATTGCAGATCGTCAGGAGTCTGCTGTCACACGAGATCCCGATCGTGCTCCCCTCTTTGCTGTAGATGACGGCATTGTTTATCAAGTTTGCTATCGCCTGTCTGAAAAGGCTTTCATCTGTTTTGACCGTAATGCTCTTCTTGTCATAACTAATCTTCAGGGAACGCTCTTCGATCATATGCTCATTGTCTGCGATCACCTTTGAGATCACGTCGGAAATATCGACATCTTCTTTGGTAACAGAGGCAGTCTGTTTCTCGGACTTGGAGAATTCAAGCATGTCATTGACCATCTTATTCATCTGAGCGACCTTCTCTTCAACCTTTCCGGCATAGTATTCCTGCTTGTCGGTGCCTATGTGGTTGGAAAGATTTTCGGAGTATGCGGAGATCGCAGCCATGGGAGTCTTGAGGTCATGTGCCATCGCATCGACCATCTTGAGCCTGTATTCGTAGACTTCGTATCTTCTCTTTTTCGTGTTATATCTGATCGTGGCAGGAATGAACGCAAAGGCAATGGCAGATAATATAATGGCAGCTATTCCCATCATGATGCCTTTGCTGTACTTTTTCGTAAACGGGATCTGCACTAAAGGAGTCCATTCTCTCCTGGTGACCAGACCATTTTCGCTGGTGCTGAATTCGGTGTAGTCTGAATCATTATCTGTTCCTGTATATCCTGCGATGATACCGATGCATGAACTGACACCATCCTGAGTCTTTATAAGTGTATATCCTTCGGTATTATCGGGTTCGCACCTGACAATGACTCCCGAAAGCGTGATATCGCCTTGTCCGTCGGTATAGGTACAGATCTCGGCTTCTACCGGAATGAATACCCCTTTATCAAAATCCGCATAGAATTCTCTGCATTTGAAACGGATATAAGACAGATCATCATCCGTACGTTCAAAGTAATCCATTGCATCATCCTCGCGGGCAGCAGCTGTTTTGTAAGCATTTACCTCAGGTGTATCGAAATACTTCAGATACTTATTATCAGCCAGTCTCAATGTATTGTCTCTTATGATTTTTGACTGATCATCCGATACTACGAAGTAGCTTACTACTGCAGTCCGGGACGTATCTATGACACTTCCGTCATTTATATGGATTCTGTGCCTTTGACCGTATGACAGATAGTTCATGATCAGGGTGTTCTTGATCCTTGAAATATCTTCACCTGACAATCTCTCTTTTTCTATATTGTTTTCGTAGGCATAGTCTCCAATTAGATTTTCCACGTTCATATTGTCCTTAAATTCCCGGGCATCATATCCGTAGCTGACATATGACCCAACGTAAGGGATAAGAGCGATGATCGTGAAGATCACTAACAATAAGAAAAAACTGTTCAAATACGAAACTATAAACTTAGGTTTCTCAATGGTACCTTTGCGTCCTTTCATGGTTACTCCTCCGTTATTCGGTAACCTCTGCCGATCGCAGTCTTTACCTGTCCGGAGGCCTTTCCCAAGCATTCACGAAGACGCCTTATCGTGTTATCCACGACCCTGTCGTTAACATCAAGATCGTCGCCCCACACGTGTTCCAGGATGTTCTGGCGCGTGAGGACCGAGCCCTTGTTTTCGAGCAGATATACTAAGAGAAAATACTCTTTGGCGTTGATGACGATCTCCCGGTCAGAGACTTTGACCTGCATGGTCTTCTTGTCCAAGGATATGGCTCCGCACCTTAAGATCTCGCTGTCAGCGTTCCTTTTTGCACGCTTCAGGAGAGCCAGGCTCTTGGCATAGAGCTGCCTTATCGAAAAGGGTTTTACGACGTAATCGTCGCACCCGGTCTCATATCCTTTAAGTACATTGTTTTCGGAGCCGAGAGCAGTCACGAATATGATCGGGCAGTCGCTTCTTTTTCTTGCTGCCTTGCATATATCAAATCCGGAAACCCCGGGAAGCATTATATCTAAGATCATGAGGTCGAAATCTTCACCGCTGACCTTGGCCAAAGCATCGTTTCCGTCAGATGCGGTCACCACGTCCCAAAGCCCTGCGTCTTCCTCGCGATAGAAGTCACAAGTGGCCTCAAGAAGTTCCGGTGAATCTTCAACGATCAACAATCTGTAAGACATAGCTTCATCCTCCATGCCAACATCATACTCTTCCGGTATGTCGTCAGTATGTCACGCCAAATATATCACCAACAATCGCCGGTGCGGGGATCACTGAATTGATTTTGAAGACACGTTAAGTCACCTTTATGGTGAAAGTTACTTCCTGAGGTGATGAAGCTTCATAACCGACATTACCCTTTGAAACAACCCTGACACTGACCGGATAGGTCTGTCCTTTCTTAAGGCCGTTCTTCTTGATGGTTACCGTACCTGAGGATTTATTTATGCTGATACTGCCGTCTCCCGAAAGCTTGGTAAAAACAAAGCTACCGCGTCCGGTACTTAAGCCCTCAAACACCTTCCCTGCAGCAATTGTCTGTTTTTTATTGCTGAGTTTAGCGCTGCTGACAGTTGCTTCTTTACCGCTTACTGACAGCGGGTTAGATACCTTTTCGAGCTTATAATCGCCATAAAGGCCGGAAGCCATTACGTACCGCTCAGATTCAAAAATACCAAAAGCATCTCCGCAAGAGAGTTCCACAGCTGATACCCTGAAAGTGAACTTTGTTGTGTTCAGATCCATATCCATATCGTCTTCGTAGATCTCTTTAGCAATATAGTCATTTATATCGTATTTGTTTGCTTCTGTGAAAAAGCTATCCTTAAATTTTCCGTCTATAAAGACTTCAATGTAATAGGTATCGGAACCCTCATATTTATTCCATGACAGGAAACCGTTTTTTAGTGACAGACCATCAACAGTTCCTAAATTGCCGCCGGGCACAGCATCTGAAGCGTATGAGAACTTACTGCTCCATTTTGCCAATACGCTTTCATTAGGATCGTCAAACGCGGAGATCGTTATATCATAAGTATCGGCCTTCTTGATGAAGCCGCACTTGATCATGAAATCAATCTGCTTCTTAAGAAGAATGCTTCTGTTACTTGTGAAAACGGTAAAGAAATATTCGTTTACATATATCAGGTATTGCTCTGCACCTTTATAGCTTTTCCATGTAAGTTTGCCGTTTTCATCAATACACGCATCTATCTTGCCTAGCTTTTTGGCAGTCTTTGCTTTCGACTCATAAACGAGTTCACCCTGCCATGAAGCATAAACATCTGATAAATCCAATTCTGCAATCAATAAAACTGTATATTTGCCATTTTCAGATCTTTCGAGTTGTCCTGATTTGATATAGGCATCGATCAGTTTCTTCAGATTTTTCGAAAACCTGGCAGTTGCTGAATTACTATCCGGGTCGACAACATCCACACATACACCTGATATATAGATGCGATAGGAAATCGCGGCCTCTTCATCCTGAGTTTGTTCAGGGACCATATCATTCCAGGAGAGAACGCCGTTGTCTCCGAGAGATGCTTCTATCTTTCTGTTTGCCTGTGCCGGACCTCCGCCGCTTATATGCCATGCTGCGATTGCTTCGGTATAGTCAGACTTTCCCTTTGCAGAGTTTTCAGGATCCGATGTAGTCTCAGCAGCAGATGTCTCCGTTGCCTTTGATTCTGTAGTCTCTTCGCTAGTTGCAGAAGTTGTGGTTATTTCAGTTTTCTGTGCTGTTCCGGAGCATCCTGTCATTGAGGCAAAGCTTGCGATCATTGTTAACGCAAGAAAAGCAGCACCTGTTTTTCTCAAACTGATCATTTATATTTCCCCCATTAAAACCTCATCTTTTCACCCTGTCATTGCTCAAGCTTGCCATATGAGGCAACCGCCTCATCTATGGTCATTTGACCTGTAGCAACGCGATAGCTTGCCTGTCTTAACTGTATGACCGCATCGTCCGTAATCCCAATAACTTCAGGCGAGAAGATGCGTTTTTGCGGGATCTTGCCGAATGCAGCATACATACTGTTAAAAGAAAGGTCTTTTGTAGGCGACACAAGGCCTTTATTCTGTGCCATCTCACTGAGTTCACGCTGTGTGATAAGGAACCGCATAAACTCATTTGCCATTTTCAGGTTCTTGCTGTCTTTATTTACAGAGAACTGAAGGTTAGGCATATCAAGGAAAACAACCCCTTCATCAGAAAAAGGAACAGGAACAAAAGTATATTTAAACGGGTTTGCAATGAATTCCTCGGAACGGCTCTCACGCTTCTTTGTGCCTGAAACGGTGTCGCCCGAGCATGTCATCATGGGAACATCGCCCTTGAAAAAGCGCATGATCACCGCATCATAGTTGTTCTCGATCTCATTGCATGAATTAATATCAAAGCACCCGTCATTTGTAAACTGCTTTATCTTCTCAAGCGACGGGCGCATGTATTCACCGGCTGAAGCATCAAGCGAGTTGAGCTTTTTGACGGCTTCCGCATTATTGGCAATACTCTCGCAGAAGAACGGATAGACTGTCAGTGTGAAGATCGAAGTTGTTTCCTTTTTGGTAAATCCCATCAAAGGATTCTTATAGCCCTTCTCGCGGAAAGCGGCGCATACTTTAACAAGATCCTTATAGGTCGTGGGAACTTTCAGTCCTTCTTTCTCGAAGAGTGTCTGATTAACGAGCATACCGTATGTGTTGGCAAAGACAGGAACCATGGGAAGCGTACCGTCGTCTGTCTTAATGATGATATTGCTCCTGATGCATTTCAGATCGAGTCCCAGAGAAGGATCAGCAAGGTTTTCCGCATGATCGATAGAAGCTTTATATTGCTCACGGCCATACATCCATGAATAATTGACATAGATGTCAGGTGCATCGTTTCCGTTCAGGACCGTGCCTATCATGTTGTTATAGTCATCGATCTTCGTATATACCAGCTTCACATTGGGATAGTATCCGTTGAAACGTTCAAATTCAGCCTCAAGAGCTTCAAAGTTATCGTAACCTCCACCGATCTTAATGTTGCCGCTGACAGAAGTATCCATTGACGGCTTGAACGCTTTATCAGAAGCGCCCTTCTTCCCTGCGTTGCAGGAAGCTAGAGAGAGCATCATCACTGCCGATAACAATAAACACAAAAGCTTTTTCATAACTATCTTCTTTCCTCCTTGATCCTGCGGATCTCCTTGATCACTAACTTTATATCTACCGGTTTTGCAATATGTCCGTTCATTCCGGCATCAAGACATGCCGTGATATTCTCGGAAAACGCGTCTGCCGTCATGGCAACGATCGGGATGGATGCAGCCCACGGGTTATCGAGTTTACGTATTGCTCTGGTTGCGTCCAGACCGTTCATCTCAGGCATCTGAACATCCATAAAGACAAGCGCATAGCTGCCTTCTTCTGCGCTGCTTATCATATCAACGCATATCCTGCCGTTCTCTGCCCTTTCAGTGGTAATACCGAACATTGAAAGCATGGCAGATATGATCTCCCAGTTGATGTCGTTATCCTCGGCTACAAGAATGTTAAGTCCCTTAAGATCGGAATAATCCTCCTCAGGCTCACCGGAAACGGATTCTTTTCCTGTCAGGCTGTTGATCTTATCGTAGAGCGTCGATCTGAACAGAGGCTTGCTGACAAAACCGTTTGCGCCGGCCGCTTTAGCTTTATCCTCAATATCAGACCAGTCATATGCTGAGATCAGTAAGATCGGGATCTTTGTTTCTATTACTGAACGGATCCTGCGTATCGTCTCAAGTCCGTCTATTTCAGGCATTTTCCAGTCAACAATTATGACATTGTAGTCTTTTCCGGACTGATGCCTGTGTTCGATCATTCCGAGTGCTTCCAGTCCGCCGGTTGCCTGTTCTACAGTTGCACCGAGAGAAGAAAGAGTGTCGACCGCCGTATTCAGCATTGTCTCATCATCATCAACGATAAGAACATCAATCGGATCAAGCTTCATATCATCCCTCTGCCTGTCAGCCAACGGGATATCAAGGGCTACAGTAAATGTCGTTCCTTTGCCCTGCTCGCTTTGGCAGTCTATCGTTCCGCCTAACAATTCGACCATCTGCTTTGTGATGGCAAGACCGAGACCCGTTCCCTGAATGCTGTTGACACGGCTGTCAACCTGTCTTGAGAAAGGAGTATACATGGTTTCCATGAATTCAGGACTCATTCCGATACCCGTATCGGACACGACGTATATCAGTCTTACAGAGCCTTGAACATCGCTTCTTTCTTCACGGAGATCAACGCTGACAGAGCCGCCCGGTTCCGTGTATTTGACGGCGTTGGAAAGGATGTTGATATAGATCTGATTCAGACGGAGCTGGTCTGTGTAAAGATATTCTTTTTCGAACTGGTTTATGTGGAAACTGAATTCGATATTCTTTTCCTTGATCATCGGCTGCGAGATGTTTACGAGGTTCTCTACCGTCTCAACAATCGAGAACGTCAGGGGGCTGAGCTTGAGCTTACCGCTTTCCACCTTCGAGATATCAAGGATGTCGTTGATCAGCGTCAGCAGATGATTGCCGGCCAGACTGATCTTCCTTAAGCTCTCCTTTGTCGATTCCTCATCAGCCGTATTCTTCTCGGCAATTGCAGTAAGTCCGATGATCGCATTCATCGGAGTACGGATATCATGAGACATTGTTGACAGGAAATCTGTCTTAGCCTTATTGGCGGACTCGGCTTTCCTGGCCGTTATCTGGAGGCGCTTGTTAAAGTAGAGCACGTAGATCAGGTCACTGATGAACAGGATAAGAAGGCCCGCGGAAACCACGATGAACAGCGCGCGGTTTTCCTTTTTAATATTCAGGTCCTTAGATGGAACAAGTCCAAGCATTGTCCATCCGTCCGTATCAATTACCGGAGTATAGGCAAGTACGCACTCCTGTCCGTGAGAATCAGTCATCGAGACAGAGCCGGTTGATGAAGTTATACTTGCAAACAGTTTTCGAGATGATTCGGGATCAGTCGCATTATAGGATTTGTAGAACTCGAAAAAGCTTGAATTCTTAAAGCCATAGCCCTTAAGGATATAATCACCGTTGGCATCGATCATCGAGATCTCGGCATTTACAAGCTCAGTCTGCGGGAAAACCCATTTCTTTTCCAGTTCGGATATCGGTATAACACGAAGCAGTACCGCAGCCTTCTTTGCTCCGCTTACCTTATCATAAAGAAAGACCTTGTTACAGAATGCAAGTGACTGCTCGCCGTTCATCGGATTTGTATAAGCACGTGTAATGTTGACGGACTTACCGATCTCGTCGATCCATTTTACGTCATTTAGCAGATTCAAGCGTTCATAGGAAACGGCATAGTCGTCAGTAGTACCCAATCTCGGGCGCGTGGAAAGGCCGGTCAGGCTGTCGAGTTCTATTACATGAGCAGAAGTGTTCTCAAGAACATGAGAGGCCCGTATATATTCGGCCGCCTCTTTTACAGACATCTCTCTGCCGTTAATATATTGAGCCCATACATCGCAGATCCGCTGCTCGCCTTCGAGATAATTCGCCGTAACACGTTCCATGGTTATGGTCGTATTTTCGAAGTTCTCTATCTGTCTGCGAAAGGAATCCCTGCTTTCAATTCTTGTATACAGAACAACAAAGACCAAAATGGCAGCCATTATGATCACGTTGACAAAGATGATAATGAATTTCTTCAGGCTCTTGGCGGATACCATTGCAAGTTTCCTTTAAAAATATTGATATCCTATTATACCAAAATTTCGATGTCTTATAATCAAACGACCGGAAGAATGTCTTCCGGTCGTATTAACTCAGCTGTATACCGTCTTTCAGATGAACATCTTCTCGAAATACTCAGAAGTCTTGCCGGCCCATGAAAAAGCATCAATCCTCAAGATCAGATCGTCGTCAAGTTTTCTAACATATATATTGGCATTGCCTTTCTCTCCGTCATGTTCCAGAACCATTGCCAGCCTTAAGTATTCTTTTCCGCCCAAAGTTACTTTCGTTATCTCATTAGATGCAACCTTGCCGCCGTGCGTTTCATAGTGTCCGATAAATTCTTTCAATAAGTCATTGAGCCAATCTTCTTCCGTATAATCTGAATCATACGTGACACCGAGCCTGCAGTTCAGGAAATGAACCTCTACACAATCTTCAGAGCTCCAGAATGCCGCATCGAATTTTGTTGCCAGATCACGTGACTTTATCTTGTTATCACTGGTACTTTGCAATTCGGCGTTTTTCGCCATCTTACGTTGATTTTCTCCGGCCTCGGGTAATCCTTTAGGGATTTCCAATTTTAATCCTGCATATTCGTTTGTGTATATACCATCCTTAACGATACCTTGTGTATAATTCGTGCCGATCATTGGATCTTCGATCTCAGGCAGTGGCAGTATACGTTCAAGCTTGATTATGTAAATATGACCGAACTCTTCAGACTCGACGATCTTATTATCCGTAATGCAAGTAAAAGATGAACCGTTGTGCGAATAACCGTCTATTTCCTTCACAAGGCCGCAGCAGTATCCGTTCTCTTCCTTAAGCAATATCTCCATCGATGCCTTGTTAAGGAGTTTTCCCGCAAAGAGAGCCCTGTCAAATTTGACCATATCGGTAAGACATGAATGGATTCCGCTGTCGCCTCTGTAATTGTTGGGACCTGCAGGATATCCTTCCTTATCGGTAAAGCCGTATTGAACGAGTTCGTCATATCCTTCCGCCTTATATGTCATATCACCTGCGGCCATTGAAGTAGTCTTTGTCATTCCGCACTTGTCAAAGATATTCTTCTTGACGTAATCGCAGTACTTCATACCGGATACTTTTTCGATTATGAAAGCGAGAAGATGGTAATTGGTATTGCTGTATTCAAATTTGGACCCGGGTTCAAAATCCAGCGGAGCCTTGTACAATGCCTGCAGGAACTCCTCATCTGTGACCTTATCAAGAAAGATGTCACTCAATTTCTGATTCGCCGCGTCAGCACCTGAAATGTTCCAGAAAGGATCCGGATTATTGCAGTAATCAGCGATTCCCGAAGTCATGTGGAGCAGATGGTTAACAGTGATCTTCTTTCCTGTCTCATACTCGGGAAAATACTTGTCGAGCGTGTCATCCAAACTGAGCTTGTTCTTTTCTTTAAGCTGAAGTACGGCAACCGCTGTAAAAGTCTTGCTGACGGAAGCCATGTCATAGATCGTATCCTGAGACTCAAGAGTCTTCCCGTCTTTCTCCGTCTCTTTCTCCGCATAGAGATATAAGATGTCCTTATCTGTTGCAACGGCCATTGTTCCGGGCAAAGACGAATCACCGTATTTCTTGATCAGTTCGGCATATTTCGTATCGGGATTGCTCCAGGATCTTTCAGACTCGGTAAGTTTGATTGCGGATAGTAAATTACTTGTATTATTCGCGCATGCTCCGAACGAAAACATCATCACAGAAACGAGGGCTGAAACAGTAGCTTTTTTCAGACTGATATTCTTAATAAACATGTGAAAACCTCCTTACTCAAACATCTTCTCAATATCATCAGTGGTCTTACCGCTGATGCCGCCTGCTTCGATCTCAACCATCAGGTTATCGTCCAATTTTCTGGCGTAAATATACATGAAGCTCTTTTTGCCTTCGATATCCATGTTCAGTTCGGCTCTCGTATATTCTTTTCCGCCCAAGGTTACCTTGCTGATCACATTTTTTACGATCTTGAATTCCTCGAACTGTTGTTTAATTACAAGATTCAAATAGTCTTCTTCGGTAAGACCCGGATTACCGGGAAAACCGCGCTTGGTATTCAGGAAATTCACCATGATCGAATCACCGGTATTTCCGTCCCAGACCCAAGCATCGAAACATGTAGCGAGCAGCCTGGTCTTTTCCTTACTGTCTTCAACAGATCTGATCGCTTCTGCCATATTCATTTGACGTTCGTCTTCGCCGATAACGGAGTAACCGTCGGGAATCTTTATCTTCAGACCTGCATATTCGTTGGTATACATCCTGTCTTTGACGGCGCCCTTTGTAAAGTTTGTGCCTGCCATGGGATCTTCACCGCTGGACTTTGGAACGACACCGGTCCTCTCAAGCGAGATAACGTAAATGTGGCCGTACTCTTTTGATTCGATGATCCTGTTATTGGTTAAACATGTAAACGAAGAACCGCTGTGCGAATAACCGTCCTTTTCCTTCATAAGGCCGCAGCAGTAACCGTCGGTTTCCTTAAGCATTATCTCCATGGAATTCTTATTAAGAAGCTTTCCTGTGAAAAGCGCCCTGTCAAAAGCAACCATGTCTGTAATGCAGGAGTGTATTCCGCTGTCACCTCTTGTGCTGTTCGGGCAGGCAGGATACCCGTCCTTTGAGAAGTTGTATTTCACGAGATCGTCAAAGTTAACGGGAACGTAAGTAAGGTCTCCTGTTGCCATTGAAGTTGTCTTCTTCATGCCGCACTTGTCAAAGATATTCTTCTTGACGTAATCGCAGTACTTCATGCCTGACACCTTTTCGATAATGAACGCAAGAAGATGGTAGTTTGTATTGCTGTATTCAAACTGTGAATCCGGCTCAAAGCCAAGCGGAGCCTGATAGAGCGCCTTAAGGAATTCCTCATCAGATATCCTGTCAAAATAGACGTCGCTGAGCTTTTGGTTTGCTGCATCTTCTCCCGAAATGTTCCAGAACGGATCGGGATTGTTGTTGTAATCGGGAATCCCCGAACGCATGTGAAGGAGATTGTCGATAGTTATCTTTTTGCCTGTCTCATATTCGGGGAAATACTTATCGAGCGTGTCATCAAGCTTTATCTTTCCTTTTTCTACGAGCTGCAGAACTGCTACCGCCGTGAAAGTCTTGCTGACAGATCCCAGGTCAAATACAGTATCCTGAGATTCAAATGTCTTTCCGTCTTTCTCCTTCTCATCTTCAGCATAGAGATATACGGTTTCCTTATCCGTTGCAACGACCATCGTACCTGCACAGGTTGCACCGGCATAAAGCTCGGTAAGTCCGGAATACTCTTTATCCGGATTTGTCCAGGATCTTTCAGATTCCGTAAGCTTGATGCCTGACAGCGGATACTTTGACTTCTGCCCGCACGAGGCAAGCGATAAACACATCGCAAATGCCATTAATGACGAGATTACCTTCTTCATCGATCTGCCCTTCCTTTCTTAAAGAGGCTCACTCTGTGTGAACTTACAATTTGAAGATAACAACGTCAATTGGAATTGATATGAAAGTATTATGGATTTTCTGTGGAGACAGGCAATTCTATCTTTGCAACTACGTCATCGCCCTCATTATCGAGAGAGACCGTGCCGTTATGACGTTCGATTATGATCTTTCCGAGATAAAGGCCGAGACCTGAACCTCCGCTTCTTCTGTTCCTTGAGCTGTCTGACCTGTAGAACGCCTCGAAAAGATGCGGAATGTCTTCTTCATCGATATGCGATCCTGTATTGCGTATCTCGGTTAAGATACACCCGTTTTCTTCATGTGCATTTACGATGAGCTTTGAACCCTCGGAAGAATAAAATACCGCATTTGAAAGGAAAGCCCCGACAGCCATGGAGATAAGCTCCGCATTGCCGTCACAGAAGAGTCCGCTGTCTATACTTGTAACAAGAGGTATCTCTCTTACATCAAGCAATTCCCTGATCTCGTCGATCCTGTTATTCAGCAAAGACGTCAGATCCACCTTTACCTGAGTGATCTCATTAGCAGCCTGCATCCTGGATACGGTAAGGATCTCGCCTATCAGCGATTCCATACGCTTTAATGCAGCCAGGGTCCTGGGAAGGTAAGTATCGAGATCATCATAAGGCGGCACGCCGTCGATCATGCCGCGGACCTGGCCCTGGGCAATGGTGATCGGTGTCTTAAGCTCGTGGGATGCCGCGATGAAGAATACTTCCTTCTGCTTTTCCAGTTCGTTTACACGTTTTACCTCATGTTCAAGTTCCAGGGTTCTTTGGTTAAGATCGGTGATGGTCTCATTAAGGCTTGCAGAAAGGTTATCAAGGTCTCTTCCGAGATCTCCTATTTCATCGCGCCTTTTAGAGCCACTCCTTACCGAGAAGTCCATGCCGGCTATCTTTCCTGAAAGCAGCGAGAGCTTGCGGACCGGTCTTGCGAACAGATAAGCGTAAATGAACGAACAGACAACAGATATCAAAACTATTGCCGCGATGATCACAGGCAAGGTTCTTTTTATTGACGCAAAGATAACGTACTCACCTTTTTGGGACCACAGGCAGACAACAGTGAAATCCTTGTCTCTTCTCCCCTTAATATCCTCAAACCTAACGCGGCCAGACGCGGATAAGATCATTTCTTTATCGTCTTCGAGGTTAATTAGTTTTAATACGTCATCTCTTACTCTTAACTGATACTTAGACTCCGTGATATCAGCGGGAAAACGGTCCCATTCGTTCTTGTCCTCTTTATAAAAGACAATGTGGCAATTATTGGAAAGGATAAAGTCATCCACCAGTTCTCCGGAATCGGCATAAGGCGTGTTGTTGAGCTTCTCGACAAAGCGCGCGAATTTTGTCTCCATCTCGATCCTTCTGAGCGTATTCCAACTCAAAGGAGTCGTGTTATAGAGCAGTACGAAGATCAGAGCGCCAAACAGGACCTGAACGATAAAGGTTATCAGAAAGACCTTGAACGATAATCTGTCAGTTATCCGTTTTCTCAACGCGGTACCCCCTGCCCCTCACGGTCTCGATTATACCTTCACCAACCTTATGACGGATGTTCTTGATATGGCTGTCGATGATGCGCTCATCAACGAGCGAATTGTAATCCCAGAGCATCTCGAGCAGCATCTCCCTCGTATATACGCGTCCGGGATTCTTAACGAGAGTCAGCAAAAGGTCATATTCCTTGCTCGTAAGCTCAACCTCTGTTCCTTCGGCCATGACTTTCATAAGATCAGGGATCATAACTATATTCTTGTAGGTGATCTTTGAGTAATCATCGTTAGAAGAAGAAAGGTCACGTCTTAAGACCGCCTTGACCTTACGAAGGAAAACCGGCATGGAGAACGGCTTTGTTACGTAGTCATCAGCAAACGAATCATAGCCTTTGATCATGGATCTCTCGTCCCCTAATGCGGACAGGAAGATAACAGGGACATCCGACTTGCTCTTTATCAATTCGCAGACGCCGTATCCGTCTATCTTCGGGATCAATATATCCAGTATCACCAGATCGAACTTCTCTTTCCCGAAAAGCTCGATCGCGGCAACGCCGTCCTCTGCCTCTGAGACGGAGAACCCTTCATTTCTGAGATAATTTGCAAGAAGCTGCCTTATCTCAAGTTCATCTTCAACTACAAGAATGTTTTTCATACTAATGATTATAAATCACTATTATGAATTTAATGTGAGGTTCAGACAGACCTGTAGGTCTTTTCGAAAATTTCTTTATTGATTATATAGATATCGTGCTCATCATCAGCTCTGACTGCGATATAGTCACCGACCCTGCCGGAATAGTATCTGTCTTCAGTCCACTGGGTAAACAGCTTAACAGGCTGCTGCAAAGGCTTTACGAAAATAATAGATGAGCCGGTAGGCCTGATTGTCTTGGCATATTGGAGAACGTGCTTGATCTCGCCCGTACCGGAGTTCCTTATCCTCGGCTCATATTCGAATTCACGGTTATAACGGAAACTCGTAAACTCGTAGCTCTTCATGAGCTTTTGCTCGCTAATAGGATAGATCTCGCCTTCAACACCGATCATGAGCCATGTGCCTTTATCAATGATAGTATCGACATCGCCTTCCAATGTTCTGATGTTGATATGCGTCCCGATCGGGAATACTTCAGAAAGCTTTACCGCTCCAAGCGTCTGCGGAGCCTTGCTGTAACGTTTCATACTTGATGTATCGAGCATCGTATCTTTTGCATAGATAACGAGATACGTATCGTAATAAAGAGACAGTCTTTCTCTTAACACTTCCGAAGCGGGTCTGTTGAGGAGCTCCGGCTTGATCGTACCGCCGGCCTTGAGTATGTGACCGCCGCCTCCGCCAATACCATCTGCAAGGAACGCCGCAAGCTCATTCGCATGCACTTCCTTGGTGCAGCTCCTTACCGAGAACTTGACTTCATAATTACCTACGAAATATGAAAGGCATACGTCAACTCCGACGGTCTCAAGCGCGAAATCGCTTATGACACCCAGGATGGAAGGATCGCAGGGTTCTGCTTCTATAACAAGATATTTGTTGCTGGCATAGTACTCGTAATTAAGTATCGCCTTTCCCGTGATCTTAAGTTCATCAAGAGAGATATTGGAATTGGACATTTCAGTGATGATGCTCCTGTCATAAGACAAAGAGTCGAGCATATCTCGGTCTATCGGGTGGGACAATTCCGCAAATCTGTTGGTATCTGTATAAAGACCGTAGTAAAGAGCTGTAGCAAGAAGCTTATTCTCGTTTGGATCATAGCCCTCTTCCTTAAGCATCTGCCAGATAACGGTAGAGCAGCTTCCGAGCTCGCTGTTGATATTAGTCAGTTTGGAAGGCGTATCAACGATCTGTCTGTGGTGATCGATCACTGCCACATGATCGCAGCCGGTCTTGGTGATGTTCTTCTCACCATACTGGCAGTCGACCGTGATCAAAAGCTCTGGGTCTTCGCTGATAAAAGGCGCATGTACGACCGGAATATCAAGCTTCTCGACCATCGTAATGAGATTGAGTTTCTGGATCTGATATCTGCCTCTGTATATAAACTTAACGTCTCTGTTGTTCTTTTCGAAAAACCATTTGAGAGCATATCCTGACGCCAATGCATCCGCATCCGGATTATCATGGCACTGGATAATTATCTTTTTGTATTTAAGTAAGTCTCTTAAACGCATGCTCTCTTCTGCCAAACAGATTTATCTAACGTTGGTATTCTATCAGATATAGTTATCATTCATATTACAAGAATAAAAGAATTAAATATCAAGAAAAATACCCGATTACAGTCAAGCATTATATACAGTAATCGCGAATTGTGAAACACTTTGAACAAATATAGCAAAATATGTGCAAAAATGAGCAAAATATGAAATCACGAAAAATGGACTTCTCAGCCGAGCGATTCCGGTCCGAAGCTTGCAGGAAGCAGTTCTTCGAGCGTCGTCTCTTTATAATCGCCAACATTCTTCGCCAGTATAACCTTCAATTCTTGCGGAACAGAGAATTCCCTTAACACCTGTCTGCAGATACCGCAGGGTGATACATATCCGCTGCTTTTTCCCTGGGAATCCCTGCCGACTATGGCAACAGCTCTTATCTTGCGTTCCCCGCATGATACAGCCTTTGCTACCGCATTGCACTCCGCACAGATACCCGCCGGATAGGAAGCATTCTCGACATTTACACCCGTATAGACATTACCGGTATCGGCAAGTACAGCCGCAGCCACATGAAAATGCGAATAGGGCGCATAAGAATTATCCAATACTCCAAGAGCACTTCTGATCAATTCTTCGTTCATAACGTCGTCCCTCCTTTTTTCTATTTTAAACGAAGTATATTGCCCATACCACTTCACATCCTGATTTTTTATGTTAGTATTATCGTGAAATCTAAAGAAAGGGCGCAAACAGATGCACTGGATAACACCTAACATACATCTTATGAACGGTTTCTATTCAGCTCCTTTAAGGAGAACTGCGCCCATTTTCAGGTAATATCCAACTAAATAACTTACTTTTTACTGCGCATTTCTCCTTTGAATCACTTAATTCAAAAGGAGATTTTTTATGTTCAAGGACAAAATAAAGAATCAGCTTCAAAGGCTGTATCTTTCAAATTTCATATCCAACATTTCAATTGCGGGAGCAGCATGGGTACTGCTTCTGGTCAACGACGGCTATTCCCTGATACAGGTCGGCATAGCAGAGACGGTCTTCCATATCGTAAGCCTGTCTTTCGAGATCCCGTCAGGAGTTATCGCCGATACCATAGGCAGGAAAAAGAGCCTTCTGATGAGCAGCTTTGCAGCTCTCATGTCCGCAGTGGTCAGAGGTTTTCTTCCGGGCTTCGGGTTCGTTCTGCTCTCGATCGCCTTCTCTGCCCTTTCGTATAACTTCGCGTCAGGGTCAGACAGCGCATTGGCTTATGACTCCCTGCTCGAAGAAAAACGGGAGAACGAATACGACAGATACATATCCAATCAGACGGTCATATACCGAATCTCGAACGGGATCGCTACTCTGGCAGCGGGCCTTGCCGTGATCTTAGGCAACACTAAAGCCCAGATAATCTCGATGGGTCTGTCCCTGATCAACATCCTCATCTTATCAGGGCTTAAGGAGAACCTCGTGATAACTATGAAGAAAAACGTGTCGCTGTCCAAAAGGTTCAAAGACACTTACCAGGGCGCTTTCAGATTCCTTAAAGGCAACACCAAAGTCGCAGGACTCATATTCAGGAACGCGCTTGTAGGTGCAGTCGACGTGCTTCTTCTGTTCTTTATGCAGGCTAAGCTTCCCATGACAGGGATCCCCGAATGGTCACTGGGTCCGCTCCTTTTCTTTATGTCGCTTGGCGGCATTCTGGGTGCGAAGCTGTCTTCAGGATCCGGACGTTATTCTTTGAAAAAGCTGTTCTTTATATGTATCACCATTGCTTTATCAGGGCTTTTGACCGAGTTCACGGGCATCTGGTATCTGATGACTCTTGGCGGATTCCTGACTTCATTTGCAGACGATCTTCTTCAGATCAGATCAGACATCGAGCTCAACTCCATGGTTCCGGCAGAACAAAGAGCCACTCTTATCTCAGTAAACTCGTTCTGCTTTTCCGTGGTAATGATATTCATGTCACCTTTGGCAGGATGGGTATTCTCGCTGTAAAAAAACGAGCCCGGGATCATTCCTTCCCGAGCTTGTTCTCATCTTTCTTTTCGTCATCCTTCTCAGGCCAGCTGTCATCATCAGGAGCTTTAAACATTCCCTGATCGACAAGCCTTAAGAAAGCGTCGACAACATCCGCATCGAGCTGGGTACCCCTTATCTCTTTAATGATATTAAGCACCTTTGCAAAAGGCATCCTGTTCCTGTACGGACGGTTCGAATACATGGCGTCAAAGGTATCTGCCACAGCGATGATACGGGCAACCTCAGGGATCTCATCACCCTTAAGTCCTTTAGGATATCCTTTGCCGTCCGGACGCTCATGATGCGCGCCTGCGCCGATCGCGAGATCAGGCATGATGCTGATGTCCTTGAGCGTATCAAAACCCAAAGCCGAATGCGACTGTATCGTTGCATACTCGTCGTCATTGAGCTTTCCGGGTTTGTTCAGAACGCCGTCATCGATGCCGATCTTTCCGATATCATGGAGAAGTCCGATATTGTAGTACTTCTCGACTGTATCCTCATCACATCCCATTTCTTTGGCAAGGATAGCCGTATAATGGGCGACTCTTATAGAGTGACCTCTCGTATATTTGTCCTTCATATCGATAACTCTTGCGAAAGCTTCTACGACCTCTCTGATGAGTTTCTTCTGCTCATTGTTCTTTGCTATGAGTTTGTCGGTCCTTCGGTCTATGTATTTCCTTAAGACTATATAGACCAGAGCAACAATCAGAATAGCCAGCGTGATATTGAACCACATGTATTCATAGAAATGCTTCTGCTTGAATATCTGGACTCTGATCTCATTCGACTGTCCGTTATGAGGATCGACGATCTTCATGTTGAAGTAATATCTTCCGCCCTTAAGGTTGGTGTAATCAACAGGCTGGAGATTGCTCCTCAAAACGGTAACCGCAGTGTTATCAAAGCCTTCGAGCTTATAAGTAACTTCCGGATTGATAAGCGAATAATTAAATACATAGCTGTAAACAGTCAGCTTCTTTACGTTCGCACCGACAGAAAAGCTTCCGTCCGCTTTCGGATAGATCATGACACCATCGGCTTCAACAAAAGGAACCGCGGCTTTTACGCTGTCAACAGTATCTACAGTGTGATCGATATTTATTCTTGTAACACCCGATGTGCACGCGATATAAAGGTATCCGTCTTCTGTGAGCGCACTGTAGGAGTTGGATGTTGATATTCCGGGCAGACCGTTATAGATTCCGTAATACAGGAAATTGAACGGTTTGCCGCTGAGCATATCATCAGTCTTGGCTACATAGATACCGTTGCTGCTCAAAACCCACATCTGATCTTTGCTGTTCTGATACAGATCGAAGTTATTGAGGTACGGGAATGCATCAATGATCTTTATCTGATAATCCGCATCCAGATAACCGATGGAGTTGCTGGTTACAAACCACATGATGTTTCTGGTACGGTCTTTCTTGACCCTCATTACGACGTCGGAACTTAGTCCCGCATCAACGTTGATGCACTTCACTCCCGTCTTGCCGATAACGAAGATACCGCCGCCGTCAGTGCCGAGGACGATGTCGCCGTTATCCATTTCGGACGCAGAAAGGATCTCATCATTAGTTATTCCGTCATCCTCGCCGTAGACGCGTGTCACCGTGCCGCCTTCAATAACGGCAAGTCCTCCGGTGCAAGGTACGAGCAACGAGCCATCACGGCGTTCAAAAACGTGTCTGACTCTGTCAGAAGGCATTCCTTCAGCAGACCTTATCTTTCTTATCCTGCCGTTCTTATAACCGACAAGGCCGTGATCACCGAACGTTGAGAACCAGATGGTTCCGTTGCTGTCAACATCAATGGATCTTATTCTGCTGTTGGAAAACAGTCCGATCAGGTCGAAATCTTCATCTCCGTATTTGACCGGGAGCTGTTTAAGAACCTTTCCGCCCTTGATAACGACAAGACCGGAATTCTTGGTTCCGATATAAAGACAGTCATCATATACGCAGGTTGTATAAACGACGCCGTTCGGGATCCCGTATTTATTGAAGATATCGGTAAACTGATTGGCAACGACCTTCATTACGCCCTGCTGTGAAGAGACATACCAGAGGTTGTGGTTATAATCCGCCATCATGTTCTCTACCGATGTGGTCATCGGAATATCATTGATGGGATAGAAATCGTAATCATCGAAATAGCCTATACCGTTATCTGTACAGACCCACATGAAGCCGTTAAATATCTCAATGGAGTTGATCGCCAATTTGTCCCCGGTAAGGAATCTTCTCGAAAGTGAGAACGTGCCGTCTAAAAAGCTTCCGTAATAAACCGTGTTGCCTGAATCTCCGATATAGAGATATCCCGGGTTCTCATCATCAGGCAGAACGGATCTGGCGCCTGTGATATGAAGCGACTTTTCACTATAGAAACCGGTCAGTCTGAGTTCATTAATAGTAAACACGCTTCCTTCGACCGTTACTCCGTAAACGGTACCGTCCTTACCTGCCTTAAGACTTCTGATATACTCGTGCTCGATCAGGCCTGCTTCGATCGTGTGAAGTTCCATGTTCTTATCAACGTATGAGATGCCGGCGGTTGTACCGATAATAATGTTGCCCTGGGCATCTTCGCAGATGGTCCTTACGGACAGAGAACCGAGACCTTCTTTTCTGCCGTATTTTCTGAACTGTCCCTTCTCCATAACGGCTGCACCGCTGTCATTGGTACCGATCCAGAGTCTGTTGGATGAATCGACAAAGAGACTGACAACACTCGAGATACCGGCATCAGTACTCAAGCTCTGGAAAGTATTGCCGTCGTATCTGATAAGACCGCTGTAGCTGCCGATCCAGATAAAGCCTTCTTCCGTCTGAACGATCGCGTTGGCTTCAGATGTCGGCAGACCGCTCTTATTGTCGTAAAGAACAGCGGAATAACCGTCATTGGAATGGACGGGGTCTACTTTAACTTCTGTGGAATTCTCATCGCCGTCAGCAAAAGCCGGGTAACTTGCATGGAAAACCGATGCCGTCAGGAAAAGGCAAAGAATGAATACGCTTATCTGCAAAACAGACTTTTTAAATAGCTTTCTGTCCATATACCCGGTGCAACAACATCTTGTTTACCAAATCATACTCTTCAATTGTAGCACTCAGAGTTTATTAAAATTACAAAATATCTATTTATTTATAAAAAACTTTTTATGAAGATTTCAATTCCGATGCCGATAAGTATTAAGCCGCCGATAACCGTAGCCTTATCCGAGAACTTTTCGCCAAGTTTCTTTCCGAAGACCAGGCCCGCGATACATATAAGGAACGTAACGATGCCGATGATAAGTGAAGATACGATCGCAGACAATACGGTATAATCCGCTATCGTGAAACCGACCGAAAGAGCATCAATAGATGTCGCTACACCCTGTACGAGCAAAACTCCCAGTGTGATCTTTCCTGTTGACGGCTTGCTGTTTTGAGCAGTCTCCTGATCCCCGGGAGTCTTTTTTGCAAGTCCCTCCCAGATCATCTTGGCTCCGATAACGGAAAGAAGAATAAGTGCTATCCAAGGGATAAACGGTTGGAAAGCACGGAATGCGAGGGCGAGCGAATGAACGAAAAACCATCCGATAAGCGGCATTGCGAACTGGAACAAAGCGTACACGCCGGCTATGGCACATATCCTTCTCTTGCGCATAGAAGGTTCTTCAAGCCCGTTGGCTATCGAGACCGAGAACGCATCCATTGCGAGTCCTGCACCGAGCAAAAGCGAATTTAAGATCAAAGGTATTCCAATGACTGTTCCGGCGTCAGTATTCAAGATGATGCTCCTGTTATGAGTGTCGCTTCAAATTACTACCGCATTGTATCACATAAGAAACAGAGCAAAATACTTGAATAAACTTTTCGTTTTCATATTATTAATATTTTTCTATCAATAAATTATAGAGAGCCGAAATAAACCTTGTTATAATCGAAATACGCTTTATGGAGGACCGTTGTTGCATGACTATTGATGAAGCTATCAGAGAAAGACACACGGTTAGAGTTTACAAAAAGACACCTATACCCGCTGATGTCGCAAAGCAGCTGAATGAAAGGATCAAAGCTCTCAATGAAGGGCTTGATGTATTCATGTCGCTTGTAACCAACGATTCAAGTGCTCTCAACGCTGCCGTCAGGATAGGCATTACCAAGAACGTCAACAACTACATCGTCCTCTCCGGCAAGAATGAACCCGACCTCGAAGAAAAGCTCGGCTACGGCGGAGCCGATCTGATGCTCTTCGCACAGACATTAGGACTCAACACCTGGTGGGTCAGCGGAACCTTTAACAAAGGCAAGGCAAGAGAGAACGGCGGTATTCCCGGAAGCAATCTTATCAAGGGAATAATCATCATCGGCTATGGCGAGAACCCGGGCGTAGCTCACAAATCCAAGAGCATCGATGATGTATCAAAGTATATGGGCTCTACTCCCCCGTTCTGGTTCATCAGAGGCGTAGGAAGCGCACTTCTTGCTCCCACCGCGCTGAACCGTCAGGCTTTCAAGATCGAAGGTCACGATAACAAGGTTAAGATCACATACGCAAAAGGCATGTACTCGGGACTTGATCTGGGCATCATCAAATACCATTTCGAAGTAGGCGCCGGAAGAGAGAACTTCATCTACGAATAATCTGCAAAAACCAATAAAAAAGGACCATACGATCGTATGGTCCTTTTTTTGTTCTTTGGATAAGTGAATTCCCACGCTGTTGTTTCAAAATATATATCAATACGCTATTGCATTTATATTATTTTGCAATGTCTGTCGCGCGAATTTCACGTATTACATTGACCTTTATCTGGCCGGGATAATCGAGCTCATCTTCGATCTTCTTGCAGATCTCATGAGCTTTAAGCGCCATCTCATCATCAGAAACCTTGTCGGGAGAAACGATAACTCGGATCTCACGGCCGGCCTGAATCGCAAAGCTCTTCTCAACACCCTCAAAGCTTGTGGCGATCTCTTCGAGTTTCTCGATCCTCTTGATATAAGTCTCGAGATTCTCTCTCCTCGCTCCAGGACGAGCAGCTGAAATCGCATCTGCTGCGGCTACAAGCACTGCTTCCGCACATGTCGGCTCAACATCGCCGTGGTGTGCTTCAATGCAGTTGATGACATCAGGATTCTCATGGTACTTCTTGGCAATCTCAACACCGAGCTGAACGTGTGTTCCTTCCTGCTCGAAGTCAACTGACTTACCAATATCGTGGAGTAATCCTGCCCTCTTTGCCAGATTGCTGTCCAGACCCAATTCATCGGCCATCATAGAAGCAATCCAAGATACTTCAATCGAATGCTGAAGTACATTTTGTCCGTATGATGTTCTGTAGTGAAGTCTTCCCAAAAGCTTAATGATCTCCGGATGAAGATTCATAACGCCTGTATCGAAGGAAGCCTTCTCACCCTCTGCCTTGATCGTCTGATTGAGTTCTTTCTTGGCTTTGTTGGACATTTCCTCTATCCTTGCGGGATGGATTCTTCCGTCAGCGACAAGCTTCTCAATCGTCAGTCTTGCGATCTCTCTTCTGATAGGATCGAAAGAAGACAATACGATGGCTTCGGGAGTATCGTCAATAATAAGGTCGACTCCTGTTATGGTCTCAATGGCACGGATGTTACGTCCTTCACGACCGATGATTCTTCCCTTCATCTCATCGTTAGGGAGATTTACAACCGATACCGTTACCTCTGAAACGTAGTCGGATGCGTAACGCTGGATCGCATTGACGATGATGTCTTTTGCTACCTTGTCAGCATTCTGCTTCGTTTTCTCTTCCATTTGCTTGAGCATTACTGCCATATCATGCGTATATTCACGCTTTGCTTCTTCAAGCACGAGGTTCTTTGCTTCGGCTACCGTAAGACCGGAAACATTCTCAAGTTCCACTTTCTTACGTGATTCGTAGTCCTTAGCGCGGGCTTCGAGTTCAGCGACATTCTGCTGCCTCTTCTCGATCTCCTCCTGCTTGCGTTCACAACCCTGCTCCAAGCGGATGATATTTTCTTCTCTCTGCTCAAGTCTGTTGCGTTCTTTTGCAAGTTCCTGCTTGATGTCCTTGGCTTCACGCTCCAGTTCGGAACGTACCCTTGAGACTTCTTCCTTCGCCTGCAAAAGCAAATCGCGTTTGTTATTCTCTGCCTCTTTCCTGGCATTAGCTGTTTGTGCGTCCAGATCTTCTTTGGACTTCGCTATATCTTCCGCAAGTTTCTTCTGTGATTTGGATATACCTGACATAAAGAACAAAGCGGATATTACTATACCCAGGATGAGACTGACAACGCCCACGATTATCACAACAATTAAACCAAAACCTTGTTGTGGCACGTTGGTACTCACCTCCAAAATATATTTAGTTGTCAAAGAACGTTTATATGGCTCTGACAAGCCATCAAATATTTTAGAAATAAAATATCCTTGTGTCAACATTTGTTACAATATAGTTATGAAAATAGAGTATTTGACCGAAAAACAATATGAAAACTGCGAAATAAGGGCCATTTTGGCCCGAAAATTCAAGATGAGCGGTACAATGATCAAAAAGCTCAAGCTGTACGGAACAGTCGATCTGAACGGTGTTCACGCCCGCGTCATCGATACGGTCAAAGAAGGCGACCGCCTATATTTCGAATATGAGGACAATTCTTATCCCCTAAACCGCCTTCCGGAGATACCTGTGCTTTTCGAAAACGGGTCTTATGCGGTTGTCGACAAGCCCTCCGGTATGGTTACCCATCCCGGGCACGGCCATCTGGACGATTCGCTCCTGACCCATCTGTCTGACCGTCCCCTTCATCCCGTAATGCGCCTTGACCGCGAGACATCCGGTCTGATAATAATCGCAAAGGACGGTTATACCCACAACACACTCTCTGCTCACGCTGACATTTCCAAGAGATACAAGGCTTTAACTTACGGCAAATGGGAAAAGGATAACGGCACCATAGATGTTCCGATCGCGAGAAGACCCGGTTCCGTCATGATCAGGGACTGCGTTACGGACGGCACGGGACGCGAATCCGTTACTCACTATACAGTCCTTGAATACTATCCTGATAAGGATATCTCATTAGTCGAATATAAACTCGAGACAGGCAGATGCCATCAGATCCGCGTGCACTCCTTATACATGGGTCATCCGCTTGTGGGTGACGGTCTTTACGGTCCCAATTCGGTCGACAATCCCTCCGACAGATTCCCTAAATCCATGGAACTGGACAAGCTCGCAGGACGCGTGGCGCTTCATGCATACAGCCTGAAGTTCAACGATCCTTTGGAGAATAATATACTCAGAGAGTTCGAAAGCCCCCTGCCGTCAGATATCTTAAGGGTTACAGGAAAGATCTGATAAGGTCTTTCGCAAGATTGACCGAAGACTCTCCGTTCCCGCCCGAAAGCAGTCTTGATACTTCGTTTACGCGTGAATCGTTATCGAGAAGCTCGCACTCGGTCAGGGTATTTCCGGATACAACACGCTTCGTAAGCAGGAAATTGCAGTCAGCCGCCGCAGCGATCTGCGCCGTATGGGTTACGCAGAGCACCTGATGGCCCTCCGCAATAGACTTGAGCTTCTTCGCGATGGCGGCAGAAGCTTTTCCTGAAACACCGGTATCGATCTCATCAAAGATAAGGGTAGGCGTATTATCGCTTCTGCTCAACACATTCTTGATAGCGAGCATTATCCTTGAAGCTTCACCTCCGGATACTATGGCAGACAGCGCTCTGGGCTCCTGGCCGGGATTTGCGCTGAACCTGAATGCTATATCATCTATACCCGAAGACGAGAAGAACCTGTTCTTCTCGCGTCTGGTGAATTCAACCTCAAATACCGCGTTGGGCATCTCAAGATCGGCAAGTTCTTTTACTATCGATGAGGAAAGCTTTGTACCCGCACTCTTGCGCGCTTCGGAGAGTTCCTCGGCACAGGACAGAAGCTTTTTCTCAACAGAGGATCTCTTCGTCTTGAGTTCGGAAAGAAGGTCTTTATTGGCATCTATCTCAGACAGCTCCGAAGAAGCCTTTGCACCAAACTCATTGATCTCGGCAATATCTTTACCGTACTTGCTCTTGAGATCGTACAAAAGCCCGATCCTCTCCTCAGTCTTTCCGCGGAGCTCGGGATCGTAGTTCATATCATCGAGGATCTTTACGATATCTGCGGCAAGAGCCTCAAGATCAAGAGAAATGGCATTTGCGCGGGCCGAAAGACTCGTATATGAAGGATCATGCGAAGCGACCTTTGCAAGTTCCCTTGCGGCGAAAGCGGTATCGGATGCTGCTCCGTGTGAAGAACTGCCGTCATTGCCGTCAGAACCTTCGAGCACTGAAAGGACTTCTGAGAGCGCAGATGCCGTCGATTCGTTCTGCTGAAGTTTCTTTCTGGTCTCGATGAGTTCTTCTTCCTCACCGTCCTTGAAAGCGGCATCACCTATCTCCTTTACGACAAATTCCAGGTACTCCCTTCTTCTGTCCAAATAATCGGGCGAAGACGATATGCCCTTAATGCGCGTAACTATCTGCTTATATTCCTCAAGATATTCGGTATATTTTGCATGAAGCGCTGCGATCTTTTCGCCGCCGTAACTGTCTAAGTATCCGCAGTGGCTCTTCTCATCGAAGATAGCCTGGGTATCGTGCTGTCCGTGAATATCGACCAGGAAAGATGCAACTTCCTTGAGCAGCTGGAGTGTGATTCCTACTCCGTTGATCCTGGCCATGCTCTTGCCGTTGACGTAGATCTGACGCGAGATCATGAGCATGTCTTCTTCACAGGTGATCCCCTGTTCTTCAAGCATCTTATCAAGATCTTTCCTGTTCTTGAGATCGGTCATGTCAAAGCATGCCTCAACAAAGCACGAAGAAGAACCGGACCTGACAAGAGTCTTCGATGCCTTTGCGCCAAGGATCAGGCTTATGGCATCAACAATGAGGCTCTTACCTGCGCCGGTCTCACCGCTGATGCAGTTGAGTCCGTAAGAAGGTTCGAAAACGATATTTGAGATTACGGCGAAATCCCTTATCTCAAGGCGTAGAAGCATCTGTCACACCGTCCCGTCTGAAGATGCTCCGCGATCCATCATGTCGGAGATCGTCATTACGAGAGCCTTTGCTTCATCTATTCCGCTTGCCGCGCAGAAAACCGTATCATCGCCCGCTATGGTTCCTACCACATCCTGAAGATGCATGGAATCGAGTGCGGATGCTGCAGCCTGAGCCATACCGGGAAGTGTCTTGATCACAAGGATATTCATAGCTGCCTGAACAGAAACAAGGCTGTTGGAGAATACCGCGAGCAGCCTGCCAGGCGCCACGTCACCCGTCCTGTCCAGAACGGCGTATTTAGTCGATTTATTGGGAAGGGTTATCTTTATGATCCCGAGTTCTTTTATATCTCTTGAACAGGTCGCCTGAGTAGCTTCAAAGCCTGCCTCGCGGACGAGCCTCGTCAGGTCTTCCTGTGTGGAAATGTCTTTTTCGCGGATGAGCCTTAAGATAAGCTCCTGTCTGGCATTCTTACCTGTTTTCATAGAAGGAACCCCTCTGAACGATCTTCTTTCTGACGTCTCCGAAGAAATTGTCACTCTTGAGCGTAGCTGTCTTCAGCACTTTTGCAAAGCGCTTGATGATTATCGAATCAAAAGGCTCGAGATCGACAAAATGCCTGCCGTCGGGACATATCATGGGCGCGGACTCGAAATTATCAAGATCAACGCGTACAACGCTGTCAGGACCTGTCACATACGTAAGACCGTTGAAAGTATGAGAGCAGATCGGCGTTACGATGATGTCCTTCATCTCAGGCATAAGGAGCGGACCGCCTGCGGCAAGCGAGTAAGCAGAAGAACCGGTCGCCGTGGCAATGATAAGACCGTCGCCGTAGAACTTCTCAATCTTCTGACCGTCAATAGAGAGCGTAAGTCTTGTTACATGCGGCTTTGCTCCCCTGACGATCATGATGTCGTTCAGGCACTCTTCCGTTCCCTTGAGCGTACCGTCTTTAGAGAAGACCTGCACCTCAAGCTGCGTTCTTTCAAGGATCTTGTATTCACCCTTAACAAGAGCTGTGATGTCCTTCTCGAGATCGTCGACATTGATCTCGGTAAGAAAACCGATAGAGCCCTTGTTAACACCGATAAATTCGGTATCCAGTTCCCTGTATTTCTCTACAACCGAAAGGAAAGTCCCGTCGCCGCCGATCGAGATTATCGTCTTGAGCGGGATCTTACAGAAATTCTCGAAAACCGTACCTTCGGGCGCGTCAAATTCGCCCTCGAACTCCTTGGCAAAAACGGGAGTCCCGCCGCATGCGAGGATTATCTCAGCAGTCTTGCGGGCAACGGCATATCCGGTATCCCGGTTATCATTTGAGTGTATTCCGTAATTCATTTTCTTATCCGGATTCCTTTGATTACAGATTATCAGTTTCTAATTATACCAACTTCTTCTGATAATTAATCACAAATTTGAATAAAATTACAGTCTGCCGAGCACCTTGCCGATCTTCAGAGCAACAGATACGGCATCAAGGCCCGCCTCTCTGATCTGCTGATCAGATGACGCGGCACGGATCATCGGATCCGAAACTGCGATATTGCTGACGTGACCGGGGAAATCAAATTCGCCGAGCCCTCTTGCCAGTGCCTCACCGAATCCGCCGCTCTGTATTCCCTCTTCGAGAGTAAAGATATGGCTGATACCTGAGATCATGCCGGTAATTTCCTTCAGAGGTATCGGCTTGATGAGCGTAAGATTGATATTGATACCGTTTATGCCTTTCTCCTTCAAAAGATCAACAGCCTTATCAGCCTGCTCACTGATCCTGCCGACAGATATAATGGCAAAATCAGTTCCGCTGCCGGAAGACAGATGCGGCAATACGCAATCGGCGGGATCTTCAT
>JAEEGL017287258.1_pt1 | contig 45222 bp, 33 predicted proteins | sample 9134231 | NCBI WGS metagenome assembly JAEEGL01 (sample SAMN16246548, study PRJNA631951) | gut metagenome | biome: gut microbiome; feature: rumen; material: fiber-attached | host: Bos | place: Iran: Karaj | collected 2018-10 | reverse complement strand
GGCAGCCTTGATCTCCTCATAGGTGGTGGGCTTGGCCAGCGTGCAGGTGAGGTCGACAACGGAAACGTCGATCGTGGGCACGCGGAGGCTCATGCCGGTCAGCTTGCCGTTGAGGGAGGGGATGACCTTACCGACGGCCTTGGCAGCGCCGGTGGAGCTGGGGATGATGTTGTGAGCAGCCGCCCTGCCGCCGCGCCAATCCTTCTTGGAGGAGCCGTCAACGGTGAGCTGGGTAGCGGTGATGGAGTGAACGGTGGTCATAAGGCCCTCGACGATGCCGAAGTTGTCATGGATGACCTTGGCAAGAGGCGCAAGGCAGTTGGTGGTGCAGCTTGCGTTGGAGACGACCTTCATATCGGGGGTGTAGTTCTTGTGGTTTACGCCCATAACGAACATGGGAGCGTCGGCCGAAGGCGCGGAAACGACGACCTTCTTGGCGCCGCCGACAAAGTGCGCGGAGGCCTTTTCGGTGGTGGTGAACTTGCCGGTGGACTCAACAACGTACTCGGCGCCGCACTCCGCCCAGGGGATCTCCTTGGGGTCCATGCAGTTGTAAACGTTGATGACCTCGCCGTTGACGACGAGCTTGCCGTCCTCTACCTTGACTTCGCCGTCGAACTTGCCGTGAACGGTGTCATACCTTAAAAGGTAGGACATATAGTCAACGTCGAGGAAGGGATCGTTGATGCCCGTAACGATGATGTCGGGGTTCTTGATAGCCGCACGGAAAACGAGGCGACCGATACGACCGAAACCGTTGATACCAACTTTTGCTGCCATGAGAAAATACCTCCGAATAGTTTTGTTTTAGCGCCGCAGAAAACAAACCGATCCCACGGCAATTCAATTATACCACCGCGAGCGCGGATTAACAAGTACCAATTAACAATAAAAACCGCGAGAAAAAGCGCCCCGTGCGCAGCCGTTGCCGGCGCGCGCAGCGGGCGCGTTCAAAATGCGTTATGACTTGAGCGGATGCGGGCTTACTCCTCTATGCGCTCTATATCCGCGCCGAGAGCTTTGAGCTTTTGCTCGAAATGCTCATACCCCCTGTCGACGAAGTGGATGTTGCGCACGGTGGAAGTGCCCTCGGCGGCAAGCGCGGCGATTATGAGCGCCGCCCCCGCGCGAAGGTCGGTGGCGCGCACCGATGCGCCGAGAAGCTTTGACGGACCCTCTATCATGGCCGTCCTGCCGTTTACCGTGATGTTCGCGCCCATGCGCACGAGCTCGGGAACGTGATTGAAGCGATCCTCGAATATGTTTTCGACAATGTAGCTATTGCCCTTTGCCATGGTCAGGAGAGCCATCATGGGCTGCTGCAGGTCGGTCGGGAAGCCCGGGTACGGCAGAGTCTTTATATTGACCGCGCGCAGCCTGTCGCCGCCCTGAACGTGCATGAAAAACTCAAACCCGTCGTCACCCTCGCGTATATGCGCGCCGCACTCCATGAGCTTGGCGGAGATCGCCTCCAGATGGGTGGGGATTATGTTGTTCAAAACCACGCTGCCGCCCGTTGCGACGGCGGCTATCATGAACGTGCCCGCCTCTATCTGGTCGGGAATTATGGGGTAGCTGCAGCCGTGAAGCTCCGTCCTGCCCTTGATCCTGATAACGTCGGTGCCCGCGCCCTTTATGCACGCGCCCATCATGTTGAGGAAGTTCGCAACGTCTACGACGTGGGGCTCCTTTGCGGCGTTGGTTATGACGGTGGTGCCTTCGGCGCGGCAGGCGGCGAGCATTATGTTGATGGTGGCTCCGACGCTTGCCATGTCAAGGTATATCTCCGCCCCGACGAGCTTATCGGCGTCGGCATAGACAATGCCGTTTCTGATCTCGACGTTTGCGCCCAGCGCGCGCATGCCCTTTATATGAAAATCTATCGGGCGGTTGCCAATGGAGCAGCCCCCCGGCAGCGCGAGCGCCGCGTGACCGTAGCGGCCAAGCATCGCGCCCAAAAGATAGTATGAGGCGCGCAGCTTGCTGACCATTTCGAAGGTGACCTCGAAATTGTTTATCTTGGTCGGATCTATGCGCATAACGCCGTTGTCGTAAAGCTCGACGTCGGCGCCCATAAGGCGCAGTATCTCGGTCAGAACGTGGACGTCCTCTATAATGGGCAGATTCTCGATAACGCAGGGCTGCCCGGCGAGTATCGCCGCCGGTATGATGGCGAGCGCCGCGTTCTTTGCTCCGCTTATCGTGACCTGACCTTCAAGGGGTTTGCCGCCCTTTATCCTGTAATATGCCATAATATCCATCCCCCGCAGGGGCCTCCCGAACACGAATAATAATATGATTTATGGGATTCTACCACATGGAGCCGCGCTCCGTCAACCGATGATATCCCCTGCGGACAGTATTTTCAAAGGATTATATGCTGTTCCGCCTATCCTTAACTCAAAATGCAGATGCGCTTGTTCGGCGGTATCCTCCGCATAACCCAACACGTCGCCCTGCGAGACCTTGTCCCCAATCGAAACACAGGCCGACGACAGCCTTGCGTAGCGGGTCGAAACGGAATTGCCGTGCTCGATCTCCACCAAAAGGCCGTACGCGCCCCTCTCCATGACGGAGACCACTTTGCCTGCGCAGGCGGCGAGCACTTCTTCACAGGCGTCGCAGGCGACGTCTATGCCGTGATGGAAGCCGCCGTCGTACGGGCCGAAGAACTTGTCCACCTCGCCCCTGACGGGCGAGATGAAATCGAACGAATACGCCGCGACGGGATTGCTGCCGAAGTCGGGGGTAAGCACGAAGTCGTCGCCGTAATCGCGCGTGCCAACGGCGACCTCGCCGTTGACCGGGCCGATCACAGTATAGGTCTCGGTCTCCGGCCGCTGCTTTACGCCGTTGATATAAACGGTGCGGTAGACCGTGCGCTCAAGCCCGTCCCTGCCGTAGACGTTGACTATCCTGAGCCCGCGCATGAGCTTGGGATCCTCGTACACGGTCTCGGTATGGGGTATGACGCGCTCCTCAACGTAGTTTGCTACGCTCCTGTACCTGAGCGGAGTATTCTCGCCCGTGAGGTAGGCGTAGGCCGCGTCATAGCTCATGCTCTGCGCGCTGTCGGGAGCGGGCCAGATCTCGATCCTGCAGTCGGGCTCCGTCACCGCGTCGGCGGGAATATCGCCCATGGTGCCGAAATAGGTCTCCACGCTCAAAAGCAGGTCCTCCGCCGCCTCGCGGCTGGCGATGACCGCGACCGAACGCCCATCCACGAATATCTCCGTCTTTGCAAAGGGCTGCAAAGTGGGCTCCCCGGTGGGGGCCTCGGTGGGAGCCTCGGTGGGCTCGGGCGTGTCGAGCGGATCGGCCGAGGGCTCGGCGGCGTTCCACGCCGCGCCGGGCATGGGAGCCGGAGTAAGCTCCGCCGCGCTCCGCCTGAAATGCGCCCCGCGGGCGACCGAAATCCCCGCCGCGGCAAAAGCCAGAAGCAGCATGAACGCCACGGCGGATATTATGGTCCTTCGCACCCCTGCGCGGGATGCGTCCGTCTTTTTCTTTTCCTTCTCTTCCATTAAGCTCAGCTGCCCTGCGGCTTGTAACTGTCCTTAAGCGCAACGGTGCGGTTGAACACGGGAGCGCCCTCGCGGGAATCGGGGTCCGCCGTGAAGTAGCCCACGCGCATGAACTGATAGGGTACCTCGGGCTTTGCCTCCGCAAGATACGGCTCGACGTAGCCGTGCTTTATCGTGATGGAATCCGGCGAGATGCGTTCAAGCAGGTTGTCGGTGTCTATCTCCTCGGTGTCAAACAGCGGCTCGTAGATCCTGAACTCGGCGGGCACGGCTGCCTTGGCGGGCACCCAATGGATGGTGCCCTTTACCTTGCGGGTACATTCGCCGCTGCGGCTTTCCGGATCGTACTCGGCGTAAACGCAGGTCACGCGGCCCGTTTCGTCGGCCTCGTAACCCGTGCATTTTACGATGTAGGCGCCCTTCAGCCTTACCTCGCCCTCGGGCTTGAGCCTGAAGAACTTCTTGGGCGGCTCCACCATAAAGTCGTCGCGCTCTATGTAAAGCTCGCGCCCGAAGGGGACGGTGTGACAGCCCGCGTCCGCGGCGCCGTCAACGGGCAGATTCTCTATCTCGATATCCTCGGAAGCGCCCTCGGGCCAGTTAACTATGACGAGCCTGACCGGGTCGGTCACGGCCATGGCGCGGTGCGCGTTAAGATTGAGGTTCTCCCTTACGCAATGCTCGAGCATGGCGGCGTCAACCACGGAGTCGGCCTTTGCAACGCCTGCGCGCGCAAGGAAATCCTTTATGGCGTCCGCGGGATAGCCCCTGCGGCGCATGGCGCAGAGCGTGGGCATCCTGGGATCGTCCCAGCCCGCCACCGCGCCGGACTCCACCATCATGCGCAGATAACGCTTTGAAAGCACGGTGTTGGTTATGTTGAGCCTTGCAAACTCTATCTGCCTGGGCTTATGCTCGAACTCACACTGCTCCACGACCCAGTTGTAAAGGGGACGGTGCGCCTCGTACTCCAGCGAGCAGAGCGAATGGGTGACGCCCTCTATCGCGTCCTGGATGGGATGCGCAAAGTCGTACATGGGATAGATGCACCACTTGTCGCCCGTCTGGTGATGCGCCCTGTGCAGTATGCGGTAGAGCGCCGGGTCGCGCATGTTTATGTTGGGCGAGGCCATGTCTATTTTGGCGCGGAGCGTCCTTGCGCCGTCGGGGAATTCGCCCGCCTTCATGCGCATGAAGAGGTCGAGGTTCTCCTCGACAGAACGGTCGCGGTAGGGGCTGTTCACGCCGGGCTCGGTGAGCGTGCCGCGGTATTCGCGTATCTGATCCTTGTCAAGATCGCAAACGTAGGCGACGCCCTTTTTGATGAGCTTTACCGCAAGCTCGAAGCAGGTGTCGAAATAGTCGCTGCCGAAGCAGAGCTTATCCCAATCGAAGCCCATCCAATGAATGTCCCTTTTGATGGCTTCTACGAATTCAACGTCCTCCTTGACGGGGTTGGTATCGTCAAAACGCAGATTGCAGGTTCCGCCGAACTTTTCGGCCATCGAAAAATCCACCCACATGGCCTTGACGTGCCCGATATGCAGATAGCCGTTGGGCTCGGGCGGGAAACGGGTCTTAACGACAGGGTATGCCTTATAATCCTCCGCAATAAACTCCTCGATAAAGCTGCGGGAAATATTGGTATCTTCCATAATAAACCCTCCGGGGTATAAAAATACAGTATAGATTATCCAACAACACGGCTCGATTGTCAAGCGCAAAATGCGCCGCGCGTCCATTGTTCAAAACTTTTTTACAAATTCGCGGCGGACGCGGTGGGCGGATACGCGATGCGCCAAAACATTTTTGAAAATGTATATACAAACGCTTTGTTTTATGGTATAATGACCCAAATACAAACAGGAGGTTTCACATGATTTGTTCAAAATGCGGCTTTGTCGCCAAGGATAATGACAGGTTCTGCATACGATGCGGTTCGCCGCTGAGAATGCCCGAGCCTCCCGCAAAGGAGCCCGAGGCGGTGAAAGCGCCCGAAGCGCCCGCTCCCGAGCCCGAAATACCCGTAGTTCCCGCGGTTCCCGCGGTTCCCGAAACGCCCGAGGTCCCGGAAGTGCCCGAGATGATCCGCGCCGAGGAGCTGCCCGCAGAGCCCGAAGCCGCGCCTGCCGCACCCGCTCCCGAGCCCGTGCGCGAGGCGCCCGCCGCCCCCGTTATCGAGGATCCGCCCATGCCCGAGGTGCCTGTCGAGCCCGTCAAGGCCGAGGAGCCCGTCATCCCCGCGCCGGTGGTACCCGCGCCCGTCGTACCCGCGCCCGCTCCCGTGAAGGAGCCCGAGGTGCGCGAAGCGGCTGTCGACTGCGCCGACTGCCGCATGGAAAAGCCGCTGTCCGTTTGGGGGTACATCTGGAGGATCGTGTTCTTCAGCATCCCCGTGCTGTGCATTATTCCGCTGTTCATTATGGCGTTCTCCAGCGGCATAAACAAAAACAGCAAGCACTTCGCCGCCGCCGTGCTCATTCTGAAGCTCATCGCGGTGCTTGCCGGGATCGGCATACTCATCTACATTCTGCTGACCACCGAGCCTACGGTCATCAGCGACTACATCAACCAGACGCTGGAAAAGCTCCGCGGCATGGCCAACTGATTGCAAAAAAACAAGGGCTGCCCCGTCGGCGGCCCTTTTTTATACCCCGAACCCGATATCCTCGGGGGAGGCGTCTTCGCCCGTCCACAGCTTGAACGCGATGAGGCCCTGGTTCACGAGCATGCCCGTGCCGTCGTATGCCGGTATCCCTCGCGCGGCGGCGGCGGAAACAAGCGCGGTCGTTTCGCCCTGGCGGTAGACCATGTCGAACACGGCTTTGGGGGAGAGCGCGTCGAGGAAATCAAACGAGGCGAACCCCGCGCCCCTGGCCATGCCGAGCGGCGAAGCGTTTATGAAAACGCCGCACTCCCCCGCCTTTTCGAACTCATTCGCTTCAAAGAGCATTTCGGGAAGGCCCGACTCCGGGCGAAGCGTGCGTACGAGGAAGCGGACCTGCGCCCCCGCCTGCGTCAGCGCGAAGCCCGCAGCGCGTGCCGCGCCGCCTCGCCCCAGTATTAAAACGCGCAGTCCGCAGGGGTCGACGCCAAGGCTGAGCATATGGTTTTTAAGCCCCGCGCCGTCGGTGTTTCGGCCCGTCAGAAGGCCGTTTTCGTTCGTTATGATGTTCGCCGCGCCGACTGCCGCAGCCTCTTCGGAGACGCGGTCGAGATACGGCAGTATGGCGGCCTTATGCGGCATAGTCACCGCAAAGCCGTCAAGCCCGCGCAGACGCTCCATGGCGCGCCAAAGCTCCCCGCGCTCCACGCGGATGCGCGCAAAGTCGGCCTCTATGCCGTATTTTTCAAACAGCGGCATATAGATCTCCGGCGAACGGCTGTGCTCTATCGGGCAGCCTATCACGGCAAAACGGCGCATAAAACCACCTCCGCGATGATTATACCACAAAAGCCCGGGATGTGGTATAATAGAGCAAACGAAAAGGAGGCGCTTATGCGAATACTTGTTTTGAACGGGCCGAACCTGAATCTGACGGGCAAGCGCGAGCCCGAGGTTTACGGCACGAAGAGCATGAACGAGATAATGGAAGAGCTTGAGGTGCGTGCGGCGGAGCTCGGCGCGGAGCTTTGCGAGGTGCAGTCCAATTACGAGGGACGCCTGATAGACGAGCTGCAGGAGGCGGCGCACAAGTACGACGGCGTGCTTTTGAACGCCGGCGCTCTGACGCATTATTCATACGCCCTGCGCGACGCGATAGCCGCCTGCCCCATACCCGTGGGCGAGGTGCACATGAGCGACATTACCCGCCGCGAGCCGTTCCGCGCAGTTGACGTTTTGGAGGACGTTTGCGCGTTCCGCATAATGGGGCTTGGCGCGGGCAGCTATGAAGCGGGGCTTCTGATGCTGACCGAAAGGATAAAGGGCTGAGCGCCGGAAATAAAGCAGAATAAAGAATCAAGGCATAACAAACGCAGCCGCCCCGAAGGGCGGCTGCGGTTTGTTTAGTCGGTTTTACCCGTTATCAGTCTTCCTTCTTGCGGAAGATGACAACACCGGCACCGGCGAGGATCGCCATAACGCCAAGGCCAACAAGGCTTGCAGCGCCGGTTACGGGAGGAGTGGGCGGGGTCGGGCCGGGCTCATCGGTGGGCTCAACGGGCTCATCAGTGGGCTCAACGGGCTCATCGGTGGGCTCAACGGGCTCATCGGTGGGCTCAACGGGCTCGGTGGGCTCAACAGGCTCGGTCGGGCCGGGCTCGCCAACGGGAGTGACGATACCGTCAACGGTGGTGAACTCAACAGGAGTCTCGATGGTCTCGCCGATGGGCAGATAACCGAACTCGTTGATCACGACCTCGATGGGGGTAGCCTCAGTGAAGTCATCGCATACCTGGAAGGTAACGTTGACGAGGGTGCCTTCACCGGTCAGAGCCTGCTCGGGCATGATAACGCCGATGGCAATGGTGCCGGGGATGGTCTCGTAATCGATGATGACTACGGGAGGAACGTCACGGGTAGCAAGCATCTCGCCGGGCTGTACGTCGAGAACGGTGAGGACCTCGGGATCGTAAACGAGGGCCGCGTTCAGGGTGTGAGCCTCATACTCACCGGAGATGGTGAACGGCAGAGTGATGACGGAACCGCCGGGTACCTCGTACTCGCTGCCCATGGTGAAGACGGCGCCTTCGGTTACGGGAGGCTCAGTCACAACGGGCTCGGTGGGCTCAACGGGCTCGGTGGGCTCGGTCTCGATGGGGGTGACAACGCCGTTTACAACGGTGTACTCAACGGGATACTCAGTGGCTTCGGGAACGAAGTTGAACTCCTTGACCTCGACCTCAACGGGGGTCTCCTCGGTGAAGGGATCCGCTACGTTGAAGGTGATGTTGGCGATAACGCCGCTGTAGTCAAGCTCTTCGCCGGCCATTACAAGACCGATGGCGATGACGCCGGGGATGGTCTCGTAATCAACGATCTCGTAAGTATCCTCGGGAAGGTTGACGAGCTCAACGTCAACGACCTCGAGAACGGCGGGATCGTAATTGACAGCCAGGTTAAGAGTATGAGCCTGGTACTCGCCCTCGATGGAGAGAGGCAGTACGATCTGGGCGCCGCCGGGAACTTCGTACTCGCTGCCCATGGTGATGGTAGCGGAGCCGGCGTCATAGCCGGGCTCGGTGGGCTCTACGGGAGGAGTGGTGGGCTCTACGGGGGGCTGAGTGGGCTCGCCGCCCTCGCCGAAGAACTCGACCTGGTCGATCCAGATCTCGTAGCAGTCGTAGCAGTTATCGTAGAACGCAAGGTAGATGGTCTGACCGGCATAGTCGGAAAGATCAAGCTCGTAATTGGTCCAGGGATCGTCATAACCGGTGTTCGGGGCGATGTTGGCCTGGAGCAGAGTCATATTGGCGGTGTCGGGGGTGGTGCCAACATACACGCTGATGGACTCGGGATAGGAAGCGTTAGCCTGGTTGGCGTAGAAGCTTACGGAGCAAGTGCCATTGGGCAGGGCAACAGCGGGAGAGATCGCCCAGTTGTCAGCCTGATAGGCGCCTACATAGTCCACGAAGGAGTAGGACATGATGAAGCGGCTGCCCTCGTGAGCAAACTCGGTGTAGTCATAACCGCCGGGGTTATTGACAGACCAGACCCAGTTGGTGTTGTTGGTGCCGATGAAGGTCCACTCGTTGACCTCAGCCTCGGTCTCGAAGTAGTAACCGGCAATGAGGCCATCCACGGGTGCGGGAGGCTCGGTGGGCTGAGGAACATCGGTGGGTGCGGGAGGCTCGGTGGGCTCGGTGGAACCGTCGGTGATCTCAAGGTCTACACGGTCGTTGGTGCCGCCGAAGGTGACGGTGAAGGTGTAGGTCTTGTTGGCTTCGAATACGAAGTCGTCATAACGGCCGGGAGCGGTTCCGTTGGAGGAAGCGATCCATACGCGGTCACCGGGAGTGGGGTTGGTGATGCAGTAGTCATAGGTGCCGGCGGGAACCACAACGCTGCCCTGGCCGGTAACGATGATGTTGCTGGTGGTGAGAGAGCCGTCCGCATTCTCGGGGATCTTGTACTCGAACGCGGCATAGGTCGCGGCGGAGGCATTGCCGGAGGAGGTCAGACCGCCGGTCTCGGGGATGATGGTGCCGTAAGCGGTGGCGTCGGCATCAAGAAGCATCTGATAGCCGGAGCCGTCGCCCCAAACGTCAGAGGGAACGTTCAGGATAACGGTGGCATTGCCGCCCGCGGGAGGCGTGGTGGGCTCCTGGGTGGGAGGAGTGGTGGGCTCCTCAGTGGGAGGAGTGGTGGGCTCGGGGGTGACAGGCTCTACGTCTTCGGCCATGTTGATGGCGCCGTCAACACCCACGGTGTCCAGCGCGACGGCGCTGCCGTTGAGGGGGTAGTTGAAGCACTCGTCAACGCGCATGGTCAGGACCTGATCCAGCGAGCAGTTGTCGTTAACGGTGAACTCCATGGTGCAGAGAACGCCGTCGCCGACCATACCGTTGCCGGTGGGGGCCAAGAAGCCGATAGCGACGTCGCCCTCGAGGGTCGTCCAATCAATGATGGGAACGAGACCGTTGAGCAGCGGGCCGTTGGTAACGGTATTGATCGTAAGATAGTTGGCGTCAAACAGGACGTGCGCAACAAGAGTATGCGCGCCGACGCCGGTCGTGTTCGTCACGGTGACGGGAACCTCAACGGTATCACCGGGATGAACGTCATTCACGGTGGCCACCGTGAACGTTACCTCACCCTCAGCGGCCGCGGGGATGGCGACAACCGCCAGCACCAGGGCTACCGAAATGAGGAGAGCGAGGAATTTCTTCATTTGGAATATACTCCTTCCTGAAAATTATTTGTAACCGTATGCCGAATTGCGCGAATCGGGCCAAAACCACTATCGCCCAATCCAACAAGGGTACACAATTACGCTTACAATATACCACAACGCTCTTTGACTTGCAATAGGGAAAGCGGGGTTTATTCTAAAAAAATTTTTCCGGAACAGGCATTTGATTCCTTTTTTCATGCGTTCAAAAGGTTTTTTGAACGCGCCTCCTTCAAGGTATATTTTCGGACGGGCGTACGATAATTTTCGGACGGTCGTACGAAGAATGCCGGTTTTGCCTGCAAATAAAGAGAAAACGCGCGTTTTGCGCGTTTCCCGGTGCGGCAGGACGGCAAATGGCCCCGCATCAAGCGGGGCCGCGTCTCATCATTTTCCTTTTTTTGAATACCTTGAATACGAGCCGTAGCGGGAATACGAGCCGTACTTGCCGTATCTGCCGTATCTGCCGTACTTGGAATACTTGCCGTAGGAGCCGTAGCGCCCGTAGCGGGAATAGCGCGAATACTTTGAGTATTTACCATAGCGGGAATATTTGCCGTAGCGGGAATACCTGCCGTATTTCCCGTAACCGCCGTAGCCGGAGCCGTAACCCGACGCTGTGTCGGCGCTGTTCAAAACGTAGCCCAGAAATACCGCGCGCCCGTTCGACAGGTGGTTAAGGCCGTCAAGTATACGGCTCTTGCGGGCATACTCGCGGCGTATGACGTAGACTATGCCGTCGGCGATGTTGGAGAGCACCACGGCGTCCGCGATGACCGACGCGGGCGGCGAGTCGAGGATTATCATATCGAACCTTTCAAGAAGGGCGTCGATAAGCTCCTGCATGCGGGCGGTGCCCAAAAGCTCCGCCGCGTCGTCGGAGGGGGCTTTGCCGCAGATGACCGCAAGACCCTGCTCGGTGACTCCAATGATATCGTCAATGGAAGCCTCGCCGTTCAGGTACTCGGCAAGGCCCGCTTCCTTCTCCGCAAGCGCGGCAAGGTCGGAGGGCTTTCGCATATCGCAGTCGAGCAGCGCCGTCCGCTTGCCCGAGAGCGCAAGCGACATGGCAAGGTTCACCGCGACGGTGGTCTTGCCCTCGCCCGGCATGGAGCTTGCGACGAGGATTATGCGCGAGCCCTGCTCGTCGCAGGCCTTGACCGTGCGCGAGCGTATGAGGCGAATGGAATCCGTAAACGTTCTGGAGGCGTCCTCGCGCGTGATCTCGAGCATGCCCTTTTCCTCGCGCCGGCGGCGGGTGACGAAGGGCAGCGTGCCGAAGCAGCGCAGGTTAAGCATGGACTTAAGGTCGTCGGTGTCGCGCACGGTGGTCTTTGTGAGCGTCGCAACGACTATCACGATGAGCGCCGTGAGGACGCCCAGCCCCACACCCTTTATGAGCTCCGTCTTATAGGAGATGGCGTTTATGGGCTTTGAGGGAATGCCGGAGTCGGTGATGAGCGTGAGCGAGGTGTTGCCCACGACGAAATCCGCAACGCGCGGGTAATTGGCGATGGCGCTTTGCAGCACCTGATACGAGGTCTGCGGCGTTCTTGAGAAAACGTGTATGGTGAACAGGTTGTTCTCGCCCACCGACTCCGCCGTGATGGTGGCGGGTATTTCGTCCATGCCAAGGTCCTGGCGGATGAGGTTATTGAGAACGTCGCTGTTGAATATGTACGGGAAGGTCTCCGAAAGCTGCTTGGCGAGGTTTATGGAGTAGGTGGAGCTCGTCTTGGTGCTGACGTTTGCCACGTTCACCGTAAAGGTGGCGGTGGCCTCGTAAATGGGGTTGAATACAGTCCTTGCGCGTACGCAGAGCAGCGCCGCCCATATCACGGTGAATATGACGGGCAGCAGGTACAGCCTGCGCGCGCTCGTCAAAAGCTCCTGCAGGAAGTCCGTTACGCTGACAGGCTGTATGCTGGCGGTGACGGTGCCTATCCTGTCAAGCTCTTCGCGGCTCTCCTGCGGGTATCCCTCGCGCAGTTCCTCGGTATTGGGGCGTTCCCTGTTGTCTTCCATTGCCTGCACCCCCTTAATTCCTGCGGTCGCTGCCGTAGCCGTAACCGTAGCCGCCCTTTTGCGCGCCGGACTTTACCGCCTCGGCGTGCGCCTCGGAGCCGGAGCCAAAAAACTCGAGCGGATACACGTTGTTGAATATGCAGCCCAAAATCTCCGCGCCGGACTGACCGACGGCGTCTATGCACTCGTTTATGACACGGGCCTTTGCGCCGCCCTGCTTTATTACCATGAGCATGCAGTCGGCGATCTCGGCAAAGCACTCGGCGTCCGTCGCAACGGCAACGGGCGGGGTGTCTATCACGATATAGTCGTAGACCTGCTTTGCACGGTCGATGAACGCCTTCATCTCGTTGGAGCCTATGACCTCGGTGGAGTTCGATATGGCCGCCTTGCTCAAAAGCAGGCTGAGCGTGGGCAGCCCGTCCATGGTGGGTATGTCGTCGGGATCGCCGCCGTTCATTATGAATTCGTTGACCGACATGCCGCGGCGCACCCTTGTCGTGAGCGCCTTGTAGAGGGCGGGCTTCAGCATATCGCCGTCCATGAGCAGCACGCGCTTGTTGTTGAGGGCGAGTATTATTGCGGTGTTCGCGGCGGAGGTGGTCTTGCCCTCGTTCTCTATCGCGGAGGAGACCATGAGCACCTTATGACCCTTTTGCTTCATTATATACTCGAGCCTGGTTCGGAACAGCCTGTACGTTTCGGCAAAGCGGAAGCTGGTCGTGGGATTGGTGATGAGCATGCTCGTTTTCATGCCGCGCAGACGCGCGCGCAGCGAAAGGTTTTTGCGCTCGTGGTAAATGGTGGCGAGCGCAGGGCAGTCTACGAGCGTGACAAGGTCGTTTTCGGTCATTATCTCGTCGTTGGCGACGGTCGCAACGACCAGCAGTATCGCTATCACGAGCGCCGCTGCCGCGGTGGCGGTTGCGACCTTGGCGGGGCGGTTCATATCCGCGACGGGCTCGGTGGGCACGGTGGGCGCCTTCAAAACGTCGAGCACCGCGTTGCCCATAAGATTATCCGACACTATATGGTGATATTTTATGATGGCGCACATCTCGTCGAACGCGAGCTGCGGCGAGGACGCCTGCACGCCCATTTGAATGAGGTTGGTCTTTTCAACGCTGGAGGCCGTGACCTTGCCCTTGAACGAGGACACGCCCAGGGACTCGGCTATCTTTTCCTGCAAAACGGGGCTTTCGAGAACGTAGGTAAAGGACTCCGCAAGCTTGGACGCAACGACGAGGTTTGAATAAACCGTGTCGGAGCCGCCGTCCTTGCTTGTGACGACGAAGGTCGCACCCGCGTAATACGTGGGAGTATAGCGCTCCGTCACGACGACGTACGACGCCATTGCCGTGATAAGGCAGCCTATGAGTATGACCCACCAGTTCCGCGCGATGTTGAAGAGGATCACCTCAAGGTCTATATTCGTCTCCTTGACGGGCTTTTCGGCGCCCGCCGGGATATTGAGCCTGCTTTTAATGCCCGCCATCAGCCGTCCACCTCCGTAACGCAAACGATAAGCGCCGCGTCGCCGTAATACTCCTGCCTGTTGTCGCAGGTGTAGCGAATGCGGTAATAGCCCGGTGTGCTGTAATCCACCTCGGAATCGTCCATCACTATGCTGCCCGCCTTGTATTCGCCCACTGCAAAGGGCACGCCGCCCAGCGTGACGCCCGCCAGATGCTCCTCCGGATCGACGTAGCCGTACCTGTCTACGTACACGATATAGTCGGTGAGCCTGATGGAGGGTATCATGCGGGACTCGGTATACGTGCGCTCGTAGATCTCCACCTCGGTGTCGAGCACGGAAACGTCGCCGAGCGAATTCGTCACGCGGTACTGCACCGCGTGCTTGCCTATCGCCGTTATGTCGTCGTCGGGGTTGAGCATGACCATTTTTACCCTGTCGGATATGTCGCCGTCGATGCAGTCGTACGCGCCGACGTTGGCAAGCGGGTTAAAGCTGGACGAATACCCGAACTCGAGCGGGGCCGATATGGTAAAGCGGGGCGGCACGTAGTCAGTCAAAAACAGGTGACGGGTCAGCTTTGATACGTTGTTGTCGGAGTCGAACGCCGCGTAGGTTATGATGCAGTGATCCTCCTCCACGAACTGAGAGACGCTCTCCACCACGAGGCTTTCGGTGATGTCGCCGTCCTCCACGTCCATCGCGGTGACGTCGCGCAGCAGTATGCTGCTGTCGGCAAGGCTCTCGACGCTTACCCTTATGCTTGCCGTGGGGCAGATTATGGCGGGCTTGCGGTTGCTGCCGCGCAGCCTCTCCTGCCAGATATATATAAGGAAAACAGCCGCCACTACGCTGAGCACGGCCAGCAGGAACTTCAATAGGCTCCGTTGGTTCTTCTTCATCCTGTACCCTTTCGGCAGGCGGCCGGGCCGCCAATTAACGGGAATACCCGATTTTTTATTATATCATATCCGTTTGCCGTTGTCCACAGCAAAACCTCACGCCCGGGGCGCAAGCTCTATCAAAACCAGCTCGCACGGGTCGAACAGGCGAAAGAGCATGCTCTTGTGCCCCAGCCCCGCGCCGATTATCATTTGCGCGCCGCCGACCTGCTTCAGCCCGTGATCGAGCCTTGGGAAAAACCCCTGCTGAGGCAGGAACGGCGTGCCCACGAAGGGAAGGCGCCACAGCCCGCCGTGCGTGTGACCCGACAGCACAAGATCCACGTCGGGATCGAGAAAGTATTCCTTCTCACTTTCAAGGCAGTAGTCCGTGGGCTTGTGGCACATGAGGAGCTTGAACGAATCGGTATCCGTGAAGCTCTTTATGAACCGCCCGGCGGAGGAGGCGATAAAAGCCTCCCTGCTCTGCCCGTAGGGGAAGCAGTACCCGAATATGCCGCCGAGGCGAATACGCTGACCGTTTATTTCAAGGTCCTCGAACCTGCGGTCCAAAAGCACGGCGCCCGCGCTTTCGTATGCGCGGTAAACGCCGACTCCGTGAACGGAGACGTGATCCGCCTCGTGATTGCCGGGCGAAACGTACACGGGCGCAATGCGGCATAGCTCGCTCATAAGGCGCCGAGGCACCTCGAGGTCGCGCTCCGTCGCCCCGCGCGAGGCCATGTCGCCGACGCAGAGGATGAGGTCGGGCGAAAGACCGCGCACCGCTTCGACAAGGTCTGCGTTGCCGGGGCCGAACTCGCTTTCGTGCAGGTCGGAAAGCATTGCGACCTGAACTGGGGCCGTGAGCTTTTCGGACTCTATGCGATACTCCACCGTGATGAACCCATGCGCGCACCGGTACGCCTCGAGCGCGGCCGCCGAAATCAGGAACAGCGCGAACATGAGTATCGCCGCCGCGGCGCGGCTGATGCCCCGCCCCTCCTCCGCTCTGTTTTTGCGGGCGCAGCTCATCGGTCCTTGCGCCAGGTCATGCGGTCGACTATGCCGACGTAGCTTTGAATGAGCTTTACGACCTTGGTGCTGACGTTTGCATCCTCATAATCGGGGGTGCTTACGCCGTCGTCGCCGTTTTTGTGCATGGACACCGCAAGCTCCACGGCCTGCAGCACGCTGCTGCGCCCGATAGAGCCTATTATGAAATTGCCCGAATCCAACGCCTCGGGGCGCTCGGTGCTTGTCCTGACCGACACCGCCGGGAAGCGGAAATAATTGGCCTCCTCGGGGATCGTGCCGCTGTCGCTTACCACGCAGAAGGCGTTTTTCTGCAGGCAGTTGTAGTCTGCGAAGCCGAACGGCTCAAGGCTTTTGACGAGCGGGTGGAACGCGAACCCGCGCTTTTCGATGAACTTGCGGCTGCGCGGATGTGTGGAGTAGATGACGGGCATACCGTAATGCTCCGCCATGGCGTTGACCGAGTTCATCAGCTCGAAGAAATTGCGCTCTATGTCAATGTTTTCTTCGCGGTGAGCGGAGAGCAGTATGTAGCCGCCCGCTTGAAGCCCCAGCCTTTCGAGCACGTCGGAGGCATTTATCCTGTCGATATTGGCGTCGAGCACCTCGCGCATGGGGGAGCCCACGACGTAGGTCTGCTCCTTTTTGACGCCCTCCGCCAAAAGGTAACGCCGCGCGTGCTCGGTATAGCACAGGTTCACGTCGCTCGTGTGGTCGACTATGCGGCGGTTTATCTCCTCGGGCAGGTTCTCGTCAAAGCAGCGGTTGCCCGCCTCCATGTGAAAAACGGGTATTTTAAGCCGCTTTGCGCCGATCACGGCAAGGCAGGAATTGGTGTCGCCCAGCACCAGCAGCGCGTCGGGGCGCACCTTTGCCATGAGGTCGTAGGACTTTGCGATGACGTTGCCTATCGTCTGCCCAAGCGAATCGCCCACCACGCCCAGGTAATGGTCGGGCTCGCGCAGGCCGAATTCCTCAAAGAACACGCGGTTCAGCTTATAGTCCCAATTCTGGCCCGTATGCACGGTGATATGGTCGAAATAGCGGTCGCATTTTTTCATTATCTCGGACAGGCGGATTATCTCCGGCCTCGTGCCGAACAGCGTCATAAGTTTTATGCGTTCCATGCTGCATTACTCCTCCGTTTTGATAAGCACCGGCTCGAAGAAAGTGTCGGGCCGCTCCGGGTCGAAGCGCTCGTTCGCCCAGATTATGAATACGAGGTCGTCCTCCCCCGTGTTTTCTATGGAGTGCGTGTACCCCGGCAGCATATCGACCGAGGTTATTTCGTCGCCGCACACGGGCAGCTCGCAAACGCTGACGTCGCCCACGCGGCGCTGGCGTATAACGCCCCGCCCCGACACCACGATGAACTTTTCGGTCTTGGTGTGGTGCCAATGGTTGCCCTTTGTGAAGCCGGGCTTAACGACGTTGACCGAGACCTGCCCCATGCCCTCCGTGCGGATAAGCTCCGTAAAGCCGCCGCGCTCGTCGCGCTTCGTTTCGCACGCGCAGCCGGCTTCTTCGGCGGGAACGTACGAAAGGTAAGTCGAGTACAGCTTTTTTGTAAACGGGTCCGAAACGTCGGGAAGCAGCAGCCCGCGCCGCCCGTCGCGGAACGACAGAAGCATATCGCGGATCTGCCCGAGCGACGCCTCATGCGTCACCTCAAACGGGCGCGGCTCGGGGCTGGGCGCACGGCGCCCGGCTATGCAGGCTGTCATCTCGTCCACAACGTCGTCGATATAGGCAAGCGTCATAAGCTTACCCTCGTCGTCCACGCGGATGGGCAGGCCGTTTGCGATATTGTGGCAGAAGGTCGCCACAACACTGTTGTAGTTGGGGCGGCACCATTTGCCGAAAAGGTTGGGGAACCTGAAAACGAACGTCGGCGCGCCGCATTCCCTTGAGTATTCGCGCACATACCCCTCCGCCGCGCGTTTGCTTGCGCCGTAGGGGTTTTGCAGCGCCGCCTGCGTCGAGCTTGACAGCAGCAGCCCGCAGCGGCCCCCGGCGCGGAGCAGCAGCCCCGTAAGCCTTTTCGTGAGGGAAGCGTTTCCGGCTTCGAATTCAGCCGCGTCCTTCGGGCGGTTGACCCCCGCAAGGTGAACGCAGAAATCGGCCTCGCGCGAGTATGCTTCAAGCTCGGCCTCGGTCGAACCCAGGTCGTATTTCATCACGGTGAGCGGCGTGAGCCCCAACGTATCGCGTCTTTTGCCGGAGGCGATGTTCTCGAGCTCGGCGCAGAGGTTGCGGCCCACAAAGCCGTTTGCGCCCGTTACAAGCACCTTCATACGCCCTTTTCAAGCTCCTCTCTGATATAGTCGAGGGTCAGGAGCTTTTCCATAACGCGCTCCACGCCCCAATGCTCGGTGTTGGCGGAGTTGAACTCTGTGAGCGTATTGCGCTCGCGGCTGCCGTCTATGAAGTATTTATCGTAGTTGAGGTCGCGGTTGTCGGCGGGCACGCGGTAGAAATTGCCCATATCCTCGGCATGGGCGCACTCCTCGTTTGTCAAAAGCGTTTCATACATCTTTTCGCCGTGGCGTATGCCTATTATCTTTATCTCGCAGTCGGACTTGAACAGCCTCCGCACGGCCTCGGCAAGCGTGCCGATGGTGCTGGCTGGGGCCTTCTGCACGAATATGTCGCCAGGCGCGCCGTTCATAAACGCGAACAGCACCAGGTCCACAGCCTCGTCAAGGCTCATTATAAAGCGGGTCATATCGGGGTCGGTCACGGTCATGGGCCCGCCGCGCCGTATCTGTTCGATAAAGAGCGGCACCACGCTGCCGCGGCTGCACAGCACGTTGCCGTAGCGCGTGCAGCAGATGACGGTGTCGCCCGCGTTGCGGCTCCTTGCGACGGCCGTCTTTTCCATCATGGCCTTGGAGACGCCCATTGCGTTTACGGGATAGGCCGCCTTGTCGGTGGAAAGGCATATAACGGACTTGACGCCCGCGTCTATCGAGGCGCTCAATACATTGTCGGCGCCTATGACGTTGGTTTTGACGGCCTCCATCGGGAAGAACTCGCATGAGGGCACCTGCTTTAATGCCGCCGCGTTGAAAACGTAATCCACCCCGCGCACCGCGCTCCTTACGGAGGAGATATCCCTTACGTCGCCTATGAGAAAACGCAGCTTCTTTGCGGCCTTGGGAAAGCGCGTCTGGAATTCATGCCGCATATCGTCCTGTTTTTTCTCATCCCGGGAGAAAATGCGTATCTCGCCTATGTCGGTATCCAGAAAGCGGTTCAAAACCGCGTTGCCGAACGAACCCGTCCCGCCCGTTATCATAAGCGTTTTGCCTGAAAAGATGGACATACCGTACCCCCTATCTGCCGATGAGCCGCTTTACGGCCCGTTTGAGTTTTTCAATACCGCTTTCGCGGGCGTATTTGCGCACAAGCTCCGCAAAATCGCGCGACGGAAGCTCCTCCATGAATGCTTCGCGCGGCTTAAGCCATTCACCGACCGCACCCCTGCCGTGCCGTATGCCGTACTAAATCGCCGCGCTTGACATTGTTTGCGGCGTATAGTATCATTCAAGCAGCGCATTGACGCATTTTCATGCGTTTGGTGTTGCGGATCGCAACAAAACCAAGGAGACACAGCTATGAAGAAACTATCAACGGACCTGCTTGCACAGATGACCGTTCAGCGCAGAAAGGCGCTCGGTCTTACACAAAGCCGGCTTGCATCGCTTACCGGCATAAACCGGTCGATCATATCCATGATCGAGAACGGCAGGCATCTGCCCTCTGCCGATCAGCTTATCACCCTATCGGAGGCTCTGGACTTTAAGATAAACTCGGTTACTGCGGAAGAATTCGCAGCTTCCGGCTCACCCTCCGTCCCGCCGCAAAGGATAACCGTTGCGGGCATGGGGTACGTCGGCCTTTCGCTGGCCGTACTTCTTGCCGGCAGCAATACGGTAACGTCGGTGGATATAGTCCCCGAAAAGGTTGAACAGCTTAACCGTCTGCAGTCGCCGATACGCGACGAGTACATAGAGCGATACTTTGACGAAGCCCGCCGGGGCAAGCGCCGGCTTTCGCTGACGGCGACCGAGGACCCCTCGGCCTATGCAAACGCGGACGTCATAATCGTCGCTGTTCCCACAAACTACGACCCGCAGAGAAATTTCTTTGACTGCTCCGCGGTGGAGAGCGTGCTTTCCATTATAAAGGAGCAGACCGCTTCGTCCGACCGTTTGCCCACCGTGGTGATAAAATCCACCGTGCCGGTTGGATACACGGCCTCTGTGCGGAAAAAGCTCGGTATGGACAACCTTTTGTTCAGCCCCGAATTCCTGCGTGAATCCAAGGCTTTATACGACAACCTGTACCCAAGCCGCATAATCGTGGGCTGTGATGAACAGACGCGCGAGCGTGCAGAGGACTTTGCCCGGCTTATGAAGGCCGGCGCGGAAAAGAAGGACGTCGACGTGCTTTTCACCGGGTTTACCGAAGCGGAAGCGACCAAGCTGTTCGTAAACACCTATCTTGCGCTGCGCGTCTCGTTCTTTAACGAGCTGGACACCTACGCCGAGGTCAAGAGGCTTGATACGGCCTCCATAATCAAAGGCGTTTGCCTTGACCCGCGAGTGGGTGACTTTTACAACAACCCTTCCTTCGGCTACGGAGGATACTGTCTGCCGAAGGACACCAAGCAGCTGCTTGCGAATTACAACGACGTACCCGAAAACCTGATACATGCGATAGTCGAGAGCAACCGTACACGGAAGGATTTCATTGCCGAGCGCGTGCTTGAGATCGCGGGTACCTACCGCGGAAGCGAGGACTATTCCGCAGAGCGCGAGGATAAGCAGAAGAACGTGGTGGTGGGCGTTTATCGTCTGACTATGAAAGCAAGCTCCGACAACTTCCGCCAGTCCTCGGTGCAGGGCGTTATAAAGCGTATCAAAGCTAAGGGTGCACAGGTGGTGATCTATGAGCCGATGCTGCCCGACGGAACGACCTTTTTCGGAAGTCCCGTTATAAACAATCTGAGCCGTTTCAAGCGCATGTGCGGCTGCATAATCGCCAACCGTTACGACGCCGCGCTGGACGACGCTGCGGAAAAGGTATATACCCGCGACATATTCCGCAGGGACTGAAGGCCGAGGCTTCAAAAGACGGCCCCTTTTACAGCCTCCAGTAGGAATAGCCCAGTCCCTCGTAAACGGACCTGTCCAAAATGCCCTTCACGTCTATCAGCACGGGAGGCACGCCGTCGCGCTTTGCAAAGAACCCGGCTATGCCGCCCGGCTGCAGAGCCCTGTACTCGTCGTGCGCCACGGCGATTATGACGGCGTCCATGCCGCACACGTCTTCAAGGGGCTTGAGCTCTATCCCATAGCTCGCGGCGACCTCGTCGGCCGAGGCCTGCGCGTCGCAGACGACGGGCTCTATCCCGTATTCGCGCAGCTCTTGTATTATGTCCATGACCCTCGTGTTGCGGGTGTCGGGGCAGTTCTCCTTGAACGTCAGCCCGAGTATGGCCACCCCCGCCCCCTTTACCGGACGGTGCGCCGCGATAAGCCGCTTTACCGCGCATTGCGCGACGTACCTGCCCATGCCGTCGTTTACGCGGCGGCCCGCCAATATCACCTGGCTGTGATAGCCCAGCTTTTCGGCACAATGGGTAAGGTAGTACGGGTCGACGCCTATGCAGTGCCCGCCGACGAGCCCCGGCGTAAACGGCAGAAAATTCCACTTGGTGCCCGCCGCGCGCAGCACGGACACGGTGTCTATGCCCATGCGTTCGAACATCATGGACAGCTCGTTCATAAAGGCGATGTTTATGTCGCGCTGGCTGTTCTCGATGACCTTTGCGGCCTCCGCCACCCGAATGGACTCCGCTCTGTGAACGCCCGCAAGGCAGACGAGCTCATATACCTTTGCGACGGTATCGAGCGTTTCGGCGTCGCAGCCGGAGACTATTTTGACTATGTTTTCAAGGCGGTGCTTCTTGTCGCCGGGGTTGACCCGCTCGGGGCTGTAGCCCACTTTGAAATCGCGTCCGCAGACGAGGCCCGATTCTCGTTCCAGTATCGGCACGCAGATATCCTCCGTGACGCCGGGGTAAACCGTGGACTCGTACACCACGACCGAACCCCTTGTAAGCCTTTTGCCCACGGCGCGGCTGGCGCCCTCCATGGGCGTAAGGTCGGGCGTGTTGTCCGGATTTACCGGAGTCGGCACCGCGATTATGTGAAAGCTCGCCTCGCGCAGGCGCTCCGGGTCGGCGGTAAACTCCACCGATGAACTTGCCACGACCTCATCTCCCACTTCACGCGTGGGGTCCTTGCCGCTTCTGTAAACCGCGATTTTGCGTGCGTTGAAATCGTACCCGATCACTTTGACCTTTTTCGAGAATGCAGCGGCTATCGGCAAGCCGACGTAACCCAGCCCCACGACCGAAAGCACGGCCTTCTTTTGAATTAGCTGTTCAAATACTCCCATTAAAAACTCCTCGGACAATAAAGTCCCACTTTCGAAAGGCAGGCGCTTGCCTGTCGGTTCGACGGGCGCGCCGCGGTCATGCGCTGGCCGTTTTGCCGCCGATTCATCCGTTCCCCTGCGAGCGGCCGCGTCGGTTTGACGCCGCCCCTCTGCTGCTTCTAATGCTCACCCTCCGGAGCCTCCTGCTGCTCGCCCTTGAACAGGCTCAGCCTTCTGAAAAGCTCCCTGCGCGTCATTGCTTCCTCATATGCTTCGCCCAATTCAAGCTTTGAGCGTCTGCCCGACGCTTGACGGAAAAGCCGCCTTGTCAAAAGAAACAGCCATCCCACCGGCATGAACACCGGGCACCGCTTGAAGAAGGGCCATTCCGATCCGACGATACGGTTCACCTTCGAGAAGAACCGCCCTATGCTGACCTTGGACCCAAATTCATACTCACCCCTGTTGTCGTTGAACAGGGTGCCCTGCCTGCGCTTATCGTCCTTCCTGCCGAAATTGCCGCCCGAAAGGATGTCCTCCATAAGGGCGTCGGTTATCTTGTCATCGGCGACGTCTGCCCACTGCCTGGGTTCGGCCTTCAGATACTTGACCGAAGCTGCCGTAAGCAGAGCCGCAAAGTTCCATAGCCCCGCCGCTTTGAGCCTCTCCTCGAACAAAGCGCGAAACTCCACGTCTGTATAGCTGTTTTCAAACAGCGCCCAGTCGCAAAGATGCCTCAGTCCAACCCCCTCGCTGACAAGGTGCCTGCCGACGTGCAGCAGCATTATTAGACCGTGATGGAACGCCGAGGGCATATTGGCCTCGCCGTACTCAATGCTGCGTCTTTCGGCCGAGTCGATCGCATCCTTCAGATAGCTCCTGACCTTTTTGCCCGCATCATTGTTGGGTATCCTTGCCAAGTCGAAGTGCATTTCAAAGAGAATGCCCTGATCGGAAAACACAAGATGAGCGTCGTGCGCATCTTTTTCAAGCTTCATTCCCTTTTCCGTAAACAGGCGTTTCGCTTCCTGCAAACGGTCTTTCGAAACAAGAAAATCAACGTCGCCCATAGAACGCTTGCCGGGATCGGGGTAATACTCGGCCGAGGCGCACCCTTTTATGACAACGTACGGAATGCCCGCTTCGCGCAGCCACGCATCAACTATCGTGTGACCCCGCACGACGCGGTAATTGTGGACAAACGCCGCTTTGACGCATTTCTTCCATTCGCCGTAAACCTCTGCGGGCATAGCGTCCCTGTCCGCTTTTTCAAAAGCAAGCACAGACACTGCCTGCTTCTTGGCCTCGGCAAACACCTGTCCCCAATCAGCATCCGGATGCACGGCTACGCTTTTCCCAAACAGCGTTCCCGACACAAGCTCAAGCAGAATTCTTTGTTCGTTGGTAATCATACTTCTCCGATAAGGTATTATTATGGCCGCATGCTTCGGCCGGTCCGTGTCTTTCCGAGACCGCTCGACATATCCGAGCCCATCTACGTTCGGCCCTGCTGACCCGTGTCGCGCTTTGCGGGTAAAAGCTGCAGCAGCATCCACAGCTTCCCGGTCAGTGCAAGGCATCCAACCGTGACCAATGCGAACTCTATGCAGAATATCGCGATCTGCACGACGAGTGATACCGCTCCGTCGCCCAGCACACGCTTCCAAAGGAATGAGAGCGCAAACGGAACGGCGCCGACTAAAAACGGCAGCGCGTTTTCCGCCAGCAGTCTGCCAGGGTGCAGATCTCGTCGGGCAAAGAAAAGCTCCAGCGAGAACACCACAAGGTACGAAACGACCGTTGCCGCGGCTGCGCCAACGGTGTGCCATACGGGTATCAAGAGAAAATTGAGCGCCATATTCACTGCTGCGCCTATAAGCACGGCGTAAACATAGTACTTATCCTTGCACTGAGGAATGAAGTACTGCGTCCTTAGCGTGCTGTTCCATGAGATAAGCACCACCGTAATGGCAAGAATCGCTAGAAGCGTACCCGTAAACTCGTACTCCCTGCCCAGATAAACCACCGAGAACTGCCTGCCGTAGGCTATCATGCCAAACACCATCAGCGACGAAAACAGCGTCATGTACCACAGCATCCTGCGCGTAATGCCGAAAACCTGCTTGTCCTCACCCTTTAAGAACATATTGGAGGTTTTTGAAAGCATAACGGTGCCGACGGCGGCAACGACCGACAGCGGCATATTGACTATCTTATCGGCGTATTCGTACTTGCCGAGGTCGGACATCATGCCCATCGCTCCGAGCATGGTCTTATCCATCATCCTGTACACGCTTCCGGCGATTATCGAAACAAAAAGAATGACCTGAGGTTTAAAATGCTTCAGAACGCTTTTGAATGCGACGCGCCTCAGCGAACAGTACTTTTTAAGCATGGTCCAGAGCAGGGCCTGACTCACGAACATCTCCGCAGCGGAGATAGCAACGTAGATAATAAGGTCTTCCTCGCTTTTGACCATCGTGAACACCAGTATGACCATGACCGTTTTTACCGCCAGATTCCGCAGCACTATCACGCGGTGTTCGGAAAGGCCGGTATAGACCCAGCTTACGTTGAGCATCTGGCCCAGTATGTACACGGTCTGCACGACCGATATAAGCTTATGCACCCCGGAAAAGCAGAAGGTATAGACAAGATACGCCGCAAGTACCAGCACCGACACCATGATATGCGCCGTGTAGATCTCGGAAACGGAAGCGTCGAGCAGGTCCCTGTTCTCCTTTGCTCTGGCGATGGAGCGCGCGCCGTACACCTCAAGTCCGAGCATCTCCGCAAGCATAAAATAGTTGACTATAGAGTAGTTATATGAGAATACCCCCACCCTTTCGGTACCGAGCACGCGTGAAATATAAGGCGCAGTAATGAACGGTATCAGCAGGGCAAACACCTGATACGCCGTTTGCAGAAGTATGTTGACCTTTGTTGCGTTTCTTTTCATTCTACCACCGCCTTCTGTAAACGTAGCGGCGGCTGCGCAGCGTAGACAGGCATAGCCCCAGCATTATGTAAAACGGGTAATAGGTGAACAGCGTGCTTGAATACATAAGGCTGACCATGGCTATGCTGACGAAAATATGGTTGACAAGACTGTCGTTCTCGTCCCATTTGATCATAACGCCGGTAAAATAGATCGACAGCAGCGAAAGCACGCTGCCAATGCCCCAGCCAAAAGACAGCAGCAAATCGAGGAAAAACTGATGCGGATACGTCGTACCCCTTTGGATAGCGGCATTTATCGTTTCGGACGCGCCGGCTATACCCCATCCGAGCAGGGGCTTTTGACCAATCAATGACGCGGTCAGCCGCCATATCTCGCTCCTTTCGGAATCGTGCGACAAAAACTCGCCCGAAAACAGCAGGCTAACCGTCCTGCCGCTTATCCCCTTCGAGGCAAGAAACGCGCTGATGTTCGAGCTGTACTTTTCAAACAGCAAAAACAGTATGGTGCTTGAAACGGCGATCAGCATAACGTAAACGATTTTTCGCCTTTGGCTTGTGCCCGAAAAGAAAACCTTAAGCAGTATATATGCAATAAGGCAAAGTATCGAACCCCTTGCTCCGTGGGTAAGTATCATGAAAAACTCCGCCGCCACCAGCAGCAGATAGATCACCTTCTTGCGCCTTATCCACTCGGTCAGATGGATAAGCAGCACAATGATAAGGCTGTACGAGAAGTGCATATCATAGGAGACCTTGGAAAATATGTAATTGGCGGTGGATATTATCAAGAGAGGCCAGGACGATATTAAGAGCATATCGTAAAGCGACCGCCTGTCTCCGATCATGTAAGCACTGATAAGCAGCGGAGCAAGCAGCGTAATGCTGTTTTTGAGCCAAGTGTTATATGTATGGCCCGACGCTCCCACAAGGTGGCTGTAGAAGTATGCGATCAGTATACCCGCTTCAATAAACACCACCACTCCAAAGCTGCCCTTGCGAAAGGTTTTTATTACGCCCAGCCCGAAAGTGCCAGCCAACACGGCCTGTATTGCAAGCTTTATGACCGTCATGACCCGGCCCTGTACGTTGAACGCGACCTGCAAGGCGGAATTGAAGCCGTCGAAAACGATGTACAGACAAATGAACAGGCAAAAATATCTGTCCATTTCGCTTATCCTTGTTCGTTTGTCTGTACGCAGCAAAAGCATATTCAGTTTGTCAACGCCGCGCGGCAGCCTCTTCATAAAGCCGCGCTATCTCCCCCATTATCCTTTCTTCAAAGAAATCCGCGCAGTGCACAGTGCAGGCGGCCGAGAGCCTGTCGTAATCCCGAACGGCTCTGCAAACCGCCTCGGCAATGGACTCGGAGCTTGAACCGTCCACGGCATAGCCCACCTCGCCGTCCTCATAGTATCCGTTGAACCCCGCCCCGTGGGAATAGATAACGGGCAGGCCCTGCGACATTGCCTCAACATAAGTCCTGCCGAAGGTCTCGGTTTTGGACGGCAGCACGAAAATATCGTGCGAGCGGTAAATATCTATCAGCTCCTCCTTGGACTTGAACGGCAGCACCGTAACGGACGGGAACGCCTTTACGCGCTCGTATTCCGCATCATTCTGGTTTTCGCCCACTACGGTAAGCGTCGCGTCTATGCCCCTGTCCCTTAAAAGCTCCACCGCACGGCAAGCGGAGGGGATGTTTTTGATTGGTTTTATATTCGCAACCGTCAAAAGCCTTACGCGCTCCCCATCAAGGCGGCGTCCCTGTGTCAGCGCATTATCCTGCCAGAACCTCTCAAGACAGTTGCCTATCACCCGGCACTTCGACTCGACGCTTTTTTCGAACTCTGCGCCGAGATATTTATCAAACAGTTCCCTTCGATGCACATTCGACAAAAACAGTATTCCGGACGCATCCGAAAGTATCCGCTTTGCCAATCTTTTGAAATGCGGTAGGCGGATGAACGTACTCAGATCCGTTTTCCTTACCGAGACCACATACGGCACGCCGAACCGTTTTTTGATACGCCTTGCGAGGCGTCCGGTGCCCAGCATAAGATGCGCGTGAACGAGGTCAAACTCCGCCGGATCGTACGCATTGAGCAGCGCGCGCTCGGTTTTGGCCTGTCTGGGATAATACAGCGCCCTGTCCACGGGACCCCAGCACTCGCTGTGGACTACGCGGTCGTCCATTATCGGAACGAACTTGGGCGCGATCGGTTCGCCCTTTCTGGCGGAGTTGAACGCAAGCACGTCCATGCCGTACGCGGCGAGCGCGTCCATCTGTTGTCTAAAGATCAGCGCAGTATGATAATATGTGCAAAGGAACAATACCTTCATGTCAGCTTCTCCTGCCTCGGCGGACTTGCATTTTGGCCGTTTTCAGCCTGCGAAGCCCGTTTTTTATCAGCCCCGTAAAGTTGTATTCGCCGTATTTTTTTGCCGCAGCGCCAAACCCCGACCCATACGCTTCGGCAAACACGGCGTTCCTGTGTCTTGAAGCGGCTGCGGGCTTCACAAGCGAGTTCTGCACGCAGTTTTCGCGCGTCAGTCCGAGCCGGGAAAACTCCATACCGTCCAGAAGGCTGCGGCCCTTTTCGTTGTTTATTATCACCAGCGATACGCCCAAACCGTCGTCCAGCTGCGGGGCAACTTTTTCAACGCCCCAATAGTCGCCTATGGTAACATCGCCCACACGGTCGAAGTCGGTGAACCGGCAGCTTGCGCAGCTCAGGCGGTTAACCATGTTATGTGAATACATAACGCCGAACGAACGCATGCGCGGCCCGCTCTTTTTATACTTGCCGCGTATGACTGCGGACTCGGTATAGCCCCTCCATCCAACGCGCTTATCCCTGAATTTAAAATCCTCCGCGCCGAGCCAATCTATGAAGCGGCTGTACAGGCCGGGGCTTGCCGCGCCGTGGCATATTATGTCGCAGCAGTAAAGCCCTTCTCTTTCCCCGACAAAGTTCCTGAGTCCGGATACCTGACAGGGCGTGCCCATAAACAGCGCCTCTTCTCCCCTGTCCAGCGTCTCTTTGACTTTGGAGAACACAAGGCCGAGGTCGCTTTGGATGTAGTATGTCCCGCGGGCACTGTCGCGTGAGGCCGCGTCCGCAATGGCCTTATGCGAAAGGCTGTGGGTCGATCTATCGTAAACGGCAGCAAATACCGTGCCTCCCTTACCGAGGATGCGGTCCGAGATAAGCGTGAAAGCGCCCCCGGAGGAACTGCATTCCCTGACGGCGTCCTCGCATTTTACGGCAAGATACTCCTGCCGGCATACGGCGGAACGCCTGGGCAGGTACAAATCGCACACACCGCGGCAAACGCCGCAGTCAACGCAAATGTCGTTATCGATATGGGGATAGAGGAAGCCGTCATAGCCGGGCTCCATCTGTATGGCTCCCTTTGGGCAGGCGTTCACGCAGGCGGTACAGCCCGTGCATCCAGAGTCGGGACGAACCCTGCCGCCGGAATCATGGGGAGTAAAATCCTCATGCGGGATATCGTCATCCGAAGTCAAAGCGTTTTTCAGGTACCGCAGGGAATAATCCACCCATGCCGAAAGCTTGCTTCTGACGGGGGCGAAGTCGATGCCGGGTGCATATTCCGTCGGTTTCTCGGGGTCGAATATCCTGTCCGCAAGGCCGACCGCCGACAGCAGATTGACGAGTCTCTCATCCTTTCCACGGTTGCCGGACAAAAACGCGGTGAACGGCCTTTCGAAAATGAGCGCAAACGCGATGCAGTGGAACGAATCGGTAACGATATGCTCGGCGTGCAGTATCTCTCCGAGAAAGCTTTCAACGCTTTCGGCAAGCCGGAGTTTTATGCGCGGGTCCAACACCGTGCGCGGGCCGACCCCGGGGCACAGCAGATGCACCTTTTTGCCCCTTGCCTCTGGGCAACTTCGCTCAAAATCCTTGAGCTCGCTGTCCGAATCCATATACGCAAATACATATCCGCCGTCGCTGCCCTTTGAAAGCGACTCCCATTTATCCCTGCCAAGCAGGAATACCGGGTCCGTCACAAGATGTGCGTCCCTTCCGGCAAGTTCACGGACGAGGCGCACTCCCTCCAACTCACGCACGGAAATATGAGCGAATCTGCGCAGGTTCTCGGCGTAATCGGAGGCAAGCTCATCAGGCACCCTGTTCATACCGAAGCTTGACGAATACGAGATACGCTTTGAATCTTCCTCGACAAAGTCAAGCAAAAAGGCCGTATCTGAGCCGTTGTTGCCCACGTTCCAGACCTGGTCACTGCCCACGATGAACTTATCGTAAACTCCGTTCAGCTCACGGGCCTCGTCAGACGAGCGATACACTTTATCCGTCTTGCGAAGGTATTCCGCATAAAACCTTTTGAACCACCTGCTGCGCCTGTGCATGAGCGGAGCGCCTACCGCCGCGGTCACTGCCCGCCTTAGATCGCGTTGCCGTATTGCCTTGCGGAACCGGGCGCGCATATCGTAGAGCTCTTTGCGATGAGCATTGACGTAGTTTATATACTCGCAGTCTACGCCAAAAGCGGCAACAGCCTCCTGTAGGGCATACGCCTGCAAAGCCGCGCCGTAGTTGCAGCCGTTATGAAATGACAGCAGCGCCGCCTTCATTTGCCACCCCTTCCGACCTTTTTGACCAGAAAGATCTTTCTTGCCGCGCCAAACACGATATTGACCGCAGCGAGTATCGCCGCGGCTGCCGGCCCATGCCCGCAGCACCGCCGCTGAAGCGTATAGTGCGCCTTTATAAGCAGGCCGAGACTGTCGTGCGATACGGACTTTTTACGCACGCGGTAGCTGCCCAGCACCTCATTAAGGCAGTAACAGTCGGCCTTTTTTATGACCTTGAGCCACAGCGCATAGTCGTTTCGCTTTTTCAGATCCTCCGCCTGTATAAGGCCGATAGTCGGAGCGTGATACATGGCCGTCAGGCAGCCTATCCAGTTATACAGCGCCATACCGAAAGCCGTGATATGCGCAGGGCTCGTGTCGATCACCCCGAGAGGCGACGAATCCTCGTCCACGTTTCTTGAGTAAGTGCACGAAAAACGATACCCGCCTTCACGCATAAACGCTATCTGCTTTTCGAGCTTGTTGCGGTCCCACATATCGTCCGAGTCCAGAAAGGCGATCCACTCACCCCGTGCGGCGCGAAGCGCAATATTGCGGCTTTCCGCTGCGCCGGTGTTGCGTTCTTTTACAATAAAGCGGATACGGCTGTCAGAATACCGCGATACCGTCTCCGCGGTATTATCGGAGGAGCAGTCGTCCACTATTAAAAGCTCCCAGTCGGAATAGGTTTGAGCCAGCACCGACTCTATCGCTTCGCCTATGTATGCCTCCGTATTATACGAAGGCATTATTATGGAAACAAGTCCGTCCTTATACATTCTCGACAAACCCCCAAGCCGCTCGGGCTCAGTTCCTTATCCTTGCAGGCACGCCGTAAACAACGGTGCCGTCCGGCACGTCCTTTACGACCACCGACCCCATACCCACCGTGCAACGGCTGCCCACCTTTACCTGATTCCTGATGGTAGACGTGGAAACATAGCACAGGTCGCCCACCTCCGAAGAGCCGAACATCACCGTGCCCGCAATAACGGCGGTGCTTTTGCCCACCCTGCAGTTATGCGAGATAACGCATCCTGCGTCGATTATGGACGTATCGCCTATTACCGTATTGCCGAGCGCTCCCCTGTTTATGACCGTGTTGGCGCCAATTATGACGTTATCGCCGATCTTTACGCCGCCGTACTGCCTGCGCATAAAGCGATTTCCGTCGGAGTCGAAATCAAAGTCTATGTCCTCTTCTCCGATCACCACTCCCGATTTTATATCGCAGCCGCTGCCGATCGTAACGCTGCCCTTTATTATGACGCCGCAGCCTATCCGTGTGCCGTCGCCCACCGTGATGCGGCCGTCAAGTATGCTGTTCGCGCCTATGCTTACGCCGTTTCCGAGTGAAACGTCCTCCGAAATGACAGCCGAACCGTCGATGCGTGAAACGGGTCGGCTTGCGAAAAACCTTTCCATTATGCCGAAAAAGGTCTCCTTTGGGTCTGCGCACACAATACGGCAGCGCACGGGCGTTTCACACTCCGGGCCAACGACCGCCGCGTCAAGAGGCGTGTTCGGCCCCTTTCCGCGCACCCAGGTTATGGTGCCGGGCCGATATTCGTTCAGGGCGGAATACCCGCTTATCTCTGCGTTTTCATCGCCCTCAAATGCGAACTCCGCGCCGCGTTCCCTCAAATGCATCAGCACGTCATAAATCTTCATACCCGTTTACCGCCTACATGCCCACCGCAGGCCCTTTCACTTTTTGTTTTTTCCGATTTCTTCACGGTAAACGTTCCTGCCGCTGAATACCGTTTTCAGCACTCCGAAAAACAGCTTGACGTCCCATCCAAACGACAGGCCTTCCGCATAATCGGCATCCATCCTGAATTGTGTGTCGCGGTCTGCCGCAGCGCGAAGCTCTATATCCACAGAGCAGAACAGTCCCGGCAGCACGTCGTGACGTTTTCTGTAAACAGGATCGTCCCTGTACTCATCGAACTCCCACGGCAGTATGGGCCTCGGCCCGATTATGGACATCTCGCCCTTGATAATGTTCCACATTTGGGGCAGCTCGTCCAGGCTGAATCTGCGCAGGAAAGCGCCTATTCCGGTTATCCTTTTGTCGTCGGACCTTGTCGCAAGCCCGCCGTTTTCATAAGCGTGGTCGACCATGGTGCGAAACTTATAGACCATAAAGCGGCTTTCGCCCTTTCCGAGCCTTTCCTGTTTGAAGATAGCCGGCCCCTTGCTTGTGAGCTTTATGATGACGGCAATGACCGCCATGGGTATTAGAAGCACGATCGATCCCAGAACGCACAAAGAAACGTCGATCAAGCGCTTCCCGTATTTTCTGTACATCAAACCCTCCTATAAACCGTTTCAAACGCCTCCGCATAATCGCAGCCCGCTTGTGATCCGCGCAGCGCCGCCAGCGCCTCAATAACCTCTTTGGAGCGGGGATGCGGGTACGGCCGCATAACTCCGTCGTATGCCCCGAGGGCACGAAGCTTTGTATCAACGCCTTGTCTGCCTATCTCCACAAAAGTATTCGGTATAAAGCGGTTCGACGACGAATCGAGCGACCACTCCGTAGACGACATCACTTCCATATATGCAATGAGCTTTACGGGCGGCAGTCCGTCCCTGCGCTGAAACAGCCTTACGGCGGCCTGCGCCGCACGGCTCGTTTCAACGTGATCTATATTGACGTCGGAAGGATGATGAGTGATTATGGCATCCGCACCCCAATCCACGATGCAGCTTTCAATAAACTGAACCAGTTCAAGATGCGGCACCGTGTTCATGCGGATGTTCGGGAAATCAGCCGCATAGGCCTTTTCGATCCCGAGTATGCCGTAAGCTCGCTCTTGATCGCTGCTGAGCGTGGTAGAGCGGTTAGACCTTGCGGCAGCACGGCTTGAAAGCGTACATACGGCTACCCTGTGGCCTTCGCGTGCGAGCTTTGCAAGCGTTGCGCCGCAGCCCAATGATTCATCGTCAGGATGTGCTACAACTAACAACCAGTTCATCTTAATACCTTTCCTATGCTCTCGATTTAGCAAACGATTTGCTTTGCTTATCCGGCGTCACACCTCTGCAGCCTTTTCGTGCTCCTTCTGCTGTGTATCGACGTTGCGATGGAAGTTCGGAACTATTTCGCCAATGCATTCGATGACCGCAGACGAGTTCATTTTTGCCAGCTCGTAAAGCTCCTCCAGCTTTTCGCGGAGCTGTTCCTCGTCCACGGGTTCGGGCTTGGCCTTGAATATCCTGCCGTGGGCGGTGCGCTCCATGGCCTTTTCCTCCTCGGGGGTGAGCAGCTCCTCGTACATCTTTTCGCCGGGACGCAGCCCGGTGATCTCGATGGGCATGTCCACGTTCGGCTCATACCCGTGGAACCGTATCACCTTTTCTGCAAGCTCGTAGATCCTGACGGGCTCGCCCATGTTAAGGACGTATATCGCGCCGGATTCACCCAGCGCGCCCGCCTGCAGCACAAGCTGCGCCGCCTCGGGGATGGTCATGAAGAACCTTGTGATATTGGGATCGGTGACGTACACCGGGCCGCCCGCCCTGATCTGGCTTTCAAACAGCGGTATAACGCTGCCGTGCGAACCCAAAACGTTGCCGAAGCGCACCGTCATGCAGCGCATCACGCTGGACTTGGCGAACTGCTGCACGATAAGCTCCGTCACGCGCTTGGTCGCGCCCATCACGTTTGTGGGGTTCACGGCCTTGTCGGTGGAGAGCTGCACGAACCGCTTTACCCCGTGGGCGGCAGCGGACTCCAGCACGTTGATTGTGCCGATCACGTTGTTTTTGACGGCCTCTGCGGGGCTGTCCTCCATAAGCGGGACGTGCTTGTGCGCCGCGGTGTGCAGCACGATGTCGGGCATGAACTCGTCCATTACGGCGTCGAGCCTTGCCTTGTCGCGCACGGAGCCTATGCGTATCACGCAGTTGAGCCACGGATGGCGGCGCTTCAGCTCGCAGTACAGCTCGTACGCGTTGTTCTCGTAAATATCGAAAATGACTATCGTTGACGGGTAGAAGAGCGCGGCCTGACGGCATATCTCGGAGCCGATCGACCCGCCTCCGCCCGTGACAAGCAGGCATTTATGCTCTATGTAGCTCTCTATGCTGCGCGTGTCAAGGTCGACCTCCGGGCGGAACAGCACGTCCGTCACCTTTATCTCGCGCAGGTCGCCCATGGTGGGCTTTTCGTTAAGCTCGCGCAGGGGGGTGACAAGGCGAACGTGGCACTTGGTCGCGCGGCAGATCGTGACTATCTCCGCCTGACGCTTTGCCGTGATGGAGGGGATGGCGATTATTATCTCCTGCACGCGGTGCCGCGTGACTATCTCGGGTATGTCCTCGGTGGTGCCGAGCACCCTTATGCCGTCTATGTGCATACCCATCTTGGCCTTGTTGTCGTCGGCAAAGCCAATCACCACGCAGTCGGGCGCGCTCTGCCCGTTGGCTATCTGCGAGCAGACGTATGCGCCGAAATACCCCGCGCCGACTATGAGGGTGGGCTTTTTGTCGGATACCCCCGCGCGCGAGGCGTTTTTGACTACCTTTCTGATAACGCGGTAGCCGAACCGGGTCGCAAACACCAGCACCCCCAGGAACATACCGGCAAGGCATATCCCCGTGCGCGACATATTGCGGAAGCCGATCTCCTTTGTGAACGGAATGAAGGACAGCGCCACATTGAGCCCAAGGCAGACCGCCGTGCCGACGCCCACGCCCGCAAGCACCATAAGCCCCTCGTTAAGGCCGGATACGCTCCAGATGCTGCTGTAAAGGCGGAACAGCGAAAAGCAGGCGACGAACACAAATATGAACACCATCACCTGCACGTTTGTGAAGTAGGGCGCAAGCGTGCCGCCCGGCACCGGCGTCGCCTTGAACGGGAAGGCGTAGCCCCCCTCCACGGCGCTGTGCAAAAACCAGGTCGCCGCCGCAAACGCCGCAAAGCAGCAGACGGCGTCCAGCATCACCAAAAACACCACGCGCGACCAGCGCTCTATATTAACGCGTTTTTCGTTCATGATCCCCCTTCGGAGCACTGCTCCACAGGCATTATTACCCCGCCCGCGCATTACGCGCGCGCAAAAGCATATATGAAGCCACCTTTTATTATAGCTTAAACAACAGCCCAATGCAATACCGCGAATGTGACAAATAAAGGTTTTCCGGCGCAGGAAAATTTACCGCTGTTTCCATGCCGCCCGCCGCACGAAAGCCCTTGCCGGCAGGCTGTTCCGCTTGTTCCGAGCGGAGACGCGGGGGTTTTGCGAGTTCTGCGGGCCGCAAAAAGCTTTCGGTTCCCTTCAAAAAGACGGAATAAAAATTATATATCAACCGCCGTTGACACCCCCCAAAAAAAGCGTATAAAAGGAAAACCCGGCGCGATAACGAAATGCCCCGCTCTGCAGACACGCAGGGCGGGGCGGCTTTTATTCTATCGGGCTTTCGGGACGCGGCGCAATAGCGCTCACTCGCCGCGGCCCTGCGAGTAGGCGTCGCCGATATCCGCGCCGAGGTCGCAGGTGTACAAAAACTCTATCGCGTCGCCGTCCTTGGGGTAATACCCCGAGCAGCCGTAATTGGGGAACTGCCCGTTTACGCGGTATTCCCAGCCGCTTAACGGCCCGCAGTCGAACTCATAGATATTGTTGATACCCTCGACGTACGCGCTGTTGTAAACTGGCGTGAAGCTGGACTCGATATGTATGCCGCGCGCCCTCAGCTCCCGCAGGAGCAGGTCGTAAACGCTCTCTCCCTCGTTGAAGCCGACCGTGACGCGCTCGAGTATCACGCCGTCCTCCGGTATAAGCTCCGCCTTTTCGGGGTCGAGCTCGTCCATATTGTCGAGTATCGTTTTGCAGTCGATATACAGCGTGCAGGAGCAATCGTACTCCCCCGCCTTATCGGGCGTTTTGCAGCCCGTGAACGCGAGCGCCGCCGCCGCAAAAAGCACTGCCAGTATCGCAAAAAGCTTAGTTTTCATCTCGTTTTTTCCTCTTTATCAATACGACCGCAAGCACAGCCGCAAGCGCAAGCGCCGCCGCCCCGCCCGCGTACGGAAGCACCTTTTTCGCTGCCCCCGTCTGCCCGTTTCCGTCAGGCCCGCCGGGCTTTTCGGTCTGCGCGGGTCCGGTCGGAGCTGTTTCGCTCTGCGCGGGCCCGATCGGAGCTGTTTCGGTCTGCACGGGCCCGGTGAAGCTCACCTCGGTCGGAGCGGGAGTCTGCGCCTCGGCGGTCGGCCCGCCCGTGGGAGCCACCTCAGGCGTCTGTGCGGGAGCCGTGCTCGGAGCCGCGCTCGGAGCGTCCGTACTCCCCTGCGTGAGCGTGGGCGTGACCGTGGGCTTGGGCGTATTTGTCGGCCTCGGCTCAGCCGTGGGCTTGGGCGTATTCGTGGGCTTGGGGGTATTCGTGGGCTTGGGCGTATTCGTGGGCTTGGGGGTATTCGTAGGCTTGGGCGTATTCGTGGGCTTGGGCGTACCCGTACCGCCGAGCGAAACGTCGTTCATATCGAAAAGGCTGTTCGCGCCCTTTCTGTATCTGTCGTAGGCGCAGAGCGAGTACGCGGCCTGTTCGGTCGCCATGCCGTTGACCGCGCCGCCCGGAGTGTGGGCAAAGCCGCCGTCGCTGTAAAACCCGACAAGCGCGGCAAGCGCCGATACGCCGTTCTTGATAAAGCGGCTGTCGGTATCGGCGTTTATCCCGACGGCGGAAAGCGCCGTGACGACCTGCGCCGAGCTTTCGCAGGTGACGCTGCCGAGGGTGGCAAATGAGCCGTCGGCCTCCTGCGCCTGTGAGAGCCAGTTTATTCCGCGCTTTACCGCGGCGGAGGCCTTGGAATACGGCGCGAGCGCGGTCATGACCATTGCCGTTGCGTCCACGTCGGGCTGAGCGGAAAGCGACCAGCCGCCGCCGTCCTTTTCACGCGCAAGGAGGAAGTCCACAAGCTCGTTTCTTGCGGCGGACTCGCCGTAGGCCGAATTGGAGCCCAACGCCAGCAGCGCGAACGCCGCACCGGTCACGCCCTGCTTTTTGGTATAGTTCAGGTCGCAGAGCGGGGCGACAAGGTCGTACCCCGCGACGGAGCGTGCGCTGCGCCCGATAGCCGTAAGCGCCAGCACGAGCCTTGAATTATCGGTGGATCTGTTGGGGTTTATCACCCCGCTGCCGTTTGCGCGGACCATGCTCTCGATGGAGTCGAAGTACCTTTTGCACCAATCGGAGGAGGGGGACTTTTTGCCGCCCCTGACCACGGCGACGACAAGCCACTCGCCGCCCACGGAGCCGAACGAGGGGGCGGCGGAGGCAAGCCTTTCGAGCACCGCGGCATACGGCGGCTTATAGTCGGTCGCCGCAAAAGCGGACAGCGGCGCCGCCGCCAGAAAGAGTATGGCAAGCAGAGCCGCTGCTGTCCTTTTTACGTTGGTTTTCATTACATGATGGAGCGCATCATAAGGAGCGCGTCGGACATATCCACGTCGCCGTCGCCGTCAAAGTCGGCAAGCGCGGCCTGCTGAGCCGAAAGCTCCGCAACGCCCATGGCGCAGCGCATGATCAGAAGCGCGTCCGCACTGGTAAGCTCGCCGTCCATATCGGCGTCGCCGGGCAGATACTCGCCGCCGTCAAGCGCCGCAAGCAGCGCCTCGATGCAGGCGTCTATCTCCTCCTGAGTGCTGTAAACGTTATACATGGCCTCGGCAACGGCAATGAACTCGTCCAGAGCGACCTCGAAAACGGTCTCGGTAAGCTCGTCATCGGCGGTGATCACCGCGATAAGGCGCGAAACGCGGGTGCGGTCAACGCCCTCCATGGGGTTGTCGAACAGGGGGAAGGAGCCCCAGCCGTCGCTTATGCCGTAATCCATGCCCCAGCCGTAGATGGAGAAGAGCCAGGTGTAAACCGCGCCGAGCACTACAGTGTGCGTATCTGCGCCGTCGCTTGCGGAGACGTTGTCCTCGGTGTACATCCAGCCGGACAGGGTGCAGTATTCGTAATTGGAAAGGATCTCGTCGTCATCGTAAGCGCCCGTCCACTCGCCGAAGGAGTAGCCGAAGTTCTCCTCCGCCCATGCGGGATAGGCAAGTATCTCGTTCATGAGGTACTCGGGCACGTCGGGCTCTTTATCATAGCACGCAATGCCGGTAAGGTAGAAGCCCTCCTCGACGGTGCCGCTGTATGTATAGGGCATGCCGAGCATTTCAAACGCGCGCTCGGTCACCTGCGCAACGGTCTCGCCCTCGTTCGCGGGAACGAGCATCGGGTCGACAAGGTAGGTCCAGCCCATTGTAAGGGCTGAAACGGCAAAGGTGACGTAGCCGTCGTAGCCCTCGGGAGCCTCGGGATAATCGGGCTCGGTAACGGCAAGCGCGGGTATGCAAAGCGCAAGCATGGCGGCGGCGATAACGGCCGCAAGTATCTTTTTGCAGAGTTTCATGTACAATACCTCCGTATCTTATTTTTCGGGCCCTGCAAGCCCACCGGTTGCCCGGACGGAGGCCGAACAGGCAGGTCTTCCGGCTTGCGGCTGTAACCTAATCGCCCGCCTTCCCACGGCAAAAACCGCAGTGGCTGTTTGGGCTTTCGTAACCGCCTACGGCAGCGGAGGCTGCTGCGGCCTTTGACCGCATTCCCTTATACCGTTTCGGCTTCCAAAAGTAAAATATAGCATAGCCCCGTGGGTTTGTCAACACCGCCGGCTCAGCAAAGCAGCCCGCAGGCAAGCGCGTTATGCCCCAGGCGAATGAGGAACGCAAGCGTTATCGCCATGCCGAACACCCCGAGCGCCGACAGATACCACTTGCCGCCCTTGTTGAAAAAGTAGAAGTCGGGCCAGCCGCCCCTGTCCTCGCCCAGTACCATGACCATTACGAAGTACAGCACCGCATAAGCGAACACGGGTATCATGGCAAACGCCAGCGCCGACGGCGCAAGACGCACGCTGCCGTCGAACAGCACGAACGTTATTATAGCGAGCACGGGCGAAATGAGGTGCATAAAGATATTGTCGCCCTCTATCATGGGCTTAAAGCCAGTCGCGGGCACGAACACCAGCATCACGACGAACAGCGTGACGGATACCGCGACCGTTGCCGAGAGCTTTACCGTTTCAAACCAGTAGGGCACCTGCGCCGCGCCGCGCAGGAGCGCCGCCGCGTTGAACCCGAGTATTACGCATGAGCAGGCCGCCATGAAGCAATTGGACTGCACCGTGAAAAACACGAACGCGCGCGTTTTTTTGACCTGCATATTGCCCGAGCCGCCTACGGTGAAAAACCCGACGAGCGACTTTACCATAAACGAGGCTATGGCAAGATTGCAGATAAGCGACAGAATATTCGTAATTCCCTGAAGCATCTTGTTCCCTCCCGTCCTTTTTGGGGATGATATCACCGATTAACGGGAAAAGCAAGAGCTCAGGGTAAAGTAATTCTTGTCCACGGTAAATAACCGCACACGGTGCAGTTAGAATCAGAGACACCGTTGGGCAGCGACTGTCTATACTCGCAGTAGTTATTGTTTGTGCATACAAACAGAACTTTTCTATACCGGTTTTTATACATACAAGAAATCGGGGCACTTTTCCATCCCCCATTTGAGATAATCAAATATGAACTGGCCGGAAGTTCTCCTGTATAGTAGTCTCTTGTGCCGTGATGGGCGACTTTGATGTACCTATATTGTTTTTTAACCTCTGGCCGAACATGCTTCTCGTAATTCTTTTTATCGACGTCTCCAAGAAAAAGTGCGGTATTGTCTCCTTCCGTGTTGTGAAAAACAATACTCGAGCTATTCTGTATGGATAAAACAGCTTTTTTCGTTTTGCGATCCAATATGCCTTCCTTAGGTATACCAAGCTCATCTCTTTTTTCCATTGCCTTTTGTGCTGCTTCTACTGGATCTTTCATTAGGATTTTCTCAGCACTCACTTGATGTGAATTCTGCGAATCATTTCCGGTTGGATTATCGTTATAATGATCGTTATAATATATCTTAAAATCTTCGATTATTTGACCAACGACATCATTCGCATCGTTCGCAGTTTTGCGCCTGTAACTTCTAAAAAGATTCTCCATTTTTTCTTCAAGCCCTTTTATGGTTTCTTCGTTCGGATCAGGCCATAAAACGGGCATAGAGTGGATTTTGTCCCCTTTTTTTACAAAATTGATCAACGCGTCCGCTTTCACGCTAGTTATTATTTTGGGAATCAACGTGAGCATTGCAAGAGCATTCTTGTAAATATTAGACCCAACCGCCGAAAGAAGCAAAACATACATCTGAACCCGTATTGAATTCCGTGAAAAGAAATCCGGAACGAACACCTCCGAAAAGCGTTTATGAGAAAAGCGTTTATCAAAAAAGCATTTATCAGAAAAGCGCTGTATTAAACTGTAATGGTCTTTATGAAAGTGCGTGACAACAAGGCTCATCTCCTCATTGTTATTCAAAACATCGTCGATAACTAGATCAGCATACACAGATTTCCTTGTTGACCCGCAGTCGACCAATACTCCCCTCTGATCCAGATGAAGATATAAGCAATCTCCAAAAAGAACGTTATAAACGTCTATGCTGTTAATGCACATGTTATCTCCCCATTTGACCGTATTGATTTGATATATTTCAAAGTAATGATAGCATATCGGCACCGGAATATCAAGCATTCTTATCAATTAATGGCTTGCAATGACAACTCCAATAGTAACAAACCACCCCCGGCGCATAAGCGCCGGGGGTGTGAGTCAACGATTATCAGTACTCCAGAGACTCGGTCCAGAACTCGTTATCGTAGATATCGGTGAGGCAATAGGTCACGACGCATTTTGCGCTGCCGACGGAGACGTTCGACACCTCGAACTCGCCGTCGAATATCATGGTCTCGCCGAAGTAATGGCTCTGCTGATAGTCTCCGTCGTAGGTATAGTAGTCGCAGATAAAGCGGATCTTGTCGCCCTTCTTCAGTTCCACGAGGCCGCGCGCTATGGTGTCGGTCTCGTCGTTCTCATAGATGCTGCGGGCGCCCACCACGCGGCCGTACTCGTTGGCCTCGGTCTCGTTGTCGAACACGACGATGAGATACACGAGCTCGCCGTTGAGCTCGGCGGGAACGCGGCCGGTGATGACGTAATCGCTGCCGTCCTCAACGTTGCTCATCATGTAGTAGGGCACGACCTGACCGTCGAGCGCAAGCCAAGTGCCGTCGTAGTCGATCTTGAGGTCGCCGTCCTTATCGAACGAGTACACGTTGTCCATGCCGAGGTCGATATAGCCCTCGCCGTCGTCGATGAAGACGTTGAGCAGCACGCCGTTTATGATGTCCCACTTCTCGGGGCTCATGCTCAGCACCTTGCCGCCGTCCTTGTCCGTCAGGTACAGGTCGTCGGAGTAGATGGCGTGAGCGTCGTAGTAGTCGAGGTGATCGAGCACGCGCTGAGAATCGAACCAGCTCGTATCGGCCTCGCCGCCGCCGATGGACCTGCCGCCCAGTATGGACGAAATGAGCGAGGTCGCGACGTCGCCGCCGATGGACGAGGAGCCGGAGCTGCCGCCGCCAAGGTAGCTGCCGAGGAGCGAACCCAGCAGGTCGCCGGAGGAGGTGGAGGACGAATTCTCGGTGAAGCTGCCCAGGAGCGAACCTATCGGCGAGGAGGTGGAGCCGGTGGCTATCTGACCGCCCGCAGCCATGCTGGCAAAGCTCTTGACGGCCTGCGAATAGCGGCTGTCCATACCGATGGCGTTATACAGCGAGATGGCGGAGTTCACGCCCGAGAAGCTGGTGAGCGGGAAGTAGATGCTCATGCCGTAGGCGTTTGTCATGGACTTGGACGTACGGTTGTACTTGATGCAGCCCTGCAGGGCGTTTACAAGCGCGTTGCCCTCGGCGGTGTTCATGCGGGAGGCAAGGTGAATAAGGTCCACGTGGTTGATGCCCGCGGACGCGCCGAACTCCCTGGCGCTGCGCCTTGCGTTGGCAACGGTCTGGTATTCGCTGCCGTCAAGCATATTGCTGACGCTTGAAGCAAAGCTGCCGAAAGCAGAGGGAACGGTGCCCGAAAACTCCGCAAGGTCCACGATGGAGAGCGTGGTGGAGTCGCCGGCGTTGTTCTTTTTGCAGACGTCGTTGAAGTCGTCGATGATGGTCTTGCCGAGCTGTACCGTGTTGATGGACGGGTTCTTGGAAAGCGCGGTAAGCCAATTGGTGTAGTACCAGCCGCAGCCGGGCTCGGTCTCCTCGGAGCCGATGAGGTAGTCGGCGTACTGCTGAGTGACTACCGCAGTCTCCATGGTGGCCATGAGGCAGGCGTCGAAGCCGATGAAGTCGAACTTCACGCCGCCGTCGCTCAATGCGCGGTTGATCTTGTCAAGGGTCATGGAGCCCTTATGGTACTGGTCGTAGCCGTAGCCCGAGAGCGAGCCGCCGCCGTGATCCCAGAATATGAGCATATTGCGGTTTGCGGGGTAGTTCTGGGCGCAGAAGCGGATAAAGTCGGAAAGCGTCGCGGGGTCTACCATGGACAGATTGCCCATGTTGTCGTTGAGCTTTTCTATGCCGCCCTGCCTGATGCGCCAGCGCTGTGTGACGCCCGGCTTCATAACGGAGTTCTTCCAGCCGTTGGTACCGCCGGTCTGCACGATGATGTTAAGATGCTCGTCGTTCAGGGTGGCATGGAGCATCTCGTTCATATCGTTGGTGGCCATGCCGTACTTGGACTCCAGATCGGTGCCGCACATGAACACCATGAGCGTAACAACGTCGTTGCCGTTGCCCTTGATCTGAGTGTACTTGCCCCTTGCGGAGTTGGACACGGTGAGGTCTGCCGCGGTGGACGAGGTGGACGCCGAGATCGCGGGGGACTCCTGCGAGACGTACTGATCGGCCGCGTCGTAGGTGTTGAAGCCGTTTGAGATATCAAAGCCGGAGATACCGTCGGTGACGCCCGAAATGCCGGAAAGCCCGGAAAGCAGCGAGCAGCCGTTGCCGCCGGAGCAGCTCTTCCACAGTATGAAGGCAAGCACGAGCAGGAGTATTATGCCCAGTATCTTGCCGAGGCCGCCGCGCCCGCCGGAGGACTGCGTCTGGTTGGAGCCGGACGAGCCGCCCAGCCCGAACAGGCCGTTGCCGCCGCTGTTGTTGTTGTTATTGGTGCTTTGACCCGCGCCTAAAAGCGAACCCAAAAGGCCAAGCCCGCTTGCCCTTTTGCCGCCCTGATAGCGCGAATCGCTCTTGGGCACCTTCTGTCCGCCGTCTTTGCGGCCGGCATAACCGTCTTTGCGGCCGACGGGACCGCCGGTATTTACAGACTCCTGCTTGCCGACGTTACCGTTGCCCTCGGTGACATGCTTTTTCCTGCCGCCGGAATTAGGTTCGTTATTCATATTCATTGACCCCCAATAGGTTTGTTAAGTGGATTATAACATATCCCGTGAAAAAATATAAGGGGGTTTTGGAAAAAAGGCGTGCCGCCCGGATAATTTCGCGCATGAAGGCCAAGCGGCGGGGCAAAACAGCCGCGGGCGCATAAAAAAGGCCCGGCGAAAGCTGCCTTTGCGCCGGGTCATAAGCGAACGTATTGTTTTTTCGCCGTGCGGCAAAACGCCGCGGGGACTTACTCAGTAGGTTTCAGCCATGAACGCTCCGCTCGGCGAGAGCGTGAATTCGTCGGCGCGTGCGGCGTTTAGCCTTACCTTCAGCGGCTGGTCCGCCGTCATGAACGCCGTGAACATGTCGCCCGAGAGGGAGGAGGCTATGCCCTCAGCCTCGCCCGACGCGCAGTTTATAAGCGCGTTTGCGGCGATCCACGCCCTTTGCATGGAGCCCGTGTAGTCCACGGCGCAGGCCGAAGTGAGCGCGCGGCCCATCTCGCCCGAAGCATAGTCGAAATGCGGGTGCCTGAGCACAGCGCCGCCCTCGGTCTCAACGGTGTAATACCCGCGCTCGCCCTCCTCAATGGGGAAGGTGCGAAGCCCCGCAAACGCCGAGCCCGGCTGCATTTTGAGCCGACCCGCCTGCGCGGGGACGCCGTTGTTCAGGGAATAGATAAGGTACACGCCGTCGCCGTCCACGCCGCTCATGGCGCGGGTCATGCCGGACTCGGTCATGACGAAGCCCTGCGTCCAGCCCTCCTTTTCAAGCTCGGAAACGAGATAGTCTATCTCATACGCCTCGCGCAGGGGGCCCAGGTCAAGCACCGGCAGGTCCGCGTCAAGCTCGTCTAGCATTGCGCGGTATTCGTCCGATATCGTAAACTTCACTATGCGGTGCGCCTCGTCGGTTATCTCAAGCGAAAAATTCGACCGGTCGGCGTTCATCCGCACTATGCGCGAAATGCGCTCCGCCTCGTCGGCGTTCACGAGCGGATCCTGCTCGGCGGGTTCCTCAAGCACCGTGACCGACTGCCACTCATTGTACAGCGCGCCGCCGAAAAGGTCGAACCCGCCCTGCTCGGTAAGCACGAGCGCGTCCTTCAAAACGTCGAAGAGCAGCGGGTCGAGCTCTATCCCCTCGCCGGGGTGGGTGTTGATATAGTGGAGGTTCACGTAGCCCTCGTAATCGTGCCGGGAGTCGAGCAGCTTGTAGATATGCGCAAGCGCCTCGCTGTATTTCAGGCGTACGGCGTTGAGCGCGGTATGTATGTCGTTGCTTTCGCCGCCGAAATAATAGTTGAGCGCGACGCCAGCCGCGTAAGTCGGAGCCGATTCGTTGGGGTTGGAGTCCACGACGTACCAGCCCGCCTCCTTATGTGTGCACTGCTTGGCGTACACCGTGAACGCGCCGATACCCACCAAAAAGGCGACCGCCGCGGCAATTGCCCTGATAATTATGCTGCGCTTCTCCTTGGCTTCCTTTGACTTGGGGTCGGAGGCTGCCTCGGGGCTGTTTGTTTTAAGCTTTTTGTTTTCCTTCTTCACCATGGCATAAAAGCAAGCCGGCCGCTTTCAGGCGGCCGGCTGTTCGGTAAGATCAGTTTTCTGCCTGTCCGTTACGGATCTTCTTGTACTTTTCGATCTCGCTCGGACTGCCGAACACGAAGTGGCCGTTGCCGATATCCACAAGCTCGGGCTTCTCAACGGAGTAGTCGTGCATGCTCGGGTCATAGACGAAGAGCTGCTTGTTCTTCTCCAGAATGGGATCGGGCACGGGAATGGCCGACATGAGCGACCTGGTGTACGGGTGCAGCGGATAATGGAAGAGCTCCTCCGTCTCCGCGATCTCCATGATGCGGCCCTTATAGATAACGACTATCCTGTCGCTGATGAAGCGGACTATGGAAAGGTCGTGCGCTATAAAGAGGTAGGTCAGTCCCCTCTCCTTTTTGAACCTTTCAAGCAGGTTCAAAACCTGTGCGCGGATGGAAACGTCCAGCGCGGAGATGGGCTCGTCGGCGCTGATGAACTCGGGCTCCATGACGATGGAGCGGGCGATGCCGACACGCTGACGCTG
>JAEEGL016364497.1_pt1 | contig 45227 bp, 32 predicted proteins | sample 9134231 | NCBI WGS metagenome assembly JAEEGL01 (sample SAMN16246548, study PRJNA631951) | gut metagenome | biome: gut microbiome; feature: rumen; material: fiber-attached | host: Bos | place: Iran: Karaj | collected 2018-10 | reverse complement strand
TCTTACGGTTCTCACCTGGTTTTGGACGAGCTTGACCTTTATATCAGAGAAAACGAATTTGTTACTTTGCTTGGTCCCAGCGGTTGCGGCAAGACCACGACTCTTCGTATTTTAGGCGGTTTTGAACATCCGGATAAAGGTCGTGTTTTGTTTGAAGGTGCGGATATCACAAGACTTGCGCCAAATAAGCGTCAGCTTAATACGGTTTTCCAAAAATATGCCCTTTTCTCGCATATGACCATTGAGGAAAACATTGCATTCGGTCTTAAAATCAAGAAAAAATCTAAGCAATATATTAAAGATAAAATAGCTTATGCTCTTAAGCTTGTTAATCTTGAAGGCTTCGGAAAGCGTATGCCGGACTCACTTTCGGGTGGTCAGCAGCAGCGTGTGGCCATTGCAAGAGCTATCGTTAATGAGCCCAAGGTTCTTCTGTTGGACGAACCTCTTGGTGCCCTTGACTTAAAGCTTCGCCAAGACATGCAGTATGAGCTTATCAGACTTAAAAACGAGCTTGGTATTACCTTCGTATATGTAACACACGATCAGGAAGAAGCCCTTACAATGTCAGATACCATCGTGGTTATGAACCAGGGTTACATACAGCAGATCGGCAGTCCGGAAGATATTTACAATGAGCCGCAAAATGCATTTGTTGCCGACTTTATCGGAGACAGTAACATCATCGGCGGTACTATGATTGAAGATAAATTGGTTGAGTTCTTGGGTGTTAAATTCCCTTGCGTGGACGAAGGCTTTGGTAACAACACTCCCGTGGACGTGGTTATCCGTCCGGAAGACGTGGAACTGGGCGAACCGGGCAGCGGCAGACTTGACGGTGTTATTACAAATATCATCTTTAAGGGTGTTCACTACGAAATGGAACTTATGGCCAATAGCTTTGAATGGCTTGTACAAAGCACCAAATTCCATCCGGTGGGCGAGCATGTGGGAATAAACGTGGATCCTTTTAATATCCAGATTATGAACAAACCGGAATCGGAAGATGAGGAAGCTGCGGCAATCGACCCTGAGGCGGCTACACTCGACGAGGACTAATATATAAAACAGTAATTCAGAAAGGCACTAAGATGCGTCACAATAGATTAAAACTTTTTGCAGCGCCGTATATCGTTTGGATTATCGCCTTTACGATAATTCCCCTCATAATCGTTGCAATTTATGCATTCACCGACTCAAGCGGTGCATTTACATTGGAAAATATAAAAGCCATCGGCATTTCAAAATATGCAAGGTCGCTTGGATTATCACTTCTTTTATCCCTTATAACGACCCTTGTCTGTTTTTTGATAGCTTATCCACTGGCCCTTATTTTAAAAAGCATGAATATTAAAAACCAAAACTTCGTACTTTTTATCTTCATCCTGCCTATGTGGATGAACTTTTTGCTCAGAACTTACGCCTGGAAAACAATCCTTATTCCAAACGGTCTCTTGGATAACTTCCTTGAGCTTTTTGGCATAACGGGCTTTAACTTTTCAGATTCGGCAGCAGCCATTTTATTTGGTATGGTCTATGACTTTTTACCGTTTATGATTATGCCGATTTACAACACTGTTATCAAGATAGATGACAATTTAATCAACGCCTCCCGTGACCTTGGAGCAGGCTATTTTACCACACTTCGTAAAATCGTGCTTCCACTTAGCGTACCGGGTATTGTAAGCGGCGTTATTATGGTATTTGTACCGTCACTTACAACCTTTGCGGTTTCAAAAATCCTTGGCGGCAGCAAATACTTGCTTATCGGTGATGTGATCGAAAATCAGTTTATGACGGCTTACGACTGGCATTTGGGCGCCGGTATAAGTTTCGTCCTTATGATATTTATTATTATCTACATAGTTATTCAGAACTTGTTGGATAAAGATGAGGGGGCGAATCTTATATGAAAAAGAAACACTTCATCGGACGAAAAATATATCTTGCAATTGTGCTGATATTCCTTTATGCGCCTATAGCGGTGTTGGTTATCCAGTCCTTTAACGCATCCAAATCCGTTTCGGTTTGGGGCGGATTTACTCTTGACTGGTACAAGAGCTTAGGGGAAGCTGAGGACATTTTACAGGCCCTTGCAAATACTTTGGAAATTGCCCTTCTTGCAACCATTATTGCAACGGTTTTGGGAACTCTTGCAAGTATTGCTCTTGCCAACATGAAAAAGAAAGCACGTTCAATGATGCTTGGCTTTTCGAACGTACCTATGTTGAACGCGGAAATCGTAACAGGTATTGCTTTTCTTTTGATGTTTTCGGCCATTGGTATAACACTCAGCTTTGGAACGGTTTTGATTGCTCACATTGCATTTTGCGTGCCTTATGTTGTACTAAGCGTAATGCCAAAACTTAAACAGCTTGACAACATGACTTATGAAGCAGCCCTGGATTTGGGTGCTACACCGGTGAGAGCCTTCTTTAAGGTAGTGCTTCCGGATATTTTACCGGGGGTTATATCGGGCGCACTTTTGTCCTTTACGCTTTCAATAGATGATTTTGTAATTACTTACTTTGCAAAGGGACGTGGCTTTAACACACTTTCAACCCTTATATATGCTGAAACAAAGCGTGGAATCAGACCTGAAATCTATGCACTTTCAACTATTATATTTGTGGTGATATTTGTTGCCTTGCTTATGTCAAACCGACCTAAAAAACAAAAGGTCCATGATTAATCTTAAAAAGGAAAAATAATGTTGAAAATAGACTTTGCTAAAAGAAAATTTATTAAAATAATCCCGATGTTACTTGCATCCGCCTGCCTTTTCCTTACAGGCTGCGAAGGCGGAACACAGGATACGAAAGCCAAGGCGGATGATAATATCTTATATGTTTACAACTGGGATGAATACATTGCAGACGGCGTAATTGAGATGTTTGAAGAAGAAACCGGCTACAAAGTTGTTTACGATGTTTTCGACACCAACGAAAGTCTGTATGCCAAGCTTGCATCCGGGGATATTGCCTATGATGTAATCTGTCCTTCAGACTATATGATAGCCAAGATGGCGGCAAACGATATGCTTCAGGAAATCGACTACAGTGCTCTTCCTAACTATCAATATATAGGAGAGGAGTATATAGAAAGTGCCAAGGCCTTCGATCCGGAAAGCAAATACAGTGTTCCTTACACATGGGGAACCGTGGGTATCCTCTACAACACAAAGATGGTGGACGAAGAGGTTAACAGTTGGAGCATTTTGTTTGACGAAAAATATCGCCATAATATAGTAATGCTGGACAGCGTTCGCGATTCTTACGCAGTGGCTCTTAAATACTTAGGTTATTCTCTTAACACTTTGGATGAAAAAGAGCTTAAGGAAGCTACCGAGCTTCTTATTAAACAAAAGCCGCTTCTTCAGGCTTATGAAGTGGACTACGCAAGAGAGCGAATGATTAACGGTTCCGCGGCTTTGGCGGTTATTTATTCCGGTGAGGCCCTTTACTCACAATGGGAAAACGAAGACCTGGCTTATGTGGTACCGGATGAAGGCTCAAACATCTGGATTGATGCTTGGGTAATTCCAAAGAATGCGGAACACAAAGAAGCAGCCCTTGCCTGGATTGATTTTATGTGTCGTCCGGACATTGCAAAAATGAACTTGGAATACATCACTTATTCCACACCGAACTCGGCAGTCTACGACATGCTTGATGATGAAGAACTAAAAGAATCGGATACACTTTTCCCTGACGAAAGCGTAACGCAAAGATGCGAAGCATTTTCATATCTGGGAGAAGAGGGAGATAAATACTATAACAACTTATGGGAAGACGTAAAAGCAGCGGCAAATTAGCCGCAGCAACTATTAGATTGCTGCTTTCTTTTGTGTGTCCATTCTGGTGGTCGTTCCTTATTAAGCTGCTGATAATCGGTTGACATTTTAACCGAAAATGATTATTATTAAAACAAGAAAAGAGCTACCGGTAAGTGGTTAGCCTGAATGTTTATTAAAAAATAACCATTCCTGCTATTGTGATGCTGGAACATCACAGGAAGTGGTTATTTTTTTATGTTTTTGCCAAGGCAAATGCCGAAGCTTACTAAGCCTACAGCAAAGCCAAGAACAGTAATTAAATCTATTACGTCCATCGGCATCACCCCCTTATGTCGTACCTACGCAAGTCATATGAAAAGCGAGGGTCAGGCTGCTTCATAACTGAAGCAAAATAAGGGCTAACCACTTACCACTAACGGTAACTCTCATATAATATTCTACCATAACTAGAACAAACGTTCAAGAGCACATGCCATTAATATTGCGTTTTTTTAAATTTTATCTTAGCCTTCCAGCCTATCTCCATACGGAAGAGATTTAATATAGTCTTCCATGAATTGCCAGTCTGGATTACCGTTTGCATTTGTGGGAAGTTTCAGTGTCATCTGTTCAATATTTATTTTCCCCACTGTTCTTCCGTAAGAAAATTTTAAACGCATTTCAAAATTTATCATTTGGCAAATAAACAATGCCGCCTCCTTAGAAATATCTTGCTTTCTCAAAACTGCTATATTTTGACTTGCTTGAAAATCATTTTCTTGATATTGGGCAACATTTGTTCCTACCATACTTATAGTAATGCATTTTCCTTTTGTAATACAGATAGGTTTCACATAACCTTGCACGCCATTATCAACATCTGTTCTTCCTACAAAAGGTGTATTTCCCTCTTCTAAATTTCCTATATCTGCTGATTTAGCAATAGATACACTCCCAAAAATCTCAAGAATACTAAACTCCTTCCACTCGTCCACCTTCAAATCCATAGCTTGACCTATTTTATTCTTTGTAGATAGCGGCTTATAATGAAGCGATTTTATGTAATCTTCCATAAACTGCCAATCTGGAACATATCCTTTATCAGAAAATTTACAGGAAAAATCTAAGAAATTCGAACCATCTGCATTATGCTGAACAGGTAGACAAATTTCTGTTGCTTTCATATTTTCCATTGTCCACTTTCTTCCATAAGAAAATCGATATTTTTCTTGCCTTATTACTGATGCAAAAAACAAACCAATGTGCTCGTTAAAGTCATTATACCTTGAATATAAAGCGTTAACATCGTCTGTCGCCCAATATGGCTCTGGTTGATAAAAAGCTTCACCTACCGAACCATTATAACTTAATGAAATAGTATTCCCATCATGTATCGGCTTCTGGCTAATATGATTAGCAATGCCATTATTTGAATCAATAGCACCTATGTAATTATACACCCCATCTTCTTGATCTTCAGCTGTTAATCGCTTGCCTTTCTTTATCTCGAACAATCTACTAAGCTTAAATCGTTTCCACTCTTTAGTATCAAGCCTCATATATCTTCCCCTCTTTAATTTGATAAGCAAGGTAATTATTAATTGTCTGCTGAAAATCTGCTTCTGTTAGCTTGCTATAATCAGTCTTCATATAAGCCTCGCAAAGCCACTCGTCTTCACCGTTTACAGCTTGCGTCGCGGACATTCCGTCTTTTACAGTTTTATTCCTATAAAGGTCAATCCATTCTTCCTCAATTGCCTTCCAAATAGAATTATTGTCCTTATCAAACTGCTCTATACGACCGAGATTCTTTTTCTTTTTGTGTCCATCTTCCTTGTAATACCCAAAAAAGGTCTTATTTACAGTCCCATCCGGATTTACATGAGCTTTTCCAAGTGTAAAAATCATACAGCAAGCTGATGCTGATGCTCCCGGATAAAAGATTTCATTTGGAAGGGTGAATACAGCTTCAAGACTGTTATGCTCAAGAAGCTCAGTCTTAATATCCGATATGTAATTGCTTGTACCTATCGCAGCCGACACAGGAAGTAAAATAGCTATCTTAACTTCTTTTGTTCTATCGCCACGAGACATACGCGCAGAATTCATTTTATTAATAACATCCGAAATATATTTTAAGAAAACAAGTCCTTTTGTCGGGTCCTCTTTTGCATCCGCCTTCCAACCTTCCTTGTATGCCTTTGGAATTGTTATAGGCTTCGCATTATAAGGTGGATTCATCAAAATAATGTCAGGATCTGCTTGTTTTATAAATTCCTCACTTTCAAATAAGCTTGCATGTTTTATATTTGAATTACCATCACCATGAATGAGCATATTGGTAGTTGAAAGCCCAAATGCTTTTTCTTCTATCTCGACACCATAAATGTGCTCTTTGGTGACTGTTTGACGCATTTTTTTCTTCTCTTTTTCAGTTGCCTTTTGATGATTGCAATCAGCCAATTCCAAAACCATAGCTTGAACAAGAAATGAACCCGAACCGCAAGTACCGTCAAATATACGCTTTGTTCTGTCAACTCCCGTTACACGACACATAAAATTTGTTATATGATCCGGTGTAAACGCCTGATTTTTATCAGCTTTTCCTGTGTATTTATTAAAAGCGATAAAAAACAGATTTAAGATGTCCTGACCTTCGGAACTATCGGCATTAATATATTTGTAGATATTACCGACTATCTCATCCAAAACATCTACCCAGTCGTCAACTCCGAGCTTTTTTATTTTTTGGTCATTCAAAACATTTTTCTGTAACAGTTCTATTTTTAAGCTTTTATTATCCGAGCCATCAAGAAGATTTGTTAACGTATCCTCTATTCCGCTTATTATCTGCTTAGCCGAAAGTCCCTTCCAATAGTCACGAAGCTTCAAGCGCGATTTATCATCTATAATCGTTATTCCCAATTTATTTAAAACATCTCTGATATACAGAAGCGTCGTTCCTACAAATTGACTGCGAAGCTTTTCATCGATATCTTTCTTGTGTAACGTTTCATTTAATTTATACGTATTCTTTAAAACCTTTTCTCTGTCATTCTGTCTGTTTAGCTTAAATAAGGTCTTATAATGCTCCATGGTATCAAGAGCAGTCTCTTCTTTTAACAAATGATCATCATCTATAGCCGATTTCCAAACCCTAATTTTGTCATCGTTTGTATTAGCTAAAATTCCTATAATCTTTTTACCGTTGTGTAAAACTCTTTCTTCATGTAAATATTCATCAAGTTGTTTTTCATCTATCTTCTTAAAATTCTGCTTTGTCTCTATAAGAATAACAACGTCATCATCCTCAAATCGCAAATCCAATTTAAAATGTTCAGGCTCACGTCCAAGTGCTTTTACCAATTTTTCTTTTGAGCCAGCTTCTTTAACATATGAATACTCCCCACCTTCAATATTTGAAGTCATATATTCTTTGCCTACTCTATTAACCATAGAAACTCTATCCACCGGTTTGTCCCCTTTTTCAACATTATCTGCATCCAAAAATCATTTTTTCAGTTCTTCAAACTGTGTCATTTTTCCTTAGTAGATGCCACACTTATTTTAACATCATTTTTACATTAATGCCACAATTTGTTGCTTTTAATGTTTCAAAATTAGATATATTTTCAGAAAAGGGATTTAAGGAGAAAGGTTGATGAAGCAAATCAAATACCCAAAACTGGTTAAAAGGCTTAAAGAATTGAGAAAAGCACACGCATATAGACAGGAAGATGTGGCTGCTGCCCTAGGAATAGTTAGACAAACATATGCTAATTATGAACAAGGAATTCGCACACCTGATGCAGAAGTGCTTTATAAACTTGCGGGTTTTTATAATATACCTGTCGATGACCTTATGCATCTCACAATGGAGCTTGACCCCGATGAGTACTTTGATGCCCCGTCACCTTCACAATCCAGCCTTATACTTTCGGACTATATTGCTTACTTCAATGAACCTGAAAACGTCAAACGTTTTCGCACGTTTGACAATTCTGAACGTGAACTAATATACTATTTTGAAAAACTATCAGAAAATGATAAAAAAGAAATAATTGAAATTGCTAAAATGAAGTTTAAAAACAGGCCGGCAGAATGAAAACAACGAAACAAGCAATCAGGCAAAGGAGCGGAGTTCATATCCACTGTTTGTGGAGACTTAAAAAAGACGGTGGCTTTAGGTTTTATCCTAAAGACATCGTCTTTTATTAGTCGCAGCAACAGTTAGATGAACGCAGCGGTTGCCGCTTGCTTTCGTGTTTTCATACTATCGGCCGTTCCTTACTAAGCCGCTGTTTTTTTTCTCTTCACTCTTCCTCTGATTCTAGGTCCCAGAATCTGGATAAGAATTACAATAATAAGAATTATTCCCTTAATTGCATCGTTAATAAGCGAATCCATCTTAAGGGCTACGATTATCTTATCGATTACCGTGTAGGAAAGGGCACCGAAGAAAACGCCCAGTACTCGTCCTTTACCACCGGCCATGGAAATGCCACCCAAAACAACGGCTGCGATTGCATACATTTCATAGCTTGTTCCCGTTGTTGCCGGATCGGCGGAACCGTTCATGGCAATCCATAAAAAGGCTGCCAAGCCTACCAAAAGTCCGGCAATAACAAAGACTGTGGTTTTGTTAAGGCTAACGTTAATTCCTGCCATTTTCGCACCGTTTTCGTTACTTCCGATTGCATAGACCTTTTTACCGAATTTCGTGCATAATGTAACATAAACGAAAAGTACGGTTATTGCAACAAGAACGATACCTACAATAGGAAGTGTGGCAATTCTGCCGTTTCCGAAATCGTATAAGCCCTGATAAGAATCCATCTCTCTTACCATCTTGTATACCGAGCTTCCTCCACCTATAAGTTCCTTGTCAAAACGCTGGCAAAAATATTGGGCGAAGGACCTGAATATCAGCATCGTCGCCAAGGTGACAATAAAGGCGGGCATTTTAAAATAACCTACCAAGATACCATTTACAAAGCCGGCAAAAGCACCGAATGCCAATGCAAAAAGAAGTGTTGCCAACACGCTTCCTGTAATATTAAATATAACAACCGAAAATCCGGCATCTAATGCAAGCATGGAACCAACGGACAAATCTATTTCACCGGTCAGACATATAAGGCCCATTCCGAATGCAATAATACCGACTACCGCCGAATGTCTGAAAATATTCATTACTCCGGCCCATGTCAAACCGTTACTGGTAATTACATACACCAGAAATATCAGAACAAATACCAGAACATAACTGTATTTTCCCAAATATTTTAAGATATTGCTTTTCATTATTTTGCTTTCTCCTCTCCAACCGCATTTGTAGAATAAAGCATAACTGCTGTTTCTTCTATTTCATCGTGAGATAACATCTTTATTATGCTGCCATCGTAAAATACCGCGCACACATCCGCAACTTTCTGCAATTCCGGTATTTCCAGCGTGTTTATCAAAATCGTTTTGCCCTTACTTGCAAGCTCAAGTATAAGCTTGTAAATCTCGGTTTTTGCGCCCACATCAATACCTTGAGTAGGATTGTCCAAAAGCAAAACTTTGGCATTTGTATTAAGCCAACGGGCTATAAATACTTTCTGCTGATTACCGCCGCTTAGGGAGAGAATCGGCATATCCTCGCTTTCCGATTTGATGCTTAGCATTTTTTTGTATTTGTAATACTTTTCTTTTTCTTCTTTTTTGTTTACATGCATTTTCGTGGCAGATAAGGTTTGCTCGGCCAAATACATGTTTTCCAGAATAGACATATCGGGGATTACCGAATTTTCTTTTCTGTTTGGAGGCAATAATGCAATCCCCGCTTTCATAGCCTCATGGATAGAACCTCCTCTAAGCGCCTTACCTTCGATAACAACCTTGCCCTCACTGTTAGCCATTTGACCGAAGATAGTGTGCAAAACCTCGCTGCTTCCCGCACCCTGAAGACCGGTAAGACCTATTATCTGGCCTTTTTTGGCCGTAAGGTTGATGTCTTCAAAACCCTGTCCGGAAAAGCCTTCCAATTTAAGGACTTCCTCCCCGAGAGGCCTTGGCTTGTAGGAGCTTGCCAAGGACATTTCGTTTCCTACCATAAGCTTAGCCAATTCTTCCGGTGTAGTGTCGCTTATATTTCCTTCAGCAATATAATTGCCGTTTCTGTACACCGTATATCTATCTGCCAGTTCGAAAATCTCCGGCATTTTATGGGATATAAAAATAAATGATATTCCCTCTTTTTTCAATCCGTTAATAATATTAAAAAAGTGACTGACTTCATCATTATTCAATGCTGTAGTCGGCTCATCCAAAATAATTAATTTAGCGTTTTTAAATAAATTCTTTGAAATCTCCAACAGCTGTTTTTCACTGGCTTTAAGCTCGGAAACCATACTGTTTGGATTGATGTTTACACCAAGTTTTTTGAATAATTCATCAACTTCTCGAATCATTCTTTTCTTATCCAGGGTAATTTTTCCCTTTACATACTCTTTTCCCAAAAAAATATTGTCATAAACCGTTAAATCGTTGAATAGATTAAGCTCTTGATGCACAAAAGCTATGCCCAAGCGCTCGGAGTCGTGAATGCTAATCTGTCCCAACTCTTTTTCATCAAAAAAAATGTCACCTTCATCACGATGATGTACACCCGTCAACACGTTCATCAAGGTGGATTTGCCGGCTCCATTTTCTCCAAGGAGTGCATGCACTTCCCCTTTTTCAACCGTAAGGTCAACGCCGTGAAGCACTTCAACTCCGCTAAATGACTTTTTGATACCTCTCATTGTAAGTAGGCTCATTTTTTATCCTCCACAATGTGCTCATTTAACCAATATACCCTAAACAGGGTAATAACGGGGAGCCCGCTTTTACGGACCCTCCGCTTCCCTTAGATTATTCTACTCTTATTTTATACCAAACATATCCTTAATTGAATGATGGATAATCTTTTACATTTTCGCTTGTTACATTTTCGCAAACGATAACGTGATCCTGTTCAACATCTTTTCCATCAAGGTGATCTACCATATCCTGGATTGCTGTCTGAATCATTGATGGGCTGTATGTTACAGATACAAGTCCGCTGCAAGCCTGAGCTATATCTGTGTATGTTTCGCCTCTGAGTACGGCATAGAAAGCATCAAGGCCTCCACAACCCGAGATTGCAGGTTTGTTTCCTAAGAATGTATTCTTAGTTGCATCGTCGATACCACCACCGTCAAGGGCTTCCAAAATACCCATTGCAAGTTCGTCATCTTCTGCATAGAACCATCTGATAGATGCGTTTGCTGCATCGCCCATAAGTGTTTCGAATGAGCTCTTTGTATCTGAACGGCTCCAGTTCATAGCACCTGAGAATGTGATATTTTTCAAATCATCCTGGCTCCATTTAGCATCAGCTGCGATATATTCATCGTTGTATGCCATTTCGCCTGTAAGATATTTTGTAAATCCTTCATCTCTGAGTGTTGTTACCGAAGATGTATCACCTTCGTAAACATAAACTTTATCTCCCGGTTTCATACCAAGTGAAACATAGTAAGCTGCACAAGCAGCACCGATTCCGGCATTATCGCCTTTAACATTTGAAACTGCTGAATCTGCTACACCTGAAATAATTCTGTCAAATGCAACATATGGGATATTTGCATCTACAAGCTGCTGGATTGCTGACTCTACAGTGTCATCAATCGGCTGAATAACTACAGCAACATTTGTTTCACCCTTAGATACAATATCCTCTACGTTGGTGATCTGTTCTGCCGCAGTTGCGGAAGTAATTAATTCTGCTGTGTATTTACCGGCAGCGTTTACTTCAGCGATTTTTTCCTTAGCGAATGTTGCTACGGCACCTGTCCAACCGTGATCTTCCGGAGCCGTAAGAACATAAATGTGTGTTGCGTCGGCGTTTGTGTTTGTTGAATCATTTCCACCATCGGATTTTCCGCAGGCAAGCAATCCAACAACCATAATTGCTGAAATCGCAACTACCGACAACTTCTTAAAAATACCTTTCATCTTCGTTTATTCCTCCTTATGTTTGTATATGGTTAACTTTCCCGTCACTATGACGGGCAATTTTCCATCCGCTTAATTATCCGACATAATTTTTTAAATATCCGACCGTTTGCTCTATAGCATGTTTTTTTTCAAAAATATCGCTTTCAAAGGCCTTATCCTCTATCTCGGCAACAACTCCTCCGCTAAATCCAATATCCGTTATTGCCGAAATAAATTTACTCCAGTTCACATCTCCCAAGCCCGGAATTTTAGGTGACATATATTCCAAAGGATTTGCCATCACACCGACTCTTTTTAGCTTATCGGGATAAATCTTTATGTCTTTGCAATGAAAATGAAACATTTTCTCTTTGAATTCATATATAGGGGAAATATAATCCATTCCCTGCCATACAAAATGACTGGGATCGAAGTTTATTCCCAAGCTGTCGCTGTCAAGTATGTCAAATATCTCTTTCCAGTTCTTTGGCGTGGTCATTATATTTTGACCTCCCGGCCACTCATCGTCGGTAAACCACATAGGGCAATTTTCAATTGCAATCCTGACATTTTTTTGTTCCGCATATCTCAAAATGGGTGTCCACACTTCTTTTGCCGTTTTAAGATTTTCCGAAAATGTTTTTCCTTGTATCCTTCCCAGGAAAGTGCTTACCATATCAACATTTAAAAGCTTTGCGGCATCAATCAACGAATACACGTGATTTATATATGTTTCTCTTTTTTTTGTATCGGAATCCAACATATTCGGATAATATCCCAAAGCTGTAATGCTTATAGCGTTATCCTCTATAGTCCTTTTTATTTCTTCTGCCTTTTTCTTTGTAAGCGCCTCTGCATCAATATGACAGGTTCCCGCATATCTTCTCCCTGCCGAAGATGCATGGGGCCAGCAAGCCACTTCCAAGCAGTTTAAACCCAAAGAAAATGCATAGCTTACGACTTCTTCAAAGTTCATTTCCTCCAAAATAGCCGTTAGCAGCCCGAACTTAAACATTTTATACCTCCACAGTAATACCCTCTTCGGATGATTTTATACATGCAAATATTGCTTTCATTGCATCCAAAACGTCTTCGCCATCTATTAAAGGTTTTTTATCGTTGATTACGCAGTCGGCAAATGCATCAATAATGCCCGTATCCGTCTGGTTATCATTAGTCTGAATCGAATCAACCGAAAACAGTATCTCCTGACCATCTCTTAAAAAAACATTTATTGAATAGTCGGAGTCTCCGAATATTTTCATCATTCCCTTGCTTCCGTAAATAAAAGTTGAATTATCTTCTTCACCATAATATGTCCAACTTACACATAATGAGCCGGCGCATCCGTTTTCCATTTCCAAAATGCTGAATGCATTGTCATCTACACTTATGGGATTTCCATGCTCATCTTTCTTTTCCAAAGTCATGAGTCGTGCCGTTACTTTTTTCACCTTAGTATTCAAAAGATATTGCATTAAGTCGACTTTATGAATTCCCAAATCCGCCATTGCTCCAATAGCAGACTGCTTTTTGTCAAAAAACCAAGTTGATGCTCCCGGTGCTATACTCCAGTTTTCAGGTCCCTTATGTCCAAAAGTTGTTTTGAACGTAATTACTTTTCCGATAACTCCCTGTTCTATCAATTCTTTCGCTCTTTGATGAGTTTTTAAAAGCCTCTGATTCTGATCTATCATAAGCTTTTTGTTGCATTCTTTTGCTACCCTGACCATTTCAACACATTCTTCCATTGTTGTTGCCATCGGTTTTTCACAAAGAACATGTTTACCGGCCTTTAAAGCTGCTATAGTGTTTTCAGCATGTGCAACGTTTGCCGTACATATACTGACCGCTTCTATGCTTTCATCCGCCAATAATTCTTCTATGCTTTTGAAAGCTTTGGCATTTAGTTTTTCTGCCAATTCCTTTGCTCTTTCATAATTCAAATCATATAATCCGACGATTTCCGTATTCTTATTGTTTTCATATTCCGGAATATGCCTTGTTTGTGCTATCCTTCCACATCCTATTATAGCTACCTTCATTTCAAATCCTTTCTGAAATTAATACAACAATATTTATCCTTTTCTGAAATATTATTATTATTTTCATCTATTTTCAATATGCATTTCCGTCAATCTTATAGTGGATTTTTTATATAATTTTTAGTAATTTTGGGATGTTTTCTGAAATTTTTCATGAAACGATTTTTATCTTGTAATTCTGAAATGTTTTCATTATAATAATTGTTGATATATCAATGATTTCATGATTTCATTCAAATCAAATATGCATAAAATCAATTATTCATTATAAGAGGGGTATAAAATGTCAACTAATAAAAAGAAAATCAAAACTTCGGAAATCGCAGCAATTGCGGGAGTATCACCGGCAACCGTGTCTCGTGTAATAAACCACAGAGAACTTGTTGCCGATGAAACGGTAAGCAAAATAGCTGCGGCATTTGAATCTTTAGGCTTAAAACTTCCGCCTTTTGAAGAAAAATCGACAAAAAAAGGGGCAACTATACTTATCAATTTTCCCAAAGGTACAAATCCCTTCTATGAAGAGGTAATAGAGGGTGCCATGGCTTCCGCTGCTGCCCATGGCTTTGATGTTGTGTATAACTATGAAAATTTAAACAGAAATTCTTTTTCTCACTTCGTTCAGCTTGTTGAAAATATAAATGCGGCCGGAGTAATACTGTTGGTGAAACTAAACGAAGAATTGTTGGAACAGCTTAATAGTATCGTTCCGGTAGTTCAATGCTGTGAATACAACAAAAAATCACCTCTCCCATATGTTGGAATAGATGATTTTGATGCCGCCAGAAAAGCTACTCAGTATATAATAGCCTCAGGTCGTAATAAAATTGCTCTTTTAAATGGTCCTTTAAGCGCAAAATACGCTCAGGACCGACTCGACGGTTTCCTTTCCGTAATGGAAGAAGCATCTCTTTCCGTGCCATCCGGATGGTTGATTAATGTGCCTGAAATTAACTATGAAATCGCATATTCAATGGTAACGCAGCTACTTCAGTCAGAATCACGCCCGAATGCTTTTTTTGCAACGTCCGATTTTTTGGCTGCTGCCGTTGTTAATGCCGCAAGAAACCTACACATCCACGTTCCCGAACATATTATGGTCGTAGGATTTGACAATATACTGCTTTGCCAAATGATTCGCCCTATGCTTACATCCGTTAATCAGCCGAAATTCCGCCTTGGCTTTTCAGCATGCGAAATATTAACGGAAATAATAGAAAACCCGGACATTGTTCCACATTCAATACTTCTTCCGACGGAATTGATTGTCAGAGAATCTTCAACTCTGACATAAGAATTATTTCGCTTTCGTTCCCTTCGTATCCCTCTTTTGCACCTTAAGGTCACGTAAGTTTATTTCTTTGTTTTTGTACTTAACGGTCTCCGATTCCAAAGGATCCAGTACATACACTTTTTCGATAAAGTCATCTTTTATAAGCTTGATTCCTCGAACACCAATGGCGCCCTTCTTCTTTTCCGGCACCTCATTAAGCTTAAATCTTAAGAAGACGCCCTGATTTGTCTGAAGTACAACCATTTTCTCGGTTTTGAAGCTTCCGTCGTCTTCCGCTTCTGCCGAAGCTTCTTCATTTCCCGAAGTATCCGAATCCGCAGCATCGTTGGAGCCGCCTGCCGGTGATGTATCAAACATATCCAGATTAAATCTCATCTGGTTATCTTCGCTTTCAACCATATCATCGATAAAGCCGTTTTCAAAGCTATCCGGCAAATCACCGTCAAACAATTCAATTCCGTCCATGCCGAAGTCATCATCGGAACCGCCGCTTAACATTACAGGCATTTCGTCCTCTTCGTAGAATCCTTCCATGCCAATAGGAAGCGTCGGAAGAAGCGAAACACTTATAACTTCGTCCCCGTCTCCAAGCTTTGTTGCCGCAACGGTACGCTTAATAACATCAAACTCGGATGCATCCACAAATTTCATCATACCAAGCTTTGTAACAAACAAAATCTTGTTGTTTTTAAGGCTTTCGGATGCATTGATATAGACAATATCTTCGGTTTTACTGCTGTAATTTCCAAGGTTATCTATTGCCACGCCTTTGTCTCTGAATTTCTTAAAAGGCACATCTATAACCTTTATTTGATGCATGTTTCCAAGATTTGTGAAAATGCATATTTTCTCCGTATTCATACAAGGAATAAAATATTTGTTTTCCTCTTGTATAGCTTCTTTGTTACGCTCGTAAGAAGCGGGATCGATGGTTTTTGCATAACCGAAACGGTCCATAATAAATACCACTTCCTGCTCCACAATGGCGTTTTCCTCGTATACGGCCTCTTCACCGTCTTCAATAACAGTACGGCGTTCCAAGGCGTAGGACTTTTTGATATGCTCCAAATCCTTAATAATAACCTTTGTCATTACCTTTGGATTTGCAAGTATTTCTTCATACTCTTTTATCTGTGCAAGAAGCTCTTCATATTCTTTCTTAAGCTGCAATATCTCAAGGCCGATAAGACGATGAAGGCGAAGATCCAAAATCGCCTGAGTCTGTTTTTCCGTAAACAAAAGCTCTTTTGCCGCTTTTTCCGACTCTTTTGTTTTGAATTTAATCTTATCCGTAACGCCTTTGCATAAGCATTCTTTGGCATCCGCAAGCGACTTTGAACCTCGAAGAATTTCGATAATAAGGTCAATGCAATCGCATGCCGTAATAAGACCTTCTTTTATTTCTTTTTGCTCGTAATCCCTGTCCAAAAGAGTTTTGTATTTTCTTCTTGTAATCTCGAATTGGAAGTTTACATTATGCTCAATAATTTGCTTAAGGCTTAAAGTTTCGGGACGTCCGTCCACAACCGCAAGCATATTTACGCCGAATGTGTCTTCAAGCTTTGTCTTTTTGTAAAGCATGTTTTTAAGCTTTTCCACATCGGTGTTTTTCTTAAGTTCCAAAACGATTCTTATGCCTTCTTTTGAAGATTCGTTGGAAATATCGGTAATGTCCGTTGTCTTTCTTGATTCAACCAAATCGTAAACATCCGATAAAAACTTGCCGATTCCCGCACCCACCATTGTGTACGGAATCTCTGTAATTACAAGCTTATCTTTGTCTGTTTTTCTTTTACCCGGCTCAAACTCCACTTTTCCTCTGAGTTTTATTTTGCCGCTTCCGCTTTTGTAAATATCCAAAAGCTCTGATTTATTAACAACCAAGCCTCCCGTCGGGAAGTCAGGTCCTTTGATGTGTTCCATCAATTGCTCGATAGTGATGTTATTGTTTTTCATATAAGCAATAACACCATCCAAAACTTCGGACAAATTGTGGGTAGGTATGCTTGTTGTCATACCTACGGCAATACCTTCGGCGCCGTTAATAAGAATATTCGGCACTCTTACCGGCAAAACTTCCGGCTCTTTTTCCGTTTCATCGTAGTTTGGAACAAAATCAACAACGTCCTTGTCAAGATCCGCAAGGTATACTTCCTGGGTGAATTTCTTTAATTTTGCTTCCGTGTAACGCATTGCGGCTGCGGAATCGCCTTCGATGGAACCGAAGTTTCCGTGTCCGTCTACAAGGGCCATACCTTTTTTGAAGTCCTGCTCCAAAACAACCAAAGCATCATATATTGAGCTGTCACCGTGAGGATGATATTTACCCATGGCATCACCTACGATACGAGCCGACTTTTTATGTGGTTTATCGTAGTTAAGTCCCAGTTCCTTCATGGCATAGAGCACACGACGCTGAACCGGTTTTAAGCCGTCTCTGATGTCCGGCAAAGCCCTGGCGGTAATAACGCTCATGGCATAATCAATATAAGATTTTTGCATCACTTCAGAATATTCTGTTCTGATTATGTCTCCCATTATGCGTCAACCTCCGCTTCCCTTGCATGTTCGTAAATAAAAGCCTTACGAATCGGCACGTCCGTACCCATAAGCATGCTTGTTACATCCGATGCCTGTTTTGCATCTTCTATTTCAACAAGTTTTAATACTCTTGTTTCCGGATTAAGTGTTGTTTCCCAAAGCTGGTCGGCATCCATTTCCCCAAGACCTTTGTAACGCTGGAGTGTAAAGTTTTGACCCGCATGCTCTTTTCTGTATGCTTCCAAAGCTTTATCATCGTAAAGATAAACTCCCTCGCCTTTTTTAGGTACAACCTTGTAAAGCGGCGGCATTGCAATATAAACATGTCCGCCCTGTATAAGTTCCGGCATAAATCTGTAAAAGAATGTAAGAAGCAGGGTTGAAATATGAGCCCCGTCCACATCCGCATCAGTCATGATTATTATTTTATGATATCTGAGTTTGCTGATATCAAAATCGTTGCCGTAGCCTTCGGAAAAGCCGCATCCGAAACCGTTTATCATTTCTTTGATTTCGGCATTACCAAGCACCTTATCGATTGATGCCTTTTCTACATTTAATATTTTTCCTCGAAGAGGCATAATAGCTTGAATTCTTCTGTCTCTTGCGGTTTTAGCCGAACCTCCGGCGGAATCACCCTCAACGATAAAGATTTCGCATTCTTCCGGATTCTTGCTTTCGCAAGTTGCAAGCTTACCGTTACCCGTAATGGAAAACTTGGGTTTTGAAAGAAGATTTGTTTTGCTTTTTTCTTCCTGTTTTCTGATTTTTGCGGATCTTTCGGCACAAGATATTATTTCTTTTAATGTTTCCACATTTCTGTCGAAATATCTTTCAAGCTCTTCTCCCGCAACCTCGGCCACAACCTTACCCGCATCCGGATTATCAAGCTTTGTCTTTGTTTGTCCTTCAAAACGAGGATCCGGATGTTTAACGGCTATTATCGCAGTCATACCATTACGCACGTCCGTACCGGTAAAATTGGAATCTTTGTCTTTTAAGATGCCCAGTTCTCTGGCATATTGATTTATAACCATTGTAAATCTTGTTTTAAAGCCTACAATGTGAGTACCGCCTTCCTGGGTATAAATATTGTTGCAAAAGCCCAGCACATTTTCCTGGAAATCGTTGGAAAACTGGAATGCGCATTCAAGCTCGATTCCTTCCACGCTTCGCTTAAAATAAATAACCTCATCGTTAACGATATCCTTACCGTCGTTAAGAGCTTTTATGTATGCCACCAATCCGTCAGGTTCGTGGAAGGTTATCTTCTCTTCTTCGGCAAAACGATTGTTTACAAAATGTATCTTTAGTAAAGGATTAAGGTAAGCAAGCTCATGCAAGCGACTCTTAATGCTATCTGCCTTGAAATAAGTTTTGTCAAAAATCTCGTCATCGGGAAGGAATGTTACCTTACTTCCCGTGTCGTTTTTGCGACATTCTCCGATTTTTTCCAACGGAGTTACGGTTTTGCCTCTCTCATAGCGTTGCTTGTAAATAAAGCCGTCTCTTTTTACAACCACTTCAAGCCAAACGGAAAGTGCATTAACAACAGAAGCGCCTACACCGTGCAAACCGCCGGAAATCTTGTAGCCGCCGTCACCGAATTTACCGCCGGCATGAAGTATGGTAAATACAACTTCTACCGCAGTTAAACCCGTCTTTTTGTTAATTCCTGTTGGGATACCTCGACCATTATCGGTAATGGTGGCCGTGCCATCTTTGCCAAGTTCTACGGTTATCTCCGTACAATGTCCCGCAAGGTGCTCATCCACTGCATTATCAACAATCTCATAAATAAGATGATTGAGGCCCTTAGTTGAAACGCTGCCGATATACATACCGGGACGTTTTCTTACGGCCTCAAGTCCTTCAAGAACGGATATACTATCCGCATCATATTGCTTTTTGTCTTCTGACATAACTAACCTTCCAATTTTATAATTTTAACAAACATCAAAATATCTTCTGATTTATGGCAATTATCGGATTCTCTCAGGGAAACCGACTTTCTTTTGTACTTTTCTCAATGTTTTGTTTGCTATATATCCGGCCTTTTCCGCATTAGCCTTGATTATGCCGTCAACATATGCTTTATCTTTTGATAATTCATCAAATCTTTTGTGAATCGGTTCAAGCACATCTGCTACGGTTTCTCCTACTGCAAGCTTGAAATCTCCGTAACCTTTTCCGTCAAATTCTTTTTCGACTTCAGCGATTGTTTTGCCGCTTGCAACAGCGTAAATATCAATCAAATTGCGAATACCCGGTTTATCCTCGGAATAAATGATTCTTGTATCCGAGTCTGTTACGGCTCTTTTGAATTTGCGAATAATGGTATCGCGATCGTCCATAATGTAAATGCTTGCATTCGGATTCTCGTCGGATTTTGACATTTTCTTTGTAGGATCTTGGAGGCTCATTATTCTTGCGCCGGCTTTTCCCACATAAGCTTCCGGAATCGTAAAGACATCGCCGTATACGTTGTTAAAACGCTGTGCTATATCTCTTGTAAGCTCGAGATGCTGCATCTGATCGGCTCCTACCGGTACCACATCAGATTGGAACAACAAAATATCCGCTGCCATAAGTACCGGATAAGTATATAATCCACCGTTTATGTTGTCTGCATGCTTTGCGCTTTTATCCTTAAACTGAGTCATGCGGTTAAGCTCTCCCATATAGGTAAAGCAATTTAATATCCAACCCAGTTCCGCATGTCCCGAAACATGTGACTGATAATAAAGGCAGTTTTTCTCGGGATCGATACCTGCGGCAATATAAAGCATCAAAAGATTTCTGGCTCTTTTTCTAAGCTCTGCCGGTTCCTGTCTTACGGTTATGGAATGCAAATCCACAACACAATAAAAACATTCGTATTCATCACATAAATTAACCCAGTTTTTAAGGGCTCCCAAATAGTTACCAAGTGTAATATTTCCTGTGGCCTGCATGCCACTGAATAACATTTTTTTGCCATCAAGCATTGTTATAAATCCTCTTTTCCAACTCTTTTCGCAATTAATTCAAATGATTTATTTTATCATTCAACGAAAAGAAAAAATTATTATCGTTCGGCTTAAGCACAAGTACGGTTGCCGACTGGCTGGCCGTTCTTCCCAGTGCGTCCGTTACGCTGTATTCTACCGTATATTCGCCGGCCATTGTAAGGTCAAGATTTGTTGTAACCTTAATTTTCGAAGATATTTCGTTACCGCAGGAATCGTAAGCTTTAACTCCTTCCAAAATATCCACAGGTTCGCCGACTTTTACTATTCTGGATTCAACACCCGAAAGTGATGGTGCGCAAGCATTCCAAGGATTATCCACATTCAGAATATCCGTCGGATCCCATGTACAATCGGCTGTTATCTTTATTGTATCCGGTTTTCCCAAAGGTCCCGGATTTACATCATCGTATATTTCCACACCCGTTCCTTGAGGACAATTGTCAAAAATCCATTTAACGTCCGCAACGGCAAGTCTTACGCAACCCAAAGAAGCATCTTCTCCAAGCTTGTTAAACTGCTCCCATTCAAGGTCATCTTCGTTTTTGGTAAAGTATGGTACCGAATGGAACATGATAGGTCCGTCAATACGCACCGCATACATTCCCCAAGTTCCGTCAACCATATAACACCATTCATGTCTGTCGGACGTTGTAAATGTTCCAAGTGGTGTTTCTCCGCCGATTCCCACGGAACATGTCATTGCCTTTACGGGTATTGTATATAAACCGTTTTCATCATAGGTATAAACCGTTACACAATTCATTTGGCGGTTTACTTTGATAAAATAAGGTTTCATGCCTTCAATAAAATTGCTTGCGGGTGTCTCGTTTTCCACATCCTGAGCCGCCGCAAAACTAACTGTCATTTCACCCGGGCTTTTAACCTCAAATCTCTCCATGGCATCTTCGCCAAAAAACTTTTCCGTCATGCCCATAGCTATACGCTTTGCACCTTTTTCGGTTCTCATAAGGTTATAATTTGCCAAATCGTCATTTAAATTGTAAACAAAATAAAACGCAACTACGACTGCGACCATTGAAAGCGCAGGAATAAGCGTTTTTCGTGAAAATACTTTTCCAAGTGCATTAACAACTAAAGCTAATAAGTTTATGGCAAGAATCCCAACCGCCAAATAAACAAAAGCCTTTTTACGTGTCAGATGTTTCTTCTTTTTCAAGCGTTTCATAAAGCTTACTAAAAGCTTTTTCTTGAATTTCATCTAACTATACCCCTCCGTTAGATAATTTATATCCTAAATAAACCCTATATATCATTTTACTAAATATTGTGGTTTTTTTCAATATCTGCCCAATATTTTGCTTCGCTGCCATTTACAACATTTTGCTGCGCAAAACGTCGCCGGGGCACGCCACAAGGCCGTGCCATTTACCATTCATAGAAAAATACGTGATCGCCGATGACGTCGCCGGCTCGCGTTCCGTCATTTACTATGAAAAATACCCAACTGCCGGTTATGTTTCCGTCCAATACCTCTCTTGCTGCCTGATAGCAGCGCTCCGTTGCTCTGTCTTCGCTGTAATACAAAGCAAATCTGCCGCTGCTTACCGGTTCGAACTGTCCCGGGCTCATTATTACATCATAAACCGTGTTTTGCACAAATCTCGGTGAGTTTACCCTGTTAAGCACCACGGAGCCTACAGCCAACAGTCCCTCATAAGGCTGATTGCCGGCTTCGCAATAAATAATGGTTGCAAGAAGCTTTAAGTCGTCTCCTTGTTCAACATAGGTGTTTTCTATATTTTCGGCAGTTCCCGCATCATGCCTTGTCTGGCTTGCAAGTCTTGCCTGTCTTAACTGCTCTTCTATTACAAGAGCTTGTTTTTCAAACTCTTCTATCTGGTCGCTGTATGCCGAAATGCTGCCTTTTGTCTGATTCATAAGGTCGATTACGCCTGCTCTTTTTTCGGCTGCGCTTGCTTTAAGACTTTCAAGTTCCGCCATTTTTTCCTCAAGCCCCTCTTTTGTGGCGGAAATGCTTGATACCGTATTATTCAACTTTTCAAGTTGTTCTCTGTCGTAGGACGCAAGCTTTTGAATATAATTTACCCTATTTAAGGCTTCGCTGAAATCTTTTGAGCCAAGAATCGCATCCATCATATCCATGTTGTTGGCTTCGTACATGAATCTGATTCTGAGTTTCATTTGCTCATATTGTTTTTCCACGTCAACATTGGCAAGCTCTAAATCGTTCGTTGCCGATTCAATCTCTTTTTCAAGCTTTGCAATTTGTTCGTTTATATTATCAATTTCACTATTGGTTGAATTAATTTGGGATTCCAAATTATTAAGATAACTGCTGAGGTCCGTTACTTCGGATTGCAGTTCTTCTTTTTTGCTGTTGGTATCATCCAACTGCTGTTCTATGTCAGAAACTTCATCAGCACTTATAACTCCCAATCTGGTGGGAGTTATAAGTGCTGACATTATTAAAATCAATATTATAATTTTAAATTTTTGTTTCATCTTTCAATATGACGAATTAGTTTACTTCGACAATCCAGCCCATTTCATCTTTAATTTTACCGGTCTGGATACCCGTAACGGTATCGTAGAATTTCTGGCTAAATTCGCCAATCTTTCCTCCATTAATCGGCATAATGTGGTCTTCCCACTTAAGCTCACCGACAGGTGAAATTACAGCTGCCGTACCTGTACCGAATACCTCTTCCAATTTACCCGCATTATATGCATCAAGAAGTTCCTGTGCCGAAACTTTTCTCTCTTCGGCAGGTATTCCCCATTTTTCGCAAAGATCGAGAACAGAACGTCTTGTTATACCCGGCAAAATACTTCCGTTAAGCTTTGGAGTAACCACTTTACCGTCGATTTTAAAGAAGATGTTCATTGCTCCGACTTCTTCTATGTATTTTCTTTCGGCTCCGTCCAACCAAAGGACCTGTGAATATCCTTCTTCATGAGCCTTTTCCTGAGCAATCATACTTGCAACATAGTTACCGCCCGTTTTGGCTTCACCGATACCGCCTTTGATTGCTCTTACATATTCATCTTCAATCCATATTTTAACAGGATTTAATCCTTCAGGATAGTAAGCACCTACAGGACATGTGATAATTGCAAAGATGTATGTATCCGATGGTCTTACACCAAGATGCGGCTCTGTTGCAATTACAAAAGGTCTTATATATAAAGATGTACCCGGTTTGTCCGGAACCCATCTTTCTTCTGTCTTAACAAGAGTTTTAAGTGCATCCATGAAGATATCTTCCGGAATCTTCGGAATGCAAAGTCTTTCGTTGGAGTTGTTTGCTCTTTCGATGTTTTTGTCCGGACGGAACATCTGAATCTTTCCATCCGCTGTTTTGTAGGCTTTAAGGCCTTCAAACATTTCCTGACCATAGTGGAAAATCATGGCTGCCGGATCAAGGCTTAAATTCTGATAAGGGACGATTCTCGGATCGTACCAACCTTTTCCTTCCTTGTAGTCCATGAGAAACATATGATCTGTGAATATTGTACCAAATTCAAGATTGTCATCTTTTCCCGGAAGTGTTTTCGGATTTGTTGTTTTTTCAATTCTGATATTCATAATATAGACCTCCTAAAATCTCTTCCCGTTCTTTTTAGTAATAAGTCTAAACTTTTTTTATTAAAATTTCAACTTCTTTATCATGAATGCTTTTCACTTATCTTTTTATAGTTGCGAAAAAAATACTCAATCCCTTCGTGTTCAAAGGGACCTTCTTCGCTTACAAGCTTCCATTCATGCTCTTTAAAAATGTCGGGAAAATGCACATCCGCGCCAAAGTCACGGTCTATATATGTGATAAAAGCAACTTCCGCATCATGGGCAAACTGACGGTATATCTCGCCGCCGCCGATGATAAATATATCCTTTTTCAAGCTTTTTGCATATTCCAAAGCTTTTTCTTTATCTGAAAATGTGCAGACACCCTCCGGATGAAAGTTTCTGTTATTAGATAAAACAATATTTATTCTGTTTTTCAGCGGTTTGCGAGAAGGAAGACTATCAAAAGTCTTCCTTCCCATAATAACCACATTATTTTCTGTAAGAGCCTTGAACAGTTTCATATCCTCCGGGATTGATAAAAGAAGCTTGCCTTCTTTCCCCAGTCCCAATTTTTTGTCCACTGCCGCGATTAAATTTATCGACATTATTTGCTCTCTACATATTTTTTGATATTTGATGCGTTAACGAACTTCTTAGCTTCGCCGTTATCAACAACCACAAGTGTAGGTGCCTGCATAACTCCGAACTGTTTTACAAGTCCTGCTTCTTCTTCGGCATCAACGATTACAACGTTTTCGCCTTTTAACATTTCCTTGGCTGCTTTGCAGTTAGGGCATGTTTTTGTTGTAAAAAGATACTTTACATTATCAGATCCCGCATCTTCAATCTGAACTTCGTCTTTGTTAACCTTAACTACTTTTTTTACGGAATCAAGGTCCAAATCTTTAACAACGTATTCTTTTCTGTCTGCATATTCTTTTGTTTTACCTTCGTTCCAGTTTGCAATCGGACGATAGTAACCTGTTATACGGCTGTAAACCTCTGTTTTTTCGCCGCAATGCGGACATGTATGTACTTCCCCTGCAAGATAGCCATGTTCTTTACAAATCGAGTATGTCGGTGAAAGTGTGTAATATGGCAATTTGTAGTTTTCGGCAATTGTCTTAACGAGTTTTGCCGCAGACTGCCAGTTAGGCATCTTTTCACCAAGGAATGCGTGGAATACGGTTCCCGATGTATAAAGTGTCTGTAACTCATCCTGAACATCAAGTGCTTTAAAGAGGTCATCTGTATAACCTACAGGCAAGTGTGATGAGTTGGTGTAATATGGTATGCCATGAGGTGCCGACTTGTCGGCGGAGTCCTGATGGCTCGCACTTGAGTTTGCCATATTTGCACTGTCATCGCTTGCTGTGATGATGTCCGGGAATCTTTCCTTATCATGTTTTGCAAGTCTGTAGCTTGTGCTTTCGGCAGGAGTAGCTTCCAAGTTGTAAAGGTCGCCGTACTCTTCCTGATAATCGGAAAGTCTTTCTCTCATATGATTGAGAACTTTCTTTGAAAATTCCTGAGTCTCGGCATTTGTCATATCTTTTCCGAGCCAGTTTGCGTTAAGACCAACTTCGTTCATACCAACAAGACCGATTGTTGAGAAGTGATCGTCAAACTTGCCGAGGTATCTCTTTGTATATGGGTACAAACCTTCATCAAGAAGTTTTGTAATAACTCCTCTCTTAATCTTAAGAGAACGAGCTGAAATATCCATGATTTTATCAAGACGTTTGAAGAAATCTTCTTCGTTTTCAGCCTGATAAGCAATTCTTGGCATGTTAATCGTAACAACACCGATTGAACCAGTATTTTCACCGGATCCGAAGAAACCGCCGTTTTTACGTCTGAGTTCTCTAAGGTCGAGACGAAGTCTGCAGCACATAGAACGAACATCCGATGGTTCCATATCGGAGTTGATGTAGTTTGAGAAGTAAGGTGTACCGTATTTTGATGTCATCTCAAATAAGAGTTTGTTGTTCTCTGTTTCCGACCAATCAAAATCACGTGTGATTGAGTAAGTAGGAATAGGATACTGGAATCCGCGTCCGTTGGCATCACCTTCGAGCATAATCTCGATGAAGGCTTTGTTAACCATATCCATTTCTTTCTTACAATCTTTGTATTTAAAGTCTACTTCTTCGCCACCGATTAAGCAGTTAAGTTCTGCCAAGTCGTTTGGTACTGTCCAGTCAAGTGTAATATTTGTAAACGGTGCCTGTGTGCCCCATCTGCTAGGTGTGTTTACACCGTAGATAAATGACTGAATGCACTGTTTAACATCTTCATATGAAAGGTTGTCTATTTTTACAAACGGTGCAAGATATGTATCAAATGATGAGAAAGCCTGAGCGCCTGCCCATTCGTTCTGCATGATTCCGAGGAAATTAACCATCTGGTTGCAAAGTGTTGATAAATGCTTTGCAGGAGCAGATGTGATTTTTCCGACGATACCGCCGAGACCTTCTTTAATAAGCTGTTTTAATGACCAGCCGGCGCAATATCCGGTTAACATTGAAAGGTCATGGATATGAATGTCTGCATTTCTGTGAGCGTTTGCAATTTCTTCATCATAGATTTCCGATAACCAGTAATTGGCTGTAATTGCACCCGAGTTTGAAAGAATAAGACCACCTACGGAATATGTAACGGTTGAATTTTCTTTTACTCTCCAGTCCTCAACTTTAACGTATGAATTAACAACATCCTTGTAATCAAGAATTGTTGATTTCATATTACGCATTTTTTCGCGCTGCTTACGATAAAGAATGTAAGCTTTTGCGATTACGTTGTAGCCCGACTGTTCAAGAACTTTTTCAACGCTGTCCTGAATTTCTTCAACGCTTACAACTCCGTCTTTGATTTTTGTCTGAAAATCCGCTGTAACTCTAAGAACAAGTAAATCAAGAATATCGTCGTTTGTAGTACTGTTTGTTGCTTCAAACGCCTTTCCTATTGCATTTCTGATTTTTGAAAGATTAAAATCTGCGATTTCCCCATCACGTTTAACTACTTTAAACATTATTCCATTCCTTCCTGTCTGCTAATATTTTTAACCACGACTTCAAATCGTATCTTATCCAGATATTGTGTTTTGTAAATCTGAAAACCCTTTTCGAACCCACAAGCAAATTTGTCTGTTTCGATATGACTCGATTGTAGCAGAAAACTTTCTCTTCGTCAATAGTTAAATCACAATATATAGTGTCTGTCTTGTGGTGGTTACACAACATAATGTGGAATCCATAATAAAAAGGTAAACAAGCAAAAAGCCTATATTTATGGACTTTCTTTGGCTTTTCAAACTAAAAAACGCCTCATTTTGGCTATGTTATGTCAACCACAATATATATGATTGTACTTTTTATTGTTCACAAAAAATACAATTCTTTTTGACCGATTCTTAAAAACAGCGCATTTATGCCTATTAGAAGCAGGGTTCAAAGGGCAGATTTTTTGACATTAACGCCCGTTAACGATATAATATAATCAGGCGGGAATCGGGAAAAATGCTGATTTTCGTCAAACAATCGCAAAAACAGGAGGCTTAAAATGGCACTTCTCAAAAAGAAAGAAATCAAACTCCCACATTCACTTGCGGGCTTTGATGACAACAACGACATTATAAGCAACCTCACGGAATTTATAAACACGCAGCAGCTTTATCGCTCGGCAATCCGCGAGGTTCAGACCAAACTCGAAATTCTCGCCGATGAGTTTAACGTTCACTACGATTACAATCCGATTCATCACATAGAAACAAGACTTAAATCGCCGGAAAGTATATTGGAAAAACTTCAAAGAAAACAGTTTGAGCTCAGCATCGAAAGTGTAAGACATAAACTTACGGATGTAGCGGGTATCAGAGTAATCTGCAACTATATAGAAGATGTTTACTTAATAGAAGATCTTCTTACAAAGCAAGACGATATCGAACTTTTAAGGCGAAGCGACTATATCAAAAAGCCAAAAGAAAACGGCTATCGCAGCCTTCACTTAATCGTAACGGTGCCGGTATTTTTATCGGAGCGTACCGAAATAGTGCCGGTTGAAGTTCAGGTAAGAACCATCGCAATGGACTTTTGGGCAAGCCTTGAGCACAAGCTCAAATACAAATCCGTGGAAGATGCTTCATATGACAACGAAGTTTACGACGAGCTTAAAAACTGTGCGGACATCATTGCCGACATCGATGAGCGCATGCACAAGCTATATCAAAAGATTTACAATATGCGGGATAACGAATCCAATCAGCAATTAAGTTAAAAGAAAAAATCTACTCGTTTTAAGCAATGCTCAATTCGAGTAGATTTTTTAATTTAGCTTTTAATCATTAATATCCGTTAGCTTCAGCTTCTTAACCTTTCTTAATGCAACCGCGTTAATAACCGTTACAAATCCCAGTGTAAACAAAGCCGATAGCAGAACACTTTGCCAACTTATGCTTCTTACATAGCCGAATGCCGCCTGTTCCAAAAATCTTAATATAAGATATGCCAAAAAGGCACCGGAAGCAAGTCCCAAAAGTATTCCGAAAATCGTTGTTACAACGGTTTCACCCAGAGCATATCTCATAACCTCTTTGGTCGTAAAACCGTTAACTCGCATGATGGTAAGTTCTCTCTTCTTCTGGTTGATATACAAATTAACCAGATTAAACAAGATAAAGTAAGCCATCATACCGGACAAGAACACCATTATAACCGTTATAAGGCTAAGAGGTTTGGTATATTCTTCGAACAGATTACTTAAGCTTTTTGTCGGGGTAATACTTTCATATCCATCTATGCTCTGCAGCTTTTCTTCAAGCTTTGCAAGCTGTTTTTCGCTAATTTCCCCAAACATAAATCTGTTGTTTGCCGGAACGGTTCCAAAGCTTTCTCTGTAGGCGTCCTTTGACATAATCATATTCAATCCCAGGTAGTTTTCGTATATTCCCAAAACTCTGACTTCCACCGAATCCATATTGTCGTTAAAAATTGTAATCTTATCACCTATGGACAAGCCAAGATTTTCAGCGGTTCTTCTTTGAATGGTAATACCGCTGTCTTCGATTTCAACATTCTTTCCGGTCCTTGTGGATCTTAGGTTATAAATCGCTTCAATATCTTCCGGCTCCGCACACATTATATCTGCCGCCGACATATTATTGCCAAGCATAAACGGAGTATAGTTGCTGCTTGCAGCCGTATAATCAAGTCCGTAGTCTTCAAGTATAGCTTCTATTGCCTTTTCGGTTTTACCTTCCTCATCCGGTGTAAACCTTAAAGTATTGGCAAATTTGTAGATTTCTCCGAATTGTAGCTGCGCCGATCTTTGGATATTATCTTGCATGGTAAATCCAATCATCAATAGAATGCCGCAACCCGCAATACTTACTATGGTAACCATAACTCTCTTTATATCGTTTCGAATATTTCTGAAAATCAATCTGCTGTATAAAGAAAGCTTTGATATTTTCTTGCTTACTTTATTTGTTGTTTCCGGCATTTTTTCCTGCAAGAGTTCGTTGGCTGTCTGTGTTGTAAGTATTCTGCAGGCGATTAAAATGGATATTGCGGCAACCACAGCAAAGATTACACAAACAACAATCGTAATTGGCATTTCAAATACAGGCTCTATTTCACTTACAGCATACATGTTTCCGTATACTTTTAACAAAATGCCTTGGATTCCTATGTATCCCAAAAGGCTGCCGACGATATTACCGATTATACAAGCACTCACACCGAATATCATGTATTTTGTTATGATTTCTCTATTCTTAAATCCCAGTGCTTTTTGAACACCCAAAAGTTTTCTTTGTTCATCTACTATTCGACCCACCGTGGCATATGTAACCAAAGCCGCCAAGATAACAAATACCAATCCGAAAGTAACGGCAAGTTTTTTAAGATTTTCCGAGGATGCAAACGAGAAGTTCGGACTGTCGTTTTTATCCAATATAAGCCAGTGGCAATTGCCAAGTGCCTTATATTTTTCGAATTCTTTGTCGTATTCGGCTTTTGCCTTATTATACTCTGCTAAACCTTCTTCGTATTTTTTCTTGCCTTCTTCCAATTGAGCTTTTCCGTCGGTAACCGCAACTTCGCCCTGTTCTATTTGCTCAACGGCTTGCTCGTATTGCGCTTCGCCTTCGTTATATTCATTTAATTTATCAAGATAAATTCCGTGAGCTTGCAACCATTCATCTACTTTTCCTCTGCCGACACTTATATATTCCATGGCCTGCTTATATTCGTCGCTTGCCATAATCGAAGCTATTACTTCATCTGTTTTTTCTTCGCTGTGAAGTATTCCCATTATCTGTGTTACGCCCTCGACAATCTTGTCTCTAATCTCTGCGGCTGTAAGATCTATACCGAAATTCTTGGTAATCTGGAAGAAGTCAATCATTGTAATCACTTGATCCACATCAATGTTTTTATCTTCCGCCCAGGCAATCCATCTTGAGGTACCTTCTCCCACCAGTTCATCAACCTTATCGGCTATTATTTGTCGAATCTCACTTTTTGCCGCAATAATCTGATTTGCTCCGTCCTCAAGCATTGCTTTTGCACTTGCCAATTGCTCTTTTGCCCAATCAAGCTCCGTTCTTGCTTGAGCCGTTTCGACTTTTGCTGTCTCAATCTGTGTCTCGGCTTGTTTTAACTCGGTTTCCTGCACATCCATCATGGACTTGCCTTCGTCGAGTTTTGCCTTGGCAAGATCTATTTGGGTTTTTGCCGATGCCAAAGCTTCTTCATAAGTTGATTTAACCGAATTGATTCTTAGTCTTTCCCTATCCGAGGCTATAGACTCGATCTTTTTTTGGACATCCGCAACCATTTTTTCGTAACCTTTCGAAAAAACATTCATGTCATCCGGTTTATCAATAATTATCTCTGCTTTTGTATAGCAGTTTTGAAGCTGTTCTTGATCGAATGCTTCGTTACAAACCAAAACATTACGATTGTCCGGCACCTGATTCATTCCCGAATAATGTTCGGCATGCAAAACGCTTCCCGTTATCTTAAACTCGTTATTTTTTAAGAATTTAGGCATATCTGTATCGGTTCCCTTAAGACTTAGAGTATCTCCAACCTCCAATCCGAGAACACTTAAGAGTTCCTTTTCCACTACGCATTCGTTTTCTTTTTCAGGTAATCTGCCTTCTGTAACGATGCTTTTGTTAACCTCATTTGTAAGGCTTACAACGGCAACATCCTTTTTGTTTTCACCTTTTCCCACAATGGCTGTGGATGAAATGACCGGCTCCAATATATTTACACCATCAACATTTTTAATGGCTTCAATATCTTCCTCCGTAAGCAAAAGAGTGGATACAACTTCCAAATCTCTGTAGTTGGTTTCTATACAATACTGTATCAAACTGTTTTTAAGAGCTTGTGATGAATAAATTACGCCAAGAAATCCGACACCGCTTATTACCGAAATTACCGCTATGGAAATCCATGATACGAATTGCCTTTTAATTGTCCTTAGAATATCTTTACACTGCGTACGTCTCATAGGCATCACCATACAATTTCGTCAGCACTCAATGGATTTGCATTTCTCTTAATGCTGGCAACCTTTCCGTTGCTTAACTTAACAACTCTGTTGGCCATTTTGGCTATTTCGGCATTATGAGTAATCATAACTACCGTCGTGCCCTGAGTTTTAACGATGTTTTCGATAACTCTTAAAACTTCCTGACCTGTTGTGAAATCAAGGGCAGCCGTAGGTTCGTCCGCCAAAATGAGTTTAGGGTTCTTAACCAAAGCTCTTGCTATGGATACACGCTGTTGCTGTCCGCCGGATAATTGCGCCGGATAATTTTTTGCTCTGTCCGATAGTCCCACCATCTTAAGCGCATCTGCGGATTTCATAGGTGACTGAGATATTTCCGCAATAAATTCCACATTTTCCAGCGCCGTTAAATTCGGCATTAAATTGTATGATTGGAAAATAAAGCCAACGTATTGGCGTCTGAAAAGAGTGAGTTCGTCATCACTCGGCTTTGAAAAATCTTTATTGTCGATAATAAGTTGTCCTTCGGTTAAAAAGTCCATGCCGCCCACAATATTAACCATTGTGGATTTACCGCATCCGCTTTCACCCAGGACTACGACAAATTCGTTTTCGTAAATATCAAGATTAATGCCTTTAAGGACATGTACCACACCGGCACCGGTTGAAAAATCCTTAGTGACATTTTTCAAAGAAATAAGAACTTTTTTGTCTTCCGCAGTCTCTACAATCAATCCTTTTTCATCGATTGTTATGGCTGCAAGACCGGCCATTCTTTCACAAAGTTCCAAATCGTCATTGTCAAAGAAACTGCCGTCTTTTTTATTGATAAGCTGAATACAGCCTATTGTTTCTTTAAGGTTGTTAAGCGGTACGCAAAGCATGGTTTTTGTTTGAAAGCCGTCTTCATCAAATATTGTGCTTTCAAATCTGCTGTCATTTGCCGCATCCGCAATCATAACGGATTTGCCGCTTTTTGTTACGAGGCCTTCGATGCCCATTCCGTTTTCGATACTGATTCCCGAAATATCATTTTTCGAAACACTGAACATCGGCGTAAGTCTGTCTGCCTTTTTGTCCAAAAGCCAAATCGCACCGACCTCGCAATCAAGATTTTTGATAATAACTTTTAAACTTTCCGCCAGGGCTTCATCAAGGCTGTCGATTTCAAGCAAAGCCTCCATTATCTCCCAAGTGGCGCGTGCGTATTTCTTTTCCCCCATAGTTTTCCCCTTCTCGCAGGTCTTATTATCTCTCGCCTGCTGTTTTGCTGTTACACCCTGTTGCTTTATCTATAAAAAACATAAAAAAATTGTTAATTATATACTCAATTATATCAGACTATTCCTGATTTTTATAGTATTTTTTCAATCTTTCGCTACATTCTTTGAAAATTTCCGAAAATTTCGGATCGAAGTGAGTGCCCATAGATTTAAGTATTATGTCAACCGCTTCGTCATGAGAAATCGCTTCTTTGTATTTTCTTTTTGTAACTAAAGCATCATAAACATCCATAATCGCCATAATTCTGGCTTCTATAGGAATGTTTTCCCCCGAAAGTGCCATGGGATAGCCGCTGCCGTCCCATCGTTCATGGTGATAATTCGCCACATTAACCGCAACGTCCTTAAACATTTTATCGTCTATATTCGAAAGCATTCTTGCTACAATCAATGCACCGTTTGTAGCATGGCTTTTCATTTTTTCAAATTCTTCATCAGTATATTTACCGTCGTTGTTAAGAATCTCTTTATCTACGGTTATCTTGCCGATATCATGAAGAGGCGCGGCTTTAATGATTGCATCGTAAAAATCATCCCCATAATCAAAGCCGTACTTTTCTTTTTTCATTTCATCCACAAAGATATGTACGCCGTCCGTGGTTCTTTTTGAGTTACCGGCCACATCCAAATCGTAATCTTCGATAATACTTGAAAGACCCACAACAAGCATTCTTTGAATTTCCTCGATTTTGTTGGTTCTTTCGAAAACTTCCATCTCCAATTCCGATGTGTCGTTTTTTTCAAGTTCGAAAAGAGTACCCATAATCTTTTTGTTGTTGTAAAATCTTCCCACCGTAACGGTGTAATTCATGGATTTTATTTCGCAATTTCTGGAAATGTTTTCTTTGCTTGCAGGCAAGCTCAAATTGCTTGCGTAAAAATTAAATGTATCCAAAACATCTTCGGAAAGTTTCAAATCTATTTTTTGCATTTTAATTTCCGGAATCACCTCAAGGGCAATATCGTTGCAGCCAAGGAATCTTCCGTTTAAATCAAGAGCAATGTATCCCCTTTTGTTTTGTCTGATTTCGTTTTGGAAAATGGCTCCCGCAATGTCGTAATATTTGCTGCGCCATGCAAGAAACAAAATGCAGATTCCGCTTGCAAAAAAGGATAATGGTACAAGATCTATGTTCAATCCGATACTTCTTTGTCCGAAATAAATACCTACCGTTATTGCCTCGATAATGGCAAAAATGGTAACGTTCTTGTATGAAACATCCCTTCTTTTCGCAAAGGCATAGATAATCGAAACCACATTTATAACTATGTAAGCGTAAAGCAAAATGTAATAAGCATTGTGAAGCGGTCCGTAGACTTTGCTTAAGGTTGTTATGCCGTTAATCTTTTCCATTGTAACTTCTTTGTAAAAAAGATCATTATATCCCGCCATCATGGCAAATGCATATACAAGTCCGCTGGCGCAAATAAACGGAATGGCAAGCTTCGGCGTAATCTTGATTTTAAGCATGCCGAAAATGGCAAACATAACCAACATTGTAACGAAGCAACCGCCTATGTAAGTTAATTTATTAGCCAAAATCGCTTCTTCAAGGCTTGTGGAAACAGCAACAAGAAGATAGCCGGCAGTGGATGCCGAAAGGCCCAAAAATATTAACAAATAGCAAACATTAAGCCTGGAATGGCTTTGCATGCAGTAAATAAATAGATTTATAAAGCAAAGTACCGTTAAAGTCGAATAAAAAACTATTCCCATAAAGCCTCCGTCTATTCTGTTCTAAGTGCTTCCACAGGGTCTTTTTTCGCTGCGACTCTTGCAGGGAAAAGACCGGCAATAAATGTAAGCAAAATACTTATTCCGATAAGTATCAAAGCTGCGATAAAAGGCAAATGCGATACATTCGGAATGCTTGTCAAATTTTCAACGATAATATTTATCGGTATCTCCAAAATAAGGCTTATTACGATGCCCAGTATTCCGGCAATGAGTCCCACAATAATGGTCTCGGCGTTAAATACTCTGGAAACATCCATCTTGGAAGCACCGATACTCCTTAGTACACCGATTTCCTTGGTACGTTCAAGTACCGAAATATATGTGATAATTCCAATCATAATCGAAGAAACGATTAATGATACTCCCACAAATGCCACAAGGACATAGGAAATACCGTTAATTACGGTGCTTACCGATGACATAAGCAGTCCCACATAATCGGTGTAGGAAATCTCGTCATCTTCCGAAACCGACTCATTATATCCTTCAATTATATCAGAAATATTATCCTTTGACTCAAATGAATTTGCATATATGCTTATCATCGTCGGAACATTTATGTCCACATAGCCCAATGTTTCAAGGTTTTCGTCCAATGTGCTTTCCGAAACTTGTTCCGGCATAAAGTTATCGTAATAAGAAACCAGCTGAGCATCCGTGTAATTCGGCAATTGAGCATCAAGAGAATATGCCAATGCGGAAGGTGACATATAAGCCAAACTCATGGCCATCCTCTGGGCATATGCGGCATAAACCTGCTCTTCAATTGCCTGTCTTGCATAATCCATAAGCTCATCATCCGAAAGTCCCGAAATATAATCCCTGAGCTTATCCTCATCCATTCCGATTTCTTCGGCATAAGCTGCCGTCATATCATCCTCGATTTTTTGTCTTGTAAGATTCTCCATTTGAGCATCCACAACTTCTTTTACGTAATCCTCATCCGGATAGGATGCGACTTTTACGTAAAGTTCGGCCTTCTTTTCCTCATCAAGGCCTTCCGCATAATCACGAAATGCCGTAATTTTTTCTTCATCGCTTAAGTTTGTGTTTTCATCCGTTGCAAAAGGCAGATTCTTAAGTACATCAATATCCGGACTTTCAAGCTGAGCTTTTACAACATCACTGTTAAGGATTCTGTCGATAACATATTTGGTAAGTTCGTGTGTATATGCCATGGAGCCGTTTATTACGCCGGACCTGCCCACGTCTTCTTTAAGTCTTATAACACCGGAAACATTCAAATCTATGCCGTTGTCGTAAAGATAGGAAAGACCCGCATCCGTTGTGCTTATATCTTTGTAAATGCCCTTCTGGCTGTCATAATTGTAATAATCCGAGGAAGGAATGAGTTTGAATGTTTTTGCCATTATCTCATCATAAGTCCAGCTTTCGTCGGAGTTTTCTATTTCTTCCTCGTTCATGGTTGCCTGCATTACCGACTTCATTTCCTCGTAAGGTTTGAGGCCCAGGGCATAAAGGCTCATGTCCGTAATCTCGTTGTTTTTATCAAGTACCAACAAAACATCGTTATACTCACTCGGCCAATTACCGTAAACAAGTTCGTATTGGTCGTAAACTATATCATTGATGCCGTTTCCGTCCTTATCCGGCAGCATTTCCGACCAAACCTTAAGATTGGAAAAACTGCTTAACATTCCGGAATAAAAAGAACTCATGCTTGCGGATGCATCGGATTTATTATCCTTGTTTTTTGCCGCAAAAGCATAGTTATCGGTGCCCAAGGCATCGCTCATAAGCGTATCGATATCGGACTTGATAACCGTTCCGTCGCTGTCTTCCGTAAGAACGTTAAAATCAAAACCGTATGAATAAAGAATGGCACTTACATTTTCCTTCATCTCATCGCTTGAATCCAAAAATTCTTTGAAAGCTTCAAGATTGTTATGCTTGCTTTCCAAATTGTTCATGGATGTGATAAGTTCGCTCATAACGGTATTGGCATATACTTTATCAAGATCGTGGTCGGCTTTTTCTTCCGAGGCGCGTCTGCCACCCATCATTTTTTCCAAAATCGCATTAATATCAACGTTTTCCGATTCGATCGTTATAGGATAAGATGACATGGTATCCGCCTCAACGGAATCGATATATTCTTGTATACCCGTTGAAAGCGCCAGAATCAAGGCAATGCCGATAATTCCTATGCTTCCCGCAAAGGCGGTCAAAAAGGTTCTTGCCTTTTTTGTCATCAAATTGTTTAAGCTTAAGGAAAAGGCCGTAAATAAACCCATGGAAGGTTTTTTTATTTTTTTCTTCGGAACTTCCTCTTCCGTCTTTTTATCGTAAGGATTCGAATCATTTGTGATTTTGCCGTCCAAAAGATTGATAATCCTTGTGGAATATGTATTTGCAAGATCCGGATTATGAGTAACCATAACTATAAGGCGATCTTTTGAAATCTCCTTAAGCAGTTCCATAATCTGGGTACTTGTTTCCGTATCCAAAGCACCCGTAGGCTCATCTGCCAGCAAAATATCCGGATTGTTTATTAAAGCTCTTGCAATGGCAACACGCTGCATCTGTCCGCCGGACATTTGATTTGGTTTTTTATGCATTTGATTTTCAAGGCCGACTTTTTTAAGTACTTCTTTTGCACGTGCTCTGCGCTCTTTTTTGGATACACCGGTTAAAGTAAGGGCCAACTCCACGTTCGAAAGCACGTTTTGGTGAGGGATAAGATTATAGCTTTGAAAAACAAAGCCCACAGAATGATTTCTGTAACTGTCCCAATCTCTGTCTTTATATCTTTTTGTGGAAACCGAATTAATCAAAAGGTCACCGCTATCGTAATGATCCAAGCCTCCTATGATGTTCAAAAGGGTGGTTTTACCGCAACCCGAAGGCCCCAAAACGGAAACAAATTCACTGTCTCTTAAGGTCAAACTTACATCATTGAGAGCCGTAACTTTTTCGTCTCCAACTTCATATACTTTTTTGATATTTCTTAATTCAAGCATAATCCACCTCAAAAATTCAATCGTGTTATGTCAATCAACCGTTAAATATCAAATTATTGTTGAACTGTAATACGCATTTAATCTATAATACTATTTGATCACTTTTTTTCGAAAGGACCCATTATGGATTATTTAAACAATTTTAAAAATATAGTAAATAACACTTTTAACGTTCCGCCAAAGTCATCCACGGAATACGAAAATAATTTCGAATGCTTAAGAAGCGACTTTGCGGAATCAATCGCCGCCTATGTAAATGACTATAACTTGGCGGACGAATCGGCAAAATCCGACATTGTCTCCGCCTTAAGCTCATGCATTATCGATGCCGAAAAGAATCGTTTAAATGAAGCCGGCTTTTTTAAAAAAGGACGCCTCTTAAGCGAAGACAGCATCTACATATCTTCTTACGTAATTCCTTTGTTTGACAGCATTCCTCAAAAGGCTTGCGATCTTTTTTGCGACAGCTTGGTTAATGCTTGGGCAAAAAATTTCAAGGAATACAAAATCATCCGCGGCTCTTTTAATCAAGTCGACGAAGGCTTTGAAACAAACTGGTTTCAAAGATTATTGTCCGGTCCGCAGCGGGGCAGACGCGATTAGTTATTCAACGCCTATTGCTCCCAAATTGTTTGTAAGGCAAATGCAAATCCAAGTTTTTCCCGTATTCAATGTGATTTCATTGCCTGCCATATCATAGTAGTGTGTAGTGCCCCATGGGTAGTCTTTTGCCCATGTGATACTTTCACCCATTCCGTTGGTGAAGAACATTCCGTCTCCGCCTTCCGATACATTAATATTAAGATAAGGACTGTCCTCATACATGGAATAGTTGCAATATTGAAGAATAATATTCTTGCATGTTAACTGTTCTCCGGTCAATTCATCAATATGAGCTTCGCCGTATTGATAACGCTTGTAAAGCTTTGTGGCCGGATCGTATTCAAAGCTCGGATAATTAACCGGATAACCCGGCTTTATAATATTTGCCGTGATTCCGTCAACAATATTTATTTGAGTTTTTTCATCGCTGAAATAAAAATGGCTTGTTGGTGTTTCACTGTAATCCCTTGTATAGCCGCAAGCTTCTATGCCCGCATCAATCATGTCCGGCGTTGTAAAGGAATTGTGAGGTGCTACGCGGTCATCGCTTCTGTATGCCATAACTCCGCCGTATCCACCGCCGCAATCAAGATCATCAACCATTTCCAAGGCATCAATCGCATAATATGCATAACCGTGATGCATGTATATTGCATCATATTCGTTTGCAAACATCGGGAAATAGGTTCTTGCGCTTCTTATGGAGCCGATTCTTTCGAGTCCCGAATAGTCGTCAAAAACTCCCATAAGTCTGCATATTCCGCCTTCCACCGGTGCTTCGTAAATTATACCTGCTTTTGCTATTCCGTTTTGCGGACAGCCGTCGTAGATATTGTTAAACATAATGGCAACCGGTCTTTTAAGCACCAATTCCTCATCTATCCACTCGTTTGTAAGTAAGCTCCTAAGCTTTCCGATGGTCGGATCTATGGTCGTGGTCTCGGTTTGCTTTGTAGCTTTTGTTTCATCTTCTTTTTTGTCTTTCTTGCAGCCCGCAATCAAAGAAATTGCCAAAATAAGAACTGCAACGAACCCCAACAATACTAATCTTTTTTTCAACGAAATACCCTCCGAAATTTAAGCAAATTTTATTCTATCGCAATTAAATACAATATCCTTTTTATTAAGTCCCGCACTCTTTGCCGATTCAAGCAAAGACTTAACTTCCGCTTCGTTTCCTTCATTGACATCGGATACGAAAATAAGTCCCCCAAAATTTTTAACCGTCTTTAAAAGCTCCGGCTTATTCTTTATATCTTCCGATTCAAGCTTAACAAGAGCTTTACCGTTTACGCAGGAAAGAGCTTGTCCCAACAGTTTTTCGTCTTTGCATTCTATCATAAACGGATTTTTAACCATGCCCTGGACTTCCAAAATAACATCCTTGAGTATCGGATTTTCCCCAACATTTATGCCGATAACATCAATATCATCATCCGCTTGGTCCATGGCTTCGTCTACAAATGCATCCAAATCTTCATCATCGATTGCTTCTTTTATGTCCCCATTATCCGGACTTATAGCGCATCCGATTGAAATTTCATCGGTATTTAAATCAAACACTCTCGTTGCCGATGCAATGTAAGATTTTTCTTTATCCGCTACGTCCTGCGCTTTTATAGCCTCGCAAGCTTTAACCAAGGCCTTTATATGGTCGTGAGTTGTGCCGCAACAACCGCCCACAATACTTACTCCCATTTTCGCAAACTCGCTTACAAGTCCCGCAAAAATGTCCGGAGTTACATCATAAAATGTCTTTCCGTCTTCCATTCTCGGAAGGCCCGCATTTGGATTAACGATAACCGGAACCGACGCATATTTCACAAATTTTTCCACCATAGGCTTCATTTGTTCAGGTCCCAAGCTGCAATTTATGCCCACAGCATCAGCGCCCAAGCCTTCAAGCACCGCAACAACCTCTTCCACTTCCGATCCCGTAAGAAGTCTTGACTTATCATCAAAAGCGCAAGTTACAAATACAGGAATCTTCGCAAGTTTCTTTGCCGCAAGAAGAGCTGCCTTTGCCTCGAAAATATCTGTCATGGTCTCGATAATAATAAGGTCCGGCTCGGACTCCAACGCATATCCTATTGTCTCTTCATAGCATTTAAGGGCCTCGTCGAAGCTAAGGTCGCCCAATGGTTCAATAAGTTTACCCGTTGCACTTACATCAAATGCCACAAAATGAGGAGCGCTGTTTCCCTCTTCCTCAACGATTTTTCTTGCCTCTTTGGCATTTTCTATTGCTGCTTTAATAACATCTTTCAGTTCATGTTTACCTTCGGCCTTGTATTTAATCGTATTTGCACCGAAGGAATTTGTGGTAATAATGTTTGTACCGGCTCTGAAATAATCAGCCTGCACATTTACGATAATATCTTTTTTGTCGATATTCCAATTTTCCGGTGCTTCCCCCGGACCCAATCCGTATTTTTGAAGAAGAGCACCCATGCCTCCGTCAAAAAAAGTAATTTGATTTTTTACACAATCCAAAACATTCATTTAAATTTTTAATCCTCCGCTTTTTTTCAAAGCACAAACAATACTCATTTTTAAATCTATTTTGCATAAATCCATCTGTCAAAATCAACAGATAAGAATTCATCCAATTCTTTTTTTAACTCAGGTGTTATGTCAACCACTCTTTTAAGCCCGTCATCCGTCTTAACCAATGGATTTACATATCTTTTCTTTGCGGGAACCTTAAAAGCCCTGCAATCTTCCGGTTTTTCTTTTTGCGAATATATTTCTTTGAAAGAACGGTATTTGTCCCATTCTCCTTTAAGTTCTTTATCCCCTGATAACTTCTCTATTACGTTCTTTTCTTTAAGATAAAAATCCTCTTTTTTAAGAATCCCTTTATCTACGGCCTTTCTTAGTATTCCGGCCAGATATTCCATGGAGAAGCGATCTTCGTCAGCCACAAACAGCCTTGAATTCGAAAGCAAAAGCTTAACAAATTGTTTGGCCGCATTCAAATCATCAAAGGCAAGTTCGTCATTGGATTCCTCGTTTTTCGCTACATACAAATGAGAATAAAGCTTGGCAATCTCGTCTTTTTTAAGCATGCCTCTGCATAAAAAATTGCCTGTATGATACTCCAATCGATCGGCCGAAAGCCCCGGCATATCATTATCCGCAATGGGATAGATATGATAATCGGCAACTTCATCCACATCAAAACCGTATTTTTCAAGCAACCCCTTTAAATCCGGCGCATTCAATATAAACTGTCTTGTTTCCGCTTCCGTGCTTTCCTGCGCCACATAATCCTTATTTAAAAAATCAACCACATGCGAAAAGACAGGTGTGCAGATATCATGTAGCAAACCCGCAACTGCCTGTTTTTCGTCTTTGGTAAAATTCCAAACAATTAAGGCAACACCTATGGAGTGTTCCCATCTGGAGTAATCCTTAATGTAAGAAAAACTCCTAAACGATGTATATTCACAGCCGCAATGCATTCCCACATCTTTAAGTCTTTCAAAAGACGGCGTAGCCGCAAAATCCTTAAGGATTTCCGGGAAATCCGCGGCATAAACGTCAAATAAATCCATTGTCTTCTTCCGTATGCCAAATAATTTATGTGCTGATAACACAGACTAATTATAACATACTTTTTTATAGATAAAAAGAATAAATAAGCCTACAAAAGCCCCCATGCAAAAGACAAAACAAAAAATATGTAGCTACACTTTTTCCCGCCCTTGATATATAATGAAAAATATTTAAGATTTTTTAAGCTTTTGAAAAGAGGATTTAATAATGGATTTTGTCCGATTATACGGAAACATAATAAAAAAGAACCTTGCCAAAGGCAAGATAGATAAGGCGAGAAAGCAGATTATAACAGGCTTTAAATTGGAAAATTTCAGAGTCAATCACTTGGCCAAAGACCCGGTGCCGAAAGCCTATACATACTTAAGCTCTCAAACTTTAAAAAGCACCATCGACAGTCTTGCCCATCCGGAAAAGTGCGTTTGGACCAATATTTTCTCTCCGGTGGAGATTTTGCAAAACTTCGGTTTTAACTGCATTTCCGTTGAGGCTATTTCATCCATGATAAGCGGCTTTAAGATTGCGGATGCTTTTATCGACACGGCGGAAAGTTACGGCATAGCTTCCACCCTTTGCTCATACCACAAAAATTTTTACGGTATTGTGTTATCGGGCATTGCGCGTCCCGCAGCATTTGCCACAACCACGTCTATGGTTTGCGATGCAAATATCAACACCTTCCACACCTTGGCAAAAGACTTTAATGTGCCTCATTATATTGTGGATGTGCCGGAAGATGACAATGAAGTAAACATAAAATACGTTGTTATGCAGCTTAAAGAAATGATAAGCATGCTTGAAAACTTAACGGGCAAAAAATTTGATATGGATGCCCTTCGCGAAACTATAAAGCGTGAAAACTTATCTCACAAATATTTCAAAGAGTTTATGGAGATGCAGGCTTACAAAAACTACCCTAATTCTCTTACTCTTCACATGTACACCTTATTTGCATCCCATTTGCAAATAGGCGAAGAGTCCATTCTTAAATACTACGAAATGTTAAAGGATGAGATTAAGACCTGTCCCGACATTAAGGGCAAAAAGATATTTTGGGTGCATTTACTCCCATACTATCAAGAAACTTTAAAAAGCTATTTTAATTTCAGCGATGATTATTATATTCAGGCTTTCGACATGAATTTCGACTATATTGAAGAACTTGACATAGAACATCCACTGGAAGCTTTGGCAAAGAAAATGATTAACAATGTCTATAATCGCTCTTACCAAAGAAAAGCGGATTTGGTTGTGGATTTGGTTAAAAAGCTTGGTTCCGACGGTGTAATACACTTTTGCCATTGGGGCTGCAAACAGTCATCCGGCGGAAACGCTCTTTTAAAGGAACGTTTGTCCAAGCTTGATATTCCGGTGCTTACCATTGACGGCGACGGCATCGACAGACGTAACAGTCATGACGGCCAAATCAAAACAAGGCTTGAAGCCTTCTTTGAAGTTTTAAAGCTTCAGGAAAACAAAGACAACAACAGCTCGGAGGCAGCTAAATGATAGGATATATGTGTAAATACGCGCCAATCGAAGTTCTGGAAAGTTTTGGCGAAGAACTTGTAATGATTGAGCCTCACGTAACAAATTTTAATCAATCGGATATAATGATGCATCAAAATGTCTGCTCTTTTGCAAAAAGCGTGCTGGAAGATGTTATGGAAAAAGACTACGACGGAGTGCTTCTTACAACATGCTGCGACAGCGTAAGACGTTTGTATGATGTTTTGAAGGCAAATTTCCCGGATAAATTCATTTATATAATCGATGTACCGAGAAAAGTTAACGATTTTTCCTGCGAAATCTACAAAGAAAGAATCGAAGAACTGATAGACGAATATAAGAAATTCAGCGGCAAAAGCTTTAACGAAGACGAATTCGAGCGAATCGTAAAAGCAAAATCCGAAGCCGCAAAAATCGAGGAAAGAGCTCGCAAAGAAGAAGCCCTAAAAAACAGCGACGGACGTGTCTACAAAATCGGCATTTCCGGTGCAAGGATGAACAAAGAAACCTTAAACTTCCTTGAAGATAAGGGCGTAAATGTTGTATTCAACGTAACTTGCAACAATCTCTTCAGAGACTTCTACGAAGAAAAAATAATACTCGGAGACAGCACAAAAACTCCGGATAAATTGCAAGAGGCTTTGCTTAAATATTCCGTAAAAGTTTTAAATCAAATCCCTTGCATGCGTATGGTTGATGCGGTAAACCGCAACAATTACATAGAGAACTTTATGGATGAAGTGGACGGAATTATTTATCACACGGTTAAGTTTTGCGATAACTACTCTTTTGACTTTGCAAGATTCAAAAAGTTCTTTAACAAGCCCCTTCTCCATATAGAAACCGACACAACCCTCGGAAGTGCGGGGCAAATAAGAACCAGGGTCGAGGCCTTTTTGGAAAGCCTTGACGGCAGCAAAGGAAACGAACTTATAAAAGAAAAAATCAAAAAGAAAAAGGAAAAAGGCGAGAAAATGTACATTCTTGGAATAGATTCAGGCTCAACATCAACAAATGCCGTAATACTTAATGATGATAAAAAAATAGTTGCTTTTTATGTCCTTCGAACCGGAGCAAAAAGTATCGAAAGTGCCGAAAAAGCTCGTGATGAGGTAATAAAAAAAGCAGGCCTTAAGGCTGAAGATATAGACTTAATCGTAGCTACGGGATACGGTCGTGTAAGCATTCCATTTGCGGATCACAACGTAACGGAAATCAGCTGCCACGGAAGAGGCGCTCACTTTTTCAATCCCGAGATTCGCACCATTCTTGATATCGGCGGCCAGGACTCAAAGGCCATTCGTCTTAACGAAAAAGGCGATGTAATAGACTTTGCCATGAATGACAAATGTGCGGCCGGTACGGGACGTTTCCTTGAAATGATGGCAAGAACTTTAGAGCTTAGTTTGGACGACTTGGGACCAACTTCCAAAAACTGGAAAGAAGATATCGAAATCAGCAATATGTGTACCGTATTTGCAGAGTCCGAAGTAATTTCCTTAATAGCGCAAAATAAAGAAAAATCCGACATTTGTCATGGTTTACATAAATCAATCGCTACAAAAGCCTTTTCTCTTCTCAAACGAGTAGGCTTAAACCCGGGATTTATGATGACCGGCGGTGTTGCCAAAAACTCCGGCGTTGTTCGCGAAGTGGAAAATCTTATAGATGCTCCCCTTTACATATGCGAAGAGCCGGAAATCGTAGGGGCCGTCGGAGCGGCTGTTTACGGATTGGATTCGTTAAAATAATTGTTTTCACGGCAAAAAAGGCGGCACCTCAATATATGAAGTGCCGCCTGATAGGCAATTATT
>JAEEGL010014897.1_pt1 | contig 45228 bp, 23 predicted proteins | sample 9134231 | NCBI WGS metagenome assembly JAEEGL01 (sample SAMN16246548, study PRJNA631951) | gut metagenome | biome: gut microbiome; feature: rumen; material: fiber-attached | host: Bos | place: Iran: Karaj | collected 2018-10 | reverse complement strand
TTACCGATAGATGCAATTTGCGCTGCCGCCACTGTTACCAGGAAGGCTATTCGCCGGCCACTGAGCTCCCGGCGGCGGCTCTTCTGGAAATGGTGCAAAAGATTTTTAATACTTTGCCGGAGAGCGAGATAGACATCAACCTCACCGGCGGCGAGCCGCTCTTCTATCCGCATATTTTTGACCTTTTGGAGCGGCTCGCCGCCTTTCCGCGCTTAACCGAGCTCAATATCATCACCAACGGCACCCTGATAGACCGGGCTATGGCCCGCCGCCTGGCCTCTTTGCCGCAAATATCGGCCATCAAAATTTCCATAGAAGGGGCGGGCGCCGCCGAAAATGACGCCATTCGCGGGGCCGGCCATTGGCAAAAGCTCCTAAGAGCTATAGAAGCTCTAAAAGCCGTAGATATTCCGGTTGTTCTCATGGTTACACTTTCGGCGCATAATTACAAAAGCATTGGCGCTATTGCCGATTTTGCCTATAGGGAGCAGCTCTCCGGTGTAATATTTGAGCGTTTTGTACCCATGGGGCGCGGCGAGCAGATGGCCGGCCTTAATCTTGGCCCCAGTGAGTGGCTAAAAGTGCTTTACGAGATAGCTAAGGCCGCAGAAGTGGATATTTCCCCCAAAGAGCTTTTGCCTTATAAAGCTTTTTGGCTGGATACTGCCGGCGGCGCCCCGGCGGAGGCCGAGCTCACCGGCGCTCTTTGCAATTTAGGGCCGGAGTCGATGGCCTTAATGCCCAATGGCACAATTTATCCCTGCCGCCGTTTGCCTATACCAATAGGCAATCTAAGAAGCGAAAATTTCAGCACTATTTTGGAAAAACTGGCTAAATTTCACCCCAGCTGCACCAGGCCAAATATTAATTCAGGTATTTGCCAAAGTTGCCAAGTTGCCGATTGCGCCGGCTGCCGGGCTCTGGTATATGCCCTTAGCGGAACTCTTACCGGGAGCGATCCGCAGTGCATTAAAAACCTGGAAGCGGCGCAAAATTAAATAAACCGCTACTAAACCTTTTTAAGGAGTTATTATGGCTAAAAATTATTTTATTGCTATGTCCGGCAATATTGGCAGCGGCAAAACCACAGCCGCAAAATTACTTAACCGCTCATTAGGGCTCGACCTCTATGACGAACCGGTGGTGGATAACCGCTTTTTGGCCAAGTATTATGCCGATATGCCGCGCTGGTCATTCACTTTGCAAATGGAATTTTTATTAAAGCGCATCCGCCATTTGGAACAAATCGGCCAAATGACCCGCTCCTCCGTGCAGGACCGCACTCTGCATGAAGATCCGGAAATATTTGCCAAATATTTGCATGGCCTGGGCTTTTTGACCGATGACGAGCTGGATCTTTATTTTGATTATTTTCACCGCCTGAGCAAAGATGTGGTGCAGCCCGACCTGGTGGTGCACATGCACATAGGCGATGTTGATATGCTGATGGAGCGCATTAAAGAGCGCGGCCGGGTGGAAGAGCAAAATATAAAGCGCGAATTTTTGGCCGGCCTTGAGGCCTATTACACCACCTTTGTGCAGGTGTGTGAGCATAAATACGGCCTAAAAGTGTTACAATGGGACGCTTCCAAAGTGGATATCCGCACACCGGAGGGCGGTGAGCTTTTTGTCAGCAAAGTAAAAGAAGCTTTGCCGGGGTTGGCCTAAATCTAAAGACGCCGCCTGGCGGCAATTTTTAGAACTGCTTCGAGTTATTCTTTTATTTATAATAAGTTATAGATTAGTTGATTGTGTTGCCGGGGAATTGCGGAATGTGGCTAAAGCCTCTTTCCAAATCGGCATCGGTTGGAATGTAGTCGCTCATGGTGCCGTCGTTATAGGCTTTATAGGCGGTCATATCAAAGTAGCCGGTGCCGGTCAGGCCAAAGATGATATTCTTAGCTTCGCCGCTCTCTTTGCACTTAATGGCTTCGTCTATAGCCGCTTTGATGGCGTGGCTGCTCTCCGGAGCCGGCAAAATGCCTTCGCAGCGGGCAAATTCTGTAGCCGCTTTAAAGACAGCGCTCTGTTCCACAGCGCGCGCTTCAATGAGCCCGTCGGCATAGAGCTGCGAGAGAGTAGAGCTCATGCCGTGGTAGCGCAGGCCGCCGGCGTGGTTGGCCGAGGGTATAAATTCCGAGCCCAGAGTGTACATCTTGGCCAGTGGGCAGACATGGCCGGTGTCGCAGAAATCATATAAGAACTTGCCTCTGGTGAAGCTGGGGCAGGAGGCAGGCTCTATCGCGATAATGCGGTAATCGGCTTCGCCTCTAAGTTTACGGCCCATGAAGGGAGCAATGAGCCCGCCCAAATTGGAGCCGCCGCCGGCGCAGCCGATGATAATATCGGGCACTATGCCGTATTTATCGCAGGCGGCCATGGTCTCCTGGCCGATGACCGATTGATGGAGCAGCACCATATTTAAGACGCTGCCCAAAACATAGCGGTAGCCTTCTTGAGAGGTGGCTTTTTCCACAGCTTCGGAAATGGCACAGCCCAGGCTGCCGGTGGTATCTGGAAATTGTTCCAGAATTTTGCGGCCGATAGCGGTGGTATTAGAGGGTGAAGGTGTGACAGTGGCCCCATAAGTGCGCATCACTTCGCGGCGGAAGGGCTTTTGCTCATAAGAGCATTTGACCATATACACCTGGCAATCGAGGCCAAAATAGGCTGAGGCCATGGAAAGAGCAGTGCCCCACTGGCCGGCGCCGGTCTCGGTGGTGACACCTTTTAGACCCTGCTGTTTGGCGTAATAGGCCTGGGCAATGGCTGAGTTGAGCTTGTGACTGCCGCTCGTATTATTACCCTCAAATTTGTAATAAATATGCGCTGGTGTATTCAGGCGCTCTTCAAGGCAGTAGGCACGCACCAAGGGAGAAGGACGATACATGCGGTAAAACTGGCGAATAGGCTCGGGAATGGCAATATGCGCATCGCTGTCGTTTAGCTCCTGTTTGCAGAGCTCTTCGCAGAAAATAGGCGTTAGTTCCTCGAGTTTTAGCGGCTGATGGGTGCCAGGATGGATAAGCGGCGCCGGCTTATTTTTCATATCAGCGCGCATATTGTACCAGCTTTTGGGCATCTCATCTTCGGTAAGATAAATTTTGTAAGGAATTTCATTAGTTGTCATGGCAGTATCTCCTTTCGCCAAGAGACTTTGCTAGTTAACATGAGTATTTTTTTTAGACAAGCTTTAATTAGTACCGATTTGTGAAATATTTTTTTTAACTTCCTGCAAAAAAATGTGCTGGTAAACAGATTTTTTAAGCGATAACTCATTGTAATATAATAGATTTTATAGGGTGCAAAAAAATACTTTACAAGAACTACCAAAAAACATATGCTGGGTACTTTGTTGGTTTTGAGCCAACAAATTTTGAATTGTGATCAGTGTGTTAACTCAGCTGATCAAGGAGGTGTAACATGAACAAAGCCATGAGATATTTGGCCGTAGCCGGGAGTGCGCTGTTTTTAGTAACAGCCTGTGCCCAGGAAAGAGATGCTATCAATAGGGTACAGCCCAACGTAGTATCTAAGACCTTTTTTGTTGGCGAAGACTTGGTAGATATTACCGATGACCCCGAGTTCTATATGCGTGGTACGCTGGTGGATATCGGGTACGGTGCTGCCCAGGATGGTTTATTTACCTCGACTTACGCTCAACAGGTGTCCCGCATCCGCTGGGAAATTACCGAAGACTACTTAAATGCCCGTTTGGCCTACGAGCGCATTGCCGGTAGTGATGGCAAAGGTAATCAGTGGAATGGGCTCACCAAAAAGACCACTAACGATGGTCAAATTGCCGCTAGTTTCAAGATTATAAGCCACTTTGATATTTCGCGCTCTTATAATCCTGTTACCGGTGAAGAGCTCAACATTATCGAAGAAAACTCTTCGGATCGCCCATGGTATGAGCGTAAATATATGCGTGTTGACTGGTCGGAGAATTTGGCCACCGACGCTTATGATTACGATACCTTGGCTCTTCTCGGTGTTTATGGCGGTGTCGAATATGAGCCTTTAAGCTATACAGTGCTCGACCCCAATGATGCCGATGCCCCTGTGTATGACGAAAAAGGCGGCTATTTTGATGTTACCAACAAGGCTTTTGCCAAACCGCAACTTTTGGATTTGTCACACCTTGGGTGGGGCATCGATTCTTTCCCTGCCTGTATGCTGGAAGGCAACTTTGCCGGCGGTACCAATCCTTACGGCAATTGTAACCCGGTTGAGCTAACTATTCGTTTAGCTTTCAAAAAAGTAGTAGATACCGATTATGAGCCGAAGCATGTTGATGGTAAGCGTTTCCAAGCCTTTGGTATGTTTGATGTCAATTACAGAGGCTATGATCGCAACTATGGTATGCAAGATAGCAAATGGTTCCGCTTCGGCGCCAAATATAACATTTGGAAACGCAGCCACTACTACGATGATCCAGAGGCTATGACCGGCTGGGTGCCCTGTGCTACCACCGATACATCAGTTACTCCGACCGGCAAGCCCAGCTCCGATCCCAACCGCGATGAAAACGGTAACGGTACAGCTGATGAATGTGAAGCAGTTACAGCTAAAACCGGCGTTCCCGGTTCGCAATGCGATACCTTTAAACAGCGCTGTACTTTGCCTTTCCGTATTCGCGAATCTGTGACGATTCCCTGGCACTTGGTTGATGAGGGTGATCCGGAACTTGAGCTTTTTGACCCCATTAATCAGGCCACTGTTGAGTGGGATATGGCTATGAAGACCGCCGTGCAGACAGCTCGTCTTACCGAGTGTATTCGCACCGGGGCCGATGAAGATAAATGTCGTGAACAGTTCCCCATGTGGCATGGTCAGCAAGATGATAACCAGGCCGCTGTTCGTATGTCTTATGCCCTTGATGCCTGCCATCGCAGCAAAGGTTGGGACAAAGCCGAGTGTGATAATATAGTAGCTCAAATGGCCGATGATCTCGGAAATGCCCGTGGCGACAAATCCGATACCGCTGCCATCGCCGCTGTCTTAAAACTGCCGCCGGTTGTAGTTCTCTGCCACAGCCCGGTTATCAAAAGCGATCATAAAGCTTGTGGCGAAGTGGGCACTACTTCACGTTTTGGTGATCTCCGCTTTAATAATGTACAGGTTCTTGGCACCCCTGAGGAGCCTTCTGCTTGGGGTATCATGGTTGATGCCGATGACCCGGTGACCGGTGAAAAGGTTGCTGCTTCTATTAACGTGTGGGATTATGTAACCGATGTGGCTGCTACTCAGCTTGTTGATATAGTGCGCTATGTCAGCGGCGAAATCAGCACTGAAGATATTACCAACGGTAAATATATTCGCGATTGGGTTTCGGCCAATACCCGTGCCGGTAGCGGCGTCAGCCAGCCGGTTATTTCCAAAGAAGAAGTAAATAGACGTTTAGCTTCTCTGGCCAAAATAACCCCGGAAAAAATGGCAGAAATAAAGGCTACTCCTGTCAGCAATGAGCTACGAGAAGTTATTAATAAAATAGCTGCTCAAAATGCCGAAGTGGCTGTGAGTTCCAAAGAGGTTTCCGCTAATATGCTGGAAGCTTCCGCTCGTATGGCCGGCGCTCGCGGCAAGCCGTCGGAAGCCAAGCTCTTCAATAAAGCCATTATGCAACTTGCCGGCGCTAATGCTGCTGTAGCTACCAGCGGTGTTATGGCCGATGTGGTTTCTCCTTTGGCTGCCAATAATCCGCTTGTGGCTTCGCGTCTTGCTCAGATGAAAGAAAATGCTCTGGCTGCCAGAGGCGCTTGTATTATGGCCGGCGGTCCGGAACCCACCACCATGATTGGCCTGGCTCAGGAATTATTGAAGAAATTCCCGGCTGCCGAGGGTGAAGATGATGCCGGCCGTGTAGCTCGTTACAAAAAAATGGCTAACTACATTCACCGTAAATATACCTATGGCACTTTGGTTCACGAAATGGGCCACTCTTGGGGCCTGCGCCATAACTTTGTCTCCTCTGCTGCGCCGCTCCATTTCCGCCCGCAGTACTGGCAGCTCCGTACCAAGAACGGTACTTTGAATACCATTTGTGATACCGCTGTTGATGATGGCGATTCCTGTGTCGGCCCGCGTTATTATGACCCGGTTTCCAAAGAAGAACAGGACAACATGATCATGATGTTCACCCAGTCTTCCATTATGGATTACGCCGGTGATGTGGCTCTTGATTTCCTCGGTATCGGTGCTTATGATGTGGCCGCCGTGCGCCACCACTATGGCGATGTGGTTTCGGTTTTCCAGGATAAGTCTAAAATTAAGCCCAGCTCCAGTATCGGTATCGGTATGCTCCAAAATATGGATACCTTCGGTGGCCTTTTCGGTGTGAAATACTGTGAAGGCAGTGGCTCAAGTTGCAGTGATTTTCATTACAGTGAATTGCAAAAACGCTGGAAGGTTATTGATAAGTGCTACTCTGTTGAGCCCAAAGAGCCCTCTTGGTGGAAAGAAAATCTTGATGGTAAATACAGCCCGCTTTTGGATGGCCTCTATGTTAAAGTTGACGGCCAGTACACCGAATGTCGCCAGATGCCGGTTGATTATGTTACTTGGAACGACCTTTCAGAGCATAATCAGGGCAGTTACCGTGCCGGCCCATGTGTTGACCCCATGAACCGCGTGCGTGTGCCTTACTCTTTCGCTACCGATAACTGGGCCGATTTGGGTAATGCTTCCGTTTACCGCCACGATATGGGTGCCGATACTTATGAGATTGCCGATTTCCTTATCTCTATGTATGAAAACCGCCATATCTTCGATAACTATCGTCGTGGGCGCAGCACCTTTAACGTGCGTTCGGCAGCTGGCAGAAGCTTCGGTCGTTATAACGAAAAACTTTTAGGCCTTGCGACTGGTCTCGGTTTCTATGCCAATCTATACAAAACTTACTCTCAGTATCAGGGATATAACTTTGATACTTTGTGGCCGTCTATCATTGGCTGGAATTTACAGGATAATGCTCTTACCGCTTCGATGGTTTTTGACCACTTCGTGCGCCAGCTTGTGCGCCCGGAAGCCGGCCCGCATTACTTCTCTAAAAATGCTCTTGAGCCGGAAGTCTTGCGCAGCGGTATCGATCCCGATGGTAATTTTGATGAAGAGAAACAGACGGCGGTAATTATCCCCAACGGTTCCACCGGTTACTTAAAAGAGGTAGGCTTTGGCGGCCGTCCTTTGGAAAGCGCTTATGACGAAGATCAGGGTGAATACTACAGTGATTACACTGCCAACTGCGGTTCATACTATGACAAGATCAATGTGGCTATTTTGCTCTCTGAATCTGAAGACCGCTTCGTGAGCAGCTCCCGTACCGATTACTACGATGCCCGCTGGCGGGCTGCCGGTATGGCCGATGTTTACCCGGATGGTTTCCGCCGCGTTATTGCTAATGCTTTGACCGGTGATCGTTCTATCTTGGCTCCGGTTGTCGCCGCCGATAGCAGCGGAAAAATCTTACTGGACAGCGCAACAACCAACAAACTTGATGCTGATGCCGCAAAATATCCGGCTCTGCCCATCGGTTGGAAGAGCTTCTGGATGGATGACCCCGAAGTTTGCTTTACCAGCGGCGGTCGCCGTGTTTGCAAGAGCGACTATGCCAGTGGCAGCTTTAGCCCCATTGGCGTGGATAATGTTGTGCCTGTTGACCCGCAAATCGGCTGGGAAGTGCAGAAGTTCATCATTGCTAATACGCTGGCTTATATCCCGGCCAACAGCAAATCTAACTGGCTTGATATGATGACTGTTTACCGTGTTGGCAAAGATGCTGACCCCGGCATTGAGCGGCGCATTGAGTGGACCGATCCTGTTTCCGGCGCCTCCTACATAGCCCGTAGCTATGGTAAAGAGTGTCTCTTTGGTACCGGCTCTGATTGTGCCGGTGGCAAGATAGTGGAAAAAGGTATTGCTGCTCGCGTGCTTGAGTATGCCAACGAACTTACTGCTAAGGGTTATGTGCTTGATACGGCCAATTACCCGGCTTCGGCCGAAAACGGTAACCGTGCCGGCTTCAATAAATACGGCCGGGCTGTTTTTGATACCTACTCTGACGGTACGCCCATTGTGAAAGCTGATTCACAGCTTGTGGATATTCTTAATGGCGGCGCGAATGAAGTGCCGGTAAGCGATTGTTCTAAGGCTGATTATGATGCCGGCAATTGCGATGCTCTAACGATTACTTCCAACCGAGCTGCTTTTGCCTTGGATAATTACAAGTCGGTGCCGGATTATATGTGGCAAATCTTGAATGATTACCACTTGTCAACCGGTAATCTGATTGGTTTTTATGGTGATTGAATTTGAATATGGTGTCCGCTCGGGTAGCTAGGCTGCCCGGGCGGTCATTCTTTGCCCCTTGCTCTTGGTTATGAGAGTAGGGAGGAGGAAGTGATGAGCAGATTATTCCAGCCCTTAGCGCTGGCACTCATCATCTTTTTAACAGCCCAGCCAGCGGCCTTTGCACAAGCGGCCGACGGATCTTCCGATGCGCCGCAAGATGCTCAGGAGGCCGCTGACGGCCAGGCCGCTGAAGCGGCGGCTACTGCTGCTCCGCCGGCTAAGGCCGATGGAGCGAGCGAGGCCGAATCCGCGCCTGCCGCCGCTGCCGATGGAGAAGCTGCTGCAGCTCCGGCTGCTGCTCCGGCTCCGGCCGCCGCGCCGGCAGCCTCTGCTGCTTCGCCGGCTTTAGCCGCTAATGAAGCTGATGAAGAAGATGAATTTGTGCCATTTGCGGGCACCACTTTTTCTTACACCAATGCTCTGGCGCCATATTCTTTAGCCAAAAGAGGGTATTTGTCATACAACCCTTACTATGGGATGAATTTTGGCTTCAAGCTTTCCTGGTGGTTTAACAAACACTTAAACATTTACGGCAAGTTTGATCTTGACCGGGAGATTACTCAAAACGACGATACCACTTATGCCAATGAAACGCTGATGAGTGATACCACCATTGGGCTAAATTATAATAACCTCTACCGCATTCCGGTGGTGGGTATTGATATTCACCTCGGCGGTAAACTCATTATGCCTACCAGCAAGGCTTCGCGGGCTGATACTGCTATTGTGGATATCGGTCTCAACTTGACACTGGCTCGCACATTTAAGGTTCTAAAAGGACTTACCATTAGTTATACTTTTGCACCTAAGTATAATTTCCACCGCTATACAACCGGTGAATCGGTGAGCCCCAGAGTTAGTGTGAGTGCCAAAGATCCTGATTACAATGCTCTGCTCTCGAACGGCGTGCGCAATGTTCAGTGGGATTTGGGCAATGATATCAGCTTTGCGCTGGCTTTTACTGATTGGATTGGCATGGGCTTCTCTTGGGGGCGCATTGTGGCTTTCCTTTACAAAATGGATAAGAGTGGTGATTTAACAGTCACCACTATGTCCGGACAAGAAGTAAAGCTTAGCCATGGTGTTGAGAACCCCAGTAATTGTCGCTTTGTTGATTATTTCAATATCTATGTGACAGCTACACCGATTGAGTTTCTGGATATTTCTTTGGTGGCCGGTACTGTTTATTCGCAGCTTGATATGGATGGTACTTATAATGTGCCATTCTTTAATGACCATACCACCATTGCTTTGGAACTCTCTATGAACTTTGGTGGCCTTTCCACCTTTGTGGCCAAACATAAGAAGAAATAGTAATTTTTCCCGCCATCCCGCTATTTTCCCCTTTAAAATAAATGCTCATGTGCTAAAATACAGCAGCTTTTTACCTGTGGCATAGCCGCAAGGAGTGTGTGATGTCGGTTAGAGAGCGTCTGGGCGGAATTACAATACCTTCACAAATAACTAATAACCCAGCCAAAGAGGCCGAGGCCAAGCGTGATCTCGGTAAAGCTAATGTTGGTAAGGGCACCGGTACTTCCGCCGAGTTTTTAAATGTAGCCAAGAGCTATTTGCAACAGATGAGCGGCCCGCAAAAGGCTCATGCTTATAATCATGAGATCTTTAACGGCGTTAAAATGGAGCACACCAATTTTAATCAGTCCAGCGCTATGACTATGCGCGGTGACCCGGCCATTTTGGATCTCAAAAAAGTCACTCTTACGCCGCCGCATGGGGTTTCCAGCCCCGAGCCGGGAGTTATCGGCGGAGCCGTGGGTAAGATGGGGCTTTCCGGCCAAATGAGCACCGATATGGGCTCTCTTTTAGGCGGCCAAGCCAACTGGGCCAGTCAAAAGGGCATGACAGTAGAGAAGCTTAAAGCGCGCATGGCCGAACTGGAGCGCCAGGTAGAGCTGAGAAAGGCCGCTTTGGCCCGGATGAGCAAAATTAATCCCGATGGCATTTCCCGCTCCCCCACTTTGGAACAGGCTTCATGGGCGGTGGAAGAAGGCCTGCCTGAAGATTACGACCCCATTGAATCGGGCACTCTTTTGGTGGAAACAACCAAAGAACAGGCCGAGCGTCTCCATTATCACTTGGCCAAGATGCTTGGTATGCCCACCAACAACTGATTTATGTTTTTGCCCCTAATAACTGTAATTTGTCTGAGTGCGGCTTTGCCTGCTCAAAATGAGTGGAACGAGCTTTTAAAAAACTCTTTGGCTCCCAAAGATGCGGCTGCCGTCTTGGAACTTAAAGAAAATAAAGTACATTTTTATAATGAGGCGCAGCTCTTAAATTTGCACCGGGCCGGCAGTGTTTTTAAGTTGATTACGGCGGCAGCCCTGTTTGAAGCCGGCTTGCAAGATATGGAAGCTGATTGTCACGGCGAGCAAACAGCCGGACTTTCCGCCGGTCAGCGCTGTTGGCTTAGAGCCGGTCATGGGCACATGGATTTAAGGCAGGCTATTACCAAATCATGCAATGTTTATTTTTACAAAGTGAGCCCGCTTTTGCCTCCCGGGGCCTTGCAAAGACAAATGGCCCTTTGGAACCTTGATAAGCTTACCGGGTGGCATGGTGAGGAGGCGCGCCCGCTTTTACCGCCGGCTCTTACGGCCAGGGAAGTAGCCGATTGCGCTATCGGCGATTGCGATAATCTTTTTGTGAGCGGTCTTACTTTGCTGAAACTGGCAGCCATACTATCGGGTAATTGGGCGCCGGCTAAAGATCTCAATGTGCCCATCGAACTGCGCCACGCCATGTACCGAGTGGTGGAGCAGGGTACAGCCAAGGCAGCTAAAGATAGCGCTTATCAAATAGCCGGCAAAACCGGTACGGCGCGCAAAATGGGCAGTTGGCGTTACGAGGGCTGGTTTATTGCTTTTGTGCCTTTTGAGAACCCGCGCTATGCTCTCGTAGTATATACGCCGGATGGGCAGGGCAAAGACGCTGCTGCTGCTGCTAATAAGCTGATTAAAGCTATTATGGAGCGGGGGATCTCCGGGTGATTTTTTAAACGCTATTTTTTGTCCTCCCGCACTTGACACCTTCCGGCCTGTGTTTATCTTGGCTCCTGTTTGCGGACTAATCCGCAAGTGGCAGTAAGTAAAAGCAGGAGGAATCTATGTTAAAGCCGCTTCATGATCGCATTTTGGTTGAACGTTTGGACGAAGAAACCACCACTAAAGGTGGCATTATTATTCCCGATACAGCAAAAGAAAAACCGCAAAAAGCCAAAGTTATCGCTGTCGGCCCCGGTAAAAGAGCCAAAGACGGCTCGCTTATCGCTCTTACCGTAAAAGAGGGTGATATCGTGCTCTTTGGTAAATACAGTGGCACCGAAGTGAAAATGGACGGCCGCGATTACCTCATCATGCGTGAAGACGATATTCTTGGCGTGGTTGAAGCATAATATTTAACTATTTGTAATATATAAAGAAAGAAGGAAAGTCTATGGCAGCGAAAGAGATTCTGTTTGACGAAAAAGCTCATGAAAATCTGTTAATTGGCATCAACACCTTGGCTGATGTAGTTAAAGTGACCTTGGGGCCGCGCGGGCGCAATGTTGTGCTCGATAAAGGCTTTGGCAACCCCGTAGTTACCAAAGATGGCGTTTCTGTGGCTAAAGAAGTGGAATTAAAAAATAAATTTCAAAATATGGGCGCCCAGATGGTAAAAGAGGTGGCTTCCAAAACATCGGATATCGCCGGTGATGGCACCACCACTGCTACCGTGCTTGCCCAGGCTATTTACCGCGAAGGGGCTAAAATGGTAGCCGCTGGCCACAATCCCATGGATATCAAGCGCGGTATTGATGAAGCCACGGCCTTTGTTATCAAAAATCTCAAAGAGATGAGTAAGCCCACCAACGAGCGCAAAGAGATTGCTCAGGTCGGCACCATCTCGGCTAACGGCGACAGCACCTTTGGTGAACTCATTGCCGAAGCTATGGAAAAGGTGGGCAAAGAGGGCGTTATCACCGTTGAAGAGGCCAAATCGCTGGAAACCACTCTCGATATAGTAGAAGGTATGCAATTTGATAGAGGCTATATAAGCCCCTATTTTGTTACCGATGCCGAGCGCATGGATGCCACTTTGGAAGATGCCGCTATTCTTATTTATGATAAGAAAATCAGCAATATGAAGGACCTTATTCCGCTTCTCGAATCCATTGCCAGAAGCGGCCGTCAGCTGATGATCATCTGTGAAGATATCGAAGGCGAGGCGCTGGCCACTCTGGTAGTGAACCGCCTGCGCGGCACGCTCAAAGTGTGTGCCGTAAAAGCCCCCGGTTTTGGCGATCGCCGCAAAGCTATGCTCCAGGATATCGCCGTACTCACCGGTGGCCAGGTTATTTCCGAAGAACTGGGCATGAAACTGGAAAATGCCACCATGAATGATCTCGGCACTGCCAAACGCATCACCGTCACCAAAGATACCACCACCATTATTGACGGCGCCGGTAAGAAAGAAGACATCACCGCCCGCACCAATCAGATTCGCCAGCAAATTGCCGACACCACCTCCGATTATGATCGCGAGAAATTGCAAGAACGGCTGGCCAAATTGGTAGGCGGCGTAGCCGTTATTAAAGTTGGCGCGGCTACCGAAACCGAGATGAAAGAGAAGAAAGACCGCGTGGAAGATGCTCTTAACGCTACCCGGGCAGCCGTTGAAGAAGGTATTGTCCCCGGCGGCGGTGTAGCTCTCCTGCGCTCCAGCGCTCTCTTGCATGATCTCAAAGTTTCGGCCGATAAAGAAGTTGGGGTGAAAATTGTAGAGCACGCCATTAAAGAGCCAATTAGACAAATTGCCCATAATGCCGGCGTCGATGGCTCTATCGTTATCGACAAAGTGCTCTCCGGCCAGGGCTCCTTTGGCTACAATGCCCGCACCGATGTTTATGAAGACTTAATCGCCGCCGGCGTGGTTGACCCCACCAAAGTGGTGCGCTCTGCTTTGCAAAATGCCGCCTCGGTGGCCGGCCTCTTACTCACCACCGCCGCTATGGTGGCCGAGAAGCCCAAAAAAGAGGATAAATGCGCCAGCCACGGCGGTCACGGCTGTGGCTGCGGTTGCGGCTGCGACGAGTGCTGAACCTGCGAGCGCCAATTTCCTGTTTTCGCCGCTAACTCCCTTTCAAAAAATTAACACCTTGTTTTTAAGATAAAATAAATTTTAGCTCCCAATAAGCGGAGCCAGCCGCCCCTCGCCCTGCGAGCTCGGTAGCCAGTTGTTGTGTCCCAACATTTTGTGAGGTCTCTCGCCATTTGTAAAAATGGAGAGGCGGCGATATACAATAAATTCCACTAATTATCGGGGTGAGGGCAAAAAAGCGTGAAGTGCTCCAGGCATATTGGGCCTAAAAATTTGGGCGAACCACGACGAAAAGAGCAAAAAGCACAAATCTGAAATAGCAGAATAAAGCCTTTGATATTGTTATTAATAATTTAACTTTGCTCTATTTCCCGCAAAATGTCTCTTTAGCGCTTCCGGAACCGGCTCGCCACGGCAGGTAAGGCCAAAAATAGCCGTAAGTTCATGTAAAAAGAGCAGCTTTTCGTCGGAGAGATTTTGGATATAGGCATTTTTTAACAATAATTCCGGGTAATTGCCTTCTAACTTCCACGCACTGGCTAAATTAGCCGTTAAAGCCAATAGATTGTCTAAAGTAAGCGTGTCGCTCGGTATTTCCGGCGCTTTTGCCGGGCTTTTTTTCTTGCTACTTTTGGCTTTAGGCGGCGGTATATCTTTGCCGGCCTCTTTGGGAGCAGAGCTAAAGTCAAATAATAGTGATGTGCGCCTAAAGCGGGTGGAGGATATGGCGGAGGTATTATTATTTGCGCGTTTTTGTAAAGAAAATGGGCTGCTAGCGGAAAGAGTAGCTAAAATTTCGCGCATAAGAGCTTCCAATTTGTCACTTATGGGCAGGGAATTATCAATTTTTTTGCTCTCTTTTGGTAGAGCTGTGAAAGCAGATCTGTTTTTGGCATAAAAATCCAGCAATTTTTCTTCAACGGTATCTTGGTAAATTAGGGCCAGAGCCGGGTAGGCGGCAATTTTATCAAGGCGCTGTTTGAGCCATAACGGGTGCCAGGGCAGGTCAAAAAAGATAAAAGAGAGCTTGGCATCATTAAAGTGCAAATCATCTAGGTTGTAATCGGTGCAAAAGAGTATGGCCGCCTCATGAGCTTTATGAAAAGCCTCCAGTTTGGCCAGGCGTGAAGCTGGCGGCAAATCGCTATATAAAATATAGCAGTTTGAGCCCAGATAGTTGTTGCCGGCAGTAGCCAGGTGCAAAATCTGCTCGCTATGGGCCAAAACAACATAGTGGCGGTCGGTGCGCGAAAAGAGACCGCGCCAGAGCTGGATTAAAAGGGCTACTTTGGGGGCTACGGCAGCGTTGCTTTTGCCGCCAAAATAAAGGGCTCGTATTACATCATCTAGCAGAGTGTGCCACGATGAATCAGTGGCAAATAGGCCGGAGGAGTCAGGTATGTTAATAGCGGCTATAGTTTTTTTGTATTGGGTAAAATACTGCTCCTCCGGCTGGGTATAACAAGAGAGAATTTGCAAATCCTGAGCACTGCGCTCACTTAAGAGCGGGCGGCGCCACCAATGAGCGGCAAGATGGCTCAAAATGGCATCTTCTGAGCGCCATGTTGGTTTGCCATCGCTGTCAAAAGCAATGAAGCGCTGATTAAAAAGCCAGAGTGGGCCCAGCACTTTTTGGTCTATTATTTGCATAATAGAAAAAACAGCATCCGGGTCGGCCAGTAAATCGCAGCTAGTGAGCAGCAGGCGGCGCGTGGCCTTTAGGCGCGTAATGGCTCTTCCGGTCGGTGAGCGCCAGTTGTTGATATATTGCGCTTCATCAACTATGAGTAAATCAGCTGTAAAATCAGATAGTTCTTCGCAATTGCGCAGCGCTTCTTCATAAGTGATAACGCGGATAAAAGTTTCTTCCCCAAGGAAAGTAGTGCCGGCACTCTCAGTGCCGCTATAGATAGGAATATTTAAAAAAGCGGCGGCCTTTTTGCGCCAATCGGTTAGTAGCGGTTCAATAGTGACAATCAGCGCTTTGGTGGGCTTTTCAGCGGCCAAAACGGCTATAGCGGCCAGGGTGACCACACTTTTGCCCCAATCCAGCGGGGCAGTGAGCCAGGCAGCCTGATGGCGCAAGGCAAAAGTGAGCGCCTGTTTTTCTGTTTGGCTCAGAGATCCTTTAAAGGCTGGCACTTTGTAGCCGCTCTTTTCCAAAGTGGCCAAAAGCTCAGCCGATTTATCATTTGAAGCACATTCATGTTTAAAAGAGTCCAGCAGAAGGGCGGCGGTCCGGCTGATAGTGAGCATCCCCTCCCCGGCAAAAGTGTTAAGTGTTTGCCAGGTATCTGGGGTGAGCTCTTTTAATATATGCGTATTTTTATCAAATAAATCATCAAGTTCTGGCTCTATATCCGCTTGAGTCAGTAGGGCCAGTTCAGCCAGTCCCCGCTCGTATTCCACATAGAGCAGCGGGCGGGAGAGCTCTATTTCCTGGCCGCCGTTATAGGAGAGCGCAGCCTCGATGTGCTTGCAAGTACCCAGCTGATTTATCTCTAAATCCGGACAGTTGCAATCATTAGCCGCTATGTTGTGGCTGTGCAGAATTACCTCATAACGCTGGCCGGAGAGCGAAGTGACGGTAAAAGGGCGGCTGCCGTCCGAGCGGCTTTTTTGCGGAATGACATCGGCAATATCCGAAAGAGCCCGCTCCTTGCGCCGCGTGATTTCCCGCTCTCTGGCTTCAGAGAGGCTCTCCTCCGGCGCGGGCAAAATAAGGCGGGTATCGCCCACTTTTACGAGCTCTTTGGCGTCCGGGCTAGTGGCAATATAGAGAGCTACCGCGTGGTCACAGAGCGGCTCGGCCGGGCTGGCCGAGAGACAGTCGCAGGAGCCGTAAATCTGTTCGCCGCTAATGGCAATGGAGACCAAATGGGGAAAGGAAGTATCGTCATAATAAAAGGCGCTATAGCCGTCATCCGTTTGGTTAATGGATTTAATAGCCCCGGCGGTGAGAAGCGCAGCGGCCCGCTCCAATTGGCTCTTGGAAACCAGGTTGCGGATGGAAAAATGGGGGGATTTGTTTTCTGTCATAAAGCAAAACTCAACTGTTTTTTATCCATGCTATGTGTCTAAAAGAAACATTACGCTGTCTTATAGTTTGCGCTTTGTCTGGCGAATCAGGAACAAGTTTTTCTTTTTTTTGTGTACATGTAGTACGTGGTCTGCGTTCTGTATCTAGTGCAACATATTTTTTGTTTGTGTTTAGACACTTAATAAACCGTTGATGATAATCGTTTAGAAAATCTGGACGTGCTTTTTCAATGAAATGTGTCGCATATATCTTGCAACACTCGACAAAGCATTGTGCACCTTTAAGCTGGTTAATTATGTGTGCACCAGATTTTGTATCTTTAGTACTTTTTAATTCAAGGAATAAAATGACCTTTAATGATGGCGACAATAATACATAGTCCGCACAGTCATTTTCTCCATAATTGCCTTTAAAAACACGATTGGCTATATCGGATTTTTTTTGTCCTTCCTCTGTGCCTTTCAAGTTTTTAAACTCACTGATCTCTCTATTAGATGGGCGACGAGTGCATCTAAATTCATCTGATTTTATAATAATAATGTCATTTGGTAAATTTGTAATAACAATTTCCGAGTCTTCGGCCTGTTCTTCTGTTAAAGTTACAGTATTGCTTTGAGTATGTTTAAGAAACATACTATCATTTAAAAGTTCCTGTAATACTTGCTTGTCAGAGAAATAATCTTTCATGATTCTTCCTCAATCAAATCTAGTATTTTATCTTGAATCCGGTTCATTTCTCTGATGGTTTCGTCAAACGTTGTAACTTCCATTCCATATTTGGAATCAATTTTTACAGGGACAAGTGTTTGACAAATTTGCTTCTTTTTCTTGTCTGGTAATGCAACAGAGGCCTCTTTTGCAATGTAAACACTGAGCTGTGATGGTATAAGAAGTTCTTCTTGTTTGTATTTTTCCATCGTGGCTAATTGTTTTAATTGTTCTCTGTCACTATTTAGCATGATAAGTGTGTTTAGTTCTCGAATTAAATAATCACTATGTGTTGTAACGAAAACATTTATACCGGCATTGATAAGCTGGGCAAAGAGCCGAGCCATTCTGCGCTGATTTGAAGGATGTAAATTAAGTTCCGGCTCATCAATCATCAAAAAATCACCTTTTTGAATTTGGTGGCGAAGATAAAAACCTATATCCAGGAGAGATCTGACAGAGCTTGAACTTTCCTGCATAGATAGTCTAGTTCCCTTACTACCTTTGGGGATATAAAACAAACCATCCTTTTTTACCTGATAATCTCCACCGATAATATCGGCAAAAGATTCAAGAATTTCATGATGTTGCTTTGCTATATAACTTTGATTGGGTCCACAGTCTTCAAGACTACGTGAAAATTCAACATTATCTTGAACTGGTAAAGGATAGTCGTTCTTATGAGCCCGAAAAGCGAGTTCTATAATATCTGTTGAACTATTTGAACCTGTTGTGTTTCCAATTTGCTCTAGAAGTCTATTGCGTGCGAAGTAAAGATCTCTTCGGAAAATAGCCGCACCTGTTCTCTCAGTACTCGCAATATAGGTTTTAGGGAAAAGCTCTCCAAATATCATTTCCGTCAAAATAATCTCAATATATTTTTTTGCTGATTGCTTTGTTATTTTTGCCTCGCTGGATTCAACCAATAGAGAAACAGTAACAACTGTCGAATCAGTTTTCTTATCGATAGAAACAATATTTTTGGTTCCTGAACCAAAATCCTGATGATACGATCTATTTAACCGAATATCATCGTTTTCAAGTTTAATCCCAAAGGCAGTATCTTTAAATCGATCCGGCTTTGTTGCAAACACACGTGGCATATATTTGATGTAATCTTTGCATCCGCGATTTAAAATATCTTGCGCCTGTTCTTTAAAATTATTCATATCGAGTTCAACATGGCCATCATGCCATAGAGTTTCAATAGTTGAATCATCTATATCCACAGATAAAAATTCGTGCCACAGTTTAAAAAATCCATATAACGCATAAGTTACATATGTTTTACCGGCATTATTATTGCCACATATAAGTGTCAAAGGCGCTAATGACATTTCTCCACATTTGATCTTGCCGAGGTTATTTAGAATGAACCGCATAATACACCATCCTTAGATATGATTAGACTATTAATTCTTATTGTTTTTGAAAATTTTGAAAGCATTTCACACCTCCACCTTCGGCAAATTCTTCACAATCTCCATTGTCCGCACGCTCACTTCAATCAGCCGCAGAATCAGTTCCAGAATGTACCGGGGATTATCGTGCTCCTGGCACCATTCGTTGGGGTCATTTTTAATGCCGGAATCTTTGTCGATATAAACCTGATACTGGTCAATCATCCAGCCCAGCGGGGAGCGGCCATTGACGATATATTCGTGGGCTTCGGCCGGAATATTCGTAATTTTAACATGGCTGTTATATTGCAGCTCGGTAAAATTGCCTTTGCCGGCCGGTTTCAATTTGCTCAAAGTGTAGTCGCCGCTCCCATCTTCCACAATCTGGGCAGTGGTATTCATGGGGACGCTCTCGTAATTACAGTGTAAATCGCCCAATTCGCGGCCAGCTTTGCTAAAGGCCTGAAAATCTTCATATTTCTCAACAAATGGGATCTTTGGCAGGGCTTTTTTAAAATCATTCTGGTATTTGTCACGGTATGATTGGCAATGTAACAGCCCATAAACATAATAGAAAATGTCTTCCTGGGTTATCTCGTCATGACCATATTTCCCTCTGGTTTGCTTAAGCATCCAGTTGGTAATGCCTGACTTGCGGCTTGATTCCAAATCTAGATCTTTTGCTTCCTGGTCGAATAAATCACCTTGGGCTTTTTGAGGCTTTTCGTCGGTTCCATACACGTAAAGTGGGAAACATTGACCTTTTTCGATCATATCCAAGCATGGAAGTTGGTTAACCATTAAACACGCAAAGTCTTTTTTTCCAGACGGGCCACTAACAGAAATCACCCTGTTCACCTCATGCTGGGGATGAGTTTGCATGACGGCAAAGGGATAGATTTTTGGAATCTGATAAATCATTTCATTTAAGTCTTTGGCATAGTAGCATTTTGACTTGATAAATGGTCGATACATAGAATTTACGTAACAACCATCATCTTCATTAATTGTGTGATTTTTTACAAATAATTGTTCTAAGCCTCTGGCCCAGCTAATCTTGGCTGGATCACGAGGTATTTCGGTAATTGCGCCATTGGCATAGAGTTCCCTTTGTTGGTTATAAAAATCAATGCAGCCAGCAATATTTTTCTTTATGCGTTTTTCTGAATAATTATAGCACCATACATCACGACTAGTTGCTAGCCCTCTTGAATAGCAATCCCCAAAGACCTTATCAACTTCTCCGGCTTTATCCTTTTTGTCACCAATGCGGATATAATTGTCATAAGCACCGCCCAGCCGTTTATTGAGCCAGTCACCGTGCTCATCTGGGGTCAGCTGCTGCCAGGTGAGATCTTTGGAGGCAATGGAAACATTGTCTTCCAGAATTTTTAGTTTGGCTTCACGGGTAAGATAGTCTCCAATGTCATGGTAGTAAATTTTGCCATCATGTTTTTCTTTATTGGGATGTTTCACCAAAAAAGTCATACAGACTTTTGCTCGGGAGCCAGAACCAAAGATTTTACCACCCTCTTTTCTGGACATTTCACCTTGAGTGCGCTGATCACCCCGCAAATCAAAGACATGAATGCTATCAAATTCATTACAAAGGGACTTTCTCATGCCGGCGGCGGCATTTCCTTCAATCCAACCACCGTTGGTCACAAACCCAATAATCCCGCCGCGCTCATTGCTGATCCGATCCGCAGCCCAGCGAAAAGCTCTGATATAGGAATCGTACATGGCATTTTTATTAGTGGCTGTGGAACCTGCGGCATAGGTTTCGGCAATTCTTTTGTCCAATTTGGGATATTTGAGATTTTGGTTATTATCGTTACCGCTCTTTTGTCCAACCGAATAAGGCGGATTGCCGATAATAACCTGGATTGGAGCATTGCGCTGCCGTTCAATCTGCTCGCTGTTTTCCCTCATCATCAGATCGTTAAGTGTACGCTGTCTCTCAGCCAATTGGAAGGTATCGGTCAGACAGATATTATTATAGGTAACATAATCACCAGGCAAGTGACTGCGCATTGAATTGAAGACGGTTTCAATATTTACATCGGCCACATAGTAGGCCAACAAAACAATCTCGTTGCAGTGGATCTCTTTTTGGTATTTGCGCAGTAGGTCTTTGTCCCTGATGATGCCCAATTGCAAAAGACGGGTGATGAAGGTTCCAGTACCGACAAAGGGGTCGAGAATATGTACATTTTCGTCGGAAAGTGATCGCCCAAATTCCTTTTGCAGCAAGTGCTCAACGCTTTTGATGATGAAGTCCACACACTCCACTGGCGTATAAACAATACCCAACCGGTCGGTTGTCTTTTTGAAAGCCACAGCAAAGAACCGATTATAAAGGTCCTTAATCAGCTGCTGCTTGGCCTTGGGGCTGTTCACGCTACCGATCTGATTCTTAATGCTGGCATAGAAAGTTTTGAGAACTGTGGTCTCCTTCTCCAGACCGTGCTCTTTTAACAGATTAACCATCTTGGAGAGTGTTATGCTGACTGCATTATTTTCATTGAAGTGGTAATTGGCAAAGAGTGCGTCAAAGATCGGCCCGATGACGATATGCTGTCCCAGCATTTCTTCCGCTTGGGTTTCATCAATGCTTTCATTGATATTTTCCCTTAGCGATTTGATGAAATGATTAAATTCCTTCTGCACATCGGTATGGCGCTCGATGATCATCTTCATATGTGCCAGAATATCCAGAGTCACTTTGCCAACATCAGAAGCCCAGGTTTCCCAATAATTACGCGTACCAACTTTATCAACAAGTTTGGCGAATATTTTTTGTTGTTCAGGTTCGAAAAGTTCGAGTTGATGAGCAATTCTGATTTTTGCTTTTTGCTCATCACTCATCAGTAAGTTTTCACCGTTATCATCAATTGGATTCTTTTGGTCACCAATTGTACCGACAATAAATTTGCCGGAATTAACATCAATTTTTCCTGCTTTGGGCGTATAACTTGAAGAATCGTCTATTGATAAGCGAATAGCATTGACCTGTGCATTGAAATTTTCATCATGGGAACGCAACGCACAAAGAACATTCCATACTTCTTTAAAACGATTACTCTCTTCCAACGCTTCGTTGATATTTTCGCCGGGCCGCAATGCTACTGGCAATATAATATAGCCATATTTCTTGCCGCCTTCCTCGCCACGTCTGAAGTTGCGCATTACGCGTCCAACAGATTGAACTATATCAATTTGAGATTTTTTTGGCGCCATGAAAATCACGGCATCAAGAGCTGGAACATCCACCCCCTCTGAAAGACAGCGCACATTTGACACAACCCGGCAGACAGTAGAATTATCATCTGAGCTATTCTCACCGGCCAGCCAGGTCAGGATAGCATTGCGTTCACTGGTATTCATAGTACCGTCAACATGTTTACATTCGATAGAGACATATTTTTGCCGTTCTTCTGCTGTCTCTTTGGCTTGTAAATAAAGACTGCTGACTTCTGGAAACATAGCCGCAATATTTTTTGATGAACCAAGTTTTTCAATATTGCCTATTTCCGAGGTAAAAACCAAGGCACGGGTGCATGGTTTGGGATCCTCGGCCAGAGTACGACCATCATCACCAACAAGTTGCTTGGATAAGCCATGTATTGCTCCAACAAGACGCGTAGCTGTAGGTAAATCAAGTAATTTATCGTTACTTTCAAAGCTGGCGATGACTTTATCAGGTAAATCTTTGGGATCAACGGTTAGAATGATGACTTTGTAATCGCTGAGACAGCCAAGATTGACAGCCTGCCCAAACGAAATCCGCGCAATTTCTTCACCATAAGTAGCAACATCATCCATTGAGCAGATTACCGCATCGGTCGCCATTTTGCTGGCGTCGGCTTTAGCATTTGTCGTATAAATTCTAGGGGTTGCGGTCATATAAAGACGCTTTTGGGCTTTGATGAAATCATTGTCGTGAATTTTCATAAAGCTGGATTCCAGCCCCGCTTTAGCCGCCCCGGTCGTTCGGTGTGCCTCGTCGCAAATGACCATATCGAAAACGCCAAATGAGCCGCCTGTTTCAGCCAGTACTGCCTGTTGTGCATTGGCGACTACCTGTAGCGATTGATATGTTGTAAAGACAACAGTCATGCCTTCTTTTTGCATTTGCGCCGCTGCCAGAATACGGTCTTTGACAGATGTGAAGGCAGTAGTTGCTGGTAATGGTGAGTCGATAAGGTTTTCAGCGATGAAATCACCATTTTGGGCTTTTTTTTCTAATGCGTGATTATCAGAGCACACACCAATGGCAAATAAAGACGCTGGCTTTGTATCTTCTGGTGATTTTTGCGCATTTTCCGCCCATGATTGATAAGTCTGCCCAAGTAAAGCAATTGATGGGACACAATAGAGAATAAGACTTCCTTGAGTTCCTGCCACGGCTTCGGCAATGCGCTGTGAAGTCAATGTCTTGCCTGTACCACAGGCCATAATGATTTTACCACGCTCATTATTTTTGAAATGTGCTTCGGCTTTGTGGAGAACTTCTTTTTGGTAGTCTCTAAGTTGTTTGGGCTTAGAGCGTGTTTCCTCTCCTCTGATTATGGCATCCCAATCGACATTTGAAGCTCTCAAAAAATCTTTGCTGATACGTGTAAAATTTTCTCTACCCTGGACATAGTCATTGGCATTCTTGCTCCAAACAGCATCAGTGTCTATCCAAACAAAGCGGGAAAATGAATGAGTTTGATTGTTCAAAGTGAATTCTTTACCTTGGTAACCAAGAAAATTAGAAACATCTTCTTCGTTAACGTGTGAACCATTGTTGTAGAATTTACACTGAACTGCCCAAAACTCATCTATACCCATTTTCAGCACAAGATCAATGCCTAAATCAATGGCTTTTTCTCCTATTGCTTTGGCAAAATCAGCCCAAAGCCAGGCCTTTTGGACTTGATAAAGAGGAGTAGCTAAAAACCAACGCTGAATCAGTGTTTCAAAGCGAGTTCCCGCATCTTTGGCATTTGGGGATGTATTCCTAATTTTTTGAATAATTTGGTCAAAAGTCATTGTGAGTGTTGCTTCTTCTTGGTACGCTTTCTTGTCTACGGTCATCTTAGTCGGTTATTTTATTGAATCTTACTTTGATGCCCATGGCTTCAAGCTGCTCCACCCGCTCTTCGTAATCGGGAAAAGCCTTGGCGTTAAAGTCTGTAAAGACAATCTCGCTAACATCTTCGGCCAGATTAACACCACCAAAAATCTCACCCTCAATATAATCACTAAAGAGCATTTTGTTGTTAACATCATCGGGATCAGCTATGTAAGTAGCCATGTTTTTGAGCATATCGTCGCGATATTTAAAGAGCTTTTTAATGTTTTCAAAGGAAACCGGTACATCGGAGCTATCTTTGATAAAGGCTTTTAGGGCCAGCATGCCGACCAGAGAGTTATTGTTAGATTCAATATCGTCTTTTACCTTGAGTTTAATGCGGTCAGCGATTAGATCAATGCGGTCGCCGTTATATACATCGGAGCCGATCCCCAGCTTTTTGCCGCCAAAATTATCCAAAAGATCTTTCAGATAAGCTTCAATGACATCATCTGTGAGCCCTTCCTTAAATTCTTTTGTAAATTCGCCATATTGTGAACCGCCGGCCCGCACCTCTTTGAGCATGGTGCGCAATTTGTCGATATTTTCTTTGTTTATTTCATAGTGCAGCGCGTGGAAGGCATCGCGCGGGGTAAAGCGGGTGCGTTTTTTAACTTCATTTTTCAGGACGATGTGGCAAATAGTACCTTGACCGTTATCGTCTTCACTATAAAACAAGGCTGCGCCGCCAGCTGCTTTGCCGATATTGAGGGCGCCGGAAATGGGGTGATTCTCCGGATTTACCTTCTCGCCTTTTTCAAAGCTTTTCATCTCCGGGTAGAGCGTTTGTTCGGTCAAAATTCGCCGTTTTTGATAGGTCTCGCCGCGCTTATCTTTTTTAAGTTCAAAGACATTTTTAAGCTTAAAGGCCTCTTTTTGTAATTTGCCTTTTTTGAAGAAGGGTGAATCTTCACCAAAGAAGAGGGAAGGGGGCAGATTGATAGTAAAGGGCGCTTCATCAATAACTTTGGTAAATTGCTCGGCTGTTATGCCATATTGCTGTATCATCAGTTCTTCTTCGGCGCTGTTTTGCCACTCGCCGGCCTTCCCGGCTAAAAATTCATCTTTTTGTTCAGCCAGTTCTTTTTTGAAGCCGGCCTTATCGGCATGAGCAATAATGGCGGCTTGTTGGCCGCTGAGCCCGTCGCTCTTTTGGTCATTAAAGATAGCTCTCTCGGCTATTTCCATGTTAACTGCCGCTTCCAAGTTATTTAAGGAGTTTAAGAGCATGTTTTTGTCAATGTTATCTTGAGCGGCCATGGCTTTAATGCGCAAAGTCATAAATTTTGGGCTATTTATGCCGCTATAGAGAGCCAGAAGATCTTGGGCGCCCATGTGTTTTAGCTGTTCAGCCAGGAGCGCGGCAAAATAGCTGTTGAATTTTTCTTGTCTCAACGCCAGAGACTCCGGTGTGCCTACAGTGTCATTGTCAAAGGCAAGGCGCATGGTTATAAGGAGGTCGGTGAGCTTTTCGCCGCTAATATCCGGTGCAGTAATAGCGCGCAAAATTTCGGCAGTGCAGTTTTGGAAAAATCCATGTGCTTCCGCTTTGATATTGGCTGTGAGTGTTTCTATGGCAGTTGTAAAGGCGCTATAGGTATCTATATCTTTAACCGGCTGTGGTTTGAAGTTAAATTCTATATCAATGCCCCGCTGTTCGGCGAGCTCTTTTACAGCTACTTGGAAAATGTATAATGTTTCCGAGGTCCTTTTACATATTTGTTCGGACCGATTGTCATATGGATTTGCTCCCTGAACGGTTAAATGTTCTATAGCTTCATATACTTTATCACATAGGTCGCTATAAGCCGGAGAAGTGACATTTTTGGCTATTTCTCTCAGCTCAGCATCAGAGAGATTTTGCAAAAAGCCTTTGAGCATTTGCAGCTTATCAAACAATTGATCATCGGGGCCATATTCTTTATGAGGCTTTTCCTTTAAAACTTCCTTGAATTTTAAGACGCTGTCTTTATATATGGCAGTGCTGGCCGCATTAGTTTGGGCCAAAAAGGCATCCAAATCGGGAATGCCTCTGCCCAGCATGCTGCACAAATTATTTATATAATCGTTAGTATCTTTAGGCTCGGCTACTTCGGCCAAAATATGGCCTTTTTTGGTGGCTGCGGTGATGGCTTTGGCTGTTTCTAGCTCCTCACTGATAATTTGTCGCGCCGTCTCGATAAATTGCTCTTTGGGGAGAGTTTTGTCCGCTGTTTTCAGGCGGTCTAAAATGCGATCGGTAGTGTTTCTTTCTACATCGGCGCTGATGCCGCTGAGGTCAATATCGTATTTTTGCGCGATAGTTTGCAGTGACTCTTTTAAGAACATCTTGCTCGGGTGACCTTTGGGCAGGTCGCTAATATAATCGAGATTTTCTTTTTGCCAGCTTTTGGCCGCTTTTTTAAACTGGCTCATCATAATATCGACAGCATGTAAAACTTCGCCGGAGCTCATATTGTGGTTAGCTTCATCTATATAGTAGGTGAGAGCATTTTCCACCTTTTGCTCTTTGCCTTCGCGGAGAAGTTGCCAAATCAGGCGGCTATTTTGTTTACCAAACTCGGCTGCCCGTTTAGATAGGTCTTCTTCTCCTAAAGTTTTGTAATGAATCCAAGGAGTAAAGATATTTCTAATAAAATTTTTAAGGCCGCGCAAAAAGTTATCCAGGCCGGAGTGGGCCGGCTTTACAAAATCGAGTTTGGCGATGGAGCTCATAAGCAGCTTTTCGGTGCTGATGTTCTTGGCTTTTTTAAGCTCCGGCTCAGCTTCCAGCGCATCGAGGTCGCCGATAATATCAGCTTTCATACCGGTGATGACGGCGCCTTTGGGTTCACCACCTTTTACAAAGGCTTTATCCACCGGCGGCGGATCTTTTTGCGGCGCTTTTAGGCCATCTTTAGGCCTAGCTAAAGTGGTGAGAGAAGCTTTTACTTCGGCTAGATCTTTTACGCCGACTTTTTCCAAATTAGCTACAATAGAAAGGAGCTTTTGTGCTTGTTCCGGAGTGATAGTTTGTTCGGTACTGACAAAGTCTTTTATATCGCCGGCGATACCCTGGGCTTTTTCTTTGGAAAATTCTTCTTGGGTGCCCACTTTTTGGGTAATTTCTTCAAAATTTGGCGCTGGGGCGACTATTATGTTACCTGAACTTACTGAGCGCATGAAATAGCTCCTTAAATGTTGCCATAAAGCGGCAAAAAGCTAGGGAATTGTAGCATAAAAACATGGGGATGTCAGCAGGAAGTTTAATTGTTCTACCAGGGAAATAAAGAGAGCAATTTTATCGGTCCGCTTAGATCTTTACGGTTACTTTTATGCCGATTTTTTCCAGCTGGGCAACGCGGTCTTTATAGTCGGGAAAATCTTGGGGTCTAAAGGAGTTAAAGACGATTTCCGTAATATCTTTAGTGAGATCGACACCGCCAAAGATTTCGCCCTCTATATAATCATTAAAGGAGAAGGTGGAATTATCGGGGTCATTAGCCATTTCGGCAATGCCCTTATACATATCATTGCGATATTTAAATAGTTTTTTGATGTTATCCAGGCTAACCGGTACATCGGAGCTCTTTTCGGTAAAAGCCATGAGGGTTAATAGAGCTATTAATTCTTGGTTGTTGCCGTTTTTGTCATCGTCGGTTTTAAGCTTTATGCGGTCCTGAACGATGAGGTCCAGGCGGTCACCGCGAAATTCTTTGGAGCCCAGAACCAGGGTTTTGCTGGGAAAAGAGGTGTTTAGATCATTAAGAAAGGCTTCTATAGCCGCATCATCAAACTGCGCCGCAAATTGCGGAGTGAATTGGCCGTATTTTGAAGTGCCGGCGCGTACCTCTTTCAGCAAGTTGCGCATTTTGGCGATGTTTTTATCATTTATTTGCAAACGCAGCGAGTGGAAGGCATCACGCGGGGTAAAGCGGGTGCGTTTTTTAACCTCATTTTTCAGCACAACATGGCATGTAGTTAGATCCTGGCTGTAGCTTGCTGCCGCGCCGTCTTCCAGCTTGCCGATATTGAGAGCGCCGGAAATGGGGTGATTTTCGGCTTTGGGATCCTCGCTCTTTTCAAAACTTTTCATTTGCGGATAAAGCGCTTGTTCAGTGACAACGCGCCGCTTTTTGTATAAATCTCCGCGTTCGTCATTGGGGAGCTGAAAGACGTTTTTGAGCTTTAGTGCCTCAGGTTGTAATTTGCCGTTTTTAAAGAAGGGCGAATCATTGCCAAAAATGAGTGAGGGCGGTATATTGATGGTGAAATCTGTGCTATCGATAACTTCTTGAAACTGCGCCGGGGTAATGCCGTATTGTTCCTGCATTTTGTGGTCTTCTTCAGCTGTGCTGTCTTGCCACTCGCCGGCTTTTCCGGCCAAAAATTCATCTTTTTGCTCCGAAAGCTCTTGCTTAAAGCCGGCCTGGTCGGCACTCGCCAAAATGGCTGCCTGCTGGCCGGTGAGGCCGTCGCTCTTCTTTTCGTTATTAAAAATAGCTCTTTCGGCTATTTCCATATTTACCATTTCCTCGATGATATTTAGAGAACTTAGCAACATGCCTTTGCGCGGGTCGCCGGTCTCACCTAGGTCATGATTGGCTTTAATGCGCAGAGTCATAAATTTTGGGCTATTTATACCGCGATAGAGAGTCAAAAGATCCTGGGCGCCCAGGTGTTTTATGCGCTCGCCTAGCATAGTGCTAAAGTAGCTGTTAAAATCTTCCTGGATCTGCAGCATTATTTTTTCTTCATCCACGAGCCCTTCGTCAAAGGAGAGGCGCATCTCCATAAAAAGATTTTCCAGCTGTTCCTCGCTTGTTTCCGGTGAAATGATGCCTTTCAAAATCTCATCGGTGTATTCCTCAAAAGTGGCCTTAGTTTCTAGCCGGATGCTTCCGGTGAAAGCAGCAACATAATCTTGCAAAAAGCTATAAGTATTCTCATTTTTAGCTGCCTTAGGCTCAAAGTTAAAGCCTTCGGCGATACCGCGTTTTTGCATCAGTTCGGAAACGGCAACTTGAAGAATTCGCAATGTTTCCATATCTTTTTTGTAAAGCTTTGCTGCCCGGGCATCATATGGATCTACACGGTGGCCGTCCAAATGATCATAAGCGCGATATATATCATCGCATAAAGCTTCATAAGTTGGCGAGGTTAGAGTCGTAGCGATGGCCTTTAGCTGTTCATCAGAGAGATTATGCAAAAAGGCGGTGAGCATTTGCTGCTTATCCCACAATTGATCATCCGGGCCATATTCCTTGTGTGGTTTATTCTTTAAAACTTCGAGGAATTTTGCGGCGCTATCTTTATAGATAGCCATGCTGGCGGCATGATTTTGGGCCAAAAAGGTGTCTAAATCCGGGATCCCCTTGGCCAGCATACTGCACAAATTATTGACATAGTCGTTAGTGGTTTTGGGCTCTTTTATCTCAGCCAAAACATGGCCTTTTTTCGTGGCCTCGGTGATCTCTTTTGCCGCTTTTAGCTCTTCGCTGATGATACGCTGCGCTGTTTCGGCAAATTGCTCTTCGGGGATAATCTCATCCGCTGTTTTCAGGCGGTCTAAAATGTTATCGGTGATGCGCCTTTCCACATCGGCACTGATGCCGCTAAGGTTAATATCGTATTTCTTGGCGATTGCCGGCAAAGACTCTTTTAAGAACATCTTGCTCGGGTGGCCTTTGGGGAGGTCACTAATATAATCGAGATTTTCTTTTTGCCAGCTTTTTGCCGCCTTTTTAAACTGGCCCATCATAACATCGACGGCCTGCAAAACTTCGCCCGAGCTCATATTGTGATTAGCTTCATCTATATAATAGGTGAGGGCATTTACCACCTTTTGCTCTTTGCCTTCGCGCATAAGCTGCCAAATCAGGCGGCTATTTTGTTTACCAAACTCGGCTGCCCGTTTGGCAAGATCTTCTTCGCCCAAAGTTTTGTAATGAATCCAAGGAGTAAAGATGTTTTTGATGAAATTTTTCAGGCCGCGCAAAAAGTTATCCAGGCCGGAGTGGGTCGGTTTTACAAAATCGAGGCTTTTAATGGAGCTTATAAGCAGCTTGTCTGTGCTGATATTCTTGGCTTTTTTTAGCTCCGGCTCAGCTTCAAGCTCTTCCAGTCCGCCGATAATCTCGGCTTTGACATCGTTAATAATAGCGCCTTTGGGCTCAGCATCTTTTACAAAAGCTTTATTCACTGGCGGCGGATCTTTTTGGGGGGCTTTGACTCCATCTTGCGGCTTAGCCAAAGTGGTGAGAGAAGCTTTTACTTCGGCTAGATCTTTTATGCCGGCTTTTTCCAGATTAGCTACAATAGAAAGGAGCTTTTGTGCTTGTTCCGGAGTGATAGTTTGTTCGGTACTGACAAAGGCTTTTATATCGCCGGCGATACCCTGGGCTTTTTCTTGGGAAAACTCTTCCTGCGAGCCCACTTTTTGGGTAATTTCGTTAAAGTTTGGAGCCGGAGCAGCTATTATATTGCCAGAACTTACTGAACGCATGAAATACCTCCTTAATCCTTGTGTTGGTAATTACTCCAGCCAAGATTTGACGTTTTTATTGATATTGCCGCGCCGGTCGCCCAGATTCTTCACACGGGATTCGGCTTCGCGTTCTTCTTCCGCTTCTTGGCGCCGTTTCATGCGGTCCATAATAACCGCCGTGCGCGATTCTTCGGAATCCATGGGCGTCGGCATGGGGCCGCGTTCAAGGTCGCGCAGATTTTTGCCGGGTAGATGATCCGGGGTGGGACGCCTGTCAAGTGGCGTGCGGGCAATTTTTCGCTTGTTATAAGCGCTGGATAGCCGATTGGGCAATAAATAACTGAGCAAGTGGGTAATAACCGCCAAAATAGGAATCCAGATGATAGAGAACGAGACCAGCATTTGGGCCGGCTTATGGTATGTTTTTATGCTAAAGATAAAAAATGCCAAGAAAAACACTAAAATAACAGTGGCAAAAGCAGCTTTTTTAAAACCATCAAGCAGGCGCCGCGGTTCATAGTAGAGCTTATCCAGAATCAGTTGATACTTTTTTATAAAGGCAATGTGAAAGACCAAAAGCCAGGCTGTGCACCAAAGCATTGAGCTAAAGGCCAGGAGGAAAGCGCTATGGTTTTCCAAAGAGATAAAAGAGCAGTGCAAAAAGTAAAAAGGCAAAAAGGTAATGAGGAGGGCAATGTACCAGGGTTTTAGGCTGCGCTCCGGGCGCCAAAAGACGGCGCTGACAGCCGCTACATGGCCGTTGACCAAAAGATTAAAAGCCAGTATGGCGCAGGTAAGAGCAGCCAGCACCAAAGAGCTGATTAAAGGATTATAAGCGACAAGCAGCCACTTTAGAGGCTCTGTGGTGCTTGGCGGCAGGTGCATATATTGTGAAACAAGAACATTGGTGCCAAAGATAAGCAAAAAGCCCGCAAGAAGCCCCAGGCCGATAAAGATAGCCGCTTGTGAAGATTTCTTTTGGGCATAGCGGAAATAGTCCGGAGAAGAAAAAATAAAAGGAGTGAGTATTAATAAAGAATATGTAATAAATCCAAGAAAATTAGATATATCAAACCCCAAGGTGGCAGGCTCTTGAAAAGCAGCTTCGCCGGTTTTAGAGTTATACAGTAACCAAATAGCTAAAATGGCGAGGCCGGTGTTGAGAGCAATGGCGCTGATGAAAGTAAAACGCCTTAATACAGCTATGCCTTTTTTTAATATAAAAAACTGTAAAAACAATAAGATAAAGGCTATTAGCAAAGTGTCTAACGAGAGATGCAAGTGCCAGATGTCAAAGGGTAAAATGTGCGCTTTAGGCCAAATAGCGGTGCAAAAGCCGCTAATGAGTAGAGCCATGGCCACAGTTATTTCGGCAAAAAAGAAAAAAGCCCAAAGTGCGCGCAGGGCACTAAGCACCTTGGCGCCGTTTATCCCTAAAAGGCTCGATAAAAGAATGGGCGTCGCGAGGCCGTAGGCCGAGGATATTTTGGCCAGCGGCATAAGTAGGCAAGTGGCTAAAAGCGCGGTAATAGCCATGGCCAGTAACCGCTGCAAAGGGGAGAGCGGCAGGGCGCTATTTAGGGACAGCATACTTATTGGTGCGGCAGTTATAAAGCCGAGCAAAAGAAAATCTTTGGCGCTATAGAGGCGCTCGCTGCGGTGAATGGGAAAGAGGGTGCTAGGCCCCCAGTGATTTTCCCAAGCAGTTTGAATACCGTTTTGGGCATCATTGGGTTCTTCGGCTGCAGCTGGAGCTTTTTCTTCTTTTGCAGCGGCCATTTTAGGTAGCCTCCCCGGAAATAGAGAAAGGCGCTAGCGCTTTTTCTATTAAGGGCCATATTTCAGCAAAGGCATCTTCCAGTAAGTAATGGCCGGCCTGGGGGAAGGTGTGGCATTCCAAATCAGGCAGCCTTTTTTGCCACTCGGCTAAAAAATGTTTATCAAAGACAAAATCCTTTTCGCCCCAGAGCAAGAGGGCCGGGACATCCATAATATGCGGCATGAGCTTGGAAGTTTCGTGCACAATATGCCAACTCGTGTCACAGGGATTAAGAGGAATATCGCGCACAAATTCGCGCACGGCTACCCGATGAGACCAGCTGTCATAGGGCTCACGGTAAGCGGCGGCAATTTCTTTGGCCATGGGCTTTTTGACGCAATATTTGGTGGCACCTCTAACAAAAGCATTGCCTCCTTTGACCAAAATATCGCCCAGTAGCGGAGTGCGCGCCAGGGCAATAGTCCAAGGAAATGGCTTACTTTGGGGCAGGGGAAAGGCGCTGGTATTCATGATGATAAAAGAGGCAATTTTATCCATGTGTTTAAGCGCCCAGGAGAGGCCGATCATGCCGCCCCAGTCGTGGACGACAAGAGTGAGTTTTTTTAGGCCTAAGTGATTAATAAAATTATCTAAATCGGCAATCCGCCGCTCTAAAATATAGGGATAATCGCTGGCCGCCGGTTTGTCTGAACGTCCGCAGCCGATATGGTCTGGGGCGATGGCTCTATAGCCGGCGGCGGCGAGTTTTTCTACCAAATGGCGGTAAAAGAATGACCAGCTGGGGTTGCCGTGCACCATTACTACCGGGTGGCCGCTGCCCTCATCCAGGTAATGATATTTAAAGCCGTTATTATTAAAAAAGTGGCTTTCAAAGGGATATTCGGCTGTCACCAATCAACTCCTATCATCAAGCAGTTAAGCCCGCTGCCAATGCCCATAAAGAGCACCTTTTGCCCCTTTTGCAAAAAGCCGCGCTCCGCAGCTATGGCCGCAGCCAGCGGCAAAGCCACTGTACCAGTATTACCTAAATAATCATAGGCAACAAAGTCATTTTCCGGCTTAAGACCCAAAGTTTTCATAATAGTATCGCGATGGGCTGAACCCACCTGGTGACAAATTGTGCGCTCTATATCAGTGGCCTTTAGCCCTTGTTCCAGGCAAAATTGGGCAAAAGTTGCCGCCCCCAGCTCCACACCATGTTCCAAAACAGCAACGGAATCGGTGCGCATAAAGGGGCGGAAGAGCGGGGCTTCTTCTTTATTTATCGGCTCCATGCCCCAGCGGCAGAGCAGGTGATATTTGGGGGCGGTGCGCAGAGTAGAGCCAAAAATGGCGTGCCCCTCTCCGGCGGCCAGTTTTTTGCTCGTCAGCACCATGGCAACGGCGCCGGAGCCGCCGGTGAGTGTGGCCACCCCATAACGAAAGAGCTCGAGTGTAGGCTCACTATTCATGCGCTTTATAGCTTCGCGCAAGATTTCCCGCGAGCTTTCGGCCGAGACAACAAGAGCGGCTTCTATTTCCCCGCTCTCTATGCGCCTGGCCATTTCTAAAAGGCCGTTCATAGCTCCGAGACAAGCACTGGAAATATCAAAGATTTCGGCATTGGGTGAGATTCTTATACCCATCTCCTCGAGAGCCGCGGCCACATGAATTGCTGTTGCCGGCTCGTTTTCCTCGCGGGAGACGCCGCCATAAACCAGGCCGCCGATGAGGGCCGGGTCGATTGGGGCCCGCATGAGGGCAATTTTAGCGGCATAAGCTGCCGCTGCCGAGAGTGTTTGCCCCTCTGCCCATTCGCGCCGCTCTTTGATGCCGGTGATGGCTTCCAGCTGACCTTTGGGCAGGTGGAGTGCGCGGTAAAAGGGCGCCAGGCGCTCTTCTATAGCCGCCGAAGTGACAACACTTGGGGGCAATTTATAACCAAAAGAACGAATAACAACATTATGAAAGTTCACCAGATACTCCTAAAACCAATGATTCTGGCTCTCTTTGCTAATCATAAATAAGGAGCAAGAGCAATGCCAAAATGGCAGAATATCTAAAACTTGGCACTGCCCCCGGGCTTAGGCCGGAGAAGACGCCAGAGGCTGGAATGGGTTCCTTAAGGCATCAGGCTGTTTTGCAATAAAAAGCTCTCTTCGTTTTCCACTCTGGGCCCTTTGCGCTGCCGATAAACGGTAAAGCTTTTGCGCCTTATGAGCGTTTTGCTCTCCCGGGCAATAATAGTGATGATATTGGGCCCCTCTTTGAGCTGCAAGTTGGCATCAAAAGTTGCCCGGTACTTTTTATTGGCATCCGAATTATAGTTTTCTAAAGAGCTGTAAAAAGATTTTTGATTATTTACAAAAATGTAAACATCGAGTGGCGGGTCTTTATCATTAACAACGCCGCTTACAGTTATGGATTCTTTATCTGTATAACTGCCGAGCAGTTCGGCTGGCAGGCTGATACTGGGCGCATCAATAGGTGCCGAGAAAGCGGGAATAGGTGCCGGTTTGCCGGTGTCTTTGGCCTTTAGCGTTTGAATTGGCCATTTGAATTCCTCTGTCAGGTATTCTCCGGAGTGGGTATCAAAAACACTCAGCTTAATATGTGCGCCATCAATAGCCGCCTCACGCACCTCGAAGGACAATGTGGCTTTTTTGGTTTCGTTTGGGGCAAGTTTTTCCAAATTAAAGCGCCCGATATCCAAAAAGAGCTCTTTGCCGCCTTCGTTTTTCATGGCCACAGTGACATTTTCGGCATTGCTGATGCTGATATTCTTCACCATGAGTTCCAAATCAAACCGTTCGCCAACATCCAGGAGATCGTCGCCATTGCCGGTTTTTTCAACCAGGCGATATTGCATGGAAAATTGTGGCGATGCTATTTCTTTAATAGCCACTTGGAGGCCGGGGTGAGCCGGTATATGATTATTGTCTTCTTCAAAACTAAGCTCCACCAGCTCATTCCAGGCATAAGTATCACTGGGCACTTCGACAGTGTAATCCCAGCTGCCGCTGGCTCCGGCCGGCAGGTAGCCAAAAACGAACTCCCGGCGGTTAAATAAGCCGCTATCGGCTTTGGTTTTGGCTCTTAAACGGCAGAAGGGGGCTTTCCCGGTATTTTTAACTTTAACATTAAGTTTTAGCGAATCGCCGGCCATAAGCTCTTTGCGCGCTATGGGATTGCCTTCTTTGTCAACCGGATTAATACTAAATAAAACATCGGCTTTAAATTGACCGGCCGGTAGATCTTTGGCCTCCGGGCAGGTGCGCCAGTCGATGCCCAGTTTACGCAAGCTCTCGGCTATGGCTGTTTCCTCATCGCTGCTTACTTTAGTCATAATGTCGGCAGCTTCTTGAAGAATAGTGGCTTTGGTTGCCGGCCTTATTTTTAATGAAGAAAGCAGTTTTTGGGCGATCTCTATTTCGGTGTCGGAGACGAATTCATCGTTATTATTGCGTTTTGCCTCTTCTTCATCTGATAGTTTTTTATATAAATAATCAACAGTTAAAGCCGGACGTGCTGCTTTGGCTTGCTCGGTTTTGTCGCTGCTTAAGGAGTGTTCAAGATTGGATTCCCGCAGAAAAACCGAATCATGGGAGAGGTGTAGGCCATCTTTCTCGGTTGAAAGCGGTGAGAGCACAATATCAGGTGTGATGCCGACACCCTGGATGGAGATGTTGCCGGGCGTTAAATACTGGGCAACAGTGAGTTTTAAGGCTGATTTATCGGCAAAATCGTCATAGAGAATCTGCACGGTGCCCTTGCCGAAAGATTGCTGCCCCATTACGAGGCCCAGTTTGTGATTTTTTAGAGCGCCGGCCACAATTTCGGAAGCCGAAGCGCTACCGCCGTTCATTAGCACAATAATGGGGCAACTTGGCTCATAACCTTGATTTTCGGCTTCTTCAACTTGCTTTTTACCGCCGCCTTCGGTGATGACAATGGCGCCATCTTTTAAAAAGAAATCAGCTACATAAATAGCTTGATCCAAAAGACCGCCCGGGTTGTTGCGCAAATCGAGAATGAGGCCTGTAAGCTCTTTTTTGCCGCTTGCTTTACGCATTGTGGTGATATGCCTGGTTAAATCGTCAAAAGTATTGCGCTGAAAGCTCTTGATTTGCAAGTAACCGATGCCATTGGAGAGAAGTTTGGAAGAGACACTCTGGATTTTGATGATATCGCGGGTTAAAACAAATTTGCGCGGTGCCGACCAGCCTTCACGCAGTACCCAAATAGAAACTTTGGTGCCTCTTTTGCCTCTAAGGCGTTCGACAGCTTCATCGAGAGCCATATTGACGGTGGATTCATCGCCTATGCGGGTGATTTTGTCCTGGGCTTTGATGCCGGCTTTGGCGGCCGGAGTGCCGCTGATGGGAGAAATGACAGTGAGAGCATTATCGCGGATGGAGATGACAATACCCAGCCCGCCGAATTCGCCGCTGGTGGAGACGCTAACCTCTTTAAAATTCTTGGGAGTTAAAAAGACGCTGTGGGGATCCAAGGTGGCCAGCATACCGTTGATGGCCGCATATTCCACATTGCGCTGTTCTTTTTCGCTGAGTTTAATGTTTTCGCTGATAAAGCGAAAAACCTGGCGAATATGCACGGTTATTTGCCAAGGGTGATCCAAATCGCTGATGTTTATGGCTTCTTTAGTTTTTCCCGAGGAGATGATGACCCGCTCCGGAGCACCTTCGGCATTGACGAGAATTTGCGGCACTTCGAGCTCAATATATTCCAGTGATTTTAGGAACATATCGCGCGGTTTTATATTGCTAGGCTCTACATAATTCTCCCGCACATAGATGATAACCTGGCTTAAAAGCTCGGCTTCTTTGAAATCGTATTTAGCCTCTTTGCCGGCGTTTTTGAAAAAGTCCCAAAACTGGGCTTCGGCCGGGGCGCAGGTGCAAAAAACCAAAAGAGCTGCTGAAAGCGTTATAAAGTATTTAAAATGTCTTATCGTCTTCACTTTTTCCCTCATTTCACCCATGAGACAGTTGACAACATACTATTATTGCGGCCAACTGGGCAAGGCCTTTAAACAGTTTAAGGCAGGAAAATGAAACAGGCTAAAAAGATTTTTTGCGTTTTTATTGATGGATTTTGGCAGATACTGCGCACGCCATGGCTGGTTATCACCATGATTTTCCTTTTTCTTACAGCTATTTTGCTGGGAACCATGGTTGTGCCGCAGCAGCTTACGCCAGCGGCCTATAGCCGGCTTTACGGTGAATTTTTAACTGCAGTGCTGCTCTTTTTTGAACTTAATACCATCTTTAGGTCTTGGTTTTTTATTTTTACGGCATTTTATCTTTTTGCGGCGCTTTTAGGCGATGTAGCATCCAGGTTTTATAGCCTAATTCATGGCCAAGAGCGCAATTTTGGCCGCTACGCGCTTATTTTTACCGAAGCGGCGCTTTTAATGGTGATGGTGGGCGGTTATTTGGAAGGTAATTTTGCCGAGCACGGCTATTTACGCCTGGATGAGGCTGCTTACAAGAGCATATTTACAAAGGATTTGAGCTACGGTTTAAAAAAGAATATCTCGCTGCCCTTTGCTCTGCGTGCAGCTAAATTTGCCATCATTACCGATGCCGCGGGGCGCGATGCCGCTTATGAAACCGAGCTGGAGATTTTGTACCAAGGCACCTCATTTAAAGAAAAGCTGGAACTTGGGGCGCCGATAACCGTTGCCGGTTTTAATATCTCGCAGGCCAGCTATTACCATGATGCAGCCGGGCGGGCGCACACGATTGTTGAGGTGGCAAGTCACCCGGGCAAGGTGCCGCTTGCTCTGGGCGGCTTTTTGCTGCTCCTTGGGGCTTTGCTCCTAGCCCTTGGGCAGTTTAGAATCTCTTCCCGCCAATAAAGCCCAGCTCTCTCGCGGCCACTGCCTGAACCCACTTGCATTTATTGCCGTTTAGTGCTAAAAGGCGCCCAGCTTTTTGTTTATAAGCTAGGAATCTTTTTTTGCTTTGGAGTTAAAAATGAGAATGATTTTAAAGAGTTGCCTTTTGACTGCTACTTTGCTGGCCGTAGGATGCAGCAATAATGTAGGGTCAGAAAACGAAAACACTGCAAAGCCTGCGAAGCCTGCCGATAGTGTTGATACTCCAACCGATGCCGCAAGTGATGCCGCAAGTGACGCTGCAAGTGACGCTGCCAGTGATGCTGCCAGTGATGCTGCCAGTGACGCTGCGAGTGATGAAGAGGTAGTTTGCGAAGGAAACTTTGCCAATCAGCCGGCTTGTGATCAGTGCATCACCGGTTTTTATGGCGAAAACTGCGAGGAAATTTGCCCAATATGTCAAAACGGCGGCAGCTGTGAAGCTTCGCCCAGCAATACCACCGGCTGTACCGGTTGCGATAGCGGTTTCGATGGTGCTGATTGCAGCGCCTGTGTGGTTGGCCATTATGGTGAAAATTGCAGCAAGACTTGCCCTGCCACCTGTGCGCACGGTATTTGTATAAATAACCCGCTTAATCTTAAAGGTTGTACCGATTGTGAGGGCGGCTGGACCGGTGAAGAGTGCAATGAGTGTGCCGAGGGCTATTATGGCCCGGATTGTATAAAATGCCCCGAATGTGGGCATGGCGGCACCTGCGCCACCGGTAAAGATAATACCGTTGGGTGTAGTAATTGTGCAGAAGGCTGGACTGGCAAAAATTGTAATGTTTGCGCCAATGGCAATTACGGCCCGGAATGTAGCTTGGAGTGTCCCAGCGGTTATTACAGCAATGATGTGGGCTGCAATGAATGTGTCAAAGGCAGCAATTACGATGCAAAAATTTGTAAATATGTCGATACCCGTGCTGATGGGCATAATATGGAATATCCCATATATAAGATTGGCCGGCAGTTCTGGATGGGTAAAAGTATGGCCTACGGTAATCCTGTAGATGAAGAGATTTTGTGGTTATATCCCAATGACGATAGCGGCACTTGGAAAACGTATGGCTTCCTTTATGATTGGGATTCGGCCAAAAAAGTCTGCCCCACCGAAGATGGCTGGCGTTTACCGACAGATGACGACTATGAAGAGCTTGATAAATATGTTGATGAACAGGGCCAATATGATGCCATGAATCTGGAAGGAGCCTTTTTGGATCTTATCTCCGATGGCGCCAGCGAATGGGATTATAAAAGGAGAGGCCGCGATGTTTATGGCTTTAAAGCTCTGCCTTCCGGCATATATGAGAAGATGCTTTTTGACGGTGATGATGACGGATATAAATACTTTGGCCATTCGACCTATTTCTGGACATCAAAGCGCGACTATGTGAACCAGTATTTCCAAATTGGGTATGTTTATGTCTATACTTTGAGCGGTGGCCGTGCCAACATTAGCTCGATATATTGGAGTCGTTATGCTTCTGTGCGCTGCATAAAAGACTTATAACCCCCGCCTAACCCATTTTTCTAAAGCCCTAAGTAACCTCTTTAATTTCTGTTTTCTCACTCGGCCCCCCTTGGGGCCCGCTATCTTTCCTGTTTTCGCCGCTTACTACCTAGCAAAAAATTAACCCCATGTTTTTTTTGATAAAATAAGCTTTAGCTTCCAATAAGCGGAGCCCCTCGCCGCTTGGGAGAGGGGCGAGTGGATGCAATTTCTTTTATAGACGGGGTGAGGTCAAATGGGCCCGGTGGCCGGCTCAAGGCAAGTCTTTAATGCAGCGAACTGAGTAGTAATAATTGCTGACGTTAGTATATTTAACACTGGCATTATAGTTATCCACCTGCAGGACATACGGATAGCTATTACTGAGCTTTGACTGAGACCAGAACGTGGCCTCAGACCCAAAACTGAAAGAACCAGTACTAGTGGAGTATCCTCCAGCGGGGGGAACATTAAAGCCGTATTTACCGGTTCCTTGATTCCAAGTTGTAGCCCGCAAGTTTTTTGCGCCCGTAGATTCACCGCCCATATAGTCTAGTAGGTCTCTGAGTTCATCTACCGATGGTAAATGCCACCCGGTTGGGCAAAAAGCATAGGACTTGGCAACCTCCCAATTGTAGAGGAGACCATAAGTGTCTACATTATCTTTATTCCCACTGGGATAACAATAGCTATAAGGATTAGTACCTATCACACAATGGCCGCCAGCTTCATAAGGGCCAGCATCATAATAATCAAGTTTGCGCTTGTAATTCTCCGCCATCCACTCGCGGCAGTTAATCATCGTTGTTTGATATTTTCTGTTATTATCATGATCATCTAATACTTCGCCAATTGTACCATCGGCAATTCGGCATGCACCATCACACTCCTCACCTGTTCTCCCGTTTTTGCACACATCGCAATTGTCTCCGGTCATCAGTGGGTTTTTGCACTGGTCGCAATTATCCCCGGTCATCAGCGGGTTATTGCATAGGCAACCTTGGCCATTTATTCCGGACTCGCAACTCTGTAAACTATTGCAATTACACTTTTGGCAATTACTTCCATAATAGCCGGATTTGCACTCTTTTCAGTTTGTACCCTGCCAACCTGTTTTACACTTATTGCAATCTTCGCCGGTAAAGTTGCCCGTACAGGTTCCCTTACAATGGCCAGTTTGCGTATCGAGTGTACCATGCTGGCACTTAATTTCTTTATCGCAATTGTCTCCGGTCATCAGCGGATTTTTGCAATCACCAGTACAGTTAGTGCCGGTCTTGCCATTCTTGCACTCATCACAATTTTCACCGGTCATGAGCGAATTTTTGCACTCGTTACAATAGGTACCGGTCATCAGTGTATTTTTGCACTGATCACAATTAGTGCCGGTCATCAGCTGGTTTTTGCACTGGCATCCTTTGCCATCTAGCCCTGAAGAGCACTCTTGCAAAGAGGTGCAGGAGCACGCATTCTGACAAGAGGCCCCATAATGGTTCTGGTCACAATCTTGGCATTTGGTACCTGCCCAACCTGTTTTACATTCATTACAATCTTGGCCGGTAAAGTTGCCAGTACAGTTTCCTTTACAATGGCCGTTTTGCGGATTGACTTCGCCATGCTCACAGGTAATAAAAATATTGCAATCCTCGCCGGTATAAGAAGTGACGCGGCAAGCTCCCTGGCAGTGGCCATCACCGCTTGGCCCCTCATTGGGAGTGCCATAAAGACAGCGAGTTTCTCCATTACAGGTTTTACCAAAATAGCCACTATTACAAGTACGGCACAGACCATTGCCGCTTCTGCCATCGTTGCAAGTGCCATGGGCAGTGTTGCAAGAGCAGGGCTGACAATTTTCGCCATAATAGCCAGGCTGACACTCATTAATAACCGTTTTACAAGAAAGAGAGCCATTTTGGGCCCGTTCGCAGGTGGTATCGGCCGCACAAAGAAACTCTTTTAGGAAGCCGCCTTCGCATTTTACGCCATGGCGGTTATCGCTATTGCATTTTTGGTCGTTTATGGTGCAAGGCGGCAGATCACAATCTTCGCCGCCAAAACCATTGGTACAAGTGCCGCTTTTACAATGGCCGTCTGCAAAATTAAGCTCACCGTGGAGGCACTTAATGGGAATATCGCAATTTGGGCCGACAAAATTGCCATTGCATAAGCAGCCCCGGCCACTTAGGCCATCATCACAGGTTTGGTCTTCAGTGCACTGACATTTATTTAGACAATTTTCGCCAAAAAATCCTTTAGCACATTTGAGACAGGTGCCGTCGCCCTCTTTGCCATCGTCGCAGGAGCCATTTTCGCAGATGCAGGGCTCACAATTTTCGCCATAATAGCCAGGCTGACATTCATCGCAATTTATTCCGGTCATTATTGGATTGCTGCAGGCACCATCACAAAAGTCGCCGGTTCTTCCATTTTTACACTTATCGCAATTATCACCGGTTTTTAGCGGATTTTCGCACTCACCGTCGCAGTTTGCACCGGTTTTGCCATTTTTGCACTTATCGCAGTTTGTACCGGTTTTTAGCGGATTTTCGCATTGGGTGTTATTGTTGTTGTTGTTATTAGTAGTATTGTTATTGTTATTGCTAGCATTTGGCACTTTGCACGCGCCATCCAGGCAAGTGCGGCCACTGGGGCAATCTTTATCACTCTCACAAAGCGGTACACATTCGCCGTTTTCAAAACCAGGCCGCGAGCTTATTATGCACATAAAGCCCTCATTGCATGTTGCATTGTCATCGCAAGGATAGATGACCCCGCTTTCTGGGCCGGAATCAAAATTTAAACAGCCACAAACTGTCAGAAATGGGAAAACACCAACTGCAAACGATAAGTTTCTTGTTTTCATTGCTATTCCCTCCTACCATGAGCCGCCGATAGTAAGGCCAGCCGCCCGGTTATCAAAAGCCGGCGCTACGGTAACATATTGATTATTAACTGCTTTCTTGCTTTTGCTATGTTTTACGCCCAAAGCTACGGCGGTAATCACAGCCGCGCCGGCCACTCCAAAGGCCACATAGCTGCCTATTTCCAGCCGCCGCCCTTTTTGCTCCATGTTCATAACTTCTTTTTGATTCATGAGGCTCTCGTTTAAAGTAGCGCCATTATTGATTTTGTCTATTTTGGCTTTTTCTGCGCTAACAGCGCCTGCATATTTGGCCGCTATAGCTATGAGCACTGCACCGGTGATAACGCCGGCGCCGCCGCCCACGGTACCCACCACTATAGAAGAGGTAAGATAGCGTTTATCGCCGTTATTATCTTTAGCGGTGCCGGTTGGCGGCACGGCCTCTGGGCCCTGCGGCGGCACGGCAGCTATAGCTCCCTCTGGGGCGGCGGCCTCTTTAGCGCTTTTTTTAATACAGCGCACCGATAAATAGCTGCTGCTTTTGCCGCTATTTACCGAGACTTTGCCATTATCAACATAGAGGCCAAAGGCGCGGTCTTTGCCGTGACCCGTGCCGGACCAGAAATAGGCCTGCGTGCCAAAAAAAGAGCAGCCGCTCCGGTCGCAGCTACCGGCGGGGAGGGCGCCAAAGCCGGAGATATTTTTGCCTTTTTCCCACTTTCTATGGCGCAGATTGTCGGAGCCCTTTTCGCCTTTGCCCATCTGGGTGAGCAGGCGGTCGAACTCCACGCGGGTTGGCAGGCGCCAGCCGGCGGGGCAGACTTTTTGGGCATCGGCCCAGTTATAGAGATAGCCGTATTCATCAGGTTTGGCAGTGGCTTTATAGTCTATGTCATCGGCAATATATTTTATATTTTCGGCAAGCCAGGTTGCGCCGGCTATTTTCACGGTTTTATAAGTGCTGCCATCGCGCTCATCGGTTAATATGTAAGTGGGAATTTCGCCGACATCTTTGACGCAGCGCACCGAAAGGGCGTCGGCTACCTGGCTATGGCAGCTTTTGACTGAAACTCTGTCCGGGCGCAGAGTCATGGCGTAGGCGTTAATGCCCTCAGAATCACACTCGGTGATAGACCAAAAATAGGCGCCCTGGCCAAATTCAAAATAGCTGCCGGAGCTCTGGCTACCGGCCGGCAGAGCGGAAAAACCGGAGCCGTTTTTGGCCTCCCCCCAGCTAGTGTCGCGCAAATTATCGGAGCCTTCTTTGCCTTCGCCGATTTTGATTAAGAGGCGGCCGAACTCCACTTGCGTGGGCAAATGCCAGCCGGCGGGGCAGACTTTTTGAGCATCGGCCCAGTTATAAAGGCAGCCGTAGTTTTTAACGGAGCTGCCATGCCCGGCATCGGCGCCGCAGCTGATTTCATCGGTGATATATTTCATGTTTTCGGCCATCCAGGTCTCCTGGCCGATTTGCACTGTGGTATAAACTGTGCCGTCGCGGCTATCGGTGAAGGTGCCGTATTCTTGCGCGAGAGCGGGAAAAGCGAAAGATAATACCAGAGAAAAAAACGCTATTTTAAGCGAATGACTGGGCATAGAAACTCCTTATATTATTAATAAATCGGTGCGGTTTTGTGAAACAAAATAGAAAAAACGTGCGAAATTAAATGATAAATTACAAATTTTTGATTGCCGAAAATTTTGAAGTGTGTTACAATTAAATAAAGCGACTGAACTGAACTGAACTGAACTGAACTGAACTGAACTGAACTGAACTGAACATATTGTATATCCTTATCAGGCAAAGGCCAGAACTCAGGATAACACTGGATGAAAGTTGTTGGCAACGGGGAAAATGGCTGGCAAGAAAAAAATGGTTAGAGATCGCGGGAATGAACAATGAAGTTCCAAAGAGGCTAAATGTCCAGCAGCCAAAGGGGCAGCCTATCGGCCACAGTAAGGCCTTTCATTGTGGCTATGAGGCGCTCGCCCTCTCTTTTGATGAGCCCCTTAGCTATCAGCTCCGCCGCTGTATCTTCCGCTATTAGGCCGGCGGCAATGCCCCTCTTGGTGCGGATACCGAGAGCTACCTCTTCCAACTTTAGCTGAAAAGCATCCAAATTTTCGCGGCCGGCGGCCGGGCTCACCCCGGCTTCCACTTTGGCCAAATATTTGGCCAGGTTTTGGCTGTTCCAGAAGCGCCCGGTGCCGCTAAAGGAGTGGGCCGCCGGCCCCAGCCCCAGATAGGGCAGGTGCTCCCAGTAGATGCTGTTGTGGCGGCACTCAAATGCGCGTGATTTTGCATAGTTACTCACTTCGTAGTGGCTATACCCCGCCTGCGCCAGCTGCGCCGCTGCGGCCTTTAAAAGGGCTAGCTGGCGCAGGTCGGATAGTGGGCGAATCTCACCATTTTTCACTGCTCGGCCAAGAGGCGTCTTTTCACAAATAGTGAGCTGATAGCAGGAAATATGCTCCGGGTTATACTCTATGAGCTCTTTTAGCCGCGCCGCCTGAATGGCTTTCGTCTGGCCCGGCAGGCCGGTGATAAGATCGAGGCTCAAATTAGTAAAACCGGCCTGCCGGGCTAGCTCAATGGCGGCGCGGCCCTGGGCAGCCGTGTGCCGTCGGCCTAAAAAGCCAAGTTCCTGCTCAGCGGGCGATTCCAGGCCGATACTTAGGCGGTTTATGCCAAGAGCCAGGTAGTGGGCCAGCTTTTCCCGGCTCACATCGTCGGGGTTCACCTCAATAGTGAGCTCAGTGAGCTCTTCTATGGGGCGGTATTGGGCAATAGCAGCTATGATTTTGCTGAGACTCTCCGGCCGCAATAAAGAGGGCGTCCCGCCGCCGATATAGAGCGTCTCAAGCTGCGAAAAATCAGGGCTGTGCCAGTTAAGCTCCTTTATAATAGCGTTTATATAGCGCGCTTCCAGCGCAGCATCCGGCGGCTCTTTTTCCGAATAAAAGTCGCAATAGCGGCACTTACCGCAGCAAAAAGGCACATGAATATAAAGGGCACGATAAAGTGGAGTATTT
>JAEEGL011774695.1_pt1 | contig 45233 bp, 62 predicted proteins | sample 9134231 | NCBI WGS metagenome assembly JAEEGL01 (sample SAMN16246548, study PRJNA631951) | gut metagenome | biome: gut microbiome; feature: rumen; material: fiber-attached | host: Bos | place: Iran: Karaj | collected 2018-10 | reverse complement strand
TTATACTCTTTTCGGCTACATCAGTATGATTACCATCTCCTACAACCTTATAGTATACAGTATATGTTCCTACATTTGTATATGTTGGGCTTGTATTTAAGTTATATATTCCACTTGTCGTTCCATATTTTATTGTTGCTCCACTGGATGTTACACTGATTCCATGTGGATTTCCATCATATGCTCCACTATAACCGTTTGTTGTTACAGATAGTACTCCATTTTCACTTGTTACTACATATGCAGCACTTGCACTATTATAATTATTTGTTGCAGCACTTGTTACTGTTATAGTTACACTACTTGCTGCTGTTGTTCCTGCTGTTACTGTTACTGTTGTGCCACTAATACTACATGTTGCTGCTGCCGTATTACTTGATGCACATGATAGTGTCCCACCGCTTATATTTTTAGTTATAGCAAATGTTGTACTATTTGGATATGTTACTGTTCCGGTATTTGATGATAATGATACTTTACCATCAGCTTTTGTTATTGTTACTGTTTTACTTCCTGTTACTGTGTTATATCCTGCTTTTGTTATTTGGAAATATACAGTATGTACTCCTACATCTGTATATGTTGGATTTGAAGAAAAATTATAGGTTCCACTCGTTGTTCCATATTTTATTGTTGCACCGCTCGATACAACACTAATTCCATGGGCTTCTCCATCATATACTCCAGTATAATCATTTGCTGTATATGGAAGGGTTGCTTTATTTATTGTTACATTTATACTATTTTCAGCTACATCATTATGATTACTATCTCCTACAACCTTATAATATACAGTATATGTTCCATCATTTGTTGCTGTTGGTATACTTGTTGAATAATTTCCATTACCAACTTTATATTGTATTGTTCCTGTTGGACTTGATCCAGCATTAACTAATGCTTGAGCATTTCCTGTATATGAAAGTGTCTTTGCTGTTGGGGCTATTACACTTCCTGCTGCCTTACTTATTACCACAGTTTGACTGTCAGTTATTACTGTGTAGCCCAATTTCATAATTTGATAATATACAGTATATGTCCCTGCATTTGCATATGTTGGACTTGTATTTAAGTTGTATACTCCTTCTTCTGTGCCATATTTTATTGTAGCTCCGTTTGATACTACACTGATTCCATGAGCTTCTCCATCATATATACCAGTATATCCTGTTGCAGTATATGTAAGTTCTGCTTTATTTATTGTTACACTTATACTTGCTTCGGCTACGTCTAAATGATTGCTATCTCCTACAACCTTATAGTATACAGTATATGTTCCATCATTTATCGCTGTTGGTATAATTTCTGAATAGTCTCCTGATTCTAATTTATATTGTATTGTTCCTGTTGTACTTGATCCAGCATTTATTAATTCCTGAGCACTTCCTGTATATGAAAGCGTTTTAGCTGTTGGTGCTGTTACACTTCCTGTTGCTTTGCTTATTGTTATTGTTTTATTTCCTGTTACTGTATTATATCCTGCTTTTGTTATTTGATAATATACAGTATATGTTCCTACATTTGTATATGTTGGACTTGTGTTTAAATCGTATATTCCTTCTTCTGTGCCATATTTTATTGTTGCACCGTTTGAAGAGACACTGATTCCATGGGCATTTCCATCATATGCTCCACTATAACCACTTGCTGTTACAGTCATCATTCCATTTTCACTTGTTACTAAATATGCGGCACTTACTGCTTTATAGTTAGTCGTTGCGGCACTTGTTACTGTTATTGTGACACTACTTGCTGCTGTCGTTCCTGCTGTTACTGTTACCGTTGTGCCACTAATACTACATGTTGCTGCTGCTGTATTACTTGATGTACATGATAGTGCTCCACCACTTGTATTTTGTGTAATATCAAATGAAATGCTGTTAGGATACGTAACACTACCAACATTACTTGATAGTACTAGTACATTATTTGCTTTCACAACATTAATATCATATGTTGCACTTATCTCAGTATAATTGGTTGACTCTGTACTTGTTACTGTTACATAAGTTGAGCCAACATTTAAGCCTGTTACAACAAGTTTTCCATTAACAATTTCAGCACTAGCAATATTTGTATCAGAAACTTTTGCAGTCAATAAGCCAGTTGATGTAACATTGATTGTTTTTTGTTCACCATAGGTAATTGTTCCACTAGTTGATTCCAATTCCAAATTTCCTTGAGCTTTTGTTATTGTTACTGTTTTACTTCCTGTTACTGTATTATATCCTGCTTTTGTTATTTGATAATATACAGTATATGTACCTGCATCAACATACATTGGACTTGAACCTAAATCATATATTTCATTTGTTGTTCCATATATTATGTTTGCACCACTAGAAATCACACTGATTCCATGTGCCTTTCCATCATATATACCACTATAGCCATTTGCTGTTACATTCAATAAGCCTTTTGCTGTTGACACTAAAATTGATGCATTTGCATCTTTATATTTATTATTTCCATGAGAAGTTAATGTTATTGTTGCTTGTCCTTCTACCGGTCCTGATTTTATCACTATATTGTTTTCTGCTATTTCACAAATTGCAACATCTTCATTACTAGACACGCATGTTACTTCTCCATCACTTTTGTTTTCAACAATTTCAAGTAATTCCATATTTGGATATGCCAAAAAAACAGAATTTTTTGAAACTTTTAATGTTGAAGCAAGCTTCATGCTGTCTAGATCACACTCTCCGCCAGCAGTAGTTTCATTATTCTGATATGTTACTGTATATCCATTAACGCAAAGTACAGCGTTTGCTACTTTGCCATCTGACAATTCATAAGTACCCGCAGTTGGTATCATACCATCTACTTCAACATCTATTTCATCGTAAGCATATTCTCTGTCATCATAATCATTATTTTCTATCATTGTTGAAATTGTTACTTTTCTTTGAACTGCCTCAATATATCCTTCTGCACTAATAATTGCAGTATTTCTTTTCGCACCGATTATTACTTGCATAATTGTAGGTACTGCAATAAGTGCAATAACGGCAAGAATTACAATAACTGCTAATAACTCAATTAAAGTAAATCCTTTTCTTTTTTTCATGAACATCACCTAATTTTATTCACTAATAATACTATATTCTATACTAGCCGCAATTGATAAATCAGCACTAGTTCTAGTTTCAATTTCCATTGTTGTTCCAGTTTCCATTGGGCCTGTAACAGAATCTACTTCTTCTGCTATAACACCACCATTTTGATCCATAACGATCATTTTAAATCTAGATCCTTCATATACATATCCTGTATTATTAATTACAACTGTTTTAATTACACCATCACTTGCTCCTACATTTACAAATTCTAGGCCTTCAAATAATTGATCTTGCATTACAGTTTTTTCCCTGTTCTCTTGTGCTTTTGTAGCATCTCCATTTGTGGAATTGTTAGTATCTTCTTTCTTCTTGTCTCCACATCCTGTCAATATTAATCCCCCTAATAAAATAACTAAAAATTTTTTCATTCTTATTCCTCCTATCATTCTATTATATATATTGTATCACTATTAATAGTTTTTGTAAATTTAAAACCAACTATTTAATAAAAAAATTAATTATTTTTTTCTAATGAAAAATTTATTTAAAATTGTTAAAATAACCCGTCATTTATAGACACAAAAAAACCCATAAAAATGGGTTTTGAAAGATTTTATCTCTTTGAAAATTGTGGTGCTCTACGAGCAGCTTTAAGTCCTGGTTTCTTACGTTCTTTAGCACGTGGATCTCTTGTAATAAATCCAGCAACTTTTAATTTTTTACGGAAGTTATCTTCACTTTCAGCATTAGGAGCATCATATTCAAGAAGTGCTCTCGTAATACCAAGTCTAACAGCACCTGCTTGACCACTAAATCCACCACCATTTACTTTTGCTTCAATATCAAAAGTTTCTTCAGTAGCAGTAGCAACTAATGGTTGCTTTAAATCCATAACATTTGTTTCATATGGAAAATATTCATTAACGTCAACACCGTTGATAGTTATTTTTCCTTTTCCAGGAACCATTTTAACTTGAGCAACAGATGATTTTCTACGTCCTGTTCCAATAAAAATTCTCTTATTAGCCATTTAAACCCTCCTAATTTAATTTCATTTCTACTGGTTGTTGAGCAGCATGTGGATGTTCAGCACCAGCATAAACAAATAACTTTCTATACATTTGACGTCCTAAACGTCCTTTTGGAAGCATTCCCTTAACAGCTCTTTCCATCATTTCAACTGGATAATCTTCTTTCATTGTACGTGCAGTTCTTTCGCGTAATCCTCCTGGATAACCGCTATGATTGTAATACATTTTGTCATCTAATTTGTTACCAGTTAAAATAACCTTAGAAGCATTAGTAACAATAACAAAATCTCCACAATCTACATGAGGTGTAAACGTTGGTCTATGTTTACCACGTAGTACATGAGCAACTTTAGCAGCAACACGTCCTAATGTTTGACCTTCAGCGTCAATAACATACCATTCACGTTTAATCTCTTCTTTTTTTTGCATAAATGTGTTTTTCATAAAACATTCCCTTTCTAATTATTTCTTAGTAAAGTTTCCCAGGCCTTACTAATAATGGGATATAAATGTACCAAATAAAATATTACTAAATTTTATTCAAAAAGTCAATAAAAATATACCTTTTTCTTCTTATTTTACAAAAAAACTTCTAGCTTTTTAGCTAGAAGCATCGATTCCCGAATGTACACACTTAACCATTAACCATTAAATGCTTGCATTCTCACTTCTGAGATCTCTCTCATTACTGGTATATTACCACACTTTTAACTTTTTTTCAAGTGTTTTTACTTGAATATTTAACTTTGCCATTAAATCTAATGTTTTATTCAAGTATTCTTCATTATCTTTAGTTAATAATCCTAATTCCAAACTAATATCAGTAATTATTTTCATATGTGTATCTTGTAATTCTCTATTAGCTATTAAATAATTTAATACATTAATTGTCTCATTAATATATTTATCCATAAATTTAGAATCATTACTATTTACTAAATCCATTACATTATCTAATCTATCGCATAATTTAATTGTAAGAGAATCATCACTCATTTTTACTAATTTTTTTGATAAATATTTTTCTTTACCATTTTTTTGTTTTTCTTCATCATCATTAGTAAGTTCTAATACTATATTCCCAATTTCTTGTCCAAATGTTTTTATAATTTCTTCATATGTAGTATCTGTGTCTTCAAGTGTATCATGTAAAACTGCACTTATAATTAATGTTTCATTTTTTTCAGTATAACTTGATACTTTATCAGCAACCCTAATAGGGTGATTAATATATGGAGAACCATTTTTTCTAGTTTGATTTTGATGTTTAATACTAGCAAATGCACTAGCTAATTTAATTTTTTCTGATTGCATTTTAATATAATACTTCCTTTAAATATAATCCTTCCGGATTAGCTGTTTTACCTGCCGCAGTTCTATCTTGAGCATTAAGTATTTTAATTATATCTTCACTTTTTCTTTTGCCTTCGCCTATTTCAATTAAAACACCTACTATATTACGAACCATATATCTTAAAAAACCAGTTCCTAAAAAACTTAAAACAACTAAATTAACATTTCTTACATCACGTATTACTTTAGTTTGAACTATAGTTCTTATTGTACTATCATATTCTTCTTCCGCTTTTGTAAATGATTTAAAATCATGTTCTCCTTCTAAATATTTCATAGCTCTTTCCATTTCCACAACATCTAGTCTTTTATTATATTGAAAAACATAATCTCTTTCAATAGGATTATATTCTCCCATATTTATTTTATAAATATATTCTTTAGCTTTTACATTAAAGCGAGCATGAAAATCATCATTAACTTTTTCAATACTTTTAATATAAATACTTTCAGGTAACAAACTATTTAATGAACACATTAATTTAGAAGGTACCATTTCTTTATCAAGATCAAAATGAGCAGCTTGATTTAAAGCATGAACTCCTGCATCAGTTCTACCTGATGCATGTACACTTACTGTTTTATTTGAATTAATTTTCTTTAAAGCCTTTTCAAGTTCTCCCTGAATTGTTTTCTTACTTGGTTGTTTTTGATAACCACTAAATTTTGAACCATCATAAGAAAAATACATAAAATATCTCATAATTGCACTTCCTTTATAAATAATAATATTGCTACTACAACATTAAGTGATAAATAATATAAATCATAAAATTTTAATTTTTTCTTTTCTCTAGTAATACTATTCTCATTATATGATTTTAACTCTAAAGTTATAGCAAAATGTGATGCTTTTCTAAATGAACCTATAACTAAAGGTATAAGCATACATTTTAGTGCAAAAACTTTATCTTTAAAATTGCCATTATAATAATCTATACCTCTACTTGCTTGAGCCTTTAATATTTGCCTTGCTAAAACAAATATATCTGGTATAAATCTAAGTGTTAAAGAAAGAATAAAAGCTATCTTTTTAGGATTTATTTTAAATATTTTTAATGGATAAAATACAATTTCTAATCCATAAATAATATCTTTATATCTTGATGTATACATAAATATTGATGAACTAATTACTACAATTAATATTTGTAAAACATTAACTATTATTTCTCCACCAAATATTAAGTTTATGATAACTATAAAAAGTATTAGCATTTTCATAATCCAAATACTTTTTAAATAATATTTAATAGGTACATTACTCATAAACATACTTAGTATATTAAATATTAGAATAAATAGCAAACTTTGATAATTTCTATAAATATAAGTAAAAATCAATATAACAAATAAACAAATTATTTTTATTACTATATGCATATCATGTAATCTAGATTTTGTATCATAATATTTTCCAAAAGTTATATTATTTAGCATTCCTATATATATCCTTTAATAAATCATTAATATCATCACGATATCCTAGTTTTATTTTTTTCTTTTCAAGTACTAATTTTTCAAATTCAATTATTTTTGGAACTTTAATATGATACTTTTTTAATAAGTTAGAATCTGTAAATATTTCATACTTACTACCACTTTTTACAATTTTACCATTCGATAATATACATATATAATCAGATAATTTATGAACTAAATCTACATCATGTGATACTATAATTATTGTTTTATGAAATCTATTTTTAAGTAATCTAATTATTTTAATTAAATTTTCTTTTGTTTTATAATCTAGACCAATAGTTGGTTCATCAAAAATTATAACTTTAGGATTAAAAGCAAGTACAGTTGCAATAGCTACTTTCCTTTTTTCTCCTTGACTTAAAGAAAGAGGATTTTTTGATAAATAATCTTTATTTAATCCTACCATTTTTAAGGCATCTAAAATATGTTTTTCTTTTTCATCTTGACGATAATTATAATAATCAAGAGTATAACCAATTTCATCTTCTACAGTTAAATTAAATATTTGTTCCTCTGGAAGTTGAAATACCATACCAACATTAAATCTTAAATCTTTATAATCTTTAATACCTTTTTTTACTCTAAAATCATCTATTCTTATTTCACCAATATCAGGTATAATTAATCCATTTATTGTTTGAATTAAAGTAGTTTTACCACTACCATTTTCACCAATTATAGCATTTATACTATTCTTTTTTAAATGAGCTGATAAACCTTTAATAGTTTCTTCATTAGAACCTTCATAAGTGAACTTAATATTATCAAATATTATTTCCATATTTCATTCACCAACTCTTCCATATCAAGATATATTTTATTAGTTAATCCATAATATTCTAATTTTATAGATAGATCTACTATAAAAGGTAATTCAAGATTATACTTTTTAATTTCTTCATCATGATTGAAAAATGATTCTTTTGTATCATAAAGTATTACTTTACCATTATCCATTAATAATATATCATCACCAATTAAACTATCTTCAATATCTTGAGTAATATTAATAATTGTAGCACCTGCTTTTAATCTATTTTTCAATAATTTAATTACTTTATTTTTTTGTAAATTATCAAGCATTTCAAGTGCCTCATCTAAAATAATTATATCTGGATTTTTAACTAAAGATGCAGCTAAAACAGCTAAACATTTTTCACCACCAGATAAATCACTAGGTTTTAATTTTAATATTTTTTTAATTCCTAAAGCATTTACTATTTCTTCTTTTTTTTGATTTATTTCTGATATAGATAATCCCATATTTTGAAGTATAAAAGAAAGTTCATCATCAACCATATCATGTATTATTTGATTATCAGGATCATCAAATACTACACCTATTTTTTTACGAATCAATTTTTTGCTTTTTAAAACATCAAAATCTTCTACTAATATTTGTCCCTCATATTCTTTTAGTCCTAGAATTAAGCTTACTAAAGTACTTTTACCACTACCATTAGCACCCACTACTGTAAGCCATCTATTTTGTTCTATTTCTAAATTTAATTTTTTAAATATTTTTTTATCTTCATAAGAAAATGATAAATCATTTATTTTAATAATAGAAGACATTATTCATTACCTAATTTTTTCTTTTGTCCATTAAATATAAATTTAGAAACAGTTTTATCACTAAATAATTTAGCACCTAGATATCCACATCTTACTTTAAATCCAGGTATTATTATTGTTTTTTTCTTTAACATTTGTTTAACTGCATATTCAGCAACATACTCTTTAGTTAATCCCTTAGCATTAAAAATAACTCCTGCTACATTATTAAAATTAGTATCCACAGGTCCTGGACATAAACATCCTACATAAACATTACTATTTTCTTTTTTTAATTCTTCATTAATTTGTTTTGTAAGACTAACAACATATGTTTTAGTAGAATAATATGTTGCCATAAGTGGTCCAGGTGCAAAGGCTGCAATAGAAGCCACATTAAGTATAAAACCTCTATTATGTTTAACAAAATCTTTTAAAAATAATTTAGTAAGTACATGAACAGCTTTAACATTTACATTAATCATATCCAATTCTTTATTTAAATTAGTCTCTGTAAAATAACCACAATCACCAAAACCAGCATTATTAATAACAACGTCTAATTTTTCATTTTTACAAATTTCATATAATTCCATACAATTATATGTACTAGATAAATCTATATCAACAACTTTAGCTTTACGACCAAATTTGTTTTTTAATTCTTCTAATTTTTCTTTATTACGTCCAACTAGTATAAGATTACTACCCATATCATATAAAACATTTGCAAGTGCTTCTCCAATACCACTAGTTGCTCCAGTTATTAAAGCTTTCATTATACCACCCTTTTAATTATATAATAATTAAACTAATTATACAAACAAAAAAAGAACTAAAAGTTCTTAATTCAAGATATTTTTTTGCTTTCAATTTTATTATTTTTTAGATTACTAAGCAAAAGTTTTAACATTAATACTCTAGCTTTAATAGCATCTATTTCTACTGGATCATTACTATTAATTAATTTTTCTCTTAACAATACCACTTCTTTCCTAATATTTTCTTCTTTTAAAGAATTATCATCAAATTCCAAAGTATTCCCTCCTATCATTAATTTAGATTAATAATTCTATTTTGTCAATATTCATATTGTAAATCTTTGTAAAGAAAAAAGGCATAGAGCCTTTATTAAAATCCTAATATAAAACTAAGTGTTAAAAATGCAAGACCAAGTGCTAAAGTTAATCTACTAATAAATAATTCTCCACCACGTTCTTTTCTTTGAGCAAATAAATTTAAATTTCCACCTGAAATAATACTAGATGCTCCTTCTGCTTTACCACTTTGTAGTAAAACAATAGCAATTAATAATAAACTAATAATTAATAAAGCTACCTTCATAGATGCCCTCCTTAACTATCCTATAGTATAACATATTTATTTCTTATTTGCAAGTTTCTTTGGATTTACTATACATATACTTTTATTTTCTAAATTAAGATTATTTAAGACATATTCTAAATCTTTAAAACTCGAATTCTTAATATATTCATAATCATCATATTTTACTTCATTATATTTAATTACATTATTTACTATTTTATTATTCATTAAATATACATCATTACTTAGTGCGACTATATTTCCTATAGCAGATTTTTTCTTTCTCATAAATTCTTCTTCAGATACTGTTAAATTATTAATTTGTTTTTCAATTTCTTTTTCAAATAAATTACAATCCATACATTCAGCACTTAATGTTATTAACATATAATCATCCGTTGAAACATTATCATAGCCAATACCACCATTAACTATTTTTTGATTAACCAATCTTTCATTAAGTAATGATGTTTCTCCAAAGTTTAATTCAAATATCATAATCAAATTATCTTTTAAAGTTCTTAAATCCATATTAAAATCTTTAAAAGCTATTTTATAACCAATCATAATTTTTGGAATTGTTATATCCATATTAAAACTATCTTTTTGTTTTAATACAGTTTTAGGTTCATCATATTTTTTAATAGTAACTGGTTTAAAATCAATGTATTTCTTATTTTTTTGATTTTCTTTTACTACACTAATAATATGCTTTGGATCTACATTACCAGTAACTACCATAAACATATTAGCTGGATGATAGAATGTATTGTAGCAAGTATATAAATCTTCTTTAGTAATAGACTTAATGCTTTCTACTGTCCCAATTACAGGTATACGCACTGGATCAATTTGAAAAGTATTTTCAAGCATTTTTTCATAACATCTATGATATGATTTATCTTTATACATTTCACATTCTGAAATAATAATTCCTTTTTCTTTTTCTACATTTTCATCAGTAAAATAAGGTTCACCAACATAATCTAATAAAAAGTTTATATTATCTTCTATATTACTATGTCCTGAAAATAAATAAGTTGTTTTATGTTGAGATGTATTAGCATTTGCATTTGCTCCTCTTTCTGAAAAATATGTAAATGGATCAATACCATCTTTTTGTTCAAAAACCTTATGTTCTAGAAAGTGAGCAACACCAGCTGGTACTTTAACCATCTTATCTTCATTTAAAGGAATAAATTCTAAAACATTAGAACCAAATTTAGTTGTTAAAGTAACATATATATTATTTCGATTTTGAATAGGAACAATATATAATAATAATCCATTATCCAGTTTTTCTTCATAAACATCTACATCTAGATAATCCAGTTTTTTAATTATCATCTTGTTCACTTCCTTCTAATAAATAAATTGTGTCAATAATAATTTTTTTAGAAAACTTTATTATGTCTTCTTTAGTAACTTTAAGTATTTCTTTTTTCTTTTCTTCTATTAAACCCGTATGCAAATAATTATTATTGATATATGTATTAAGTAAATCTGTTGGAGTATCATACATTTCATCACATGCATTCAAATACATTTCTTTTCCATTTTCTATATATTTATCACTAAATTTACCAAGTGACATATTTTTTAATTCTTTTTTTATTAATTCTAACGTTTTTTTAAAGTCTTTCTTTTTTATTCCTGATGAAATAACCATAATACTCTTAATTCTATTTATTGATGAATTGATATAATAACATAATGAATTCTTTTCTCTAACATTTTTAAATAATAATGAATCTGCACTTCCACCTAATATATAAGAGTATGCTACTGAAACATAATTTAGTTCATAAAATGTAGGATTCTTAATTTTAAATCCTATTAATAATTTACTTTGTTTTACATCTTTAGATTCAATAATTGTTTTATACTTATTTCTAAATAAATCATGTTTTATTAAATGGTTACCTATATTTTTTCTTACTGAATTTAAAAGCATTTTACTATCTATTATTTTTTTAACTTCTTTTTCATTAACATCACCAATTAAATATACATCAACCATATCTTTTTTTAACATACTTAAATAATACTTATATAAAGATTGAGGAGTAATACTATCTAAATCTTCTAAATAACCAGCATTATGATAACTAATTGGTGATGATTTATCCATTTCATCTAACAAACGTATATGACTATAATTATCTGGATAATCAGGTATACTTTCAAGATAATTTTTTAAATTAGTTTTGCATATATCAAATGTCTTTTCATCAAATGCTCCATCAGTAACATTTGGATTAAAAATAATATCCATCATAAAATTAATAGCTTCTTCAAATATTGGTTCTAAAGTATATTTATCATTTAAGAATTCCATACTAAAACGCATTACCGAATATTTTCCGCTATTTATAGTACCACCACCATATGGCATACCATATAATTCTTCTGTTTTAATATTTAATAAACGAAGTGTATTATATTTTTTAGTAGATGTAAGAAGAACATCACCAAGAAGATTACGAATAGTAATTTCATCTTTTTTAGCCTTCCTTAAAAAAAGTACTACTAAACGATTTACTTTAAATCTATCTGTATTAATTACGTGCAAATTATAAGAATTCATTTCATATTTATTATATTTCATATAAATCACCTGACTATATTATACGTATATTTTTAATTTTTATCAATTGCGTACTAAGTATATTATTCCAAATAAATTTAAAAAATCCTACAAAAAAACTATAAATTTTAATTTATAGTCTCATTTTATTTTCATTTTGTTCATTTAAATACATACCATAATTAGCTTTCTTTTCATTAAAAAAGTGTTTACAACCTCTAATACTACTATAATCAATGCTTGAATCAAACATATCTGGATTATCAAATATATTGGCTTCAAAATTATCCATCATAGTTTTAGAAGCTTCCATACTTAAAGATGATTTAGTTAGATTTTCATAAAACCATTCTGTCATCATATTCTGAATATCACCTAAATCACTTTTCCCATTTGGATTTCCATAATTATAATTCATTTTATCCATTACTTTTTTAATATTCATTAAATTTCGCCCCCAACATTGATTAACTCTTGCATTAATCCCTGTGCATCATTATTGAAGTAGCATCTCTCCATTACATCTACACCAACAATACTTGAAAGTAAGTTAGTAGCAACTACTTCATCATCAAAATATGTCTTATCGCCTTCATTACCAACAATATTATTTGTAATTATTTCTGTAAATCCTTCATTTAATGCTCTAAAAAAATTATTTTCATTAAAGCCTGAATAACGACCATTGTAGGTAATTATATGTAATAATTGGTGCATAATAATATGTCTAACATCATCATCATCAGTTATTTTACTATAATTTATATATAACGTATTTGATGCTCCACTATAGTATGCAACTTCATTTGTAACATATTTACTTACACGTTTAATTTTTAAAGTTTTTAAATTATTATTCAACTTCTCTAGCGAAACATTAGGAAAATTATTTGAAAATATTTCTACTAATGCTACAATGTTATCTTTAAGTTCATCACTTATACTACCATTGTTTTCTAGAGTCCCCTTAATATCCTCTATAGACATATTATCACCAATATAATTTTATCATAGATAATATTTAAATTTCAAGTCCCTTTATTTTAATTATTAATTACTATTTTTTTTAATTTGACTTCTTCTTTTTTATCAATAATCGCATCTATAATAGTATTCTCAATATAATTTCTAATAATTTTATCTATTTTTCTAGCCCCAAATTCTTTATAATTAGATGATTTAATAATACTTTCTATAGTATTTTTATCAAAATTAATTTTTATTTTATTATACTTATTTTTAATATTTAATAATTTATTTTTAATTAATTTTTCTATTATATTTTCACTCATTTCATTAAATGTAATTATTTCATCAATTCTATTAATAAATGATATAGAAAACTGTTCTTTTAATTTATTTAAAATATATTTATTATTACTACTAAATCCTAATTTTTTTTCATTATATCCAATATTACTAGTCATAATAATTATATTATTATTAAAATAAATTTTTTTACCACTAGAATCTTTTATTGTACCATCTTCAAGTATTTGATAAAATAAACTAATTATTTTAGGATGAGCTTTTTCTATTTCATCCAATATAATAACTGCATTTGGTCTTTTTCTTATTTCTTCCAATATAGTATTATTACTATCATATCCCACATATCCAGGAGGAGCACCTAATATTTTAGAAATTGAATGTTCTTCAGAAAACTCACTCATATCTATTTTGATAATGTTTTCATCACCAACTAATTTTTTACCAAATAAAGTAGCTAAACTAGTTTTACCTACTCCTGATGGTCCACAAAATAAAAATGAGTAGCATCTATTTTGTCCATATCCAAACTTAATTCTTTTTAAAATATTTATTACTCTATCACAAGCATAATCTTGACCTATTATTTCTTTCTTCATTTCTAATGAAATATTATTAATAATCTTTTGTTTATCACTCATAATTTCATAAACTGGTATTTTTGTTCTTGATTGTATTACTTGTGCAATATCTTTTTTAGTAACATTATTATAATTACTATCACTATATATTTTCATTTCTAAATCATTTACTTTAGACATTATTTCATTTTCTTGTTCTTTATAATTATGTACATTTTCAAAATCATTTAAAATAATTGCTTTATTTTTATTGTCAATTATATCTTTTAATTCATTAATATAATTATTATATTTTTTATATGTACCATTTTCTTTTAGACTTACTTTTGCACATACTTCATCTAAAATATCAATAGAACGGTCTGGTTCATTACGATCAGATATATATTTTTCAGCTAAATCAACTATTAATTTAATGTTATCATCAGAAATATTTACTTTATGATAATTTTCATAATAGGATTTTAAATTAGTTAAAATATTAACTACTTTATCTTTATCTGGTTTTTCAACAAATACTTTTTGAAATCTCCTGTCAAGTGCTGAATCTTTTTCAATAAATTTTTTATATTCATCATATGTAGTAGCGCCTATACAGCGTATTTTACCGCGTGCTAAATCAGGTTTAAAAATATTAGAAGCATCTATAGCTCCTTCTGCACCTCCAGCTCCTACTATAGTGTGTACTTCATCAATAAATAAAATGACATCTTCATCATCTGTTGCTTCTTTTAAAATTTTTCTTATTCTTTCTTCAAATTCACCACGATATTTAGTACCAGCTACTAATGTTGCCATATCTAAACTAATTATATGTTTATTTTTAAGTTTTAATGGTACATTTCCAAAAGCTATTCGTTTGCTTAATTCTTCTACGATTGCTGTTTTACCAGTACCCGCATCACCAATTAATAATGGATTATTTTTAGTCCTACGAGTTAAAATTTCTATAATTCTATTAACTTCTTTATCTCTACCTATAACTGGATCAAAATTATTATTTAAGGCTTTTTCATTTAAATCATATCCATATTGTATTAATAATTTCTTTTTATTTTTAGGTTTATGATCTATAATTTTATATTCAAAATCATCATATATTTTTTCTAAATCAATATTTAATCCCAGTAATATTCTGATTGCTACTCCATCACCTTCATCTAACAGACCAATAAATAAATCTTCAATATTAACTACATCACTATTATTTTCTTTACTATTTATTACTGCATTTGCAAGTATTCTTTTTAACAGTGGTGTATATAAATTATACTTGCTTTCTTTACTGCCCATACCAACAATTTTAATTAATTCATTTCTAAAAATTTTATATGTCAAATTATATTCTTTAAGCTTAGTAGTTACTATATTATCACTACTAAGTATTGATAATAATAAATGTTCACTTCCAATATATGGATGCTTTAATTTTTTCATTTCTTTTTTTGCATTCATTAATACTTTTCTTGCTTCTTCTGTAAAATTACCAAACATATTATTACCTCCATTTCTATTATAGATAATTTTTATTTTTTCTTACCAAATTTCAAAATACAAAAAAATACATTAAATTTATTAATGCATTTTGACTTTATAATATATGAGTGTTATATTAATAAAGGAGGTATATATGAAAATAATTAAAGCTATTTCTTTAACAATAATACTTGGACTATTAATGACTGGTTGTGGAGAAAAGAAAGAAGAAACAAATACTGAAGATATAAAAAAGAATACACCTTATGAAATGGATATTACAAATGAACCACTACGTGTTTATGATGCTGAAGGTAATTTAGTTGCTGAAGATGATACTGAAATCATATCTGGGTACATTATTGAGCAAACAGATAAGATAATAGAACTTGAAATTAAAACTGAAGGCGAAAAAAAATCATTAATTATTAATGGAAAAAAAGCTGGAAAGGCCAAAGTAAGTGTATATAGATTTGTTAAAGAAAATAATGAATGTACTAGCGAATATTCATTAGAATTTAAAGTGGATAACAATTTAAATGTTAAAGCAGGTGCTATGAATGCACATGTTGGAACATGTGAAGAAGATATTAGTAATGTTTCTTTAATCAAATAAAAAACTACGTCAAATTTGACATAGTTTTTTTCTTCACACTTATATCCTTCTAACTTCAATTCTTTTTTTAATGTGTTTTTTGTAATTTGATCCAACATATAAGAATCATCATCAACTTTTGAAATATAAACTTAAAAAATTCTTCATTTATATTTTCCTCATCGATATAATTATACTACTTTAATAATAGTGGTGCAAAATAAAAAGTATTGAAACTTCAATACTTTTAGTTACATTTATAACCATCATCTTCAAATGCTTTTTTTACTGCATCTTTAGAATTAGTTTTTGTTCCGATATAAGTGTCAATGTCATCAGCATCAACTTTTGAAAGATCAGCTGTTCCTTTTAAAGTAACTTTTTTACCACTTCTACTTACTGAATATGTTATACCTGCTACATCATTATCATTTGCAATTTCTTTATAATACTCTTCAGCAGCTTTAGCTTCATCTTCAGTATCAGCTTCACCAATCATTTCCATAGTAACTTTTGTTACTTTATCATCTTTATCCAAAGTAAATGTTTGTGACATCTTACTGTTACCTTGTTCCATAGTACATTTTAAAGTTTTTGCACCACATCCAGTTAAACCAAATAAAACAGCAAAAGCAGCTAGCATTCCTGCAACCTTCTTCATAACACACCTCCTCACCAATAGTAATACTTTAAGTATTACATTAGTAAAATTATAACATTTTTAATTTAATTAAACAAGTATAATAAAAAGGTATTTAATAATACCTTTTTATTTACATTTTAATCCTTGTTTTTCAAAAAATTTGATCATTGCTTCTTTAGAAGTATCTGACAAATCAAAATCACTATCTTCATCATCTGAATCTTGAGCAGCTTTAGCTTTTTCAACATCAACATCAATAGTTACTTTAACCTTTGTTCCACTAGCTTTGGCACTCATTGTCATACCAGATTCACTTGCCATTGAACCAAATCCTGCATACATTGCTGCATATTGTTTTGCTGTCTCCTCAGAACCAGCATCCATTTCAGTTTCTTCATGAATTTCTGTTACTTTTCCACCTTTAACTATTCCTTGAATTGTTCCTTCTTGTCCATCAATTGTACCAGTACAAGTAAAATCATATTTAGAACCACAAGCAGTTAAACCAAATAGAACAGCAAAAGCAGTTAACATTCCAACAATCTTCTTCATAAAACACCTCCTTCTTTATTCCGCGAATATATCACGCTGATATTAGTATAACATATTATGAAAAAAAAAGGAAGAAATTATTCTCCCTCTACTAATTCTAAAATTACCATTAACGCATCGTCTCCTCTACGTTCAGCAAGTTTTAAAATTCTTGTGTAACCACCATTTCTAGCACTATAACGTTTTGCTAAGTCATCAAATACTTTTTTAACAACTACATCATCATTATGTAAGAATGCTAATGCTTTTCTTCTTGCAACTAATGATCCATCTTTACCATATGAAATTAATTTATCAACAAATTTACGAACTTCTTTAGCTCTTGTTTCCGTTGTTTCAATTCTTTCATTCATAATAACATCTTTAGTTAAGTTAGCTAGCATACTTCTTCTATGTTTATTTGTACGTCCTAATTTTCTATACATAGTATTCCTCCTAACTATTAATCTTCTTCACGGAATTTAAGTCCCATATCTTTTATTTTATCAATAACTTCTTTTAAAGACTTCTTTCCTAAATTACGAATCTTCATCATTTCTAATTCAGTCTTTTCTGTTAAATCACCTAGTGTATTAACACCAGCACGTTTTAAACAGTTGTAAGCTCTGACAGAGAAATCTAAATCATCAATTGGTGTCTCTAATTTCTTTTGTTTTGTATCTTCCTGTTTAGCATTCATAATACCAGTTGTATCAGCTATTTCACTTAAATTAGTAATAATATTTAAGTGTTCAATTAATATTTTAGCAGCAAGTGCCATAGCTTCTTCTGGACGAATTGAGCCATTAGTATAAACGTTCATTATTAATTTATCATAAGTAGCATCTTGTCCAACACGAGCATTATCAACTTCATAGCTAATACGTTCAATTGGTGAATATAAAGCATCAATTGGAATGAATCCTAATTTTTTACCTTCTGTATATTTTTTATTTTCATTAGAAGGAACGTAACCCCTACCACTTGCAACTACAAGTTCCATATCAATTTTTCCACCTTTAGAAATTGTAGCAATAACTTGATCTGGATTAACTATTTCAACATCTGGATTAACAGTAATATCACCAGCTGTTACAACACCTTCTTTATCAGCATATAATCTTAAAATTTGTTCTTCTTCACTAGTAGTTTTAACAACAATATTTTTAAGATTCAATACTATTGATGTTACATCTTCTACAATGCCATCAATTGTTTGGAATTCATGCATAACTCCATCCATTTTGAATGCAACAATTGCAGCACCTGGCATACTTGATAACATTATTCTTCTAAGAGCATTACCAATTGTAGTACCAAAACCTCTTTCCAAAGGTTCTAATTCAAATTTTCCATAATTACTATTTTCAACATATTCAGTAATTTTATAGATTGGTTTTTCAAAATTTAACATTTTTCTACACTCCTTTTCTTTTAGCCACGTGGACGTTTTGGTGGACGACATCCATTATGTGGGATTGGTGTAATATCTGTTATTGAAGTAATTTCTAACCCAGCAGTTTGTAGAGAACGAATTGCTGTTTCTCTACCTGAACCTAATCCTTTTACAAATACTGCAACTTTCTTCATTCCCATGTCTGCAGCAGCCTTTCCAGCAGCTTCAGCAGACATACCAGCTGCAAATGGGGTAGATTTTTTACTACCTTTAAAACCTAAAGTACCAGCAGAAGCCCAACTAATAGCGTTACCTTCTAAATCACTTACAGTAACTATTGTATTATTAAAAGTTGAGTTAATATATGCTCTACCTTCTGGCACATTTTTCTTAACTTTACGTTTTCTTGGTTTATAAGCCATTTTTATAACCTCCTTATTTATTTAAAGACTATTATTTTTTCTTATTAGCAACTACCTTGCCACGACCCTTACGAGTTCTAGCATTTCTATTAGTTCTTTGACCTCTAACAGGTAATCCTTTTTTATGACGAGTTCCTCTATATGAATTAATTTCCATTTGAGTCTTAATATTCATATTGATTTCTCTTCTTAAATCACCTTCAGTTGTATATTTAGCTATTTCATCACGAATACGACCTAATTCATCGTTTGTTAATGAATTTGCTCTTTTATCTGGATCAACTTTTGCATCCTTTAAGATTTGGTTTGATAAATTTCTACCTATACCATAAATATAAGTTAAAGCTATTTCAACTCTCTTATTATCAGGTATATCTACACCTTTAACACGTACCATAAAACCCCTCCTCTATTAACCTTGTCTTTGTTTATGTTTTGGATTAGTACAAATAACTAGTACCTTTCCCTTACGTCTAATGATTTTACATTTATCACACATTTTTTTAACTGATGGTCTAATTTTCATAAAATCCCTCCTACTATTTTCTATAGGTTATGCGCCCCTGTGTTAAATCATATTCCGATAATTCTATCGTTACTGTATCACCTGGTAAAATGCGAATATAGTTCATTCGGATTTTACCAGAAACATGGGCAACTACAGTATGTTTATTTTCTAGTTCAACACGATATTTACCACCTGGTAAAACATCAAGTACCTTACCATTTACTTCAATTGCATTACTTTTTTTGAAACTTTTTGTTTCATCATAATTATTATTATTTTTATTTTTTAATTGTTTCTTTGGCATCTCTTCACCTCTTCGTCAAGATTGTATAACCATCATCAGTAACTAAAATAGTATGTTCAAAATGTGCTGATGGTTTACCGTCCATTGTAACAATGGTCCAGTCATCATCAAGCATACATACATCTGCTGTTCCTAAATTTAACATAGGTTCAACAGCAATTACCATTCCTGATTTAAGTACTATCCCTGTATTTTTTTTACCATAATTTGGAACATCAGGTTCTTCGTGTAAATTAGAACCAACACCATGTCCAACTAATTCTTTTACTACTCCAAGATTATGCTTTTTTGCAAAGCTTTCAACAGCATAACCAATGTCACCAACACGGCTTCCATTTTTTATTGTTTTAAGACCTTCAAATAAAGCTTCTTCTGTCCATTTAAGTAAATTCTCACGATTTTTACTAATACGACCTACTGGATAAGTCCATGCAGAATCGCCATGATATCCTTTATAACAAGCACATATATCAAGTTTAACAATGTCCCCCTCATGTAATTTTCTTTTATTACCAATTCCATGAACAACTTCATCATTAACAGATACACAAATATTATTTGGATATCCTTCATACCCTTTGCATGATGGTGTAGCACCTTGGCTAATTATAAATTCACCTGCTAAATCATCAAGTTCCTTTGTTGTAATGCCTGGTTTAATAAATTGTTTCATATAATTATGAGTTTTACCAACAATTTCACCAGCTATCTTTAAAAGTTCTATTTCACGATCACTTTTAATACTAATCATTTTGAACCTCTAAAATATCAACAATTTGTTTATTAATTTCTTTAGCACTTAAATTTCCATCAATGCGATATAACATTTTTTCGCGATTATAAAACTTAACAAGTGGTGCTGTTTTTTCAGCATATACTTCATAACGTTTATTAAATGTCTTTTCATTATCATCACTACGAGTAATTAATTTACATTCACATTTATCACATATTCCAGGCATTTTAGGTTTTAGTTCATCAATAAATTTATTATAAACTTCACCACAACTTGGACATGCTACACGTCCTGTATATCTTTTTTTAACAACATCAAAATCAACATCAATATAAAATACATATAATCTTGAAATATTAATTTCTTCCATGATTTTATCTAAGCTTTTAGCTTGATCAATATCTCTTGGAAATCCATCTAGAATAAATCCAGATGCTTTACTTCTTTTAAGCTTATTTTCAAGTAATTTAATAGTAAGACTGTTATCAACAAGTTCTCCACTATTCATTTTTTCTCTAATATATAAGCCTTCTTCTGTATCTTTTGCCGCAGCTTCGCGTAAAAGATCACCTGTAGATACATGTACAAATTTATACTTTTTGCAAAGTAAACTTGATTGTGTACCCTTACCAGCAGCCGGAGGTGCAATTAATATAATTCCTCGCACCTATCTACGACCTCTAGTATATTGTCTAGTAACTAAACTACTTTCTAATTGTTTAAATGTTTCAAGAGCAACTCCGACAACGATTAGTAATCCTGTTCCACCAATTGAAACACTTGATGGTATACCAGGCATATTAGCACAAATAATTGGAAGTGCAGCAAGTAAAGCCAAGAAAGTAGTACCAACTATTGTAATTCTTTTTAATACTTTTGTAACATAACTTACAGTTTCATCACCAGGTCTAATTCCTGGAATATATCCACCATTTTTTTGCAAATTCTCAGCAAGTTCTTTTGGTTTCAATTGGAAGAAAGTGTAAAAATATCCAAATACGAAAATAAATAAAATATATAATGTTACACCAGTAATACTATTTAAAGTAAGCCATTTTGAAACAAATATTTGGAATCCATCATTCTTAATAAAATTTGCAAGTAATCCTGGAATTGAAATAAGTGCTGATGCAAAGATGACAGGAATAACTCCAGCAGAATTTAATTTAAATGGAATATAATTTTGCTTACCTAAATTTTTTGTTGAACTATTAGCATATTGAATAGGTATTCTTCTTTCAGCTGATTCTACAAATACAATTCCTACTACAATTGCTATATAGAAAGCAACTAGTAATACAAATTTAGCAATTCCAAGTAATAATAATTGAACAGTATCAGTTACTACAAAACTCTTATATGCATCAACAAACATTGTTGGAAGAGTAGCAATAATACCAGCCATAATTATTAATGAAATACCATTACCTACACCCTTAGCAGTAACTTGATCACCAAGCCATAATAAGAATGCAGTACCAGCTGTAATTATTAGTGAGAACTGCATATAATCAGTTACACTACCATTATCAATATAAGCAAATGATAACATATATGCTTGAATAAAGGCTAACACTATACCAAGTACTCTTGTTATCATATTTAATTTATTACGACCAACTTGTCCTTGTTTTGCTAATTCAGAAAAATAAGGAACAACATCCATCTCTAAAAGTTGAATGATAATTGATGCCGTAATATAAGGCATAACTCCTAGAGAAAATATTGAAAATTTCTCAAGGGCACCTCCACCCATAGCATTTATAAGTCCAAAGAAGCCCATACTATCAGAACTTAACTTTGTCTTATCTACACCTGGAACTATAATTGCAGTACCAAGTTTAAATATAAATAATACTATAAGTGTAAAATATATTCTTTTTCTTAAATCTTTATTTTGAGGACTAAGTAGTTGATTAATTTTAGAAAACAATTAAATCACCTCTACTTTTCCACCTAATTTTTCTATTTGTTCTAAAGCTGTTCTTGAGAAGTTATTAGCTTTAACAGTTAATTTCTTTTCAAGTTTTCCATAGCCAAGAACTTTGATTCCATCTAAGCTCTTTTTGATTAATCCCATTTCTTTTAATATTTCTGGAGAAACAACAGCGTTGTCTTCAAATCTATTTAAATCATTTAAATTAATAACAGCATATCTAATTTTAAATTGTGCATTTGAAAATCCTCTTTTTGGTAAACGACGGTATAAAGGTAATTGTCCACCTTCAAAACCTGGTTTATGACTATAGCCACTTCTAGCCTTTTGTCCTTTTTCTCCTCTACCACTTGTTTTTCCAAGGCCACTACCTGGTCCACGACCAACAATTTTTCTTCTATGTGTAGCGCCTTCTGTTGGATGTATACTATTTAACTTCATACTATAATATCTCCTCTACTTTTTTTCCACGAAGTTTTGCAACTTCTTCTGCTGTTTTTTGAGATTTTAATGCATTTAAAGTAGCATATGCCATATTAATTTTGGTATTTGAACCAAGTGACTTAGATAAAATATCTTTTACCCCAGCAAGTTCTAGTACTGCACGAACTGGACCTCCAGCTTTAACTCCTGTACCTTTTTGGGCAGGTTTAAGTAGAACTCTACTAGCACTTTGTACACCAATAGCTTCATGTGGTATAGTTCTATCTTCAACAATTGATACTTTAATCATATTCTTTGTTGCAGCTTGAACAGCCTTTTTAATTGCATCTGGTACTTCATTAGCTTTTCCAGTTCCAAGACCAATTAATCCTTTACCATCACCTACAGCCATTGTTGCAGCAAAACGGAAATGACGACCACCTTTAGTAACTTTTGTTACTCTTTTTAAGTCAATCATTTCTTCATTGTATTGTGGTTGCTTAGGGCGTACGTCTCTCTTTTTATTTTCCATAAATACCCTCCTATTAGAACTCTAATCCATTTTCACGTGCTGCATTAGCTAGTGCTTCTACACGACCGTGATACTGGTAACCACCTCTATCGAATGTTACCTTTGAAATTTTTTGTTTTTTTGCTCTTTTAGCAAGTAATTCTCCAACTTTAGTTGCAGCTTCTATGTTTCCACCATTTTCAAGTTTTAATTCTTTATCAATGGAAGAAGCACTAACTAAAGTAACACCTGCTTCATCATCTATGATTTGAGCAAAAATATTCTTATTTGATCTAAACACATTAAGTCTTGGAGCACTAGCAGTTCCTGCTACTTTTTCTCTAACTCTAGTGTGTCTAGCAAGACGCATATCATTGCGTGAAACTTTATTTATCATAGCAAATATTCTCCTTTACTTTAGATTATTTAGAAGCTTTCTTTCCAACTTTACGAATAATATGTTCATCAGTATAACGAATACCTTTTCCCTTATATGGTTCTGGTAATCTAATCTTACGAACATTAGCTGCAAATTCACCAACTAAACATTTATCAATACCTTTTATAAACAATTCAGTATTACTTGGGCTTTCAAGAGTTATTCCAGCTGGAACTTCTACCTCTACAGGATGAGAATAACCAGCAGTTACAACTAATTGTTTTCCCTTAAGTTGGAAACGATATCCAACACCTACTGCTTCTAGTTTCTTTTCAAAACCCTCTGTTACACCAATAATCAAATTTTTGATATTAGCATTTGCAGTTCCATGAAAGTTTTTAAAGTTATCATTTTTTCTTGTACAAATAACTTTATTATCTTCTACTTTAACAGTAATATTTTCATTAACTTTAGTAGAAAGTTCACCTTTAGGACCTTTAACAGTAACTGTACTACCATCTACTGTAACTGTAACATTTGCAGGTATGATAAGTTCTCTATTACCAATACGACTCATATTAAATCCTCCTTACTTTCTACCAAATATAAGCAAGTACTTCTCCACCAAGATTTTGTTTACGAGCTTCTCTATCTGTCATTAAGCCCTTAGAAGTAGAAATAATTGCAATTCCTAATCCATTTAATACTCTTGGAAGTTCAGATGCACTAGCATAAACACGTAATCCTGGTTTTGAAATTCTCTTAAGACCAGTAATAACACGTTCTTTGTTTTGTCCATATTTTAATTCAAGTTGAATAACGCTTTGAACATTATCTTTTTTTACTTTATAATTTGTAATAAAGCCTTCTTCTTTAAGAATGTTAGCGATTCCAACTTTTATTTTTGAAGCGGGTACTTCAACTTCTTTATATCTCAATTGATTTGCATTACGAATTCTTGTAAGCATATCTGCAATTGGATCTGTTACCATAAAATCCCTCCTTCTATCCTACCAGCTTGATTTTTTAACACCTGGTATTTGTCCTTTATAAGCTAATTCCCTAAAACAAATACGGCAAATTCCATATTTTTTAAGCACTGCATGTGGTCTACCACAACGGTTGCAACGAGTGTACTTACGTACTTCGAATTTAGGTTTACGACTAGCTTTAACTATCATGCTTTTTTTAGCCATAATTTCCTCCTAATTTTGTTATTTTTTAAATGGCATTCCAAGACCTTTTAAAAGATCATACGCTTCTTCATTTGTTTTTGCTGTTGTAACAAAAACAATATCCATTCCACGTACTTTAACAACATTATCATACACGATTTCTGAAAAAATTAATTGTTCAGTTAAACCTAAAGTGTAATTACCACGTCCATCGAATGCTTTAGGTGATACACCTCTAAAATCTCTAACACGTGGAAGAGCAATACTAAATAACTTATCTAGGAAATTATACATTTTATCTCCACGTAAAGTTACTTTGCAACCAATTGGTTGTCCAGCACGAATTTTAAATCCTGCAATTGCTTTTTTAGCTTTAGTTGCTACTGGCTTTTGACCAGTAATTAATTCAAGATCATTCATTGAAGCTTCTAATAATTTACTATTTGAAGAAGCATCTCCAACTCCGATATTAACTACTATTTTTTCCAATTTTGGAACAGCCATAATACTTGAATAATTATATTTTTCCTTTAAACTTGATACAATCTCGTTATTATATTTTTCTTTTAGGCGGTTCATATATTACCCTCCTTCCAATTAATCGATACTAGCGTTAGATTTTTTAGTGCATCTAACCTTTTTACCTTTTTTATCAGTTGTATGTCCAATTCTGGTTCTCTTATTAGTTTTTGGATCAACAATCATAACATTTGAAGCATGAATGGCAGCTTCCATTTCAGTAATACTACCTGCTGAATTACCATTTGGTTTAATGTGTTTTTTAACAACATTAACACCTTCAACGATAACTTTATTTTCTGCTTTTAAAGTTTTGATAATTTTTCCTTCTTTACCACGATCTTTACCAGCAATAACAACAACTTTATCTCCAGTTTTAAAGTTCATGAGTTTTTCCTCCTATATCTATAACACTTCTTTAGCAAGTGATACGATTTTCATAAATTTATCACGCAATTCACGTGCTACTGGTCCAAATACACGAGTTCCAACGGGACTATTATCATCTTTAATAATAACACAAGCGTTATCATCAAATTTTATATAAGATCCATCTTCTCTTCTTTGACCAAATTTGCTCCTAACAATAACAGCTTTAACAACTTTTCCTTTGCCAATTGTTCCTGTAGGAGTGGCTTTTTTTACAGTTCCAACAACTATATCACCAATATTACCAGTCTTAACTTTACTTCCGCCAAGAACTCTAATAACACTAATTTCACGTGCTCCAGAGTTATCAGCAACTTTTAAGCGACTTTCTTGTTGAAGCATATTAATCCTCCTTTACCATTGCAATTATAGAATAACTGCTTTTTCTACTATTTCAACTAAACGATAACGTTTTGTTTTTGAAAGTGGTCTAGTTTCAACAATACGAACTATATCACCAATTTTAGCTTCATTATTTGCATCATGTGCAGTATATTTTTTAGAATATTTAACACGTTTACCATATAATGAATCTTTTTTATATGTTTCTACTAAAACCTTTATTGTTTTATCAGCTTTAGTTCCATCACTAACAACTTTTCCAAGTAATTCGTTTTTTCTCTTTTCTTCCATAAAAGCCTCCTATTTTTCCTTTAGTTCACGTTCACGTAAAATTGTTTTCATACGTGCAACTAATTTTCTTAATTCTCTAATTCTTGAAGGTTTTTCTAGATTACCAGTAGCTTGACTAAAACGAAGATTGAATAATTCTTCTTTATATTCATCAATTTTTTTATTGATTTGTTCATTAGTTAATTCTCTAATTTCACTATTTTTCATTAGTCTCACCACTTTCTTTAGAAACGAATTTACATTTGATTGGAAGTTTATGCATTGCTAGTCTTAAAGCTTCACGTGCTGTTGCTTCATCAACCTCACCAATTTCAAACATAATTTTTCCTTTTTTAACAACTGCAACCCATACTTCTGGTTGACCTTTACCTTTACCCATACGAGTTTCTAGAGGTATTTTAGTTAATGATAAGTGTGGGAATATATTAATCCATACTCTTCCCCCACGTTTCATAAAACGTGTCATAGCAACACGAGCTGCTTCAATTTGTTGTTGAGTAATCCATGCACCTTCCATTGCCATTAGACCATATGATCCAAAGTGAAGGGATGTATTTCCTTTTGCTACACCATCATAGCGAAGACGGTGTGGTCTACGATATTTAGTGTTTTTTGGAATGACTGCCATCGCTATTACCTCCCTTTTTCTCTTTTCCAGGAAGGATTTCACCTTTATAAATCCAAACCTTTACACCAATTTTTCCATATGTTGTATTTGCTTCTTTATGAGCATAATCAACATCTGCTCTAAGTGTATGAAGTGGAATATTACCTTCTGTATATCCTTCTGTTCTAGCCATATCAGCACCACCAAGTCTTCCAGAAACAGCAGTTTTAATTCCTTTTGCTCCTGCTTTTAGTGTATTTCTAATAGCTCTCTTTTGAGCAATTCTGAATGATACACGATTTTCAATTTGATGTGCAATGTTTTCAGCAACTAATGATGCATCTAAATCTGGATTTTTAATTTCCATGATTGAGATTTGAACATCTTCTTTTACTAATTTTGCTAATTTGGCTCTTAATTTTTCAATTTCATCGCCACCATGTCCAATAACAACACCTGGCTTAGCAGTATTAATGATTACATTAGTTTTTGAACTATTTCTTTCAATAATAATGCTTGAAACTGATGCATCTTTTAATCCAGCTTCTAAGAATTTACGAATCTTACGATCTTTTTCAAGATTAAGAGCGAAATCCTTATCTGCATACCAATTTGATTGCCATTTTTTATTAATTCCTAATCTAAGTCCTATAGGACTAACCTTTTGACCCATCAGATTTCCTCCTTTGCTTAATTTTTCTCACTTACAATAATTGTAATATGACTAGTTCTTTTCTTTATAGGATCAACATGTCCACGTGATCCGAACTTCATTCTTTTTAAAACTCTACCTTCATCGATACGAGCTTCTTTAACATATAATTTATTTTTATCTAAACTGAAATTATTTTCAGCATTTGCAACAGCACTTGTAAGAACCTTACGAATAGCTCTTGCAGCTTCTTTGTTCATATTTTTTAAAATTGTATCAGCTTCAATAACACTTTTACCGCGTACTAAATCGATAACTAAACGACTTTTACGAGGAACAATTCTAACTTCTTTTGCGATTGCTCTAGCTTCCATTTAAGTCCTCCTTCCTGGTAACTATTTCTTTCCTTTATCGTCGCCATGTCCACCAAACTTACGTGTTAAGGCAAATTCTCCTAATTTATGGCCAACCATATCTTCTGTAACATATACTGGAATAAATTCTTTACCATTATGAACAGCAAATGTATGTCCAACAAATTCAGGATAAATGGTTGAACGGCGAGACCATGTTTTAATAACTTCTTTTTTTCCAGACTCATTAACCTTAGCTATTTTAGCCATTAAATGACCACCAACATAAGGTGCTTTTTTTAAACTTCTAGCCATCTATTTAACCATCCTTTCACTATTTCTTACGACGACGTACAATTAACTTATTTGAAGCTTTTTTATTGTCACGTGTCTTATAACCTAAAGCAGGTTTACCCCAAGGTGTAACTGGTCCTTTACGTCCAACTGGTGTACGACCTTCTCCACCACCATGAGGGTGATCGTTAGGGTTCATAACAGAACCACGAACTGTTGGTCTAATACCCATATGTCTCTTACGTCCAGCTTTACCTAAATTTACAAGTTCATGATCAGCATTTCCGACTTCACCAACTGTAGCACGACAAGTACCAAGTACTTTTCTAACTTCGCCACTAGTTAAACGAATTAAAACATATTTACCTTCACGACCAAGTATTTGAGCACTAGAACCTGCTGAACGAACGATTTGACCACCTTTTCCAGCTTTTAATTCAATATTGTGAACTAAAGTACCTTCTGGAATCTTATCAAGTGGTAAACAGTTACCAATCTTAATATCAGCATTTTCACCTGATTCAATCTTGTCACCAACTTTTAATCCTTTTGGTGCAATTATATATCTTTTTTCTCCATCATTATAATTAATTAAAGCAATGTTTGCAGTTCTATTTGGATCGTATTCAATTGAAGATACTGTTCCGATAATACCATCTTTATCTCTTTTAAAATCGATAATACGATATTTTCTTTTAGCTCCACCACCTTGGTGTCTAACAGTTATTCTTCCTTGATTATTACGTCCACCATTTTTCTTAAGTGTAACAACTAATGATTTTTCAGGTACTGTCTTAGTAATTTCATCATTAATAAGAGTTGATTTACCTCTTAAACCATTAGTCATTGGTTTATAAACTCTTACTGGCATATATATCCTCCTTTAGTTAAGTTCAATTGAACTTCCTTCTTTTAACTTAACAATTGCTTTCTTAACGCGATTTGTCTTTCCAACATATCTACCAACTCTTTTTTTCTTTGGCTTAACGTTTATTGTATTAACACTTTCAACTTTAACATTAAAGATTTTTTCAACTGCTTGTTTAATTTGTGTTTTATTAGCTTTAACATCAACACTAAGTGTTATTGTATTTTCATTTTGTTGTAAACCAGTGCTTTTTTCAGTAATGATTGGAGCCTTAATAACGTCTCTATAGTTATTCATTAAACAAGCACCTCCTCTAACATCTTAACTGCAGCTTCAGTAATAATCATCTTGTCAGCAGCGATTACATCATATGTATTAATTTCACTAGCTTCAAGTAAAATTACATTAGCTAAATTACGTGATGCAAGAACTAAGTTTTCAGTTAATTCATCAACAACAATTAAGATATTTCCTTCAACTTTTAAATTATTTAAAATTTCTACAAATGTTTTTGTTTTTGCATTTTCAAGTTTTAAACTATCAATGATAATTAACTCACTACCAATTACTTTATAAGATAAAGCAGATTTTAAAGCAAGTCTTCTTTCTTTTCTATTCATTTTCTTTGAATAGCTTCTTGGATGAGGTCCAAAAACAATACCTCCTCCTGGCCAGTGTGGAGCTCTAGTACTTCCTTGACGAGCACGACCTGTACCTTTTTGTTTCCATGGTTTTCTTCCTCCACCACTTACTTCTGAGCGTGTTTTTGTATCAGCTGTTCCTTGTCTTTCAGCATTTCTAGTAAGTGTTATTGCATCATATAAAACTGTATCATTTGGTTCAATAGCCCAAATAGTTTCGTTTAATTTTGCATCGCTTACTTTTTCACCTTTAGTATTTAATACTTTAAATTTTTCCATATGTACCTCCTACTAATTTTCGCTAGCAGTTTCTTCTGCTGCCTCAGTAGTTTCTACAGCTGGTTCTTCATTTGCTACTACTTCTTCAGTAACATCGTAGCAAACTAATTCATCCATTTCATTTACTTTATCTGGATTTTTAACAGCTGTCTTAATCATAATTAATGCTTTCTTTGGACCTGGAACATTTCCTTTAACTAGGATACAATTGTTTTCCATATCAACAGCAACAATCATTAAATTTTGAATAGTAACTGTTTCTACTCCCATATGACCTGGTAAATTTTTACCTTTAAAAACACGCATTGGTCTCATTGTTCCCATTGAACCTGGTTTTCTATGGTAATGAGAACCATGTCCCATAGGACCTCTACTTTGGTTATGACGTTTGATAACACCTTGGAAACCTTTTCCCTTAGTTGTACCAGTAACATCAACCATTTCTCCTTCAGTAAAGATATCAGCTTTGATTTCTTGTCCTAAAGAATATTCACTAATGTTTACTCCTCTAAACTCTCTAAAGAAGCGCTTAGGTGTAGTACCTGCTTTAGTAGTAATACCAGCAGATGCTTTTGTCGTTAATTTTTCTCTCTTAGTATCAAAGCCAACTTGAATTGCTTCGTAACCATCATTTTCTTTAGTCTTAATTTGTGTTACCACATTTGGTTCTACTTCAATAACAGTTACAGGAATCAATTTACCAGTTTTTGTAAATACTTGAGTCATTCCTATTTTACGACCTAAGATTCCTTTCATATTTCTTTCCTCCTATTATAAATTTACTTGTATATCAACACCGCTTGGAATATCAAGATGAGTAATTGCATCTATTGTTTCCTTGCTTGGATTGTTGATAACGATAAGTCTTTTGTGTGTTCTCTTTTCAAATTGTTCACGAGAATCTTTATATTTGTGAACAGCTCTAAGAATTGTAATCTTTTCGATTTCAGTTGGTAGTGGAACAGGTCCGCTAACACTTCCACCAGTTCTTTTTACTGTTTCAATGATTTTAGCGCAAGCTAAATCAACACTCTTATGTTCAAATCCTCTTAATTTGATACGAACTTTTGTTGAAGCCATCATTATCCTCCTCTCGCCTATATCTTGTATAGACATGCTCCGTGTAAAAACCCGATACAAAGTTAAATTTTACCAACAACTTAACCTGGTGTATCAGCAACCTCACACATCAACGCGCATCACACATTCAAAATTATACAGTATAATCGTATGAAAATCAATACTTTTTAGCACTTTTTTACAAAAAAAAATATATCGTTTGATATATTATTTTCTTAAAATAAGAGTTTTTTTTAAATTTTCTTTATCAAAAACATCATTTTCTAAAGTAATTCCAACATCTTTTAGTATTTGATATTCTTCTTCTAAACTACCATTTTCAAAATTCCATACATATCTACCACTAGATAAACTTTCATCATAATTGTAAACTCCATAACTATCAGCTGATGTTGCATGATAATAAGTATCATCCATTTTTATAACATCAAAGCAACCAGCGAATTTTTCAAAGTATTCAATTGAATATGTATCACAAAATGAAATATCATTATTTCTACAGTACATTTTTAAATCTTTATCTGTAAAAAAATATGCATTTCTTACACAATATATAGTAAGAGTTGGTTCTAACATTTCAATATTTATATTCTTTTTATTATCTTTTATTTTTTTTAAATTGCTTAAATTCTTTTCCATAAAATCACCTATATTCCTTAATATACTCTTTCAAAGCAAAATTTATTTTAACACTACATATCATATTTTGCAACCATCAATGATACTTGCCTATACTAGATATTTAAACCAGAATAAACTATATCGAGGAGGTTACTTATGAATAATTATAATTTCAATAAATGTGATTTTATACAAAATGATATAACTAATTTATTTGATTCATATGCTGGATATATCAGAGGAAACATGTTTCCTGATCTTTATAATACTTATAAAATAAATAAGCCATTTGAAATAGTACCAATGAATAAACAAGCTGAAGACTTAACATATATAAATGCTCTTTGTTTTGCTATTAATGACTTAAATCTTTATTTAGACATTTTTCCTAATAATAAAGAAATAGCTAATCTATTTAAACAATATGAAGAAGAAAAAGAAGAAGCATTAAAAAATTATGAAAAGAATTATGGACCAATTTGTATAGATAATGCTGTTAATAAAAATAATGAATGGGAATGGATTAAAAATCCATGGCCTTGGGAAAATAAATAGGAGGACTATTATGTGGAAATATGAAAAAAAATTAGCTTTTCCCATTAACATAACTAAAAAAGATTTAAAACTAGCTAAATATATAATGACTCAATATGGTGGACCTGCTGGCGAACTTGCTGCCGCATGGCAATATTTAGATCAAAGATATTGTATGCCAGATGAAAAAGGTAAAGCTCTTCTTACCGATATAGGAACAGAAGAACTTGGCCACGTAGAAATGATTTCAGCAATGCTTTATCAACTTACTAAGGATGCTACTATAGAAGAAATGGAAAAAGCAGGACTTGGTTCTAATTATGCACAATTTGGTAAAGATTTATTTCCTGCGGATGCATTTGGTAATCCATTTAATATGACATATATCAAAGTAGCTGGTGATTGTATTGCTAATATTGAAAGTGATATGGGAGCAGAACAAAGAGCTAGAGCTACTTACGAACATTTAATGGATTTAACTGATGATCCAGATGTCTTAGCTCCACTTGCATTTTTAAGGCAAAGAGAAATTATTCATTATCAAAGATTTAAAGAATTAAGAGATTATTATTTAAAGAAAAAAGAAAATGGGGAATTAAAATAAAAAATCATCAAATGATGATTCTTTTATTTATTATTTTTAGCTTGTTTTTTAGCTTCTCTACATGCTTTACATCTCTTAGGTTCATTAGTAAAACCTTTTTCAGCATAAAATTCTTGATCTCTTACTGTAAAAACAAATTCAGCTCCACAATCAACACATTTGATTGTTTTATCTTTCTTTTCTTCCATGTATTTACCTCCTTCTTCTTATTTGATTTAAGATAATTTATTCTTTCTAAGAAAAAGGAAAGTAACAAAATATGATTAAACCATTATAAATATATCATATTTTTAAATCTAAATTCAACACCCTTTTACATATATTTACATATATATAAATGAGGTGTTTTATGAAAAAAGTATTACTTATATTCGGAGGTAACTCTACAGAACATAATATTTCTATTAAATCTGCTCAATCTATATATGATAATATTAATCTATTCTTATTTGATGTTACTCCAGTATTTATTAATAAGCAAAATGAATGGTTTGTTACTAATAATACCAATTTAAATGATAGAAATAATGATATAAAAATAGATAACATTATAGAATTTTTAAAAGAGTATGATGTAGCATTTCCTATTACGCATGGGAATAATGGAGAAGATGGTAAACTAGAAGGATTATTTGATTTATTTAATATTAAATATGTTGGTTCTAAAACAGATGCAAGTGTATTATGTTTTGATAAAGAATTAGCTAAAATATTTTTTAAACATCTAAATATTAATCAAGTACCATTTATAACAATTAAAAACATGAAAGAAATTAAAAAAATAAAGAAATTTCCAGTAATAATTAAACCAGCAAATGGTGGTTCTTCAATAGGAATTAATAAAGCAAATAATAAAAAAGAATTAAAAAAAGCAGTAAAAGAAGCATTTAAATATGATAAAAAAATTATTATTGAAAAATTTATAAATACTAGAGAACTTGAAGTAGCAGTTTTAAAAAAGAAAAATAAATTAATTATATCTGATATAGGAGAAATAGTATCATGCAATAATTTTTACGATTATGAAGCTAAATATCAAAAAGAATCTAAACTTCAAATACCAGCTAATATAAATAAAGAAATAAAAAATGAAATTAAAAAAATAGCTAAACTATTATTTATAGAAATGAATCTAAAAAATTATGCTAGAATAGATTTCTTTTTAGAAAACAATACTTTATATATAAATGAAATAAATACTATTCCCGGTTTTACAGAAATTAGTATGTTTCCTAAGTTAATAGAAAACAATAAAATAACATATCAAGATTTAATAACCATTTTAATTAATAATGCATAAAAAAAGAATGATTAAATCATTCTTATTTATTATTTTTAGCATCTGCTTTTTTACGTAATTCAGTATTTAAAATACGTTTTCTAAGTCTTATATTATTTGGTGTAACTTCAACAAGTTCATCAGTATTAATATAATCAAGCGCATATTCAAGTGTAATAATTCTTGGTCTTTTTAAAACAACTGTATGGTCTGATCCAGCAGCACGTACGTTAGTTAAATTCTTTCCTCTTACAGCATTTACAGCTAAATCATTTTCACGATTACATTCACCAACAATCATACCTTCATATACTTCAACTCCTGGTTCAACAAACATAATACCTCTATCTTCAAGTGCACCAAGAGCATATGCAGTAGTTTTACCATTTTCCATTGAAACTAAAACACCAAGTTTTCTTTCACCAATATCACTTGATTCAAACTTACGATATTCTTTAAAACTATGATTCATTATTCCATAACCTTTAGTTAAAGTCATAAAGTTTGTTGAAAATCCAATTAAACCTCTTGATGGAATAGTATATAAAAGTCTTACTTGGCCATTAAAATTATTCATACTTTCCATATTAGCTCCACGCATACCAAGTTGTTCAATAACTGGACCAACTGATTCTTCTGGAACTTCTATTTGTAATTCTTCATATGGTTCCATTTTTACGCCATCTACTTCTTTAATGATTACTTTTGGTTTAGAAACTTGAAGTTCAAAACCTTCACGACGCATATTTTCAATTAATATTCCTAAATGAAGTTCTCCACGTCCAGATACAATCCAAGACTCTCCTTCACTTGGTTCTACTCTTAAAGAAACATCTCGTTCAGTTTCTTTAAATAAACGTTCTTCTATTTTTCTGGCAGTTAATAATTTACCATCTTTTCCACAGAATGGGCTAGAGTTAACGCCAAATGTCATTTGAAGAGTTGGTTCATCTATTTTTAATACTGGTAGTGGATCTTCTTTTCCAATATCACATACTGTTTCTCCAACTGATATATCAGGAAGACCTGCGATTGCTACTATATCTCCAGCATTTGCTTCAGTAATTTCAATTCTTTTAATACCTAAAAATCCAAACATTTTTTGAATTCTAAATTGTTTATAGCTACCATCTAAACGAACACAAGTAACCATTTCATTTACTTTCATTGTTCCACGTTTAACACGTCCAATACCAATTCTTCCAACAAAATCATTATAATCTAATAATGCTGGTTGAAATTGTAAGCTTCCATCTTTAACAACTTCTGGAGCTGGCACATGATTAATTACTAAGTCTAAGATTGGTTCCATTGTTTCTTTTTGTGTACTTGGATCTGGATCCATACTAGATGTTCCTGCAAGTCCTGATGCATATACTACTGGGAAATCAAGTTGATCTGCATCTGCACCAAGTTCTATAAATAATTCTAATACTTCATCTACTACTTCTTTTGGTCTAGCTGTTGGTTTATCTATTTTATTAACAACAAGTATTGGTGTAACACCTGCTTCTAATGCTTTTTTAAGAACAAATCTTGTTTGAGGCATTGTACCTTCATAAGCATCAACTATTAATAAAACTCCATCAACCATATTCATAATACGTTCTACTTCACCACCAAAGTCAGCATGTCCTGGTGTATCAAGTATATTAATTCGATATCCTTTATAATCAATAGCAGTTGTTTTAGAAAGAATAGTAATTCCACGTTCTCTTTCAATAGCATTAGAATCCATTACACAATCTACTACTTCTTCATTTTCTCTAAATGTTCCAGACATTCTAAGTAATTTATCAACCATAGTAGTTTTACCATGGTCTACGTGAGCTATAATTGCAATATTTCTTATTTTTTCCATTAATTTCACTTCTTTCAAGTTCTCAACCACGCCATTATAACACAAAGAAATAAAAAAAGAAACTATTTTTTTAAACAAAGTTCCTTATTTTTTTCTAAATCTTTAATTAAACTATATAAATATGGCCTAATTTCCTCATATTCATCATCTTCAAATACACTTTCTTGATATGTACAAAAAGCTACTAAAATGTCATGTAAATCCTCATCATTTATATATTCACATTCTTGTTCATAGCATATAGGTCTAGAATGTATTTCACTAAAATCAATATAACTATTCTCAATCTCATCATTTTTAGAGTCAACAATAGGATAATAGCGTCCATCTTTATATTCATCTTCATAGCAACTGTGAGTTAATAGTATATGATAAATTTTATCATTTGCTTCACATATAACAATAGCTGGTCTACCTCTTTTATATGCATGATCAATAGTTCTTTTATATCGCATATGTGTCTTTTTAAAAATTATTTTTTTTAATACTACTATACTTCCAATATCAAATGGCATACTAACACCCCTTAAATATTGTATTATAACATAAAAAAATGATAATACAATTATTTATTTGCAACTTTACACCATAAATTTTAAATGCTATAATTATATTATTAAGGAGGAATTGTATGAAATTACTTAGTACAAAAAAAGATTCTTTTTCAATCATTTCAGCAATATTATTTTTAATTCTTGGTATTCTATTAATATCTGATCCTGATGGAGTTGTTAAGTTTATTGCTGTAATATTAGGAGCTATTATTGCTATATCAGGTATAGCTAAATTAATATTTTATAAAAAAAATAAAGAAGCAATTAATAATACTAATAATTTAACTATAGGAGTTGTCTTAATTGTTATTGGTATTATTACTATGTTCTTATCAGATGCCATTAATTTTGTTATTAAATTAATTTTAGGTGGATGGTTAATTTATAGTGGTGTTGTTAAACTAGTACTTGCTCTTAAATTAAGAGAAGCTAAAATACAAACTTGGTATATTCCACTAATTAGTTCTGCCATTATGCTTATTTGTGGTTTATATACAATTATTTTTGTTAATGTATTTGGAATAGCTACTGGTATTGTACTTGTAATTTATTCTATTGCCGAAATTATTCAATTTATTGTAGTTCCTAAAAATATTAATCCAGATGTTATAAAATAAAGATTGCAAATGCAATCTTTTTAATTTAAATATTTTTTTATAGCATCATTTAAGCCCATTAAACCTTTATTATCAGAACAATAACAATGATCTTTATACTTTCCTGGTATAAAATGAATAATATTTTTATTATTATGATTACTCAATACATCATCGGCATAATATATTTTTACTGGCTTATATTTATTTTTTAAATAATCAACTACTTCTTCTTTCTGAGTATATTTATATATTTCTTTATTATTATCTAAAATGTAACCATTATAGAAAAACTGTTCAATAAGTTTAATATCATCAGGTAAATGATATTTTATATCTTCTATAAATTCATTTAAAAAATCACTATTATCACTTGTTATAAAAGAAAAAAATAATACATTTAAATTATCTTTTTCTTTTATTTTTATTAAATTTTCTATAAACTTTTTTCTTTCTTCATTATGGTTTTCATAACTATAATAATAAGTATTAAATATATCACAGCAAAAAAGGCCATTATATTTCATCATCATCAAGTATTTCTACTCTTTCTTGATTTGTTTTAGTAAATGATGTATAAACAATACCTTTATTTTTATTTATTTCATTTAAGAATTGGTCAAGAACAATATTTTGACTTATATTAACTTTAAAATCTATTTCCGTACGTGTTACTTCAGAATTTACTCTTTCCATTTCTACACCTACAATGTTTAATTTATTTTTATGAGCTATTTCAGCTATCATAGAATGTATATTTTCTTTTGACATTTCTTTATTTGAAGCTTCAATTACTAAAGAATAGTCATCAAATACTTCTATTTTCTTTCTTGTAATACTTATCTTTTGTATTAAATAACGTAAAATAATATTACTAAATAATATAAATCCAGTACCTATTGTTGCTTCAACAACTAATCCTCCAGCACATAAAACTCCAATTGCTGCATTACACCAAAGAGTAGCTGCAGTATTAAGACCTTTAATATTTGTTCCATCTTTAATAATAACACCTGCACCTAAAAAACCTATACCACATACTACTTGAGCAGCTATACGAGACATATCAGGTACTCCTACATACATAGAAAATGAAACAAACATAAATGATCCAATACTAACTAAAACACTTGTTCTAAGACCAATTGCTCTACCACGAATTTGTCTTTCTAGACCTACTAATAAACTAAGTAAAAAACTAAAACTAATATGATACAAAAATAAATTATATTCCATATAATCCTCCTACTATAATATTTTATCAAAATTATTTGGAATTGGCGATACAAACTTCATAATTTTATTTTTTATTGGATGTTTAAAACTAATTTCAGTAGCGTGCAAATATAGTCTTCCATATTTTTTATAATCATCTGAATATTTATTATCACCTAAAATATAATTGCCATGTTCTGCCATTTGAACTCTTATTTGATTCTTACGACCAGTTATTATTTCAATATCAACAAGTGAAAAACGATTACTTTCTTTAATTTTTTTATATTTTGTTATAGCAAGTTTTCCTTCTTTAGATATATATACTTTATGTATTTTATTTTCATCTAAATAATCTTTATAAACACCGCTATCATTTATTTTACCTTTAACAATTGCTACATATTTTCGTTTAACATCTTTCCAGTTATTTTGCATTAAATCTCTTATTTTTTCGTTTTTACAAAAAATCATTATACCAGAGGTTTCTTTATCTAAACGATGCAAAATAAATATTTTTTGATTTTTCCTTTTTAAATAAGTAAGTAAAGTATGATAAACTGTTTTTTCTTTTTCTTTAGATGTAGCTATTGTAAGCATATTATGTGGTTTTTCAATTACTATAAATTCATTATCTTCATATAAAATAGAAATATCTCCTATCTTATTAATAATAAATCTTAATTTATCACCTTTTTTTAATTCATAATCATATTGCGTTACTAATTTATCATTTACATATACACCATTTTTAAGTAAACTTTTAATATTATTTTTTGATCTATCTTTAATTACTTCATACATATACTCTAAAAGAGTACTATTTTTATTACATTCTATAATCATTTATTACCTCTTAAATTACTTGCAGCACGCATTATTCCAAGTTTTCCGTAACCATAAGTAAGACCACCTTGAAGATAGGCAATATATGGTTCTCTTACCGGGCCATCACATGAAAGTTCAATAGAAGAACCTTGTGTAAATGAGCCTGATGCCATAATAACTTTATCCATATAACCTGGCATATCATCTGGAATTGGTGTTACAAAAGAATCAATTGCTGACCCAGATTGAATTCCTTGACAAAATTTAACTAATCCTTCTTCACTACCAAATATAATATTTTGAACAATATCAGCTCTTACATCATTATATTTTGGTTCAACATCATAACCCATTTTTTCGAGTAAACGACTAGCAAATATAGCAGTTTTTAAACTACTAGCAACTACACTAGGAGCAAAATAAATTCCTTGTAAAAGTGATTTATTTATACCAAGAGTTGGACCTACTTCAGCACCTTCTCCTGGCAAAGTAAGTCTTTCAGCAGCAAGTTCAACTAAATCTTTACGTCCAGATATATAGGCACCATTTGGAGCAATACCTCCACCTAAGTTTTTAATTAATGATCCTACTATAACATCAGCACCAATGCTTAATGGAGAATTAGTACTTACAAATTCACAATAACAATTATCAACCATAATTATTACTTCTTTATTAATTTTTTTAATAAAAGAAATAACTTTTTCCATTTTATCCATAGTAATACTTTTACGAGTAGAATAACCTTTAGATCTTTGTATTTCAATTACTTTAATTTTTTTAGATTTTAAAGTTTCCTCTATTTTTTTATAATCAAAATCATTATCAATTAAATCTATTTGTTCATATTTAATACCAAAACTTTTTAAAGAACTTTTATTTTCTCTTATACCAATTACTTCTTCTAAAGTATCATATGGCTTACCACTAATACTTAGTAGAATATCACCTGGTCTTAAAAGAGCAAATAAACATACATTTAAAGCATGACTTCCAGATATAAATTGACTTCTTACTAGGCTATCTTCAGCATCTAAAACATATGAAAAAACATTTTCAATAGCTCTTCTTCCAACATCACCGTAACCATAACCAGTAGTAGAACCAAAATGAGAATCACTTATTTTTTCTTTTTGGAAAGCTTCAAGTACTTTTAATGTATTATCAAAACATAATTTATCTATTTTTTCTATTTCATCTTTTATTTCAGTTTCTACTTCTTTACTAAGTTTTATTATTTCATCACTTATACCTAACATTTAAAACCACCATCTATTCTTATTATTTCACTATTAATATAACTTGCATCATCACTTGCAAGAAAATAAATTACTTTAGCTATTTCATCTGGATTACCAAATCTACCAAGTAATATTTTTTCTTCTTCTTCTTTTATAAAATCTTTATCTAATTCTTTATTCATTTCTGTATTTACCCATCCTGGAGCCACAGCATTTACTCTAATATATGGGGCATATACTAAAGCTAAATTTTTAGTAAGAGATATAACACCTGCTTTTGATGCATCATAATCTAAACTTTCTGGATAAATTGTATCAATACCATTAGTAGAACTTACATTAATAATTGATCCACATTTTCTATCTTGCATATATTTTCCAACTTCTTTACTAACAATAAAAGTACCAATTAAATTAACATCTATTATTTTTCTAAAGTTTTCAACTGTTTTATCTTCAAAAGTTGTATCAATAGCTATTCCAGCATTATTAACTAAACAATCAATATGTCCAAACTCATTAATTATTTTTTGAACCATTTCTTTTACTTCTAATTCATTTGAAACGTCACACTTAATTACTAATGCCTTTACACCATATTTATTTTCTACTTCATCTTTAAGTTTTACCGCGCTTTCTTTATCAGTATTATAATTAATAACTACATTATAATTATGACTAGCAAATTTGTTTATACATGCTGCTCCTATTCCTTTACTAGAACCTGTTACTAAAACAACTTTTTCTTCCATCAAAAATCACCTGTATGTATTTTATCACAAATATTAATTTTAATTAATAATTTCAATATACTTTTTATAATCTTTAATTAATTCTTTAACAAATATAGAATAATTATCTCTAGGTGTAAATAAATAAACATTATTTTTAGTTCTAGTTAAAGCTACGTAAAATAATCTTCTTTCTTCTTCATATGGATAACTATCTTCTATATTACATAAATATCTAATTAATATATTTTCTTTACATTTACTAGGAAACCCTAATGTACTATTTAATAAATTTACGATTATAATACCATCACATTCTAAACCTTTTGACTTATGTACAGACATAAATTTAATATTATTCTTATTTTCAATATAGTTAAAATACTCAATATCTTTATTATTTCTACCTAAAATAAATATATTTTTTTCTTTTACTTTTTTTATTAAATTATTAATTTCAGCTTTTACATCATAAAAATATATTTTAATTGGTTTTGATATTTTTTTATTAGATTTTAGTTTTTTTCGTATTTGCTCTTTATTCTTCATAATAAAAGATCCAGCTACTTTTACTAATTCATTACTATTACGATAAGTATTAGTTATATATAAAATTTTAGAAAAAGGAAAATACTTTTTAAATTTTAAAAACATTTTTATATCACAACCTGTAAATCTATAAATTGATTGAAAATCATCCCCTACAACTATTAATTTAGAATTAGTTTGCTTTTTTATATTATTAATTAATTCATATCTACAAAAAGAAGTATCCTGAAATTCATCTATTATAATGTATTTATAATTTAATATAACTTCATTATTCTTTATTATATTAATGCTTTTATTTATTAAATCATTAAAATCTACTAAATTATTTTCTTTTAAATAATTTTGATATTTAAAATATATTTCTTTTATTATTGAAAGAATGTAAATGTATCTTTTATTTTCTAATTTTGCTTTACCATTTCTTAGCACTTTTTCTATTTTATCTATTCTATTTATATTTAAATTATTACCTTTTAACATATTTATAAAAGTTATAATCAAATTATATAAATTTTCCATTTTGTTACCTTTATGTGTAAAAATATTAACTATTTCTAAATAGTTTTTTTCATCTATTTTAATATTATATTTATTAAATTCGGCATATAATAACCAAAATAGACTACCATCTGTAAAATTATCTTTATTAATGACAATAAAATGTTTATCATATTCCTTTCCTAATTCATCATAAACAATATAAATATTATAATCAGTTAAATAAAATGCATAGTTAACTAAATTATTTTCTATTTCATATGGTATATACTTAAAACTAATTTTATTACAATATAAAAAATTACCTAATATTATTTCTTCTTTAGTATTATATTTATAATTAGTATTATCTATTTTTTCTTCTTTTAAAATAATAAAATAATTAATGAAATCCATTATTTTTTTCTTATCCAAAATTAATTCTTTTTCAAAATAATTTTTAATTATTATATCTAAAATACTATTTTTTATTTTAAACTTATAATTTGCTTTTTTTAATATATTAATTCCTAGCTTATGAAAAGTAAGTATATCTATATTATAATTTATATTTTTCTCTAAACTTTTTCTAAAAGAATTTACTGTATAATTAGTAAATGATAATACAAGTATATCTTTAGGATTTATATTTTTGCATTCAACTAAATATCTTATTTTACCCATCATAGTAAGAGTTTTTCCAGAACCAGCTCCTGCTACTATTAAACTAGTATCTTCATCTATTAAAACAGCTTTTCTTTGTTCTTTATCTAAACTATAACCATTAATATTATTAAGAATAGATTTAGATTTTATTTCTTCTATTTTTAAATATATTTTATTATTTATATTTCTAAATATATTTTTTTTATTTAAACTTATATATTTCAAAATTATCACCTAATTATATATACAAAAAAAAACAAGTAATTCCTACTTGTTTGTATACTGATAATAATTTCTTTCAGCAATATTTCGCGATATTTCTTCTAAATCACTTAAATCATCATAACTATCTTCTAATATTTCATCAATTAAATATAAAAGATTATTATAATCACTACATGACTTATAATTAATTTTATATTTATCAAGTATCATTAATTCATTATCATTTAAATATAATTTATCATTTATTTTTTTTAAAAATGAAGTATGAATATTACTTGCTACGCTATCAATATATTTTTTAAAATCTTTATCTAGTTCTTCCATTAGTATTCTCCAGTTCACTTTCATCAATAGTTAAATCATTACCCTATGTATACGTATTATTAGAATTAAATTGCATATTCGTATTTTTAAGAGCTAGTTCGGCAATTTCTCTTGCTTCATTAAGGGCCTTATTTTCTGCTTCTATTCCCCACTTAGAACGTAATGATTCTAAATCTAAATTTTGAAAACTAGTCATTACCTTACTACGATAATCAAATTCTGCGGCATATCCATCAAAATATTGACTAAAATGTGGATTAGATATTCCATTACCATCTGATGTTGAAAAAGTATAAATTTTACCATTTACAAATACACCAATCGAAGGATTAGTAGGATCAACAATTAAATTATATGTTTCACCTGGAATATCCATAATAACTACTTTATGATTACCAAATAATGACTGAGTAAACTTTGAAGCAGTTTCATTTTCAGTAGTTGCAGAACCTACTACTGTAGGATTAGGATTATATACATTTCTTTCGATATTGGCAATCGTATACTTTTTTTCTTCATCTGCTATTACAGTTAAAGTTCTAGCATTATATTCTGGATTAATGACATTTAATTTAGCAGCAACATCATCAGCCATATTACGGCATACGCCAACGCCACCAGGTTCTAAATCTAAACGACCATATCCATATATATCTTTTTGTGGATTACCATAACCCTTAATATCTTTCCACATATCATCCATTACTTTCATAATTACTTGAATATCACTAAGATTTAAATTTTCAAATTGTTTTGCATAATCATTTATTCTAGCATTATAAGAAACAATTTCTTCAGCATAAACTCTAGCATTTTCCTTTATCAAAGTATCAGACAAAACAGGAAACATAACATATGGAATTGTACTAAAAGATATTCCACCTACTATTAATGCTGGTAGTACTTTTTTAACAATTCCATTTTTAGTTTTAGATAAAAAACTTTTACCATGACTATTAGTTTCTGAATATATATCAATAGCCTGCATTTTGCTTAAATTGCCATTATAACTAGTGGCACCATATTTAGAATATATATCTTCAAAATTACCCTTTTTTAATAGTTTTTTAATATCTTTCTTTATATATTTAGATGGAGTATGAAATAAATAAGCACTTCTTCCATATAAAGTAAAAATATCATCATATTTCTTTTCTTTCTTTAATTTACGAATAACATCAAGTTGTTCCTTAGTTAAACCATGATTTTGAAGAAAAGATTGATAATTTGATTTAATCTTTTCACTAAATTTGCGATTATCAATAATATCAGCCATATTATCACCAC
>JAEEGL010670314.1_pt1 | contig 45233 bp, 37 predicted proteins | sample 9134231 | NCBI WGS metagenome assembly JAEEGL01 (sample SAMN16246548, study PRJNA631951) | gut metagenome | biome: gut microbiome; feature: rumen; material: fiber-attached | host: Bos | place: Iran: Karaj | collected 2018-10 | reverse complement strand
GGTGACCCCAAGTGCAATGATCAGCAGGCTGACACAAACAATGTAATCGTTCTGCAGCCCCCGCTGAAGAAGCGCTTTTTCGGCTTCGCCGGCCGCGTCAATACGCTGATGCATACCGATCAGGACAATCAGCGAAAAAGCGATCACCAGCGCGACAAGAACAAGCCCGATGACAACGCGCACGATGCTGCGCCTCCGCTGGTTCGACGGGTAAAACGGCTGATCCTCTTTTGTGCGGGACGGCTTCTGCATTATTTTTGCCATGTCCGATGCCTCCAAAGTTGCTGAAAGTAAGCTAAAACTGCATTAACTTTATGTTTCGCTGCAAAATTCCATATTTCCTGCTGATTCAGATAGTTTTTTCCAAAGAAATAACTGACTGCAAAGAATTGAGGACATACACAGGATATCGAAAAACCCCGGGAATGGGCTGGAACCGTTGATTTGCGACCGTTTTTGACAGCAAGATGTACATTAATTTTAGCCAAATACAACGAAAAAGCCGATTATTATGCAGAATATGCTTACAATAAAGCAGGATTTGCATAGCGATGACATGGCACGGTTGATAGAATGATAACCGCAGAAAGGCAAGAAACAGTTCAGAATATATCCTGACCGGGATAACGATCAGATGACGGGAGGCGCACGAATCATGAATATTATATCCAGCATGTCGTATGCCGTCGGCTGTGTTTCTGATCTGCTCGGCAGCGCATGGGCAGCGACTGAGCCTGTCTGTATTGCGGTTTATCTTGTTGCGCTTCTTGTTTTTTCGCTGTGGATCTGGCAGCAGAAGGGAAGCGGTGCCAGGCTTCTGGCCGGCGCCGTCGTCGTTCTGCTGCTCGGGGAAGCCTATCGCCTGGTTCCCCGGATTGTGGCTGCGATCAATCCGAAAGCTCCGCTCCCGGGCGGGGAAGATATCGGCCGAATTGTCAGCCATCTGGCAACTGCGGGCTTTTTCCTGATGCTGGAGTTTTACCGGGAACAGCGCTGCGGTAAAGAAGAGACTCGTACCGGGCGCCGGCTGGAAAGCGCGGTCTTTATCATTTTCGGCCTGATTGCGGCCGAGGGTTTTGTCCGGTTCAACGGATGGATGGGCGGAAACGGGGAGTATTTCTGGCTGACCGTCCGCGGACTGCTCCTGACTGCCATGGGAGCGCTGACTGTCCGGCTGTGGATGAACTCTGCGAAGGAGGACCCGGCGGTCCGCCATCTTCCGCTGGCCACCAGCCTGTTCTTTGCATTTTATCTGTTCCCGGCCATCCTGGAACAGGCGATCCCGGAATTCAGTATGCTGATGATTCCCCGGGCCGCCGCGCTGCTCTGGATTGTATGGATTTTCCGGGGCACTTCCGTGGTGCGGGGAACAGGATATTCCTTCAAAACATATATCAGGCGGTACTGGACGCTGTACCTGCTGCTGTTTGTTCCGATCATCTTTTTTGCGCTGTTCCGGTACTATCCCATGACCTATATTTCCCAGGCGTTCAAGCAGAACAACATCCTGATGCATCCCTGGAAAGTTCCGCTGACGAGCGAGGGCGGTCTGCACTGGTTCAAGGCGGCGTTCACAGATCCCGCGTTCGGTACGGCACTTTTCAACACGATCTTCCTGAACCTGCTGGACCTGATTATCGGGATGCCGATGCCCATCATCATGGCCCTGTTGCTGAACGAGCTGGCGTTTCCGAAATACAAGCGCCTGACCCAGACCATCCTGTACCTTCCGCATTTCCTGAGCTGGGTAATTATCTACACCATCTCCCTGCGGCTGTTTGCCACCAACGATGGTATTGTCAATAAGCTGTTCGGCTCGGCGGTGCCGTACATGGAAGAGAACAACCACTGGCGGGCCATGTATATCGTGCTGGGCATCTGGAAGGAATGCGGCTGGAATACGATCATCTACCTGGCGGCCCTGACGGGAATCAACGCGGAACTGTATGAAGCGGCCGAAGTGGACGGCGCAGGCCGGTTCCAGAAGATCTGGCACGTGACCTTGCCGGGAATCCGCTCCACGATTATCGTGCTGCTGATTATGAATCTGGGCCGGATCCTGGGATCTGAATTCGACCGTCCCTACACTCTGTCCAACCTGCAGGTAAAAGCGGTCAGTACAACGATTTCCATCTTCGTATACGAGCGCGGCCTGAACGGCAACCAGTACTCCCTGAGTACAGCAGTGGGCCTGTTCCAGAGTATCGTGTGCGTGATCTTCCTTGTCGCGTCCAACACGCTGGCCAAGAAGTTCGGCGAGCGCGGAATCTGGTAAGGAGGTGCGGCATATGAGTATGGCGAACACAGCAACACCCGTGCAGAAGAAAAAACTGCACGATGGCATGATCAAGTCCAGCAGTACGCGGCGGGGCGACTGGATCATCGCGGGCATCTGCTTTATCCTGATCCTGATCTGTATCCTGCCGATGGTGCATGTACTGGCTTGCAGCCTTTCCTCCGCTGATTCCCTGATGCGCAGCGACGTTTTCCTGCTGCCGAAGGGATTAAACACGGAGGCATACAATTATGTGCTGAAACCGGACGAAATCGACGTCAATAAAAACGGAATTATCGAAAACAACGAGAAGTTTGAAAACAAATACGTCCGGTCCCTGAAATTCACCGCTCTTCTGACAGTGGGCTGTACGCTCCTTTCCATCACGCTGACGATCTGCGCCGCGTACCCGCTGATCTATACGAATCTGAAGGGCGGGAAAATCATAAGCCTGTTCATGCTGCTGACCATGTATTTCGGAGCCGGCACTATCCCGAATTATTTGCTGCTGAATGAACTGAACATGCTGGATACGCCCTGGGCACTGGTGCTGCCCAACTGCATCAGCGTGTTTAATGTGATCATTATGCGTTCATTCCTGTACGGTGTACCGGACAGCCTGCGGGAGGCGGCTGAAATCGACGGAGCGGGACCGCTCCGGGTTCTGGTCCGAGTATACCTGCCGCTGAGCCTCCCGGTCATCGCCACCCTGAGCCTTTTCTATGCAGTGGGTCGCTGGAACGGATTCTCCGACGCCCTGATGTATCTGAAGGGTAAAGCGGCCAAAGATCAGTATTCTCCGATTCAGCTGCTGCTGTACAACCTGATCAAGGAGGCCACACAGAAGTCCGAACAGGCCACAATCGAAGGCGCGGGCGCCGCCACATCCGCCGGTGTATCCAAGACCATTCAGATGGCGACCGTTATGTTTGCCACTGTGCCGATCCTGATTGTTTATCCCTGGCTCCAGCGTTACTTTGTTTCCGGCGTCACCATCGGTGCCGTCAAAGGATGAGGATTGAGGAATTCCATCGAATCCGGATTCAGCCGAAAAGAGCGGACTGTCCTGCGGACAGCTGCGGCGATCGAGGCTGCGGACAGATTTCTGAGGGCTGTGATGCCCTTGAAATAAAAAAAAGGAGGAAGAACCCATGAAACGTATCCTGTCCCTGATTCTGACCCTGGCTCTGCTGGCGACGGTGGCGGCTCTGTTCACCACGGCTGCCGTTGCGGACGTGGAGGATCCCGGCTTTGTGGACGGCAAGTTTACGGAAACACGCCACATCACCGTCGAAATCTACAACCGCAATAATGACGGCGGCACAGATCCCACCAACAACGTGTGGACCGACTGGATCAAAGAACAGATGCTGGCCCGCTACAATGTGGAAGTTGAATTCGTGTCCGTCGGCCGCTGGACCGAAACCGACGACATCAACAACCTGCTGGCTGCCGGCAACGCTCCGGACATCTGCTACACCTACGGCGCCAATACCATTATCTCCTATGCCAACATGGTTGACGACAACGGCAACCCCGGCATCATTGATATGGCTCCCTACCTGGAGACATATAAGGATCAGCTGGGCGACCTGATCGCGCTGCTGGGCGAAGAAAACCTGTACTATGACCAGGATCCGGCCACCGGTTCCGTCTGGATGATCGAAGGCCGCCGCGCGGACGTATCCCGGATCACCACCTTCATCCGCAAGGACTGGCTGGATAAGCTGAACCTGGCCGAGCCCACCAACCTGACTGAGTTCCATGACGCGCTGGTTGCGTTCCGCGACAACGCCGAGCTGCTGCTGGGCGCAGACGCCGACCGCATGATCCCCTACACCACCTCCACCGATATCGGATGGCGCAACGACCTGCTGTGCGTGAGCTTCGTTCCCGAAGCCGTGGATGATGTGACCCTGTTTGTTTACGGCTACGATGACCGCCACCTGCTCTATCCCGGCTACAAAGAAGGCGTCCGAGAACTGAACAAGTGGTACAACGAAGGCCTGGTCTGGAAAGATTTCGGCCTGTACAGCGGCGATGCCACCGTGGAAGACGATAACATGAAGGCCGGTTTTGTCGGCGCGTTCCAGCACAACTGGGATTACCCCTACCGCAACGGCGACGACTGCATCAATACGAACCTGAAGAACAAGTATGGCGAAGAAGCCAAGTTTGTTGCGATCGACTGCTTCCCGAACGATGCGGGCATCACCCGGAAATTCATGGGCGCGGCTGTGGGCAGCGACCGGAAGATCTTCTTCCCGTCCACCAACAAAGAGCCCCTGGCTTCCCTGCTGTATGTGAATTTCATCTCCAGCGCCGACACGATCTACTACCTGCAGACCGGCCTGGAAGGCACCAACTATGAAGTAATGGAAGACGGCGCTATCAAGATCCTGGCTGCCACCGGCGACTGGATCAAGAACTCCGGCAACAACATCGACTATACCATGACCTGCAACGGCCTGTACCTGGGCGACGTGACCGGCGTCAGCACCGCGCTGAGCTATCCGGGCATCCCCGCTGATGAAGTTATCAAGGCGAATGAGTACGGCCAGAACAACGGACGCTTCCCGAAGCACTATAACGTGGGCACCATTGAGAGTGAAACCACCGTCGGTTCCAGCCTCTCCACGCTGCGCGACGAACTTCTGACCAAGGCTGTTACCGCTTCCGTGGAAGAATTCGACGCTGTGTATGATGAATACATGACGCAGTACTTCACCAACGGCGGAAACGATATCGTTGACGAGCGTATCGATCTGCTCCTCAAGTTCTACAATATCGAATACGTCGAATAATACTGCCTGTTTATATCCAGACTCACACCGGAGGGAACCGGCCCCGGCCGGTTCCCTCTTTTCAGCAGAGAAGGGAGGTGACCCTGTGGAACGCCAGACGGAAGCTTACAGCCCCATTCTGACGACGATGGCGCCCGGACGAAAATACGAAGCAAAGTATTCCCACGACGAATGGATGGTCAAAACGGAATACCACTGCCATGATTTCTTCGAGTTCTATATCCATGTTCACGGGGGGCCTTATTTCGGACTGGATAACAATATGTATACGCTCCAGCCGAACCAGATCTTCGTCATCCCTCCCTTCTGCATGCACGGCCTGTCCGAAGCCGCCGGGATCCGGGACTACATCCGGGGCTATGTGAACGTCGCACCGGATATGCTCCGCACGCTCGGCTGCGGACAGATCGACCTGGAATCTTTTTTCCGCTCCTATACCTCCCAGGGGCAGTATACTTTCCAGCTGCTTCCTGAGGATGCGGAAGAGTGCGTCGGACTGATCCGGAAGCTGGACACGCCCCGGAAAAACGACGTGCTGGAGGATTTCCGCAAATGCGGATACCTGATTGACTTCCTCGTCAAAGTATGCCAGACGCTGCGCCAGGCCCATCCCGTCACAAGCAACGTTTTCCCGAACAGCATCATCCAGGAAGTCCTCAGTTATATCAACGGCAACTACACCCAGCCGCTGAAGACCGAACAGCTGGCGAAACAGTTCGGAATCAGCGTCAGCTATCTAAGCCACGAGTTTCAGCGCTTTACCAACCGGAGCGTGTACGACTATATTCTGTATCGCCGGGTGATGCTGGCCCGCCAGATGATGCTCAGCGATCTTTCTCTGAACGCGATCGCATACCAATGCGGATTCAACGATTATTCCAATTTCCTGCGGATGTTCCGAAAACTGATCGGGGTATCTCCCAGCCAGTTCCGCAAGGGACTCAGGAGAGTGCCGTCCGCGGAAGTATAGGCTGCGGGTTGCAGAGATCGGAAGAGCTCCTTCGCTGCCGGCGAAGGAGGAGCCGCTGCCGCTGCCGGAATGAATACAGACCCGAGGTCACAGGACTCCGGGTTTTTGTAATGCTTTCTTTTTTCCGGGAAATACGGTATACTGTGTCCGCATTGAAGAAAAACGGCGGAAAGCGGAAAAAGCTGCTTTTCAGACGGATTCGGGCGGAACGGCGGGAGGTTTTTTGCGTATGCGGACGACAAGCGGGTTTCTGAAGCGGACGATTTGCCTGGTACTGGCTTTGATTACGGCCGGAATTCTGTCAGCTGCGGCGGATGAGGAACTGAAGTTCAGGGACTACCGTGCCGTACTGAAATATATTGAGCAGAACCACCCTACGGACCTGAATATCGGCAGCGTCCGGATTAAGCCGTCAGAGCTGGATACCATCTCGAAAGCGCTTCCGGAAGGCGGAAAACTGAGCTTTTCCACATCCTGGTGCGGTACGGTGATCTCCGATACGGATGAGATCATCGACCTGTCCGGATGGAAGAACAATGTGACGGTCAACGATCTGGAAATCCTGATCCGGCTGGTTCCCGGAGTGAAAAAAATCATTACGAAAACGCACCGGAAACTGTCCAATGACGTGATGATTCCCCTCATTGAGAAATATCCGGATATCGAGTTTGTATGGCTGATCAATCTGGGCAGGCATTATACGCTGGGCAGCGACGATACCGCCTATTCAACGATGAAGGGGGAAAAGACGGGTTACAAGCTTCATTCTTCCGAACTGGAGGTGCTCAAGTATGCCAAGGGCCTGAAAGCGCTGGACCTGGGTCATCATTCGATCATGTCGCTGGATTTCCTGCGGGGGCTGGACCTGGAAATGCTGATCCTTGCGGACAATGACATCACGGATCTTTCCGTGCTGGCGGAGCTGCCGCATCTGCAGTACGCGGAGCTGTTCATGAACGACATTACGGACGTGACGCCGCTGGCAGCCTGCACGGAACTGCTGGACCTTAACCTGTGCTTTAATCATATTACGGACCTGACTCCTCTGGATTCCTGCATGAACCTGGAACGCCTGTGGATTTCCTTCAACAGGGAGATGGGCGAGGAAACGCAGCAGCATTTCAGGGACACCCATCCTGACTGCCAGGCTGCCTTTACCACTTCCCATCATTCCTCCACGAGCGACGGATGGCGGGATCATCCCCGCTATTCCCATTATGTTTCCTGCTTTAAGAAGCATATGTGGATTTCATTCAGTGAAATCGAGAAATGACAGGGAAGACGGAAAAACACCCGTATTTTAATCTGATTTTCATGTTCTTCTTGCCGTTCTTTCAGAACAAACGGAATCGTATATGGTACGATACGTTTGCCGCCGGAGAGCGGCGCGAAAGGAGAAACGAAAGATGGAAGCCTATACGATTGAAGACGTTGAACTGCTCAGACGGAAGGGCGGTATGACTTATCAGGAAGCGGTGGCGCTTCTGGAGTATCACAACGGAGACCTGGCCCGGGCGCTGATCGATCTGGAAAAAAACGGACGCCTGAAGGAAGAAACGCCCGGAAAACGGAACACTGCGGGGACAACGGAAAACGGAAGCGCCAGAAAGCGCGGAGAAACCAGGGAAAAAGCGATCAACCTGCTGCAGAAGCTGTATCGCTGCCGGGTAAAGGTACATAAGGGAGATATTCCGGTGGTGAACGTATCTGTGCTGTACGGGGGCGCGGCGCTGCTGTTCGCTCCGCACCTCACTGTGGCCGGCATCATTATCGCCATGATTCTGGGATATCGTTTCTCATTTTCCCAGATGGATGAAGATTTTGCCTCCGACAATCTGAAGCAGACCGTGAAGAACGCGGCGGAAAACGCCAGGGCAACAGTGAACAGCGTGGTGAAATCCTTCAACCGGGAGGGCCAGAAGCCCGCAGAGCCTGCGAAAAAAGCTGAAATCGACGTGCCCACAATTCAGGTCCCTGTCCAGACGGAAACCCGGGAGGGAAGCGTGAGAATGAACGAGGATCAGGACGGGTATTCATCCGTGACGATCGGATGATACAGCGACAGCGGCCGGTCATAAACAGAATTGGGAGGCGGATGGCGGATGGCGAAGATACTCATTGTGGAGGATGAAAAGAAAATCGCCCGGTTTCTGGAACTGGAGCTGAACCATGAGGGGTATGAGGTGCTGACTGCTTTTGACGGGCGCAGCGGTCTGGATACCGCCATGGAGGCGGATCCGGACCTGCTGATCCTGGACCTGATGCTGCCTGAACTCAGCGGAATCGAAGTGTGCAGGCGGCTGCGCCATACCAGCGACGTCCCCATTATTATGCTGACTGCCAAGGATGACGTGTCGGATAAAGTAATGGGGCTGGACATGGGGGCGGATGATTATGTTACCAAGCCTTTCGCGATCGAGGAGCTGCTTGCCCGGATCCGGGTAGCCATGAAGAAACGCAGGGCGCGGGATACCGTCCCGGAGAAGAAAGAGGAGGAAGTACTGACTTCCGGACCGGTAACGCTGGACCTGGCCTCCTGGCAGGCGCGGGTAAGGGGAGAAGCTGTCGCCCTGACTAAAAAAGAATTCGATACGCTGAAGTACCTGATGGAACATGAAGGGAAGGCGGTTACCCGGGATCAGCTGATGAACGAGGTATGGGGATACGACTATATCGGGGACTCCAATATTGTGGACGTTTACATCCGCTATCTCCGCCATAAAATCGACGACACCTATCAGATCAAGACGATTCATACCATCCGATCCGTCGGTTATTTATTCAGCTATGAAAAAGACGAAGCAAGTGAATGAAGAGTCCTCCCGGGCGGAAAAAACACGGGACCTGGTGATCGCCAACCGGATGAGCGGAAAGATCCACGGCGGCGTGAGCCGGATCCGGCTGTCACTGACGTTCCGGATTGCGCTGCATTACTGTATACAGCTGCTGCGCAGCCTGATCCCGGTATGCCTGGCTCTGACCGTGGTTTTCGGAATCGCGGTGGGTGTTCCAATATCTGGCCGGCTGCAGAAAATGAGCGCCGGGACCTGGCAGGAAGGCGAGGCAGACCGGATCAGCGGCAGTATCCGCATGAGCCGGTCGGAAGAAATTCCAGAGGAGAGCTTTTTTCCGCGGGTACGCCAGCAGTTTCACGAGATTGCCGGGAACGGGCTGCGGGACGGCGAACTCCGGTTTCTGTACACATCAGCACAGGGGGAAGAGTGGCTGGTCCGCCTGGATACCCGGGAGATCAGAAGGTTCTGGTGCATCATGTTCGGCGGCATGCTGCTGGCGGATCTGATTCGTACGCTGTATTTTTTCCGCCATAACCAGCGGCTGAACAAGCGGGTACTGGCTCCGATCCGGGATATCACGTCCATTGCGGCGACGCTGTCGGAAAACAACCTGTCCAACCGGATCAATATCGCCGGCACGCAGAATGAGCTGAAGGATCTGGCGAACGTTATCAACCGGATGCTGGACCGGATCGAACTGAGCTACAACAGCCAGAAACAGTTTGTTTCCGACGCCAGCCATGAACTCCGGACACCGATTTCCGTAATCCGCGGATATACGGATATGCTGCGCCGCTGGGGAAAGGACGATCCGGAAGTACTGGCGGAGGCAATATCCGCCATTTCCCAGGAGACAGAAGGCATGAAAGAGCTGGTGGAAAGCCTGCTGTTCCTGGCGCGGCACGACAAAAAGACGCTGATGATGGAAATCTCCTCTTTCGACCCGGCCGAATTGACAGCTGAAGTGCAGAAAGAGGAGACCATGGTGCATACGGAGCACATATTTACCGTGAGCCGGGCGGATGCCATGCAGATCAGCGCGGACCGGGGAATGGTCAAGCAGGTGATGAGAATCCTGTGCGACAACGCGGTCAAATATTCCCCGGCAGGGTCAGAAGTCATCCTGTCCTGCCGGAACGAATCAGACGGGAAATGCGTACTGTCCGTGGAGGACCATGGACAGGGTATTTCCAGGGAAGATCTTCCGAAGATATTCGACCGGTTCTACCGCAGCGACAAAGCGCGGAAATCAGATACCGGCGGCCATGGCCTGGGACTGAGCATTGCCCGGATTATCGTTGTGGCGCATGAGGGAAAGATCAGCGTCCGGTCCAAACCCGGGGAAGGAACGACATTCTCCGTGACACTGCCGGCACAGCAGAGCTGAAGGGAGGTTATTCCCGAAGTTTGTAAGCGCTGTCCTCGTCGATGATATCCAGCATGATCCGCGCAAACCGGGGATCAAACTGGGTGCCGCTTCCGTTAAGAATTTCAGATCGCACAGCATCCTGCGGAAGGGCTTCGCGGTAACTCCGCCGGCTGCTCATCGCATCGTACGCGTCCGCCACGGCGATGATCCGCGCCTCTTCCGGAATGCTGGTGCCTGAAATACCGTCCGGATACCCGGTGCCGTCAAACCGCTCATGGTGGCCTCTTGCACCGATAGCCAGGGAAGGCATTTCCCGAATGGTTTCCAGAATCCTGGCGCCCAGCACCGGATGCTCCTTGATCTGTTCAAATTCCTCGGCAGTCAGTTTCCCCGGTTTGTTGATTACGGCGTCCGGAATACCGATTTTGCCCACATCATGTACCAGGGCCATCATATAGACGTTGCTGACCGCTTCATTGGAGTAGCCGCATCGCTGCGCTATTTCGCGGGCATATTTCGCTACCCGGCTGGAATGCCCGTGTGTATATTTATCCTTCGCATCGATTGCTTCCGCCAGCGCTTTGACCACATGCAGGAAGAGCATGCTGTTCTCCGCCGCTTTCCGGGCAACCTCCTGGGTCAGATGATACTGGAGGCGGGTCAGTTCGATGGCGTTGTTTACACGCATGGAAAGCACTTCCGGGATGAAGGGTTTCCGGATAAAGTCAACCGCTCCGAGCTTCAGCCCGGAGATTTCGGATTCCTGCGTATCTTCCGCGGTCAGGAAAATGACCGGAATATCCCGGTAGATCATTGCGCTTTTTTTCAGACGTGAAAGCGTTTCAAATCCATTCATGTCCGGCATTTTCACATCCAGCAGGATCAGATCGGGCCTGTGGTTTTTCAGATACTCCAGGAGCTCAATTCCTGAAGTCAGGCAGTCCACCCGCATATCATCCCGGGAAAGGACGCGCTTCGCGAACATCAGGTTCATCTCATCGTCATCAACAATAACCACCAGATCCTTGGGATTTTGAGGGTTGGAATGATCACCGTCGCTGTGATTCAGGGGCACCTGGCCAGTTTCGTATGAGACGGTGGTGACAGCGCTGTATTCAGACTGATTCCAGCGGTACAGAAGGCGCCGGACGACATGCTCGATATCATAACCGAGAGTTTCCGGCAGGAGAAGGAACAGCTGATTGTCACTGACTTCTACCATAACGTCGCTGTTGCGCAGCGAATGCTGCATCACCCGGCGGAATTCGTTCATAACCGCAGTACGCTCTTCACGGCTGCAGTCCGCCCGGTTCATCCGTATGGTGAACAGCGTCCGGTAGGCGATTCCGTGATACCGTTCCATATACCGGGTCATATACTGATAGATACTGATAAAAGCATCCGTCCCCATCCACATGGCACTGGAGGAGACTGCTCGCTCTTCCAGCACGGAAGTGACCGCGTCCAGACTCAGTTCACCGCCCGGCCGGTCATGCCGGGAATCCGCCTGCTCAGCGATACAGACGTCATGCCGCCCGTTCTGCTTGGCTGTATAGAGAGCCTCGTCCGCCTTGCCGAAGAGCTGCTCGTAATCCCTGCCGTACTTTGGTACGGCTACCGCACCGGCGGAAACCCCCAGCTGAAGCTGCCTGCCGACCAGCAGGGTGACGTCGGACTGGAAGGACTGATTAATCCGGGCAATAAACTGATGCAGCTGTTCATCGTTTTTTAAATTGCGCAGGAAAAGGATAAACTCATCGCCGCCGATCCGTCCGCAGACGTCATCGTGGCGCATCTCCTTTTTCAGGAGGTTCGAGAACAGCTCCAGCACGCGGTCTCCCGTTTCATGCCCGTACAGATCGTTGACGGATTTAAAGTAATCAAGATCCAGGATGCACAGGTAACCGGTTTCTGTGGCGCACAGGTCCTTCATCCGCTCATCAGCAGCTTCCTTGTTCAGCATGTTGGTCAGCTTGTCGATTGCGGCGGCATGTTCAAACCGGTTCATCAAATCCTGGGTCCGCAGTACGCGCTGAACGCGCTCAATCAGTACATCCGGGGCGAAAGGTTTGCGGAGGTAGTCCATTGCGCCGGCCTGAAAGCCTTTGATTTCAGATGCTTCATCGGAATCGCCGGTCAGGAAGATCACCGGTGTTTCCCGCCGGCCCGCTTCAAGACTGCGGAGATTCTGCAGCGTCTCGAACCCGTTCAGCCCCGGCATATTAATATCCAGCAGGATCAGATCGGGAAGACTGCTGGCCCTCAGGTATTTAAGCAGCGCTTCACCGGACTGTAAACCGGTGACGCGCATATGATTTTTACTCAGGATCTGTCCGGCGCTTTTCAGGACGACCACATCGTCGTCCACAACCATAATCCATTCCGCCAATGCCATCTCTCCCGCAAGAAGATTATATCCAGATAGAGATTCGAAAGGACTTCGCTGATTCAATACTGAACATGACTGAACAGTAATGACCTGACATTTCTATTGTACACGATTCACGGTAGCTTGGCAAACTGAAATTCGGGTTCTTTACACGATGATATCAGTATGGTATAGTGACCGTAACGGTCAGATTCCGGCAGTCAGTCCACCCGGATAATGCGGGCGGACTGACTGCGGGAGGGATCCCAAAAACACGATCTGATCCGGAAACCGTCCCGCAGTGATTCCGGACGGATCGGGTTTTCCACGGAGGCAGATGGTTTATGATTTCTGCGGATAAAATTCTGGAGATAATTGAGTATACGCTGATCGACGCATCCAACAACGCTTTCAGCATTGTGACGTCTCTGCTGTTTCTGGTTGGATTGTGGCGCATTTTTCAGAAATGCGGCGTGCAGGGATGGTGGGCGCTTGTGCCTGTAGCGCGGCTGTACAAGCTGTCGCTCTGTGCGGACCGGGAAATGGAAGGACGCACGCTGGCGGTTCTGAATACGCTGATGATTCTGGTGAATATCCTGGTATACTTCATGCAGGTGGATTCCACCCTGTATATCGCCTCCGGACTTCTGGAACTTCTTCTGTTGCTGGCGTATACGCTGTACAGCATCCGCGTTTTTCAGGGCCTGTGCGTCGTGTTCGGACGCCGGAAGGCCTGGGTCTGGCTCTGGATCATCTTTCCGGCATATCCGGCTATTCGCTGGGGATTCTTTAAAAAGTTTCAGCCGCAGTGGCAGGCTGAGGAAATCCGGGACGACGCAGCCGTTTTCTTTTCCGGCACCAAAGCTACCGTGCTGGAGCAAGGCCTGACGGTCAACCTTGAGGAGCGGACCGCTACAGAATTCTTCAGGAAGAAATATCTTCTGCGGGATATTCATATGTATATCCAGCCAGGACATATGGTGCTGCTGCTCGGAGGGTCCGGCGCCGGCAAGACCACCTTTGTCAATGCCGTGAACGGATATGAGCCCGCAAAGGCGGAAGTCGTCATCAACGGGCAGAACATGTATAAAAACTATAAACAGATGCAGTATGATATCGGATTCGTTCCTCAGCTCGATCTGATGCGCGGATGCGACACGGTTTACCGCACACTGATGGATGCCGCAACGCTGCGCCTGCCAAGCAGCTTCTCAAAGACGGAACGGCGGGAGCGTGTGGAAGAGGTTATGGAGATATTCGGTCTTACTCCGGTGGAAAACAGCCTTGTGTCGAAGCTTTCCGGCGGCCAGCGCAAACGGCTGTCCATTGCCATGGAGTTCATACCCAACCCGACGCTGTTCATCCTGGATGAACCGGACTCCGGACTTGACGGCGTGATGGCGCGGGAGCTTTTTGAACAACTGCGCCGGATCGCGGACCAGGGAAAGATTATTATCGTGATCACCCATACGCCGGATCGTGTGATCGATCTGTTTGACGACCTGATCGTGCTTGCGAAGGATGCCCGGCGTACCGGAAGACTCGCGTGGTTCGGCCCGATTGCGGACGCCCGCAGGTTCTTCGGGAAGGAGCGGATGGAGGAAATCGTCAAATCCGTCAACCGGGAAGAAGAGGGCGGCGAAGGCCGGGCAGATGAATTTATCAGGAAATTTGTGATGATGGAGGAGGCGGTGCAGCATGTCTGAAGCGAATACACTGAACCGTCCGGAGCGGGTTTTCCGGCACCGCGGGCGCAGCAGCCAGATCCCGATTTTCCTGGGTAAGCAGCTGCGGTTCTTCATTAACGAAAGCGACTGGAAAGTCATTCCGATGGCCGCCATTATCGCAGGCCTGGTTTCCATGGTTATCCGGAGAAGAATGTTCCTGAACATGGAGGGCACGCTGATCGGTGCTTTCGCTCTGACGTGCGTCGCCATATGGAACGGGTGCTTCAACTCAATCCAGTCCGTCTGCCGGGAACGGGCGATTATCAAGCGGGAGCATCGGTCCGGTATGCATATTTCATCGTATGTCATTGCACACATGATTTATCAGCTGCTGCTGTGCCTGCTGCAGACAGGCGTCAGCATGTATGTAATGCTGATGGCCGGAGTGAAGTTCCCGGCGCATGGATTTATGACGGAATGGATGATCGTCGATATCGGTATCACCATGTTTCTGATATCCTATGCGGCGGACATGATGAGCCTTCTGATATCAAGCATCAGCCGGACCACGACGTCCGCCATGACGATCATGCCTTTTGTTCTGATCTTCCAGCTGGTTTTCTCCGGAACCATTATTCCGCTTCCCGAATGGAGCCGGCCGCTGTCCAATTACACGATTTCCAATTACGGTATCCGCGCGATTGTCTCGCAGAGCGGGTATAACGAGCTTCCGATGGTTACCGCCTGGAACGTGCTCGACGGTATGAAAAACAATAAGATTGAAGAAACCGTAACCGTGGAGCGAATCCTGGAGATCTTCGACAGCGCCCCGGTCGCGAAACACCGCGGCGAAACGCTTATCCCTTCCATCACCGTAGGCGAGGCGGCAAAGTATCTGAATGTTAAACTGGATGAATATGTGAATGAAAACGAAGTGCTGAATGATCCGGTGACGATCGGCGATTTCCTGGATTTCGCAAAAAACAGCAAGGTTGTTCAAAGCAATAAAGGACAGCAGATTACCCTGGGAACCACGGTTGGGGAAATCATCGATGTTTTTGGTGAGGATACCGTTCGTGAGATCGTACAAAAAAAGACGGCTGAGGCCGCCCGCAAACCGGAGTATGAACGTTCAGCCGGCAACATTGTCCAGAACTGGCTCATGCTTTTTGTCTTCATTCTGGTTTTCGCGGCACTGTCCACCCTTGTCCTTGAAATGATCGATAAGGACAAGCGGTGATTATCCGTTCCAGGCTGTGCAGACCATATCACAGGCTGTCGGGAGGCACTGTATGAATCAAAATATGGCGGAACAACCAACGCCGGATTCCGGAATTCCGGAGGATATGCTCCTGCTGATCCGGCAGGCGAGTGATATCATGGACGAGGAGACCTGGTATGTTGCGGCAATGAGCAATCTGTCCTCCCTGCTGATGACATCCCTGGAGCGGCTGAACTGGGCCGGGTTTTATCTGGTCCGGGGTGATCAGCTGGTGGTCGGCCCGTTCCAGGGAAAACCGGCCTGCATTCATATTCCGGTCGGCAGGGGTGTGTGCGGAACCGCTGTGGCCCAGGACCGGATACAGGTGGTTCCGGACGTACACGCGTTTCCCGGGCATATTGCCTGTGACAGCGCGTCGGCATCGGAAATCGTGATTCCGATACACCATGACGGACAGATTATCGCGGTGCTCGATATTGACAGTCCGGTTCCGGACCGGTTTTCCGGTCCGGAAGCTGTGACGCTGGCAGAGATTATCCGGATGATGGAGCAGAAGATCAGGTGGGATTAATTCCAGCGGGGGAAGGTTTCCATCGCCCGGTCCCAGGCCGCCAGCATCCGGTCGCACCAGTCGTCGAATACAGGATCCGGGGTCTGGCATTCCGGATGGGAATAGATGTAGTCAACGCACTCCCTGGCCCCCCGGGAGAAGTCCGTTGCGGTCATAAAAGCGGGAACAGCCCGCTTTATTTTTGTGTTGTCGAACAGGACGGTATTGCTCTTGTCTCCGGTCAGGTTTCCGACCATATCCGGCCAGAGTATGCCGAGGGTTTCAGACGGGATATGGACTGCACGTACTTCCCGGTCCAGCGCTGCCCCGATGATTTCGTGGATCTGGTTCCAGGTCAGGCTCTCATCGCCCGTGATCTGGAAAGTTTCACCCAGGGCGTGGGCGTTGCCCATCAGGCCTTCAAAGGCGACGGCGAAGTCGCGGCTGTGAGTCAGCGTCCACAGGGTCGTTCCGTCACCGGGAATAATAATCCGTTTACCAGCCCGGATCCGCTCCAGCACCTGGAATGAACCGCCCGCGCCGTGAACTGCTACAGGTATGCTGCGTTCGCAGTAGGTGTGGCTCGGGCGGACAATCGTGACCGGGAAGTTCCGGAGATCGTACGCGTTCCGGAGAATCCGTTCGCAGGCGGCTTTGTTCCGGCTGTATTCCCAGTAGGGATTATGCAACGGCGTGCCCTCTGTGATCCAGGGAGAGGACAGTGGTTTCTGATATGCGGACGCGGAAGAGATGAAGAAATACTGGGATGTTCTGCCTTCAAAGAGGCGGATATCCCGCTCAACCTGTTCCGGGGTGAAGGCAATGAAATCAGCCACAACATCCCAATGCTCATCCCCGAGAACGGCACGGACTTCGTCCTCCCGGCTGATATCCGCCTTCAGCAGGCGGGCGCCTTCAGGAAACAGCGCGGAACGCCGGCCGCGGTTCAGCAGGGTCAGGTCCCATCCCCTGCGGACGCAGAGCCTGGAAATTTCCGTCGAAATCGTACCGGTTCCGCCTATAAACAATGCTTTCATTGGGGCACCTCCTGAAGAAAATATTACTTTTCCGCCTGTTCTCTTATCCCGCATCATATCGGATGGCTTTCCGGAAGTCAAGATCCCGGAGAATTGTTTTTTCGCCGGAGGGGCTTGCCAAAACAGGGAACAGGGTGGTATATCATTTTCGGAACCAATAAACGATAAAAAAAGCAAGACGGTGAAGCATGACAAATGACGTGACGCTCCGCCACCTGCTGGATCTCTGCAGGCGAAGCGAAAAGACGGGTTCCTGGCAGTATTCCGCGTTTCTGTCCCCGGCGGAACAGGACGATCTGCTCCGCTGCCCGGAGGCAGCCGGTTTTCGCTATTTCCTGACCGGGGGATACGAGAACGCCGAACGCAGGATTCTTGCAGCCGGGGATGAAACGGAATCCGGACCGGCGGAACCGCCGATTTCCTTGATTTCCGTGATGCCGAAAGCCGAAAAGTACGCCGAGGAACTGACACACCGGGATTACCTGGGCACTGTCCTGAGCCTGGGGATTAACCGGGGACTGACCGGCGATATCCTTGTCCGGGATAAACGCGCCTGGATTATCTGCCTGAAGTCCGCTGCGGAGATGCTGGCGTCTTCCCTGGTCCGGGTGCGCAGGACGGCGGTAACCACGGAGATCGTCTCGCCGGACATCCCGGAACTGCAGCCGCAGTACGTGTTCCTCCGGCTTAACGTGGCATCGGAACGCCTGGACGCGATCGTCGCCGCCTTTGCGGGGATCTCCCGGGGACAGGCTGACAAGCTGTTCAGCGCGGAAAAGGTTTTTGTGAACGGAAGAACTGCGACAGACCGGAGCGCCCGCCTGAAGGAGGGGGATATCCTGTCCGTCCGCGGATCCGGAAAAGCTGTTTACGACGGAATCGAATATGAAACCAGGAAGAACCGGCTCTGGGTCAGCGTCCGAAAACTGGCATAGTTTTTTCGCAGCGTACGGGGAAATGAAAACGGGAATCCGCCGCAGAAAGAAAAAACCGGCTCCGACTGAAATCGGGGCCGGCAGTAAAGAACGGCATTCCATTACTCCGCAGCAATATCCGGGGCAGCTTCCTGCTCCGCCTGGATATCCGGGAAGGCGGAATACATGGGCTTTTCATCATTTCCGCGCAGACGGCGGTTCACATAGTTCCTTGTGATTTTCGCCACAACGCCGGACAGGACGATTACGCCGATGAGGTTCGGAATCATCATCAGGCCGTTGAACGTATCTGCCAGATCCCATACCAGGTTATCACCCAGGACCGCACCGCCGAATACCAGCAATACGAAGAGAATCCGGTACAGGGTGGTCCGCTTCTCGCCCAGCAGGTACTCGCAGGCCTTAGTGCCGTAATGGCTCCAGCCCAGGACGGTGGAGAAGGCGAAGAGCGCAATGGAAACCGCGATGAACCCGGAACCGATTATGCTGAATTTTTGTTCAAACACGGCGGCGACCAGATCGTTTTTGGTCAGGCCGGAAAAAGCTTCCACCAGCCTGCCGGAATTCAGGTCGATCAGGCCGGAGGACAGGATGGCGAAAGCGGTCAGCGTGCAGACGACGATGGTATCCGCAAAGACTTCAAAAATGCCCCACATCCCCTGAATAACAGGTTCTTTCACATTGGAATTGGAATGCACCATGACGGAGGAACCGAGACCCGCCTCATTGGAGAAAACGCCGCGCTTCATACCCCACTCGACAGCCAGTTTTATCCCGTAACCGACGATGCCGCCCGCAGCGGATTCCGGCGCGAAGGCGCCCCTGAAAATCGCGGAAAATACCGGAACGAGCTGATCGATATGGATGAAGAAGATCGTGATGGTGCCGATCATATAAAGTATGACCATGAAAGGAACGATCTTTTCGGTTACTGCGGCGATCCGTTTCAAGCCGCCCACGACGACCAGGCCGACCAGGACCATGACCACAATTCCGGTGATCCAGTCCGGAATTCCGAAGACAGATTCCAGATTGCCGGAAATCGCGTTAACCTGCGTCATGTTGCCGATGCCGAAGGAGGCGATCAGGCAGAAGACGGCGAACAGGACGGCCAGCGCTTTTCCCAGGCCTTTGCAGCCTTTCCGGGAACCCAGACCGTCCCGCAGGTAGTACATGGGACCGCCGGACCATTCACCCTTATGGTTTTTCCGGCGGTAGAAAATGCCCAGTACGTTTTCGGAATAATTGGTCATCATGCCGAAGAAGGCGATGATCCACATCCAGAATACGGCGCCCGGACCGCCGGAGAGGATGGCACCGGCCACACCGACGATATTGCCGGTGCCGACGGTGGCTGCCAGGGCTGTGCAGAGGCTCTGGAACTGGCTGATGCTCCTGTCTTTGGTGTGACTGACAACCTGCTTATCCTTAAATACGGCGCCGATGGTTTTCCTGAACCAGTGGCCGATGTGAAATACCTGGAACACCCCGGTCAGCACTGTCATCAGGATGCCGACAAAGGCCAGCAGCGTCAGGGCGGGGACCCCCCATACGACGTCGTTCACGGCAGCGTTCACGGACGCGACAGCGCCCAGGAAACCCTCCTCCGCGGAGGCCGGGTGAGCCAACGCGATACACCCCGACAGGATACTGCCCCAAGCGATCACTCTACGCTTCATTATGATTCCGCCTTTCCCAGTGTTCTGAACAGAAAAATGCCGCCAGGCAACACACCCGGCGACGCCCTTGTCTCCTCGGAAAGTTTACCTTCGCTGAAATGGACTGTCAATTCCTATCCGGGGTGAAACATCAAAAAAACACGGGGAGGGCGGGATGCGAAGGGACAGGGAATGGCCGGAAATGATATAATCAGTCCACAGATAAACCGGCATAATCATACACTCATCGATACCGCTGAAGCGGGGAAAGGGAGAAATCCATGAACAAGAAAGCCATGTACGCCATTTCCTACGGCCTGTTCGTTGTGACTGCCCGGGCAGGGGACAAGGACAACGGATGTATTACCAACACGGTCGCACAGGTCACTTCTGAACCCAACCGCATCTCCGTTGCGGTCAACAAAAGCAATCATACCTGCGGCATGATCCGGGAAAGCGGATGCTTTACCGCCTCCGTGGTTTCACAGGACGCGACGTTTGGCCTGTTCAGGCGCTTTGGATTTCAAAGCGGCCGGAATACGGACAAATTTGACGGTTTTGGCGCCGTGCGGCGTGCGGAAAACGGAACCCTGATCGTTACGGAAGGTACTAACGCCTGGATTTCCGCCCGGGTGGAACAGGCAATCGACCTGGGCAGCCACATGCTGTTCATCGCTGTCGTTACGGATATGGAAGTTCTCAGCGAAAGCCCCTCCGCCACGTACAGCTATTATCTTGAAAACATCAAGCCCAAGCCTGAGGCGGCGGGGAAAACACCGGACGGGAAAACCGTATGGCGCTGCAAAATCTGCGGTTATGAATATACAGGAGAAGAACTGCCGGAGGATTTTGTCTGTCCGGTCTGCAAGCATCCCGCTTCCGACTTCGAAAAGGTCACCTGATATGCGATATGATATCATCTGCGCCGGCATGGCGCTTGTGGATTCGATCATCCGGGGTTTCAGGCCCGAACCGGTTTCCTCTGCCGGATACCTGGCGGAGTCCGGCTCCCTGAGCGTGGGCGGCGAGGCGGTGAATGCGTCGATCGCCTCAGCGAAGCTGGGCATGCGGACGGGGATTCTGTGCACACTGGGGGACGATCCCGCGGGGGAAATGGTGCGGAACGAGCTCACGCGGAACGGTGTGGATACATCCCTGATCCGCTCCGGCCCGGCTACGCCGGTGACGACGATTTTTGTCCGGGAGGATGGGACAAGGCGGTCTGTTACCAATCACTCGCACCGGTATAATTTCCATCCGGAACAGGATCCGGCGCTGTTTACGGAAGCGAAGGCGCTGATTATCGGATCGCTGTTCCGCGCGCCGTTTGACGATCCCGCTGTGATCCATGCTGTCCTGAGCAGTGCGAAAGCAGCGGGAAAACTGATCATCGCGGATACCAAGCTGCCGAATTTTCGTACGCTGGGCCCGGAGGACATCCGCGATTCCCTTCCGATGATCGATACCATTACGCCCAACGAGGATGAGGCACGCTTTTTCACCGGCAGGGAGGAACCGGAGGCAATGGCGGACGTTTTCCTGGCGTTCGGTATCCGGAATGTGATCATCAAGCTGGGAAGCAAAGGCTGCCTGATGAAAAACCGGGATACGACGCTGCGCCTGCCCGCGATTCCGATCCATCCGGTGGACGCCACGGGTGCCGGCGACCATTTTGCGGCCGGCTATACAGCGGAAATCCTTCGGGGAGCATCCGCGGAGAAAGCGCTTATTTTCGCGAACGCCTGCGGTGCAATCTGCACCACTGCTGTCGGCGCAGGCAGTGCGCTGAAAGACCGGAACCAGGTGCTGAGCCTGCTGGCGGAAAACGGATACGCGACTGCCTGAATGCCCGGACTGCGGGGGATTATGCCCTCAGAGATTTTGACTTTTTCAGCTGGATAACGACGGAAAGAAGGATGAAAAATGACCCAGAGAAGAGGAACGGGCGGCCCGATGGGCGGCCGGTTTCTGACAGAGGAGGAGAAGAAAGAGCAGCCCAAAGTCACAAAAGAGCTGCTGCTTCGTGTATTCTCGTATCTGAAACCTTACAGCAGGCATCTGATTCTGGTGCTGGTGTGTATTGCAGCCGCGTCCTTCTGCACGCTGCTTCCGTCGATCCTGACCGGAAAGATTATCGACGAGGGACTGGTCAAAGGTGACCTGAAGGCGCTGGTTTACTATATTCTGCTGTCGCTGGCCGTAACGCTGGGGTCCAACCTGATCGGCGTCGCGGAAAGCTATATCAATACATGGATCGCTCAGCATATTACCTACGATATGCGAAACCAGATGTTTGCCCACCTGCAGCAAATGTCTCAGCGCTTTTTTACATCCAGCAGCCAGGGGGAGATTATTACCCGGATGACCAGCGATATCGACGGCGTTCAACAGGTGATTACCAGTACATTCACCAGTATCCTGTCCAATGTGATTACCCTGATCATCGCCATGATCGCGATGTTCCAGAAGAACTGGATACTGGCGCTGATCGGGATCGTGATCGTTCCGCTGTTTACGCTGCCCACCCGGAGGGCTGGCAAAACCCGATGGAAATATGCCAACGAATCCCAGGAATGCAACGATGAAATCAACGGTATCCTGAATGAGACGCTGTCCGTTTCCGGTCAATTGCTCAGCAAGCTTTACAACAAGGAAAAATATGAATACGACCGGTATGAGAACGCCAACGGGCGCATGATCCGCCTGAACATCCGGGAACGGATGGCCGGCCGCTGGTTCTTTGTTATCCTTTCCACGTTCACCAGCATCGGCCCCATGCTGATCTATTTTGTCGGCGGCCTGCTGATGATCCGGTACGGATATGACCTGACCATCGGCGATATCACCGTACTGGTCGCGCTGCTGAGCCGGATGTATATGCCGGTCAACAGCCTTCTGAATATCCAGGTGGACTGGATCCGGTCCATGGCGCTGTTTACCCGGATATTTGAATACTTTGACATACCCGTGGAAATCAAAAACGCACCGGACGCGGTCGTTCCGGCGCGCACGGAAGGGAATCTGGTTTTCGACCATGTGGTATTCGGCTATGAACCGGACCGCACGGTGCTGAAGGATATCTCCTTTACCCTGCTGGCCGGACGAAGCATCGCCATCGTCGGCCCGTCCGGTTCCGGCAAGAGTACGATTATCAGCCTGATTCCCCGGCTGTATGACGTCGGCTCCGGCTGTGTGACGCTGGACGGAACGGATGTCCGGAAGCTGGATCTGGGCTACCTGCGCAGCCAGATCGGCGTCGTATCCCAGGAAACCTACCTGTTTAACGGTTCCATACGGGACAACCTGCTGTATGCCAAGCCCGGAGCTACCGAAGCGGAGATGGAGGAAGCCCTCCGGAAGGCGAACATCTGGGAGTTTGTACAGAACCAGCCGGATGGACTGGACACCATGGTGGGCAACCGCGGCCTGAAACTGTCAGGCGGGGAAAAACAGAGGCTGTCCATCGCACGGGTGCTGCTGAAAAATCCGACGATTTTCATTTTTGACGAGGCGACTTCCGCGCTGGATTCCATCTCGGAACAGAAAATCCAGGACGCTATCGATCCGATTATCCAGAGCCGTACCAGTATCCTGATTGCCCACCGGCTGTCTACCATTCTTGCGGCGGACGAGATCCTGGTCGTCCGGGACGGGCAGATCGTCGAGCGCGGCCAGCATAAGGATCTGGTATCAGCCGGCGGCGTATACCAGGAACTGTATGAAACCCAGTTTTCCAAGGCACTGACAGAAACCGCGCCGGAAGGCAGCGCGGTTTCTGAACTGGAACAGTATGTATGGGGCATTACCCCGGGCGATGAACCGGCGGAATGAGAAAGTTTACCACTTGTTCCGCACTTTTTCAGCGAAGCCCGCCAGGTCACGGATTTCTATTTTCCGGCCGTTGTCCAGTATTGCCGTTCCGGAAAACCGGCCGAATACCTGATGCTGGTCTGAGCAGAGAACGCCCAGGCTGATCTTCGCGCTGCGGTCCATGATCGGCCTGAAGTCCATCTCAAACCGTCCGTCGTCACTGGAGAACTTCCAGGGAGCCATAAAATCATCCGCCCCATCCTTTACGGGGATACCGAATTCCACACGGCTGAGCTTGTGAATTTTCCCGCCATAGAAAAGGACATTCTCTGTGGCGGCACTTGTATCTCCGAAGCCGTAACCGATATTGAACCCGAACGGCGTATCTCCCGCCAGCCCTGACGCGGAACCCCAGTACCAGGTGTTGTCATAGGTCCAGACGCCCCGCCCCCAATCCAGCACAGCAAAATCGCGCTCCGGACTGCAGATCAGCTCATGACTGCCGAAACGGATATAACCGCCCGTACGCATACAGTTGATCTTCTGGTTGTAGTAGAAAGCTTTGGGTTTGTCTTTGAACGGGGTGACAATCACCATGGTTTCATCCGGGGCATCCGTCAGCGTCAGGTCAAACATGATCGGCGTTTCTTTGCTGAAACGGTCCATATGTCCGGACAGCCGCCGCACTGTTCCGTCATTCTCGAACAGCAGTTCATAATCTTTTCCGGAAGCACATACGTTTCCTGCTGCGCTGGAAGGAGGCAGAATTCTTTTTGACAATACCGGAACAGAGATCCGGGACGTTGTAGTCTGCCGGTTCTCATCGAACAGCAGCAAAGAAATGCTGTCCATGGTCATATAGCCGTTGTCCGCAATGGTCAGGGCAAGGGCAAAACGGTCCGTGCAGACACAGTAATAGTCCCATTCCTTGATTCGCAGCCGGCCGGCCGCTACCCGCGACTTGTCGTATGCTTTGATCAGTGACGTGGCCCAACCGGTCTCAATCAGCCGTCCCCGGTCGTCGTGAAGAGGGCCGGGAGAGGTTATCCTGTGCTGCATATTATTCGCCTCCGATCAGAATTTCCGTACAGCCGTTAGTTTTTGCCAGGCGCTGAACTGTCCTGCTGATCAGGCCGGAAAGCTTCTTTGTCCGGCGGACGCCGGACTCCAGCCAGATGTTGCTGACGGTAAGTACATTTGTCTTCCGGTCCGCCTTTGGTTCGATCCGGCCGACGAACCGGTCCCCGTATAACACAGGCAGGACATAATAGCCGAATTTCCGCTTGGCCGGCGGAGTGTAGATTTCCCACGAATACTGAAAATCCCAGATGGCCTCGATCAGCTTCCGGTCCCACAGCATCGGATCCAGGGGAGCGAGGAACTCCATCCGGGGACGGGTATCCGCGCGGCCGGAAAGGATTTCTTCCATCAGGGGAAGATCATCGCTCAGCATATACATGGGGAAACGGATTCCTTCCACAAGGACCGCGGCGATGAGACCGTTCCGTTCCAGTCTGGCAAAGGCCTCATTCCGCTGCTCCGTGCTCATGGAGATGCCCAGCCAGGCGTCCGACCGTCGGTTCCACAGCAACCCGACCGCCCCGATCCGCCTCCGGACACGCCAGGCGGTCATGGCGGCGTCATCCGCACACGGGTTCGGCGCGTTCAGCAACTCAGGCGGCAGGTACTTTTCCGCCAGATCATAATATTTCCGGGCTCCGCTTTTATGATGGATCAGCAGAACGCCGTCCGTATAGAGCTGTTCCAGCACGGAACGGGCTGCCAGGGAATCCTTTTCCCAGTGACCGCTCCAGTGCATGGAGGAATGCCAGAAAATATGCCCTTTGACGGGCAGCGTATCACTGGTGACCGGCCCGTTCCTCCGGATATAGTCTATCGCTTCCGTTTCAAGCTCCGGAATTCCGGGAAACTGCCTGCCATGCTCCATGCTCCTTTTCCGGTAACCGGAGAAGTACGGCCAGTCTTCCGAGGGCCAGATCGACAGTTCTTTATCGGAATAATCCACCAGCAGGCGGTCCCTGTAAAGCAGGTTATACAGCGTCTGTTTCCGGAATCCCTTTACCCGGGACTGCAACGTCAGTTCCGCGTTTTTTCCGCAGACGTCCACCGGATCGTACTGAATACAGCCGGCCTGGCGCACATACTGAAACGCTCCGCTTTTTCCGGAAAAACGGTAATCTCCCAGCAGCCCCTGCTTCCGCAGAATGAACTGCGCCGCCTGGTTCCTGGTTATGGTCAGCATCCGATCCTTCCTTCATCAATTGATAATCATCCGAAAATCTGTCTTCAGACGGAGATTCCGTTTTCGTCCGCGACGGATTTCAGGTAATCATACGCCGCGGCATATTCCTCAAATGTCGTCATATGTTCCAGCAGTACCGGCGCATCCGCGTCGAGACAGCGGTCCATGATGCGCAGGACAGCCGAGAAGTCCAGCGTCCCCTCCCCGGGAGAACATTCCTCCAGGATTGTCGTCAGATTCATCGGATGCATCCGGGTATCCTTGATATGGGTGCTTTTGATCATCGGACCAAGCATGCTGAAACACTTTTCGATAAACGGTTCCGGCGCCAGATACCGGCGCGGGCAGTTGATCATGTTGACAAAGTCCATGTGCACAGCAAACTGAGGCCGGTCCACATCCCGGATCAGCTGCAGATATGATTCCGGGCTGTCCGGAACCATCCAGGGCATAGGCTCCAGGCAGTAAAACGCTCTCTTCGGTTCCACGTGATCCAGAATATCACGGATCACAGCTATCACGCGATCATAGGCCGCGTCTGTGAAATTAGACGGATCGGCGGCATCCCATCCGGCTGTGCCGGCAGTTCCCGCGATGTTGACACAGCAGGCAATCCCCAGATCGTCCGCCAGGGCAAGCTGCCCTTTTGCGAATTCCAGCGCCGCCTTCGCCGCTTCCGGATCCGGGTCGAGTACGTTCTTCCATACGCCGATTTCCGCAATCACCACATTATTCCGCTCGCACACGCTGCGATACGCATCCGTTTCCTTCCGGGATGTCCGGCAGGTAAACGGCGCGGTCACAGCCCTGAAACGCGACCGGATCAGCAATTTTTCCCATTCATCCGGCCCGGTATAGTATCCGGCTACAGTTCCTCCCAGCAGCATATTCGATTCCTCCTATTACATGTTACTGCCATCATATTGCATATCCCGGATAAAATCAATCGTCATGGCCGTGAAAAATGAATTGTCGTTGCCCCGCACCATGATTTATGATATGATCCGGACAGATAAAACCGCAAAGAAAAAACAGAAGAAAGGACGGGGAAAACATGGATCAGGCATTCAGATGGGCATTTATCGGCACCGGACGGCTGGCAGGCGAAGTGGCAAAGGAAATTACTGCGTCAGGGAAGCACAGGATCGTTTCCGTTTATACCCGGAGACCGGAAAAGTGCGCGGAGTTTGCCGCAATATACGGCGCTGTGGCTGCGGGAACTGCAGAGGAAGCGGTCTCCCGGCCGGAGGTGGACGGCGTGTATATTGTAACGCCGCATACCAGCCACGCGGAGTACGCGATCACGGCTATGCGGGCAGGAAAGCCTGTGCTCTGCGAAAAACCGATTACAACCGATGCACGGCAGGCCGAAGAGATGATCCGGGTCAGCCGGGAACAGGGCGTTTATTTTGCGGAAGCAATGTGGACATGGTTTTCCCCGATCGCCAACAAAGTGAAGGAATGGCTGGACGCCGGAGAATACGGCGAAATCACAAAATGCCATCTGAACTACCGCGGCGAGGGCGTCAAATATGCTCCGCGCGTCAGCGATCCGGCGGTCGGCGGCGGCGCACTCCTGGATATCGGAATCTACCCGATTACATATATATACCGGCTTTTCGGCAAGCCGGAAAAGATTGAATGCAAGGGCGTCCTGCGCAACGGGATCGATATGGGAGAAGATATCCGGATGATCTATCCGGACGGGAAAGTATATACTCTGAGTACCTCCCTGGAGGACGATCATGAAACGGAAAACCTGAGCCTGGTCGGCTCCAGAGGAAAAACGACGATCACCAACTTCCACTATGCCAACAGCGTGACGCTGGAGCGGGAGAATGGCGAGGCGGAAACATTCAGCGCATACGGCGGCATGCTGAATGAATTTGACCTGGTTATTTCGGAGATCCGGGCCGGAAAGAAGGAAAGCAGTTATGTGCCTCATGCAGCGACCCTGGAAGTGATGAGGCTGATGGATGAATGCAGAAGGCAGATGGGCCTGGTATATCCGTTTGAAAAATAGAAAGCCGGATCAGAATCCGCAAGCGCGGAGATAACGGTAGCTTCGGCGGAGGCACTCCAGCGGATCCTCCCCGTAACAGTCATCCTGTTCAACAAGTAAATATTCTGTTCCGCCGGATTCCGCCTTTTCCAGCACGCGGTCAAAGTTGATGTTCCCTTCTCCGAGGACGGCCATTCTCCGGCCGTACGCGTAATCCTTCAGATGAATGCAGGGAATACGGCCGCTCAGTTTTTCCAGCCATTGCGCCGGATCGCCTCCGCCCGCCTGAACCCAGAAGGTATCCACGGTGAAACCCATAACGTCAGCGGGGATTTCTTCCGCCAGGTGTTCCAGGACGATCCGGCCGTCCGGGAGACGCCTGAACTCACCGTCATGATTGTGGAACATGAAATATTTGCCGCCGGAGCGCAGCTTCCGGGCAACAGGCGGAAACATCCGGAGAAAACGGTCATACGTCATTTCGCTGTCCGGATCGAAGGACCAGTATCCAAGGCCGATCCTGCTGCATCCGAATATTTCATGATCCCGGATGACGCTTTCCGTATGCTCCAGGAGACGATCCTGCGGCGTATGCGTCAGCACGCACCGGAGTCCGGTCCTTTCCAGCTGCTCCTTCAGCCATTCCGCCGGAAAAGGGCATGTTCCCGAAACCTGTACGGACGGATAACCGATATCTGCAATACGGTCCAGCGTTTCCGCAAAACTGTCGAGCGTGCGGCAGCTTTCGCGGACGGTATACATCTGTGCGCCGATCTGCATGGTTCAGCTCCTTCAGCGGCCGACTTTTGCCGCACGTTTATTCCTGTACAGGTTTTCATCCGCCCGGACCAGACTGGCTTCCATCGTATCGTTCCGGTCGCGGAGAGCATCGAATCCGACACTGATATTCAGTCCATACGGAAGGCCGGATTCCTTCTGCTTCTCCTTCAGCGTACTGCGGATGGATTCGATCATTTGATCCGGCGGTACGTCGCCTTCCGTGCACTGGAGAAAGACGGTGAATTCATCGCCGCCGTAGCGGCCGAGGAAGACAGCGGACCTGGTCCGTTCCACCGCCTGCTTCAGTACTTCAGATACCAGAATCAGCGCCCGGTCACCCTCGGCGTGTCCGTAGGTGTCGTTAATTTCTTTAAAGTTGTCAATATCGATCATTACGGTATAGGTTTTTACGTTGTCCCGGTACCGGGTCTGTCTCATGTAACGGTTGATCTGTCCGCGGTTGTTCAGCCGGGTCAGCGCGTCGACGGAGACCAGCATCTGCATGTTCTGGATATAAAAGACCAGCATCATGATCGTACAACCGAAACAGAACAGGGGCGCGTTCAGGGAAAAGGTCTGGATCAGGCCGAAACCCATAACAGCCAGCGGGTAGATGCCGATCAGGCGGAACAGCAGCGCGCTTTCCTTCGAATCGGCTTTCCGGGCTTGAACCATGGAAAAAACGAAGGCGGCAATCAGATAGATGACCGGCCCGCCGATCAGCATCGGATAGTACCAGGCCGACAGTTCTCCGTTTTCATTGACCCAGAAGTACGGTGCGGCGGCATAGGCAATCATCATCGCCAGAGTAAACAACCCCATGGGGAGCAGGCAAATGATACGAATCTTCCGGTTGTTCCGAAAACCCAGACGGACAGAAGCCGCCATATACATAAACCACGCATAGGCCAGCGAGCTGAGCAGAACCAGATTCATAAAATTGAAAAGAATTACCGGAAGACGGGCCCGGGGTATCTGTTTGCTGAGTATTGCGGCCCACCCGATATCTGAAAGAAAATACAGGATGTGGGCGACGATCGTACGATCGTACCAGATCTGTTTTTCCTGACGGGTGCTGTGCGCCCGGCTGTGGAACAGAAGGATTGCCAGAATGACGATACAAACGATGTTTGCTTCAGCATAAAAGAAAAAATAATCCAGCTGCATCGTTTCTGCCGGGACCCCTTTCCATTCCGGATCGCATCCGGGATATATATTCATTATATCGTTTTTCGGGATGCATGAAAAGATATTTTTCCTGCATTCTCTCCGGATATCCGCCGCGGATGCTTTTCATGACGGCGCTTTTGATGTATGATGAATGAAAACGACCGGTCCGGCAGATCAGAAAGGAGTACTGCATCAAATGAAACTGGAAAAACTGCCGTACAACCTGACGGTTTGCAAACTGAATTCGACCGATTCCATTGAGCCGGGGGCGGATTTTTATTTCATCGGGAAAACGGATGAAGAAATCTCACTTGTTTGCAGAACGGAATGCACTCCGGCGGATACTTCCGCCCGGGAAGACGGATGGCGCGGGTTCCGGATCGAAGGGACGCTGGATTTTTCCCTGACCGGCATTCTATCGGGTATTTCTGCCGTCCTGGCAGAGAAAAGGATCGGGATTTTTGCCTTATCGACGTATAATACGGATTATATCCTGGTAAAAGAAGAAAACGTCGGCCGGGCTGTTTCCGCACTGGAAGCAGCCGGATACGTTATCCGGGATCTGATATAATCACGCGCAGGCTGAAGCGGGAACACCAGCGCAGTGAACGGGGGGAGTGCGGCAGTATGGAAATCAAAAGGATCGAACGAGGGATCCTGGCATGCCTTCTGATCTTTTGCTGGATTATCTCTCCGGGGACGGCGGAACGAAAGATTCCGGACATACTGCGGGCGACGCAGGATATCGAAATGATCAAAAACGGCAGAAGCCACCAGATTATTACATATTCAGTTCTGCATTCAGCCCGTGAAGACGTAAACGAGACGATCAACGCCCGGGTTGCGGCACTGATGAAAGAAGCAGAACCACTGGTACCTCGGGGAAAGGATTTCAACAACAAGGCTGCCCGGGCGGACATCTGTACCCAGATCACCCGGACAGGCAACCGGTGGATGAGCTTCCATATCGTCGCCCAGGTTTCGGCGAATGACAATCAGCTGTGGGCCAGAAGCGAAGAGTACACCTATAACATGGAATCCGGAAAGCTGATCCGGCTTGGGGAAATTATCCGTGATGACGGATGGGAGCCGCTTCTCCGCGAAATACGGATTCAGGTCCGGAGGCTGTTTCCCGGGGAAGCGCCGGAACCGGAAGCGCTTGAGATGCTCTGCTGCCGTGAAACCCTGGCAGACGCCGGCTTTGTAATGACCCCCGGACATCTGGCACTGTATTTTCCGGCTGCGGGCGTTTATCCGGCACACGCCGAGGCGCTGCTGCGCGCTGAGATCTATGTACCGGAATTATGGGAGATCCTGACGGAAGAGGCGCGGCAGGAAACGGACTGCTCCGGCTATGACATGATTGCGATGACCTACGATGACGGTCCGGCAAAAGGAGGGACCCGGAAGGTCCTGAACGCTTCCGTCCGCCATCCCGGCCAGGTCACCTTCTTTGTGATCGGAAACCGTCTCGTGAAAAACGCCGAACTGCTGCACAGGGAGTTTGACGCCGGACACAGCGTTCAGAGCCATACATGGGAACATTACATCGGCAGTTTTGACCTGAAGACAGGAAACAAGTGGGAAGAAAAGTTCAATCAGGCCATGGGAAGTATAATCGGCACCTGTCCGGTGATAATGAGGCCTCCGGGAGGACACTGGAATCAGTACACGATCTCCGGATGCAGGATGCCGATGATTCTGTGGAGCATCAATTCCGGCGACGCGTTTACCGACGGACTGACAGCAGACGTGCCACGGATCTACAGCAGCGTTACGGACACGAAAGACGGCGACATTATGCTGTTCCATGATATTCAGGGAAACGCCGGAGCGCTGGCGGAAAAATGCATGGAAAGCTTTGAAGAGAAAAACTTCCTGTTCGTGACAGTCAACGATCTGTGCGCCCTGCGCGGGGTCCTGCTGGAAACCGGTCTTGTCCTGGAAAAATGCCCGCGGGAAACCGAATAGCGCTTCCCGCAGTACAGGCTCCGGAGCAACCAGCCGTCCAGACTGTGTGAACTGTCCCCTTTTACGTTTCAGCGTCCCGGACTGAAGGAAATCTGAACGACCGCACCCGTGTTTTCATCCCATCGGCCGGGGTCCATTCCGGTCGACTTTTTCATTTTATCAAGCACCCGCTGCGCATCCGGTCCGGACAGAAAGCACGGTGCGTAATCATTGTAATGAGTATCGCCGGTAATGGAGATCGGCCGGAAGTGAAGAGCGATTCCTTTCAGGACGCCGTCCTCAAAAGAGAGAACAGCCTGAAGCACCAGCGCATCAGAATCCTTCGCACGGGTCGTGCCGCCAAAGGAACAGTTTCCGAGGCTGTAAACGACAGGAATACCATTCACAATATCATAGCCCTGTACCACGTGCGGATGATGACCGACAATCAGGCAGGTTCCGCACTCCGCCGCACGGGAAACGATCTGATGCTGATAGGCGTCCGGCGCACTGTAGCTGTATTCCGTTCCGGCGTGCATCACGGTGATAACCGCGGCGCATCCGTATGACCGCAGGAGATCCATCTGGCGGAGATACTGTTCATAACGGCTGCCGGTCAGCGAATAACTGACGCCGATAAAACCAATCATCAGGCCTTCATCGCTGACCCATACCGCCGGAGCATCTGTCCCGAACCAGCCGACCCCGGCGGATTCAAGAGCGGCCTTTGTATCGCTGTACCCCGCTTCTCCGTAATCGTGAGAATGATTGTTTGCCAGCGTCACACAATCCACGCCGGCAGAGGTCAGTATCTCCGTGTAGGCAGTCGGTCCGCTGAAATTATACTTTTTTTCCACTTTTTCCAGGGAACGGTCTGTAAGCACGCATTCGAGATTCGCAACAGTCATATCATCGTGCATCGTGAGGCGGCTCATCTCACGCAGAGGATAATCCAACCCGTTTTTTTTCACACGGCTGACAAACCCGAGCTGGGAACCCCGACTTTTGTCTTCGCCGCCGAGGGTGCAGTCTCCAAGAAATGTGATGGTAACGTCTCCGGAGAAATCATCAGACAGGACCTGATAATCCGGGACAAATTCTTTCGTCAGCGTATTCCAGCGGCATGAGGCAGAGGCGCCGGCTGCGGACGGCAGCAGGAAGAGACAGACCAGCAGCGGCGCCAAATGCTTCCAGATACGTTTTTTTTCCATTTCGGTATTCATCCTGATTCCTCTGTTATTCTTTGCCGTGACGGCGCGCTTCACTGTTGAGCCAGGCATTGTATCCGGCCTGGGCTTTTCGGCTCTCCGCTTTTTCCCGCCACAGGTCAATCTCCGCACGGATCGCAAGCATTTCATCAACGATCATCTCGACGTTGTCCGGATGCGCCAGGTTGATCCAGGATGTCAGACGACTGACAGCCTTGGGACTTTTCAGCTGTTTTGCCAACAGATCTGCAAATTCCAACGGATACCCCAGGGACGAAACAGCGGAGGCCAGCTGATCCCTGGCCTGCGCCCATGCTTTCTGATTCGGCGTCATTGGTTTCAACTCCTGTATGCCTGCCTGAACCGCGGACGGTTCCGCAGATATCGAAAAACGCAGAAGAATTGTACCGGATTTCCTCATCGGAATCAAGCTTGCTTCATGCAATTCCATTGGGCGGGCAGCAGCTGCTTTCCCCCGTACAGCCCGCAGCAGGAAAGAACATCAACGCACGGCATTCTTCCGGAAACAGCCGGCAATCTCCGCAGCTGCAAAGATCCGATACGGATACGGAATTTCTTTCATTCTTCCGGATGCCATGATAAAATATCGTAAATATCAGTCATGAAATGAATTGCGGCTGTTTTAGTACCCGTAAAGGAGAATGCTGATGGATAAATGGCTCGAAAACAGGGAACTGCCGTATCATCTGGTATCCGCGTGCGGCCTGGTGCGTAAAGACGGGCTTGTTCTGCTGATACGAAATCCAAAGCGCGGATGGGAACTGCCCGGCGGGACTGCCGAACAGGGAGAGACGATTACCGACGCGCTCAGGCGGGAAATCTACGAGGAATCCGGAATTCTCAGCGAACCTGAGCATCTGACGGGAATATATCAGAACCTGACAGAGAAGGACGGGTACGGTCCGCTGGAGGGAATGAAAATACCGCCGATTATCAGTTTTGCGTTCACCTGCAGATATACTGGCGGCGAGGCGTCTGTTTCGGACGAATCGGAAGACGTACGCTGGGTCACGCCGGAAGAAGCGGCCGGAATGGTAACGCATCCCCTTTATGCAAAGCGGCTTGCGGATATGCTGAAAGCTGACGGTTCGATCGTTTTTTCTTCTTATGCATATGATAACAGGACCGCCGAATTCAGAACTGAGGAGCGTTTATAAAACAAGAAGGCCGAAATGCTGAATATGCTGTCCCTGCCCCGGCTTATTTCCATAGGGTATCCGCCAAACACTGATTACAGCAGAAAACGCTGTATACACGCCTGAATAGCGGGAAACGAAACGGACCCGGAAGTATTGTGCGCGGAATGAAACCATGGTAATATATTTTCAGATGCCTCACACGGCGACACGGATAAAAGAAAAGGAGAAAAGATATGGAACCTAAAATGAGATTGGTTACCCGCAGTGATTTTGACGGCCTGGCCTGCGCCATGATGCTGAAGGATATGGATATGATCGATGAAATCAAATTCGTCCATCCCAAGGATGTACAGGACGGAAAGGTGGAGCTGAGCAAGCGGGATATTACAACCAACCTGCCCTATGATCCACGGGTGTTCCTGGCCTTCGACCATCATGAATCTGAGATGGATCGCCTGAAGGCCAAAGAAACCGGGGGAGAACTGATTATCGATCCCCATGCGCGCAGCGCGGCCCGGGTTGTTTATGACTATTACGGCGGCGCGAAGACGTTCCCCCGCGTCAGCGAAGAACTGATGGCTGCGGTGGATAAGGGGGACAGCGCGGATTTCACCATGGACGAGATTCTTCATCCGAAGGGATGGGTGCTGCTGCATTACCTGATGGATCCCCGTACCGGACTGGGACGGTTCCGGAATTTCCGGATCTCCAACTATGACCTGATGATGCAGCTGATAGATTACTGCATGAATCATACCATTGACGAGATTCTGGAGCTTCCGGACGTCAAGGAACGGGTGGATCTCTATTTTGAACAGGCAGATCTTTTTACGGAACAGCTCAGGCGAATCGCAAAAATCCATGGCAAGGTGGTGGTGCTGGACCTGAGGGAGGAGGAGATTATCCATGCCGGCAACCGGTTTATGATCTATGCTCTTTATCCGGAAGCCCAGATCTCCATCCATGTTGCCTGGGGATTCCGGAAGCAGAATACCGCCGTGATGATCGGCAAATCCATTGTGAACAAGGCTTCCGATGCGGATATCGGCGAGCTGTGCCTCAGATACGGCGGCGGCGGCCATCGCAACGCCGGCACCTGCCAGCTGGAAAATGATGAAGTGGATGTCAAGCTGCCGGATATTATTGCCGCACTGAACCAATAAAAGGATTTCCGAAATTTCCGGCCGCCGATTGATATACTTGCAGGAAATAATGGGCATCCGCCCAACGTACCGTGTATGTAAACAGCAACGCCAGGGTGCACCTCCGGCGTTGCTGTTTATGGGCTTTATCAAACCACAGCCGGGCAGGGACTATCGTACCGACATAAAATGAGAGAGGTTACCCTTTGCGGCTTTTCCTGAACATAAAAGCCCGGACGGCATTGATCCCGATTCTGTAGGGAAGCGGACGAAGCGCCTTGTCCGCTTCCTTCAGCTTTTCCCGGATCGGAATGCCCTGAGGACAGCGCTTTTCGCATTTCCCGCAGCCGATGCACTGGCTGGCAAAAGCCGGTTCACGGGTGAGGCCTACGGTCTGGGCAAACTGGAAGCGGCCATCCTTCCTGCCCTCTGTAGTCATTGCGTTATAGCATCGAAAAATGCCGGGAATGTCAACGCCCTGAGGGCAGGGGACACAGTAGCGGCAGCCAGTGCAGCCAACCTTTTCCCCGGCGCGGATGCAGCGGATTACAGTCTGAAGGAAATCAAAATCCTTCTGCACAAACTCTCCTGGCCGGGCTTCATCCGCGATGCGGACGTTTTCCTCCACCATTTCCAGAGAATTCATACCGGAAAGGACCACGGTGACTTCCGGCTGATTATAGAGCCAGCGGAAGGCCCATTCTGCGGGAGTCCAGCCTCTGGGATTGCCGGCAAAGGCGTCCCGGGCTTCTTTCGGAAGCATGTTTACCAGCTTGCCGCCCCGCAGGGGTTCCATGATGATAACCGGAATATTCCGGCTGGCAGCTGCCTTCAGCCCCAGTAAGCCGGCCTGGGATGTTTCGTCCAGATAGTTATATTGGATCTGGCAGAAGTTCCAGTCATAGTCCTTCAGAATCTTCAGAAAGTTTTCCGTGTTCCCGTGGTAGGAAAACCCGATATTCCGGATGGCACCTGACGCCTTTTTTCCCCGGATCCAGTCCAGGATGCCGGCGTGCTTCAGGCGTTCCCATTGGGCATAGTCCGTCAGATGATGCATGAGATAATAATCCACATAATCCGTCTGCAGCCGGGAAAGCTCTTCCCGGAAAAGCTTTTCCACGCCGCTGATGCTGTTGATCAAATACTGCGGCAGCTTGGTGGCGATGTTCACATCCTTCCGGATTCCGTTCCGCGCCAGGACTGTGCCCAGAAGCGCTTCGCTGCCGGGATAGGCATAGGCGGTGTCAAAGTAGTTGACCCCGGAACGGAAAGCAGCCAGGATCTCCTGTTCCGCTTTGTCAATATCCAGACCGGAGCCTTTCCTGGTAAAGCGCATGCAGCCGAATCCAAGCACGGACAGACTGCTGCCGTTCTGATCTTTCCGATACTGCATTGACGATCCCCCCTGATTTTATTTTATATGAGGATTGTATCACTGAATAAATGCTTGTACACTCTGCGTTTTTCAATGCCCCCGTACCTTGGCGGCGTTTGCGGATCAAAAGCAGAAAGCGCGCACTGCCCGGCCGTCACAGACTGTGACTTCCATATTGGCATGGTGAGGCAGCCCGTTTTGCGGTGCACTGCTCTTTCTTGGCATGAATCATCAAGGATCGTGTCAGCCATGCATTAAAATGTCATGGCTTTGATCCGCTCCGCATGAAACGGCATCCGGGTATACCCGTTGCCGGGAGGACTCAGTGCTGAACCTGCCCGGCATGCCTGAACATTCTGCGGCTGATTTCTTCGGCATATGCCGGATAGGCTTTCATCAGCGGATGGTCATAGTTTTCCAGCAGCCGGGTGTTTCCATCGAAGACCATGGTCCGCTCTATGCCGCTTTCACAGGGATGCCAGGCCGGGATGGCAGGGCAGGACGGGGCTCCGGATGACGCAAATGCCATGACGGAACTGTAAATTTCCTCCTCCATCCGGGCTGCCAGGCCGTCGCATTCCTGGCCATGGGGGTATTCAACCAGGCCGGTGTTATGGAATACATAGGGAATGTCGCAACAGTGCCAGGGAGTATTTCCGCCATCGATGGGCTGGTCCATATTGAAGAGATAAGACCACGTGGCATGATTGAGCCTGCTCCGTGCGGCAATATAGTCGATTTCCGGCAGGCGGAAGATGAAATCAAGCCGCAGAAGATCAATGAGTTTCCGTTCCGGATAGGCTTCCCGGAAGAGGGGAATCAGAGCGTCTGCGGGCTTGCTGCCCCAGGCGTTCCGAATCATACGGATCTGCTCTGCTTCCGTGACAGAACCGCGGTCCCACGGCATGGGTGCGAAGGATGAAAACTCCCCGAAAACACTGCCGATGATCAACGGAATCCGGCTGGTTTCCGGACGGAAACCGTTCAGAACCGGATCGCCGAGATAAAACGGATTGGGATGCGGTGCGCAACCGGTATATTTTCCCTGCTGCTTCAGCACAGGAGAAACATTCCTGTATGCCCGGGCAAAAGCGGCGTAATCCGCCTTTTCCAGCTCTTTCACAGTGCGGATGCCGAGCTCTTTCATCACTGCTTCAGCCAACTCTTTCCCGCTGCCGGCCTGGTCAGCCAGCACGGGGCCGATGACGCCGCTCATGATGATCCCCTTTGCGTAAAGGCCATCGGCTGCGGGGGACTGAAGCAGCGTTGTGACTTTGGCACCGCCGCCGGACTGGCCGAAGACCAGTACATTCTGCGGATCGCCGCCGAAGGAGGAGATATTCTCATGAATCCAGCGGAGGGCTGCGATAATATCGTCGCCCCCCGCATTGCCGGAATTGGCGTATTCTTCACCGAAGTCCGACAGATCAAAGTATCCCAGGATATTCAGGCGATGATTGATGGATACCACGACCGCGTTTCCCAGGCGGCTCATGGCTGCCCCGTCATAAGCCGTCTGTTCGATGGCCGAACCGGCAAAGAATCCGCCGCCGTGAAGCCAGACCAGCACGGGGCGCCTGCCACCGTCCGCGGCCGGTGTCCAGATATTCAGGTTCAGGCAGTCCTCGTTCATCGGCCAGTAACGGTGCGGGACATACAGCTCCCCCCGGGGCTGATCGTTGGTCATCAGGGGGCAGACATATCCGTAGCTGCAGGCGTCCAATATGCCGGACCAGGGTTCAACCGGTTCCGGCGCATGAAAGCGTATGGCGCGGGCGTACGGAATCCCTTTGAAGATGAGCAGACCGTCATGCATATAGCCCTGAACGGTTCCACGGGAAGTTCGGACCAATGCTGTCCGGGAGTTGCGGGCAAAAGTATGCAACATTGGATATCATTCCTCCTTGTTGCTGAATTGCGGAATATGGTTTTCAGCGGAAACGACGGGGACGTCCCGTTGATCGTTCCCCCATACAGCTACTTCACAACATTTTTGTCGTATCCCTTCACCTGAGGCAGATGAATATACCGGTATGAAAGCAGCCGGAAAACAGGAACGACGGTCAGGAACAGTGCCTTCTTTTTTCATGTTCACAGCGCAGCTTTCATAACGGCTCAGCAACGATATTATACATGGAAGTAAAAAAGATGTACAGTCACTCCGGAACAGTATCAGTAAAATAAGAATCCCGGCCGATGAATCCTTTACAGAAAGCTCTGCTTTCGGATGCAACAGAAGAAACAAAAAAGGATGTAACGAAGACGGAACAGAAGGAAGCACCGCAGAAAGCGGGGGATGGAGTGGACCGGATTAATCCTTCGATTCCGTCTTCAGGAATTCGTCCATCGGCACGGGACGGGAGAAGTAGTATCCCTGCAGGTAGTCGCAGGCGATCTTCTTCATTTCGTCTGCCATCTCTTTCGTTTCGATGCCTTCCGCCGTGATGCTCAGGTTCATCTCCTTAAAGCCGCGGATCAGCGCGGGCAAGAGCGCGTCCCTGTCCCGGCAGTAGTTTCGGACAACTTCCATGTCGATCTTGATGTTCGTGAAGGGGTACTGACGCACGCGGGACAGGTTCGAATACCCGCTGCCGTAGTCGTCCAGCGAGAACTCGAAGCCTTTCTCATGCAGGCTCGTGATCTGGTCCCGCAGGAGCGAGAAGTCAATCATGCTCTGCTCGGTGATCTCCAGGTGGATCATCTCCCGGCTCACTCCGTAACTGGCCAGGATCTGTGCGAAACGATCCGGGATATTCCGGTTCATGAACTGTACCGGGCTCAGGTTGACGTTGATCCACCGGATCCCGATGGCGTCCATGTCATTGTCCCGGATGAACCGGCACACCTTGGCAAGCACCTGCTCTCCCAGGCGCACGATATATCCTTCCTGCTCCGCCATGGAGATGAACAGGTCCGGCCGGATCAGCCCGCCCTGCCTGTTGCGGAGCCTCACCAGCGCTTCTGCAGCGACCCGCATGCCGGTACGACAGTCCACCAGGGGCTGGAGGAACACCTCCAGTTCGTCGTTTTCCAGCGCCTTTTCCAGGCACCGGCGGATGTCCAGCTTCTGGTTGATTTCCTCCATGGAGTCCGTCAGAGAGCGGCTTGCGTCCGGTTCGGATGCACGGCTCAGTTCATCCATGGAAATCATCAGGGTGTTTACCAGCCGGTCGGACGGACAATCCTCCATCTGCTCTGTGTCTGCCTCCACAAAGGAGACGCTCAGCCGCAGCTCGCCTATACCGGTTTTCCACGGCGCAGCGAAACGGGCAGAGATCAGCTTCTGAAGATCTCGGAGGTTCGGCCGGTTCTGGCCTACCATGGTGTAGCAGCCGTTGCGCAGGTAAAAGCAGCACAGGTGGGGAAAGCTCTCCGACAGCCACCGGTTGATGCCGGCAAGCGCGAGGTCCGTCTGCTTGCCGCCGAAAATTTCCCGGTGCTCGTTGTAGTTCTGGATCGTGAAGCCCAGCAACCGGTAGTTTTTCTTTCGCCGGTGGTATTCGGCCAGCAGCGCATGGAAGGCCGGCAGGTTGTATACATAACCTCGCTCCGACAGGAACAGGTCCGGGTTCAGGAACGAGATGAAGATAATGATGATCGCCATCAGGCAGAAGGTATTCATGACTACGAAGTTGGGCAGCAGGTAGCGCACTACGGTACCGGCAATCAGGATCACCTGCAGCGCCAGCAGGCTGATAATCTCGTGCTTGCTCAGCTCCTTCCAGTGGCGGATTACCGCGATGGCGGCGAAAATGGCGTAGTCGCATTCGCAACTGTACAGGATCCAGGACATGGGGCCAGCGTGGAAGCCGCTGTCGATCCAGAATAACCAGCGGGTCAGCGGCGTAGTCAGGGCAATGAGTACACTGGGCACGTAGGCGATGGGCGCGAGCCAGTGGAGCCGGGAGCGGATCAGCACTTTCGCGTCCAGCACGCTGACTGTGAACACGAAGAACATGTAGGGGCGGATAAACGCGAAAACGTAATACAGCAGGTTTATGATCCAGAGCAGGGACGGCGCGTGTTCGGTCCAGGTTTCGTTCAGCCGGTAGGATGCACATTCAAGGATCTCCGTGCAGATGTCGATCGTCAGGATGGCGAGAAACGCGCGGTTCAGGCGGATCGGAAGTCTCGGCCTGAAAAAATAGTAGCCCATGACGACTACCAGAATAAGCATGCTGGGAACGATAAAGCTGTAGTTCATTTTTCCACTGCCTACCATTTCCCCTGCGGGGGACCTTTCATGTGAAGTTGTGCCGGATGTATATCCGAAATGAAAAAACAGCGCAATTTGACCGGACAAATATAACATAAAGTTACATAACCTGTAAAGCATTTTTCCTGTGTGCGTCGTTTGATTTCCGCGCCGCCTGATCCGCAAGATGCACAGCTTTCCGGAATGCAAAAGCCATAAAAAACCTCTCTCCTGAATCGAGTTCAGCTATGAGCTTTGAGAACACAGATAAGGGAATAATGAGTCCGGAAAAATGGACCCAAAGTTGGTCACAAGTCACAAGGTAAAATAATAACCCGAATCCTGTTAAAAACGGGGATTCGGGTTTCCGGACATCATTATTCGCAAACTTTATAGTCGTGACTGCCCACCGGGCAGCTCACTCCTTAAAGTTTGGGAATAGAACTGACGAGATTTCCCGCACTGCGGGCTGTCAGTTTTATTCCCACTCGATGCTTGCCGGGGGCTTGGTTGTTACGTCCATGACGACGCGGCTTGCATGGGGGACCTCATTCACGATACGGGAGGAGATCCGTGCGATCAGGTCGTAGGGGAGGCGGGCCCAGTCGGCGGTCATAAAATCGTCCGTGGTAACGGCGCGAAGGGCGACCGTATAATCATAGGTACGCTCGTCGCCCATAACGCCGACGCTCTGGATACCGGTCAGAACCGTGAAATACTGGTTCACATGCCTGTCCAGCCCGGCGGCGGCAATTTCTTCGCGGAAAATGGCATCGCTTTCTCGGACAATATCCGCTTTTTCCGGGGTGACTTCCCCGATAATCCGGATCGCCAGGCCGGGGCCCGGGAAGGGCTGGCGCCAGACCAGTTCCCGGGGAAGTCCCAGGGTCTCACCAAGCGCGCGGACTTCGTCCTTGAACAGCATGCGCAGCGGCTCTATCAGCTCCGTAAAACCAAGCTCTTTCGGCAGGCCTCCCACGTTATGGTGGCTCTTGATGACGGCGGCATTGGTCCCCTGGCCGCTTTCGATTACATCCGGATAAATGGTTCCCTGGGCGAAATAGTCCGTTTTACCCAGAGTATTTGCTTCTTCCTTGAATACTTCGATAAAGTCCCGGCCGATGATATGCCGCTTTTCCTCCGGGTCGGTCACGCCTTTCAGATCCGCAAAGAATCGGGCAGAGGCATCCGCGCGGACGAAACGTACCGGGAACAGATGGCTGAACACATGGCAGACCTGATCGCTTTCACCCTTACGCAGGAGACCGTGATCCACAAAGACGCAGGTCAGGCGCTTGCCGATGGCACGATAGATCAGGGCGGCAACAACGGAGGAATCCACACCGCCGGACAGGGCCAGCAGTACGGTTCCTGTTTCGCCGACGGTCTCCCGGATTTGGCGGATCACTGTTTCGGCGAAGGCCGTCATGGTCCAGTCGCCGGTGCAGCCGCAGAAATGGAACAGGAAGTTCCGGATCAGCATACTTCCGTCTTCGGTATGGGTGACTTCAGGATGAAACTGTACGCAGCAGATTTTCTTCTCCTCATGGATCATGGCAGCGACGGGGCAGTTGTCCGTTTCCGCGATGACGCGGAAACCGGGCGGACAGGAACTGACCTGCCAGGTGTGGCTCATCCAGCAGCCGGAAGACTGCTTCATGCCGCCGAAGAGGCCGGCCTGTTCCTTCAACCGGACGGTAACCCGGCCGTATTCCCGTTCTTTTGCTCTTTCCACCCGGCCGCCGAGGAGCAGCGAAGTCAGCTGCATTCCGTAACAAATCCCCAGAATGGGGATCCCGGCGTCATACAGCGCGGGATCAATTCGCGGAGCGCCTTCGTCATGGACGCTGGCGGGACCGCCGGAAAGGACAACGCCCCTGGGGGCGCGGGAAAGAATGTCCGCAAGGGGAGTGTTCCAGGGGATCACTTCGGAGTAAACGTGGCATTCACGGATCCGGCGGGCAATGAGCTGCGTGTACTGGCCGCCGAAATCCAGGATCAGGATCCGTTCTTTCTGATGCATAATTCCTCCGGGAGATTACGCGGCTGCAGCCGCGGTACTTCAGATATCAGCCTCCCGCATTATACACCACTTGCCCCGTAGTTTGCCAGTACTCTGGCGGACGGATCGTTCACATCGCATCCGGGCCAGGTTTTGTTTGGCATCCAGAAGTCAGGAATCATCCGGGCTTGGCCGGGATAGTACTGTTCGAACAGCTCGCGGTACAGGAGGCTTTCCTTCGTGAAGGGCCTGCAGTAATCGTAATGGGAGGACAGGCGTTCAAACTCCTGATCCGTATATGTTCTTTCCGCCAGGGCTTTCAGATCGTTGACCATGGAATGGCCGACTGCATCAGAGAAAGCGGCTTTCTGGCGCCAGAGGATTTCATCCGGCAGGATGTGATCCTCCGAGAAAGCTTTCCGGATCAGATATTTGCCCATGTTATGATTGTTCATTTTCAGCTCCGGATCGATTTTCATGGCATAATGCACAAAAGCCAGATCGCCGAAGGGAACCCGGGCTTCGAGAGAGTTGACGGAAATGCAGCGGTCCGCCCGGAGCACGTCATAGACATTCAGTTCCCGGATCCGTTTTTCCGCTTCCTCCTGGAAGGCGGCTGCGGAGGGAGCGTAATCCGTATATTTGTAACCGAAAAGCTCGTCTGAAATCTCGCCGGTGAGCAGAACCCGGATATCCGTATTTTCATGAATCCATTTGCACACCAGGTACATGCCGATGGATGCCCGGATCGTGGTAATGTCCCAGGTGCCCAGGAGTTCCACCACAGTCGGGAGCGCTTCCAGCACATCCTGTTCACTGATAATGACTTCCGTATGCTCCGATCCGATATAGTCTGCAACGATGCGAGCATATTTCAGATCAATGGCGTCGATATCCATGCCGATAGCAAAGGTGCGGATCGGATGCTGGAGGATCTTCTGCGCGATTGCGCAGACCAGCGAGGAATCCAGACCGCCGGAGAGCAGGAAACCGACCGGCGCGTCGGCATCCAGGCGCTTCTTTACGCCTTCGGTCAGCAGGCGGTTCAGTTCTTTGCAGACCGTGTCCTCGTCCTCCATGATAAACCGGTCCACATGCGACGGATCGGCATAGCGGATAAATTCCCCGTCCATCCAGTAATGACCGGGCGGGAAGGGAAGAATTGTTTCACACATGCCCATCAGGTTTTTCGGTTCGCTGGCGAAGGCCCATTCGCCGTCTGAAAGACGGCCGTAATACAAAGGCCGGATGCCGATGGGGTCGCGGGCGGCGATGATTTTCTTCTGCCTGCCGTCGTAAAGAATCAGGGCGAATTCAGCGTCGAGGGTTTTGAACATTTCGATGCCGTATTCCCGATAGAGCGGAAGCAGGATTTCGCAGTCGGAACCGCTCCTGATTTCATAGGTTTTCATCAGGCGTTCCCGCAGGGGACGGAAACCGTAGAGCTCGCCGTTGCAGACAACGTAATCGTCCTCCAGCCGGAAAGGCTGCATGCCTTCTTCATGCAGGCCCATAATCGCCAGGCGGTGAAAGCCAAGAACGCCGCCGGGAATATCGGCAAGGCGGCTCATATCCGGGCCGCGGGAGATGGTGCGGTCAAAGCATTCCTGAATCAGGTCGCGGGGGATGCGGGAACTTGTCAATCCAAATATGGAACACATAGGGGGCTTCCTCCTGTTTTCTTCATAATAACCGGTGATCTGCCGGAACTACCAAATGAAACCGGTTATTAAAGCTGCAGACGAAATGTGCCCGCATACGATCATCTCCTTTGACAATCAGAAAGGCAAGGGATCCTCTCCAGGACACCCTTGCCTTGATGTCGGGTATGGTATCATTCCGGCATGAGGTTGTCAAGAACGGTTCGGCAGGATGGAGACGCGAAAACAAAGGGAAAACAATCCGGATGCTTGACATGATTCGGGGCGGGTGATAATATTCGCGCATCAGGACAAGGGTGTCGTGTTTTGCGGCGCACCTTGTTTTTCTTTTATGACTGATGAATGCTGAGGAGGTCAGAACAATGAGCAAGTACACGAAGGAAGACATTATCCGCATGGTCCGGGAAGGAGACGTGGAATTTATCCGCATGCAGTTCACCGACATTTTCGGTCAGCTGAAAAATGTGGCGATCACCGCCAGCCAGATTGAGAAAGCGGTCAATAATGAAATAATGATTGACGGCAGCAGTATTGAAGGCTTCGTCCGGATCAACGAGAGCGACCAGTACCTGCATCCCGACCTGGACACCTTCGCAATCCTGCCCTGGCGTCCGCAGCATGGCAAGGTAGCACGGCTGATCTGCGACGTGTACAACCCGGACGGCACCCCCTTCGCGGGCGATCCCCGCGGCGTGCTGAAGAAGGTGCTGCAGCATGCGGCGGACCTGGGCTATTCCTTCAACGTCGGTCCGGAATGCGAGTTCTTCCTCTTCCAGCTGGACGGAGAGGGCAGGCCCACCACCGAGACGGGGGACGAGGCCGGGTATTTTGACCTGGGGCCCCTCGACCACGGCGAAACCACCCG
>JAEEGL014124577.1_pt1 | contig 45238 bp, 36 predicted proteins | sample 9134231 | NCBI WGS metagenome assembly JAEEGL01 (sample SAMN16246548, study PRJNA631951) | gut metagenome | biome: gut microbiome; feature: rumen; material: fiber-attached | host: Bos | place: Iran: Karaj | collected 2018-10 | reverse complement strand
GGTGCTCTACCAACTGAGCTACGGGTGCATGCTTTCCAAAAAATAAGGAGGACCGCTTTCCTCCTTTTTGTACACCCGCAGGGGCTCGAACCCTGGACACCCTGATTAAGAGTCAGGTGCTCTACCAACTGAGCTACGGGTGCATCCTTTTTCTTTAGCGGGTGCAAAGGTACTCACTTTTCTTCATTCCACCAAATATTTTCGTGATTTTCTTTCAAAAAAAGTGTATTTTAACGAAAAAAGCCTCATTGCGGAGGCCTTTTCTTGCACTTATGAGCGAGTTTCGTGGAATCCTTCGATGTTTTCGTACCTGCGCTTCATCATCCGGTTGTAGATATTTCTAAGCCATAGGTGATGGGTCGCAATGAACACCAGACCTAATACACACATGAAAATATATGTGGCAGTCATGCCTGCTATCAGATAGCCAACACCGATAATGATACCGGGCCCGAAGAGGGCGAACAACTCTATGACAATCTGCATACCGTTCTCCATATTGCCCTTTCCAGTCACCTTCTGTTGCAGGGGTAGCGTCTGTTTGTTGTAGACTGCCAGTTGGAAGATGATGAAATGGAGGAATCCTGCCATCAGCAGCATATAGGCGAAAAGCATCAGAAGCGTGAACTTACCAGTGAAAACAGCGGGCAGCATTACGATGAAGGGTACGATGAGGACTACTGTATAGAACCAGTACTTGGCTTTCAGCAGCGCCAGGATGTTTTCACGTTGCGTCATCAGCAGATCGATGTAGTTACCTTCCTGTCCCATGATCTTTATCAGTGTGGTCATGCCGAAGATAGCAAAGCAGTAAAGGCACCAGAAGTTGGTCATCATCGGATTATCATAGATATTGGTATAGGCGATGAGTGCTGAGAATATTACAACAAGACAGAAACTCATAATACAGCGCTGCTTCATGGCCTTGTTTCTCAGGTTCGACTTCAGTTCCAGTTTCAGGTACTCACCAACAATGCCGAAACGATCTAAGAACGTAAACTTCGATACCTTCTTCAGTTCCTTCTCCTTTTTCTTCGAGATTTCCTCATAGACATACTTGAACTGCAGGTGTCTGTTCACCATAAACATTCCCGCGATGAGTATCAGCACCAGCGGCAATAGCCACCAGGCAGTATTGAATGTCCCGATGAAATCGATGGTGCGGTCGAAGGTCTTCTCCTTCGGCACAAGTATGGTGGGAATATAGGGTATGATATAGAGCGCAATTCCTCCGAGGAGCCAAAGCACGTTGCGGTTGATAAGTGTTCGGAAAAACAGATAGATCTGACTGTTCAGAATCATCAGTAGCTCGCTGACCACTAGTACCAGGAGCGTGGTCCAAAATCCGGCACCGCCACAGAGCACGAGGATGGAGAAGGGAATAAACATTCCCAACCACAGGAAATTAAACCCACTGACGTGCGACGAACAAAGGAAACACTCTATCACTGAGTACTTCGATATCGGCAATAAAATATACGGCTTTGCCTGCATGGCGGGTGTCGTCTGGAAGATAAACCTCAACAGGAAGTCTATCGGCAGGATGATCATCATGGCAGTAATCATAACGCCCGGCTCACCGTCGGCTGACATACCGATGATGATACCGTACAACAGGAGATAGAACACAAACAGGGCGGCCATGAAATAAACCAATGCCTTCGCCCACTTATTCTGCTCAAACACGGGACTGCGCTTCTCGCTCAGTTTGATGTTCTTACGCAGTAGCTTGAATAGTTGTATCTTGTTCATAATTCTCAATTCTCAGTTCTCAATTCTCCATTATCGCAGGTCTATCACTTCTGCTTTCGGGAAATCCTTTGCATTAAACCGGAACATCGCATCGTCGAGAGCCGTTGCCTTCAGTCCGTTGATGAGCAACACGCTCCATTTGCCGTTCTGCATCATCTTAACGTGGGTAGGATAATAGCTTTTCTGGTCTACGATGATATACATCTCCTGAAGTTTGCGCTTTTTGTCGGTTGCCTTCAGGTGGACCTCATACGATGTGCCTACCTTTTTCGACGAAAGCTTGAACCCCTGCTTGTAGATGTTGATGAAGTTATAGGGATTGACGGCCTGTAACTCTGCCTCTGTGGGATTGCTAACGTTTACCTCCTCGTTCTGCTTCATATACGTCCATTGTGTCTTACCGTCAAACCATACGATGGCGTCGTGGGTAGATGCTTGGAACTTACGGCCTTTTATGGATATCGTGCCCGATGTGGAGCCAAACTGCTTGCTAATCATCTGGAACTGCGCCTGTACGCCCGATGGGTTGCTGACTCTAGCTGCTGCCTTATCAAGGATACTCTTAGCACTCTCTGCATTGACACCGCCTGCCATCATCAGGCCCATTATGAATACTAATATCTTTTTCATTATTACCTTATTAATTCTCAATTTTCAATTCTCCATTCTCAATTATCTCAGTGTTGCCAGCAGGTTATTGAGGCTGTTCTCATCCTGAATCATCACCTCACGTGGCTTACTGCCCATCGCTGCTCCAACCACTCCGGCCTTCTCCAACTGGTCCATCAGTCGTCCCGCACGGTTGTATCCAATAGCGAACTTACGCTGTATCAGTGATGTCGAACCGCTCTGGTTCAGTACAATCAGTTTCGCTGCGTCCTCAAAGAGCGGATCAAGATGCTGCATGTCCACATCTTTGTCGCCTCCACCGTCGAAGTCGGTCTCTGGAGTATCGGGTTCAGGCAACTCAAACGGCATGTTGTAGCTCTGCTGATCGGCGATGAAATTATTGATGCGCTCCACCTCAGGAGTGTCTACGAATGCACACTGTACACGTACCGGCTCAGCACCATTCAGGAAGAGCATGTCGCCACGACCAATCAACTGCTGGGCGCCCGTGCGGTCAAGAATAGTCTTTGAGTCGATACCTGCCGATACTTTGAAGGCGATACGAGCTGGGAAGTTAGCCTTGATGTTACCCGTGATAATTGTCGTTGTTGGTCTCTGGGTGGCGATGACCATGTGGATACCTACGGCACGTGCCAGCTGGGCGATACGGGCTATCGGCAGTTCTATCTCCTTACCGGCTGTCATGATCAGATCACCGAACTCATCGATGATAACAACGATATAAGGCATGTATCCGTGACCGCCACGTGGTGGGATTCTACGCTCGATAAACTTCTTGTTGTACTCCTTGATGTTTCTTGCACCGACCTCCTTGAGCAGATCGTAACGTGTATCCATGAGTTTACAAAGTGAGTTCAGCGTGCGAACCACCTTTGTTACATCGGTGATAATCGGATCGGCATCCTCATCGGGCACCTTCGCAAGGAAGTGGTTGATCAGCGGATTATAGATAGAGAACTCTACCTTCTTCGGGTCAACGAGCACGATCTTCATCTCTGCCGGGTGCTTCTTATATAATAAAGAGGTGACGATCGCATTCAGACCTACGGACTTACCCTGACCTGTAGCACCGGCAACGAGCAGGTGAGGGGCCTTAGCCAGGTCGAACATGAATACCTCGTTGGTGATGGTCTTACCGACGGCACAAGGCAATTCCATCTGACTCTCCTGGAACTTCTTGGAGTTAAGTATCGATTCCATCGACACAATCGATGGCTTGGCATTAGGCACTTCGATACCTACGGTACCCTTACCGGGCATAGGAGCAATGATACGTATTCCCAATGCCGAGAGGCTCAGAGCAATGTCGTCCTCCAGTGAACGGATTTTCGTGATACGTACACCGGGAGCGAGGGTGATCTCATACAGCGTGATGGTGGGACCAACAGTAGCCTTAATGCTTGATATTTCTACGCCAAACGTACGGAGCACATCAACGATACGGTTCTTGTTGGCATTCTGCTCTGCCATATCGATATACGGTTTTCCATCGTTCTCGTATTTCTTGAGCAAGTCAAGGGTAGGATACTTGTAATTCTCAAGATCGCGCTTCGGATCGTAAGGTTCCAAATCTTCGAGTGCGGGGGCAACGCTATTCTTATCAGCAGACTCATCGTCTCCACTGGCCTGCTCCACATCGAAAGTAACGTCAGGTTTCTTTGTCTTGTCTGTATTTTCTGATTGCTCCGAATTCTTAGCGTTTTCTGATTTCCCGTCGTTATATACTTTGTCGATAATCACAGCTTCGCCGTTATCCTTGAATTCCACCGTCTGCGTGGCGGGGTCGTCGTAAACCAATTCCTCGTCAGGCTGAAGCTGGTATTCGTATGAAGGCTGAAGCTCTTCGGGATCATTATTCGTAATCTTGAACTTCACTTTATTGAATAACTTCGATGGATTCAGGATTCTGCGTATAAAGTATATCGTCTCTGCACTTATCCATGTCAGGAATGCAAGTGCCGTGAGGGCGAGGAGGATCGTCAGTCCGGGGGCACCTACGAGGTTCTCTATCCACTGACAGATGAAGATGCCGTGATCACCACCAGGATTGTAGCATGCATCGATGAAAAGGGGTGAAAGGAACTTGGCGAACGTCACCGACCCCCATATCATTACAATCATCATCGACATAAACCACTTCAGCAGGTTCACCCTATACGCTTTGATAAGATGTACACCGAGCAGGATGAGAAAGACAGGAATCAGAAAAGATGTCAGTCCGAAACAGCGCTTAATAAAGTACCACGACATATAAGCTCCCAACTTTCCGCAGGTATTGGAAAACGTAATGCTTGTGTCCATCAACTCACCGTCCTTCGGTGATTCTATCATCGTCTGGTCAGCAGCACCAGTAGAGATATATGAAATGAATGCAATGATCATATATATCGCTACCGCTATAATCAGGAACCCGACAAAGATCCACATTATTTCGTTGTCGAATATACTCTTCAGACCTAGCGCCTCACTGAAACTTGATGCGCCTTTTGATCTTTTTTCGCTCTTCTTTTTTGCCATAATAGGTTTACATTTCTCAATTTTCGTGCAAAATTAGCGGAAAAATCCCATATTTCATCATATTTTACCGATTTTTTTGTATTTTTGCACCCTGATAATGAAAAAGATCATCTATAACAGGTTTCTGAAGGAGTGGTTGGGCGATTTGCCGAAGGTCACTTACAATAAGCCTATCTTCGTCATCACCACTCCTCAGGAAACGGAAAAAGCAGTCAAGTACCTGCTGTCGATGCCAATATTGGGTGTCGATACAGAGACGCGTCCTGCTTTCAACCGTAGTCAGCAGTTCAAGTGCAGCCTCCTTCAGGTAGCTACACCACATAACTGTTTCCTGTTCCGACTCAACTTCACAGGCATGACCACTGCCATCATTCGTCTGCTTGAAGACACCACCGTCCCAAAGATAGGTCTTTCATGGCATGATGATATACGCGCACTGAAGCAGCTTCATGACTTTAACCCAGGATGGTTCATCGATCTCCAGGATCATATGCGTGAGATCGGTATCGAGGATCTCAGCCTTCAGAAGATGTATGCCAATCTCTTCGAAGAGCGTATCAGTAAGACCGAGCGTCTGTCTAACTGGGAACGCGATGTGCTCACGTCCAAGCAGATGAGCTACGCTGCCATCGACGCATGGGCGTGCATCCGTCTCTTTGAGGAACTCCGTGAACTTGAGAATACAGGCAACTACGAGCTTCGCAATGTTGAGATAGAACAGGAAATAGAAGAAGAATTTAAGATATATGAAGAACTTGCAGCTCAAAAGGGGCAAGGAGGATAGTCTCCTCCGTTTCCATCCGTGGGTGTTCTCTGGTGCCATTCAGCAAGCCGACGAGGGAATTACCGAGGGCGAGGTGGTCCGTGTTGTGAAGAGTGACGGCTCGTTCATTGCCGTTGGTCACTATCAGGCCGGTTCCATCGCTGTCCGTGTGCTTTCTTTCCGTGATGTGGAAATTGATGCGCAGTTCTGGCACTCCCGTTTGGCATCGGCTCTGACCATGCGTCAGGCCATAGGTATCGCTGATAATCCTCAGAACAATACCTACCGACTTGTTCACGGTGAGGGCGATCATTTGCCGGGGCTCATCATCGATGTCTACGGCAAGACGGCTGTCATGCAGGCGCACAGCATCGGCATGCACCTCTGTCGTGTGGACATTGCTGAACAGCTGGTTAGCGTAATGGGCTCACGAATAGAAAATGTCTATTACAAGAGCGAGACAACGCTGCCGTTCATGGACGATATGGAGAACGGATTCCTTTATGGCGGTTCTGATGATAATACGGCTGTAGAGAACGGATTGATGTTCTACGTCGACTGGCTCAGAGGACAGAAGACAGGTTTCTTCGTCGACCAGCGCGAGAACCGTGCTCTCCTGGAGCGTTTCTCGGCTGGCAAGAAGGTGCTGAACATGTTCTGTTATACCGGTGGATTCTCGTTTTATGCCATGCGGGGTGGGGCGAAGCTTGTGCACTCTGTCGACAGTAGTGCTAAGGCTATCGAACTCACCAACCGGAATGTATCGCTTAACTTCCCCGGTGACACCCGTCATAAGGCTTTCTGCGAAGATGCATTCAAGTTCCTTGAGCAAGCTGGCGACCAGTACGACTTGATAATTCTCGATCCGCCTGCCTTTGCCAAGCACCGTGGGGCATTACATAACGCCCTCAAAGGCTATACTCGTCTGAATATGAAGGCCATGCAGAAGATACAACCGGGTGGAATACTCTTTACGTTCAGTTGCTCTCAGGTGGTAACGAAAGATCATTTCCGCAATGCTGTCTTCACGGCAGCAGCCCAGGCTCGTCGTAAGGTACGCATCCTGCATCAGCTCCACCAACCTGCCGATCATCCCATCAACATCTACCATCCCGAGGGCGAATACCTAAAGGGGCTCGTCCTCTATGTGGAATGAGAAATGAGGAATGGACAATGAGAAAGGATGATATCTTTGTTGGCAAAGTAAATGAATATATTAGGTCGCAGCGACTGTTGTCGCCCGATGGATTGCATCTTGTGGCGCTCAGCGGTGGAGCCGACAGTGTAGCACTTTTGCTTGTGCTGAAGACGCTGGGATACCGTATCGAGGCTGTTCACTGTAATTTTCATTTAAGGGGCGAGGAGTCAGACCGCGACGAACTGTTCGTAAAAAAAATCTGTGATCAAGAAAAAATACCGCTACACTTAATTCATTTTGAGACAAAAGAATACGCTTTGTTACATCAAGTAAGCATTGAAATGGCTGCGCGCGAATTGCGTTATCGATATTTTGCCCAATTGATCGAGGATATCGGTGCCGAAACGGTCTGCGTGGCTCATCATCGTGACGATGCCGTAGAGACACTTCTGATGAACTTGCTGCGTGGTGCAGGTATTCACGGTCTTACCGGTATCCGTCCGCGTAACGGGCATATCGTACGCCCTCTTTTATGTGTCTGCCGTAAGGATATTGTGGAGGCTTTGCATGCTATTCAACAGCCATATGTTACGGATTCATCGAACCTTGAACCCGATGTCTTGCGTAATAAGGTCCGTCTCCAACTTATCCCACTGCTCGAACAACTCAACCCAGCCGCCTCCGAAAATATCGCGCGTACATCTTATTATATTTCTGAAGCTGAAAAGGTTTACAACAAAGAGATTTCATCGGAGTTTTCATCTAAGCTTTCTGATGAGCTCTCCATTTCATCGCTTCTGGATTTTCCATCGCCTTTGTGCTTGCTGCATGAGTGGCTCTCATCATACGGTTTCAATCGCACACAGATATCCGAGATCCTTGACGCTGTTTCCGGTCAATCGGGTAGGGAGTTTTCTTCATCTTCACATTCCCTTTTCATCGACCGTGAAACACTCATCCTTGCTCCAAATGAGCCCCCGATGAAACCGTATGTCATTCCTGAATCAGGTTTTTATCGTATCGATGAAACCACCACACTTCGCGTGTCTCTCGTAGAGGGTTCAGAAATCAGTCGTGATCCTTCTGTCTGCACGGTTGATGCCGCTAATGTGAAGTTTCCCCTCACACTTCGCCTTGTACAGTCTGGTGACCGTTTCCAGCCCTTCGGCATGAAAGGCTCCAAACTCCTTTCTGACTACCTCACAGACCAGAAACTCTCACTTCCAGAAAAGCGTCGTCAACGCGTTCTCGTCGATTCCACCGGCATGATTGTCTGGGTTGTTGGTCTCCGCACGGCTAATCCCTTTCGGGTCACCGATGAAACCAAAAATATACTTCGAATAAGCATCCAGACAAATGATTAGACGTTCTATTATAATCATCAGTAGCCTCTGTCTGTTATTCTCATGCAGCAGCGGTGAACAACAATCAGAAAAGCCTGTTGCTGTAGGGATCGACACGATACCGATGCTTATCATGCAGGTGCAGAAATGTGCCAGGCTCTATACCACAGAAATGAAGGTTCACAAGATTGTGACCCACGACGACGTGCTCCGCCTGCAGGGCTCACTGCTGAAACAGGACATTAACATCAAGATGCCATTGGGCGACCGTAAGGTGGCCATTCCTGTCGACGCGACCCTGAAAGCATATATTGACCTTAGCAACTTCTCTGAAAAGAATGTCGAGCGAAGTGGTCGTAAAATCACCATCATACTCCCTGATCCTAAGGTTACGCTTACCTCATCAAAGATCAATCACCGTCAGATACGTGAATATGTGTCTATGACCCGTTCCAAGTTCAGTGATGCTGAGCTCTCTGGATATGAGCAACAGGGTAGGGCTGCCATCATAGAGAGCATCCCTCAGTTGGGTGTCATCGAAAGGGCTAAGGCCGATGCGGCGCGTGTACTTGTTCCTATGATTACGCAGTTGGGCTATCGTGAAGAAGACATCACAATAGCCTTCCGTAAGTCGTTCGATCGTAATGAAATAATGAAACTGATAGAGTTCTAATGGCAAAGAGAGATAAAAATACCGTCAGAGACTGGGTGAGGTTGTTGGCACTGCTTGCTTTCATCCTTGTGTTTGTCTGGCTTGTGTTTGCTAAGAAGGACAACCATATAGAGTTGGGTGTTGACGACAGCATCGGCACTACACCCACGCAGATTCAGAGCATCAGACAGATAGGTGAATGGGAATTCTTGGCCATCAGCAACGAAGAGCTCGTCGACACAGTGCGCAAGGGCTTGTTTAGCGACGACCATCTGGTGCGCATCTATTACGGCACCCTGCGTCTGGGCATTGATATGAGCGAGGCCGGTGACCATTGGCTCACAGTAAAGGGTGACACAGCAACGGTCAAACTTCCGAAGATAAAGCTGCTTGACAACGATTTCATCGACGAGGCATGTACCAAGTCTTTTTACGAGAGCGGCACCTGGAAGGCTGCCGACAAAGAGGCGCTTTATAAGAAGGCGCGTCGTCAGATGATCAGTCGTTGCATGACGCGTGCCAACATAAAGACAGCCCGTGACAATGCCGATGCACATTTCCGTCAGATGCTCACCACCATGGGTTATAAGCATGTTATCATCCATCATTAGTTAAAACTGCATATGAGATATTTCATCACTTTCAGTTACGACGGTACGAATTATCACGGTTGGCAGATACAGCCAAACGGCATTTCGGTACAGGAGAAACTACAGTGGGCACTGTCGACTCTGTTGAGAGAGGAGATTACTGTCACCGGAGCTGGAAGAACTGATGCTGGCGTGCATGCCAGGATGATGGTGGCGCATTTTGATACACAGAAGTTCCTGGCTCCGTTGTGTAAAGACTTGGTATATAAGTTGAACAGGCTGCTGCCGAAGGATATCGCCGTTCAGAAAATAGAGGAAGTGAGTGATGAGATGCATGCACGGTTCTCGGCAAAGTGGAGGACATACCATTATTATATCCATACCCGCAAAGACCCGTTTGAGAGGACTTTCAGCTGTGAGATACACTACCAGCTGGACTTTACCAAGATGAATGAGGCGGGTAGAATACTGACGGAATACGATGACTTCGGTGCCTTTTGTAAGGCTGGTGCCGATGTGAAGACAACACTCTGCAACGTGACCAGGGCTGAATGGATTCAGACATCGGAGACAACATGGTACTTCGAGATTACGGCAAACAGATTCCTGAGGAACATGGTCAGGGCTGTGGTCGGGACTCTCATCGACGTAGGGAGGGGTAGGCTTACGCTCGACGATTTCAGAAAGGTCGTTGAGGGCAAGCAGCGCTCCGACGCTGGAGAATCGATGCCGGGCAACGCACTGTTCTTGGAAAAAATAGTATATTAAGATATGTGGCTGATATTGGCATTTATGTCGGCAGCACTTCTGGGCTGTTACGACTCGTTTAAGAAACAGGCATTACGTGAGAACGCAGTGATACCTGTGCTGTTCCTGAACACGCTGTTTTCATCACTGATATTCCTGCCGTTTATAATCATAAGTGGCACATCGGACATGCTCGATGGAGGCATCTTCCATGTGGCATCAGGCGGATGGGAGATGCATAAATATATTGTGCTGAAGGCGCTGATTGTACTCGGAAGTTGGATACTCGGCTATTTCGGAATGAAACATCTTCCACTGACGATTGTCGGTCCGATTAACGCCACGCGACCGGTAATGGTGCTTGTGGGAGCTCTCCTGGTGTTCGGTGAGCGACTGAACGTCTGGCAATGGATTGGTGTGATGCTGGCAGTGGCATCCTTCCTTTTGCTCAGCCGCAGCGGAAAGAAAGAAGGCATCGACTTTAAGCACGACCATTGGATATATATGATTGTGGGAGCTGCCGTTCTCGGTGCCATCAGTGGACTCTATGACAAATACTTGATGGCACCTGCAGAGAGTGGGGGCGTGGGACTCGACAGGATGATGGTGCAGTCGTGGTATAACATTTACCAGTGCGGTATGATGGGAGCGATGCTCTGGCTGCTGTGGTGGCCGAAACATGAGCAGACGACACCTTTCCATTGGTCGTGGTCGATACTCGGCGTGAGCCTTTTTCTCTCGGCTGCCGATTTCATGTACTTCTATTCGCTGAGTCTGCCTGATGCAATGATCAGCATTGTGTCGATGATACGCAGGGGCAGTGTGATAGTAAGCTTTATGTTCGGTGCGATGTTCTTCCATGAGAAAAACCTCAAGGCGAAAGCCTTCGATCTTGCGTTGGTACTTTTGGGTATGTTGTTCCTCTATATCGGATCGCACTGATTAGCCTCGCCAGATCCAATGGAACAGTTTGTTCAACCAACTTATCGAACAACGGAACCAACGATAAGTCGTGACCGGCTTTCCGCCAAAGCGCAGGATAAACTCACGGAAAAGATTCTTCTGGAACGGTAATCCGACATCGAGGAAGTTGATGTGCTGATAATTCTTTTCATGCGCATATTTTATTGCATGCCAAATTGTTACAGCGTCAGGATGAAGATGGATATAGGTTTTGCGACGGAAAGCTGAATACCAAAGAAATGCATCGGTATCGTCGTAAACACAGGCAGAACATCCGATAATACGGTTGTGATATTTTGTCACAAAGAGCTGACAACGATTAGTTGCCTGAAGTTTGGTGAAGTAACTGCTGTCAGGGATGTATCGCTTGGGCTTGAACCAGTGGTGATGACGCAGGAGTTTGTTGAACTCATGGAGCTCATCGTCTGTCTCAACGGAATTGCATGTCACACCCTTGGCATAGGCATTCTCAATACGTTGCATCATCTTCCCTGTGATACGTTCTTCGGGAGACTTGCTGTGCAAAGAGTTGTGGATGCTCATCCACTTCACAGGGAAGAAACCCGACTGTCGGAACTGACGATAGGCAAACATCTTCTGGCTGAGGTCGCTCACTTCGATGTAAAGACATCGTTTATTAAGTTTACGTGTGATGGCAGAGAGCATCTCTCCAAAGAGTTCTTCACGGCGGTAGCTGCTGTCAGCATATTCGCCTTCGCCCATAATTCTACAGTGCATAAAGAGGAAGGGAGGAATGAACGATGTGCGGTATCTGACCACGGCGAGCAAATGGCTCAGCACTCGCCCGGACTCGTCAGTACATACCGCCATATAGGGCTTCATCTTTGGGGTAGAGCTACTGATGAGAAACAATTGCCGACTATGGAAGAAATTGCTTTCATCCACCTCTGGCATCCGGTCTATACGACTATAAATATCGGTCTTTACACCATTCACGCCACAAAAATACAAATAATTTTGTTTCTTCCAAAAAAAAAAACGTAACTTTGTGGCAAAATTAATAATAAGATTATGTCAGAATTCAAAAAATTAGTGCAAATACGCCGTAGTCATCGCAAGTTTAGCGATCAGGAAGTGGATCCGGAAGCCCTGAAGCTCATCCTCCGTGCCGGATTGATGTCACCTACATCGAAGAGCCAGAGAGCTTGGCATTTCGTAGTAGTTGAAGACAAGATGGACCTGGAGAAGCTGGCCGATGCGAAGAATATGGGCAGTCAGTTTCTTAAGGATGCTCCGATAGCTATCGTGGTGCTGGGTGATCCCATGCAGAATGACTGTTGGGTGGAGGACGGTTCCATTGCGGCCATTTCCATGCAGTATCAGGCCGAAGAACTTGGACTGGGCAGCTGTTGGATACAGATGAGAGGTCGTGGACTGGAAGACGGTACTACTGCTGACACTGTCATTCGTGGTGTGCTTGACATCCCTGATAATATGAACTGTCTGTGTATCCTTGCAGTCGGTCACTGGACTGACGAGCGTAAGCCACAGGCAGAGGACAGACTGAAGTGGGAGAACGTGCATCTAAATAAGTATTAATGGGCAATTGGTCATTATGATTAGTTACGATCTGCAGAAAATCAAGGCAATCATCTTTGATGTCGACGGTGTGCTGAGCAGCGAGACCATCACTATGTCGAGTGAGGGAGAACCGTTGCGTACAGTCAATATCAAAGACGGCTATGCCATACAGTTGGCGATAAAGCTCGGGTTGCGAATCGCTATTCTCACAGGTGCCAAGACCCGAAGCACCAGAGTGCGCTATGAGGGTCTGGGAGTAGAAGATATCTATTTGGGCTGTGCCGTGAAGATAGAGACATATGATGAGTTCCTCAGAAAATACGGACTTACCGATGAGGAGGTTATGTATATGGGCGACGACATCCCCGATCTGGAGATCATGCGTAGGGTAGGGTGTCCGGTATGTCCCAAGGATGCCTGTTCCGAGATAAAGGATGTAAGCCTGTATGTGAGCGATAAGATTGGCGGTCACGGTTGTGGCAGGGATGTTATCGAACAGACCCTCAGGGCTCAGGGTAAATGGGTGATGAACGCAAAGGCTTTCGGATGGTAGACTATCATATTATATTGGCGAGTAACTCACCGAGGAGGAAGGAACTTCTCAGCGGCCTCGACTTCGAATACGAGGTAAAAGTGTTGCCTGATATCGAGGAGAATTATCCTGAGGGTCTCGCAATGGATGAAATTCCCAAATACATAGCTGCTGAAAAAGCTGCTGCATATAGGAATATGATGAACGACAGAGACCTTATCATCACTGCCGATACTGTAGTCGTGCTTGGTGATGAGGTGCTCGGCAAGCCGACAGACCTTGATGATGCCAGGCGGATGCTCAGGGAGCTGAGTGGCAAGACCCATCAGGTGATAACTGGCGTATACCTGATGACCAGGGAGAAAGAAAGAGGTTTCAGCGTGGTGACGGATGTTACTTTCAAGGAGCTTTCGGATGAAGAAATAGACTATTACGTGGAAAAATATCAGCCACTCGACAAGGCCGGTGCATATGGAATACAGGAATGGATAGGTTATATTGGTGTGACAGGACTGAGTGGAAGTTATTTTAACGTAATGGGCTTACCTGTGCAACGCATCTATCAGGAGATGAAATTCTTCTAAATTTTGGTCAAACTTTTTACTTTTGTCGGCAAAAGGCAAAATTTTGTCGATAAAATTTGGAGTTTACATTAAAATTGTATAACTTTGCAGGCGATAATAGTAATTTTAATCTATATTTATCATTTTCCATTTTATATTGGGGAACTTGTCTGAGAAGATCGGTTCCCTATTTCATTTTCCTCTGCGACGGAACTCAGAACAGGTGATGGCTGTTGCTATCGCTACGTTAAGGCTCTCGGCAGAGTCACCAACACGGAAATTTGGGATTAGCAACCGGCGGTTCACCTTCTTGCGTATTTCCGGTGAGATGCCATTGCCCTCATTCCCCATCACTATGATACCCTTGGAGGAGAGTGGCTGCTGGTAGATATCCTCACCGTCAAGAAGGGTTCCATAGACAGGGAAACCGTCTGGCAGACTATCGAACAACGATTCTAAAATAATATAAATAATGTTCACACGCGCGAGGCTGCCCATTGTGGCTTGTACAACCTTTGGATTATAGGCGTCGGCGGTATCTTCTGAACAATAGATGGTATCAATACCAAACCAGTCTGCGACACGGATAATGGTGCCGAGGTTGCCAGGATCTTGCACACCATCGAGAGCGAGGGAGAGAGTTGAGAGTGTAGAATTCATACATTCCGTTGTTAGCAAGCCAACAGAGTTGGGACGTGCTACAGTTGGTTTGGGGATAGGGAAAAGGGCCAGTACCTGTTGGGGATGCTGAAGGAAACTGATACGACGCAACTCTTCGTTTGTTATTCTTTCTACAACGGGCAGTTGAATATCATAAGTAGGCTGCCACTCGTCTGTGGCATAGATTGCTTTTGCCTCGTATCTGCGGAGAAGATCGCCCACTACTTTAGGACCTTCGGCTACAAAAAGCCCTTCACGGCTGCGAAATTTCTTCATTTCGAGCTGTCGTATGAACTTAATCTGGTTCTTGCTTATCATTTTTTCTCTTTTTGTTTGCAAAGATAGAAATAAATCTTTATCTTTGCAACTAATTTACGAGATAATTGATGACTAGGAGCAGTTTTTTGCCTGTTTTGTTGACTGGTATAGCCGGACTTTTATTAGGTTCGTGCTCTGCTTCGCGTGATTTGCCTGAAGGACAGGTGATGCTCAACAAGGTGACGGTGGTTGCCGATGGGAAGTATCCGGATGTGAACCCATCGCTGCTGAAAAGCTATGTAAGACAGAAAGGCAACTCTCGTTGGTTTTCGGCGTTGAAGATACCCTTAGGTGTGTATGCCATGGCGGGAGAAGACAGCACAAAATGGCTTAACAGAACTCTAAAGACCATGGGTGAGGCACCTGTGGTCTTTGACACTCTTCAGGCACAGATGTCATGTGAGAACCTGCAGCGTGCTTTACAGAATGTAGGTTATCTCGACGCTCAGGTTGAACTGTATACCGACCAAAAAGGCAAGAAGCTCAATGCCGTCTATGTGCTACATCCGGGTATACAATATTACATCCGACAAGTGAACTATGATATTCAGGACTCTCTGATAGCACGTCAACTTACAAATGACATTCCTCAGTTGAAGGAAGGAAATAAAGTGAATGTAGATGTTCTTAACCAAGAGCGTTCCAGGATAACGGAGAAGTTACAGAACAACGGCTATTTCAGATTCCATAAGGATTTTATTTATTTCAGGGTTGACACAGTGCAGGCTACCCACAAAGCTGATGTGACACTGGTACTGAGACCCTATCGCACTTCGGATATCTCAGACACATTGCATACGAGATTTACAGTCAGAAGTATCGACTTTGCCAGCGGTGACACCCAGGATTCTGTCATTCATCTGAGAAGACATGTGCTGAAAGAGAACACCTTCATAGAAAAAGGCCAGCCATACAGTGCCGCTGCCCTTCAAAACACATACAACCACTTCGGTCGTCTTGGTGCTGTAAAATATACCAATATCAGTTTCGAGCAAGATCCAGACAGCGCTCTGCTAGATGCCCATATACAACTGCAGACAAACAAACCGTCAACACTCAGTTTCCAGCCGGAAGGTACTAACACTGCCGGAGATTTGGGGGCAGCAGCGTCGCTTACATATGAGAACAGGAATCTTTTCAGAGGGTCTGAAAGTTTCAGTGTTCAGTTGCGTGGAGCGTATGAGGCCATACGCGGACTCGAAGGATATAGCAATCAGGACTTCATCGAGTACAGCGTGGAGAGCCGTCTCAGTTTCCCGAGATTTATCATGCCGTTCCTGAATAGTGAGATACGAAGGAAAACAATAGCAACCAGTGAGGTGTTTCTGACCTTCGATACACAGAACAGACCTGAGTTTCACCGTAGAGTGCTCTCTGCCGGATGGAGATATAAATGGAATCCGCAGAACAGCCGTACCCAGTATCAGTATGACCTGCTCAACCTGAACTACGTATTCATGCCCTGGATCAGCGAGACCTTCAAGCATGAGTATCTTGATGACACATCGAACTATAATGTCATCCTGAGATATAATTACGAAGACCTGTTTATCATGAAGACAGGTATTGGATTCACCTATAATAATGGTAAGACTGTCGTTAAGACCAACTTTGAAACAGCGGGAAACCTGCTCAGTCTGGGTAGTGCCATCTTCGGCGGGAACAAAGATGAACTGGGCCATTACAAAGTGTTTAATATCGCATACGCACAGTATGTTAAGGGCGACATCGATTTAACGCGATATCTGATATCTGGTTATCACGATCAGCTTGTTTTCCATATAGGATTGGGAATTGCCTATCCATATGGTAACAGTACCGTTCTGCCGTTTGAGAAACGCTATTTCTCAGGCGGAGCCAACAGTGTGAGAGGATGGAGCGTACGTAGCCTGGGACCGGGAAGATATAAGGATAAAGACGGTAACATCAATTTTATCACGCAGACAGGTGACATAAAGCTCGACCTGAATCTGGAATACCGTACTCACCTGTTCTGGAAATTCGGTGGTGCACTGTTTGTCGATGCCGGAAATATCTGGACCATAAGAGACTATCCCTCGCAGCCCGAAGGACAGTTCCAGATGAAGAACATACTCAAGGATCTGGCTGTGAGCTACGGTCTGGGACTGAGGCTTAACTTCGACTATTTCATTATCCGATTCGACATGGGTATGAAGGCGGTCAATCCTGCCTATAAGACAGAAGACGAGAACCACTTCCCGATTGTCCATCCACGTCTGAAGAGAGATTTCGCCTTCCATTTCGCAGTAGGTCTTCCGTTCTGAGAAACAGATAAAAAATGTGAAATCTTTGGCGTTAATATTTTTTTTGCGTAATTTTGCAGAAAATAATAACTCAAAATGCTTAAATTCATATCGTTTGGGAGCGGTAGCAGCGGTAATTGCTATTATCTCGGTACGGCAACTGACGGATTACTTATAGATATAGGAGTCGGAATAAGGACACTCAAGAAGCATGCAAGGGATTACGGCATTAGCCTCGCATCTGTGAAGAAGATCCTAATCACGCATGATCATGCAGACCACATCAAGTCTGTGGGTGCTTTCAGTCATGACTATAACGTGCCTGTCTATGCCACAGAGAAGGTACACGATGGTATAGACATCAACTATTGTGTACAGCGTAAACTGAGCTCCGAGCACCGTCGAATGCTTTTTGCCGGAGAGACCCTCCTGTTAGGCGACTTCAAGATAACCCCGTTTTATGTGCCTCATGATGCAACGGAGAATGTGGGCTATGAAATTGAGGCAGGAGGTGTGACATTCGTGATTATCACCGATGCCGGAAGTGTGACGGAGGAGATGAAGGAACATATTGCCAATGCCAACTACCTTGTTCTTGAGGCTAATCACGATGTTGAGATGCTGCAGAGCGGACCGTATCCCCAGTATCTGAAGACACGTATTCTCAGTCCTAATGGTCATCTGTCGAATTTAGAATGTGGAAAGACGCTGGCCGAGAACATGACAGAGAAATTGAAGCACGTCTGGCTCTGTCATCTGAGTGAGGAGAATAATCATCCGGAGCTGGCCCGAAAGACTGTCGAGGCTACGCTGCGCTCTTATGGAATCATTCCAGGAAAGGATATACAACTGGAAGTCTTAAAGCGAAAAGTGCCCAGTGAAGTATATGAATTAGTATAAAATGTGTGTAATTGCAACTTTTTTGCGCAAAAAACTGACAAAATGTTTGTTTGTTACAGAAGAAAGTTATAACTTTGCACCCGAAATTAAACAAAAAAGGAAAGAAAATGAAAAGTCTGAACCTACTTAGCGCCATTATTATTATTCGACTGCAGGGAGCAGCCGGAAGTGATTTAGGTGTATATATAGAGTAGGTATAAGATACAGAATGATATAGAGCCTTTCTCACTTCCAAGTGTGAAAGGCTTTTTTAGTTCTGGTCATCAGGTGCAAATTTTACACATTAAACTAAATAATAATTATGAGTGACAGATTGTTTATTTTCGACACAACACTCCGCGACGGGGAACAGGTTCCTGGCTGCCAGTTGAATACCGTAGAGAAGATTCAGGTAGCGAAAGCACTGGAACAACTCGGCGTGGATGTCATTGAAGCAGGATTCCCCGTATCCAGTCCTGGAGACTTCAATTCGGTAATTGAGATTTCAAAGGCCGTTACCTGGCCGGTCATTTGTGCCCTTACCCGTGCTGTGGAGCACGATATCGACGTAGCTTTTGAAGCCCTAAAGTATGCTAAGCACAAACGTATTCATACAGGTATCGGCACATCGGATGAACATATCCTATATAAGTTCAACTCTGACCGCGAACACATCCTTGAACAGGCTGTTGCTGCGACAAAGTACGCCAAGCGTTTTGTTGATGATGTGGAGTTCTACTGTGAGGATGCCGGACGTACGGATAATGAATATCTGGCTCAGGTGGTAGAGGCTGTCATCAAGGCTGGTGCTACGGTTGTGAATATCCCTGACACGACAGGTTACTGTCTGCCACAGGAATACTTCGACAAGATAAAGTATCTCAAGGAACACGTTGACGGCATTGACAAGGCAATCATCTCTACCCACTGTCATAATGACTTGGGCATGGCTACTGCCAATACCTTTAATGGTGTCATGGCTGGTGCACGACAGGTTGAGGTGACCATCAACGGTATCGGAGAACGTGCGGGCAACACCTCACTTGAAGAGATTGCAATGATCTTGAAGTGTCATAAGTCGCTTGGTATCGAGACAAATATCAATACCACAAAGATATATCCCATCTCGCGTATGGTGTCGTCGCTGATGAACATGCCTGTACAACCCAATAAGGCTATTGTCGGCCGTAATGCTTTTGCTCACTCCAGTGGCATCCATCAGGATGGGGTATTGAAGAACGTCCATACCTATGAGATTATGGACCCGAAGGATGTCGGCATCGACGACAATAGCATCCTCCTTACCGCTCGCAGTGGCCGTGCTGCATTAAAGCATCGTCTGCACATGAATGGCGTCGATCTCGATGAAAACAAACTTGACAAGATCTATGAGAAGTTCCTCCAGCTGGCAGATCACAAGAAGGAAGTGTCGGATGCCGACGTGCTGATGTTGGCTGGTGCAGATACGGCTGATACACATGCCGTAAAGCTCGACTTCCTGCAGGTGACCACCGGCAAGGGCGTCAAGAGTGTCGCATCCATCGGTCTTGACATCTCTGGTCAGAAGTTCGAGGCAGCTGCTTCGGGCAATGGTCCTGTGGATGCCGCCATCAAGGCCCTGAAGAAGATTATCATGAAGCAGATGACCCTGAAGGAGTTTACCATTCAGGCCATCTCGAAGGGTTCCGACGATGTGGGCAAGGTACACATGCAGGTGGAGTACGACGGCTCTCTCTACTATGGCTTCGGGGCGGATACTGACATTGTCACAGCATCCGTTGAGGCATATATCGACTGTATCAACAAGTTTAAAAGAGTGAAGAATGAATACGTTGTTTGATAAGATATGGGACAGGCACGTCGTCCAGCAGATTGCCGACGGGCCTACCCAGCTGTACATCGACCGTCTGTACTGTCATGAGGTGACCTCTCCTCAGGCTTTCGACGGCATGAGGGAGAGAGGTCTGAAGTGCTTCCGTCCCAAGCAGATCTTCTGTATGCCTGACCATAACACCCCGACTCACGATCAGGACAAGCCTATTGCCGACCCGGTATCAAAGGCACAGGTAGATGCGCTTGCCAAAAATGCTGAAGAGTTTGGACTGACACACTTCCCCATGATGTCAAAAGACAACGGCATCATCCATGTCGTAGGACCGGAGAAAGGTATGTCGCTGCCTGGCATGACCATCGTCTGCGGCGACTCACACACCTCTACCCACGGTGCGATGGGTGCTGTGGCTTTCGGCATCGGCACCTCAGAGGTAGAGATGGTACTGGCCTCGCAGTGTATCTTACAGCAAAAGCCCAAGTCGATGCGTATCAACATTAATGGCAAGCTGGCAGAAGGCGTGACACCCAAAGACGTTGCCCTCTACTTGATGGCGCAGATCACCACTTCCGGCGCTACTGGCTATTTCGTTGAGTATGCTGGTGATGTAGTGAAAGACATGTCGATGGAAGGTCGCCTGACACTCTGTAATCTCTCTATCGAGATGGGTGCCCGTGGAGGTTTCATTGCTCCCGATGAGACGACCTTCAACTACATAAAGGGTAGGGAATATGCCCCGAAGGGCGCAGAATGGGACAGGGCTCTGGAGTATTGGAAGACACTCCAAAGTGGTGATGATGCTGTGTTCGACCGTGAACTGTGGTTTGATGCAGCAGACATTGAGCCGCGTATCACTTATGGCACTAATCCCGGCATGGGCATCGGCATCAGTGAGGTCATCCCTTCGTCGGGTGATGCCAATTTCGAGAAGGCATTGGCCTACATGGGCTTCAAGGCTGGACAAAAGCTGCTGGGAACGAAGGTGGACTATGTCTTCCTCGGTGCCTGTACCAACGGCCGTATTGAGGACTTCCGTGCTTTTGCATCAATTGTGAAGGGGCGTAAGAAAGCTGATGGTGTCGTCGCATGGCTTGTGCCTGGATCATGGGCTGTCGACAGTCAGATACGTGAGGAGGGACTTGACAAGATTCTTGAGGAGGCAGGCTTTGCAATCCGTCAGCCTGGTTGTTCTGCATGCCTGGCGATGAATGATGACAAGATACCTGCCGGCAAACTCAGCGTCTCGACTTCTAACAGGAATTTCGAAGGACGGCAGGGACCTGGAGCCCGTACCATCCTCGCTTCTCCATTGACAGCGGCAGCAGCTGCCGTAACAGGTGTAATTACAGATCCAAGAGAGCTATTATGAAACAGAAGTTTGACATCATAACAAGTACGTGTGTGCCACTCCCGTTTGAGAATGTTGACACAGACCAGATAATACCAGCCCGTTTTCTGAAGGCTACGACGCGCGAAGAGAGTTTCTTCGGTGACAACCTTTTCCGCGATTGGAGATATAATGCCGATGGCACACCCAACAAGGACTTTGTGCTTAACAATCCCGTCTATTCCGGCTGTATTCTTGTCGCAGGCAAGAACTTCGGTTCTGGCTCATCCCGTGAGCATGCAGCATGGGCCATCGCCGGCTATGGCTTCAGAGTGGTCATCAGCAGTTTCTTTGCCGATATCCACAAGAACAACGAGCTAAACAACTTCGTGTTGCCCGTACAGGTCAGCGAGGCTTTCCTGGCAGAGCTATTCCAGAGCATTCAGGACGATCCGAGTACCCTGGTAAGTGTCGACCTCCCCAACCAGACGGTGACCAACCTTTCTACAGGGCACAGTGAGACTTTCGAGATCAATGCCTATAAGAAGCATTGTCTTATCAATGGCCTGGACGATATTGATTTCCTCGTTCAGAATCAGGAAAAGACAGAAGAATGGGAAAAGCAGAACCACGCAGCAAAGGACACTATCGCAGACATCGGTGACAGGCTCAAACGTGAAAAGCCATTCGTAGAAATCATGGACTCTACCCTTCGTGACGGTGAGCAGACCAGTGGCGTGTCCTTCCTGCCTCATGAGAAACTGATGATGGCGCGCATGCTGCTCCACGATCTGAATGTAGACCGTATTGAGGTGGCTTCAGCACGGGTCTCCGACGGTGAGAAGGAGGCTGTACAAATGATCTGCCGCTATGCAGAGAAAATCGACAGCCTCGAAAGGGTAGAGGTGCTGGGATTCGTTGATGGCGGCAAGAGCGTCGATTGGATCAGGAGCTGTGGTTGTAAGACACTGAACCTGCTTGCTAAGGGCTCGCTGAAACATTGTACCCAGCAGCTCCAGAAGACGCCGGAGGAACATATCGAGGATATCAGGAAAGAGGTGAAGTATGCCCGGAAGAAGGGCATCACTGTCAATCTCTATCTCGAAGACTGGTCGAACGGCATGAAAGATTCCCCGTCGTATGTCTATCAGCTGATGGATGCCTTGTGCGACAGTGGCATCCGCCGCTTCATGCTGCCCGACACATTGGGCATCATGAATCCCCTGCAATGTATTGAGTACTTCAGGAAGATGATCAAGCGATATCCTGATACCCATTTCGATTTCCATGCACACAACGACTATGACCTGGCTGTGTCAAACTCTCTGGCAGCTGTACTCAGTGGTGCCAAGGGCCTGCATGTGACGGTGAACGGACTGGGAGAGCGTTGTGGCAATGCGCCACTTTCAAGTGTGCAGGTGATTCTTAAGGACCAGTTCCATGCCAAGACAAATATCAACGAGAACAAGCTCAACGACATCTCGCGCCTTGTAGAGAGCTATAGTGGCATCGCCGTAGCCCCCAACCAGCCTATCATTGGCGACAATGTCTTTACACAGGTGGCGGGTGTCCATGCCGATGGTGACAAGAAGGACAACCTCTATCAGAACGACCTTGTACCCGAGCGCTTCGGGCGTCGCAGGGAGTATGCACTGGGCAAGAATAGCGGCAAGGCTAACATCGCCAAGAATCTTGAGGAACTGGGCCTTGAACTGACGCCTGAACAGACCCGTCGTGTCACCCAGCGTATCACTGAGCTGGGTGACAAGAAGGAAATCGTCACTCAGGAGGACTTGCCCTTCATCGTGAGTGATGTGCTGAAGCACGATGCACCAGAGGATAAAGTAAAACTTGTAAGTTATGTTGTATCAACGGCTTATGGTCTGAAGCCAGGAGCAAATATCAAGGTGGAGATCAACGGCCAGCAGTATGAGGCTGGTGCTACAGGCGACGGTCAGTACGACGCTTTTGTCAAGGCCCTGCGCTTTATCTATAGGAAATACCTTGACCGCACTTTCCCCTCGCTGGCAAACTATGCCGTGACAATCCCTCCTGGCGGACGTACCGATGCACTGGTGCAGACAGTCATCACCTGGAACGACAATGGTAAACTACTGCGCACACGTGGACTGGATGCCGACCAGACGGAAGCTGCCATCAAGGCAACCTTCAAAATGCTTAACATAGTAGAAAACGAACAAAACGACAGATTATGAAACTGAATATTGCAATTCTTGCGGGCGATGGAATCGGACCGGAGATCATGAAACAAGGTGTGGCTGTGCTCGATGCCATAGCTGCGAAGTTTAACCATACGTTCGTCTATGAAGAGGCCATCTGTGGTGCCCATGCCATTGAGGCTGTAGGCGATCCTTATCCTGATTCCACCCATGAGGTGTGTATGCGTGCCGATGCTGTGCTCTTTGCTGCTGTGGGCGACCTGAAGTATGATAATAACCCTACGGCAAAAATCCGTCCTGAGACAGGCCTTCTGGCGATGCGCAAGAAGCTGGGACTCTTTGCAAATGTCCGTCCTGTTACCACCTTCGACTGTCTGCTCCACAAGTCTCCCCTGAAGGATGAGCTCATCCGTGGTGCCGACTTTGTCGTACTCCGTGAACTGACCGGAGGCATGTACTTTGGTGAGAAGCATCAGGACGACAACATGGCCTACGATACCGACATCTATACCCGTCCTGAGATTGAGCGCATCCTGAAGCTGGGCTTCGAGATGGCCATGCAGCGTAACAGGCATCTCACGGTTGTTGACAAGGCCAATGTCCTTGCCTCGTCACGCTTGTGGCGACAGATTGCCAAGGAGATGGAACCGCGCTATCCAGAAGTTCGTACTGACTATATGTTCATCGACAATGCCTCCATGCGCGTGTTGACCGAGCCTCGTTTCTTCGATGTCATCGTCACAGAGAACACCTTTGGCGATATCCTGACCGACGAGACCAGCTGTATCACCGGTTCCATGGGTCTTCAGCCATCGTCGTCACTTGGTGAGCATACCCCGCTCTTTGAGCCTGTCCACGGCTCATGGCCACAGGCAGCAGGACAGAACCTTGCTAACCCCATTGCGCAGATTCTCTCCGCAGCCATGTTGCTTGAGCACTTCGGACTCAACAAGGAAGGACAGCTTATCCGTGATGCTGTCAATGCTTCGCTCGATGCCAATGTGCGTACCCCTGAGATTCAGGTTGACGGCGGTGCCCATTATGGTACCCGCGAAGTAGGAGAGTGGATTGTCAATTATATAATGAATAATTAAGTATTAATAATGAATAATTATGATATGTTCTATAGAATTATGAGTGGCAGGCTCCGCGCTTGCATGGTAATCATAATTATTAATCTTTCATTATTAATTATTAATTCTTCAGCTTTTGCCCAGAGCCGAAGCCAGTGGCGCGACTCCCTTGAAGTGCTTAATTCCAAGATTGGCAAGGACCCTAACAACCTTCACCTCCATCTCCTGAAGGCCGAGGTGAACATCAACCTTGAACAGTGGGACTATGCCCTTGCAGAATACGGCAAGATCCTCCATGCCGACGAGAAGAACCTGGCTGCCCTCTATTTCCGTGCCTATGTCCACATGCAGCAGAAGCATTACGACCTGGCGCGTGTCGACTATGAGTCGTTCCTGCTGATAGAGCCCCAGCACTTCGAGGCCCGTCTGGGATTGGCACATGTCATACAGAAGCTTGGGCGTAAAACTGAGACGATGGATGCGCTCAACCGTCTGGTGCAGATGTTCCCTGACTCAGCTGATGCCTATGCAGCGCGTGCTGCCTACGAGACCGAGTTGAAGCAATACGAAACAGCCCTCTACGACTGGGATGAAGCCATCCGTCGCAAGCCTCTTCATTCAGGTTTCGTCGTTTCCAAGGCCGACATCTTCATCAAGCTCTATCGTATGGATGAGGCACGTAAGGAACTCAATGCAGCCATAAAGCGCGGCGTCCCTCGTTACGCATTAAAGGAGTGGTTGGATAAATGTAAGTAATCGTCTGTTTAATTGATAATTATGTCTGATAGCTTGAATGAGCCTTCTGGCAAAATGAATATCTGGGATCTGTTGAAAAACATCATCCCCTTTGTGCTGCCTTACCGGCTGTTGATTGTCATCACACTGGTGCTGACGCTCGTCGGTTCGTTGATGGCACAGGTCAATGCTGTAGTCCTCGACCGTGCTGTCGATGCCATCAATGCCCTTATCCAGACGCCCGGAGGGTTTGCCTGGGGTGAGGCTGTCCGCATACTGACCATTATCACAGTCATCCTTCTTGGCAAGGAGGTGGTGGGCGCTGTTGTCACATTCTTCCAGCGCTACTATGGTGAGCGGATGCGCATTCTGGTCAGTCGCGATCTCTCACTGAGGGTCGTTGAGCGTATCCTCTCCTTCCGCATGGCTTTCTTTACCAGCGAGGGCAACGAGACAGGCAAGCTCCAGTCGCGCATCGACCGGGGTATCATGAGCCTGAGCAACACGGTGAACAATTTCTTCATCGAGATTCTCCCGCTCTTCACCAGTGCCATCCTTGCCCTGGCGCTGATGTTCATTGCCAATGTCTATGTCGGACTGGTGGCCCTTTGCATCGTGCCTCTCTATTTTTGGGTGACCTATATTCAGGCATCGCGCATGAAGGGTGGCCGAAGGGGTATCTTCGGCAGTCATCAGGCTGTGAGTCAGGGCATCTTGAACATCATCGAGAGCATCACGGTCATCAAGTCGTTCAACCGTGAACAGATAGAGGCCGACCGTCAGGCAGGCATACAGCGGAACATGACCCAGCTGCAGCTGAACACCCGCAAACAGAGTTTCATATTCAATGGTCTGAAGAGTTTCCTGGAGCAGATAGGCACCGTCCTGATCATTATCCTTACGGCTTATCTCGTATTGATCGACTATCCTGGCATGACGATTGGTAAGATCATGTACCACGTCATGCTCTTTGCCAATGTCAGTGCACCCATCCGTCAGCTCCACCGCATCTACGACGATATGAACGATGCGCTCATCTATGCAGAGGGCTTCTTCGGCATCCTCCATGCCGACCATGAGGTAGAGGCTTCAGGCAAGCATCAGGCAGAGACGGTAAAAGGCGACTTTGAACTGAAGAATGTTGATTTCACCTACAGTAACGGCACTCAGGCGTTGTTTGACGTGTCGATGCATATCGAACCTGGCAAGATAACAGCCCTTGTCGGACTGAGTGGCGCAGGAAAGAGTACGATTGTCAATCTCTTGGACAAGTTCTATAATCCGCAGAAGGGCACCATCAGTCTCGACGGTGTTGATCTCAGCGAGTGGGACACAGAGTGCCTGCGTGACAATATCGGACTCGTGCTTCAGAAGAACCACATTTTCGACGGTACGATCGAGGAAAATATCAAATATGGCAATCCTCAGGCCACTCACGAGGATGTGGTCCGTGCTGCCCGTCAGGCCTATATCTACGACCAGATCATGCAGTTGCCGAACGGCTTCGACACAATGGCCCTCCAGCTCAGTGGCGGTCAGCAGCAGCGTATTGCCATTGCCCGTATGTTCATCAAGAATCCGCCGATCATCTTCCTCGATGAGCCCACGGCCAGTCTTGACGCCATTGCCACCGAACAGATCAAGGCCAGCATCGATGCCATCAAGCAGGGCCGCACCGTCATCATTATCTCCCACAATATCGGTCAGATCATCGATGCCGACAAGATCTATGTGCTCCAGCAGGGTAGGGTGGTTCAATCTGGCACACCGTCTGAGGTTTACAAGCAAGGAGGGCTTTATAAAGACATCTTCGATGCCTCCGCCCGCAGCATGAATGTCGATAAGATAGCAAGCACTATTACAGACTGAAAATATGACAAAATAAAAAAATAGCAGATTTTTGCTCAAGAATCTCGTTTCTTTGTGCAAAAATGAGTATCTTTGCAGCCAAATAGCAAACAAATGAAGAGATATTTCATATTTTTATTGTTATCTGCTGCAATGATCGCTTCAGCACAGAAAGCACCGGCGGTGGAGGATGCAACCATCGTGTTTACCCCTCAATGGACGGCACAGGCGCAGTTTGCGGGCTACTATGTGGCCGAGGCCAAAGGTTTCTACCGTGAGGCTGGCGTAAATGTGAGGATTGAGCACCCCTCGTCCACATTTCCTGCCATGAGCCGTCTGCGTAACAACCACTGTCAGGCCACGACACTGCAACTCTGTCAAGCGATGGAGATTATAGACAATGGCATACCGCTGGTAAACATACTTCAGACATCTATGAACAATGCGATGGTCATCGTGTCGGCACGAGGAAAGGACCCGCTGAAGCAGAAGGGTGCCAAGGTCGGCATCTGGAGTGTGGGTTTCGGACAATTAGCCATCTGCATGAATATCAAGGATCACCTGAATTACCAGTGGGTGCGTTTTGCTCAGGACATCAACCTGTTTGTAGCGGGCGCTCTCGATGCAATGCTCGCCATGAGTTACAATGAGTACTATCAGCTGGTGCAGGCTGGTATTGAGATGACCGACAAAAACGTATACCGGTTTTGCGACCACGGTTACAACGTTCAGGAAGACGGTGTCTATATGACCCGCGACTACTTCGAAAGCCACCGCGACCAAGCCGTTAGATTTGCAGCAGCCAGCCGTAAGGGCTGGGAGTGGACGGCCCAGCATCCTGATGAGGCATTAGACATCGTAATGCAGTATGTGGACCGCGAACACATCGCCACCAACCGTGTCTTACAGCGACTGATGCTTAAGGAAATACTGCGCCTTCAGGTAGACCGTGAATCCAAGAAACGCGAGTTCCGCCTTCGTCCTGACATGCTACAGCTGGCCAATCGCCTCATGACAGATAACAAGATGCTCTCTCGCGAGATCACCTACAACGAAATCACAGCCAAATAGGAAAGTATGAAAGAACTCATAAAATATATCCGTCGGAAGTTGTCTGTAAGGGTCAGCCTGTGGGTGGTCTTGTTTGCAGCCATTATCTTCAACGTCGCCCTAGGCTTCCTGTTCTATCAGGCACGTGACACTGTTCGTCAAGAGGCAGTCAGCCGAGCCATGCAGATTCTGGACAAGACGTCTCAGCGAGTCGAAGGCATCCTGAACCGTGTCGAGGTCGCCTCGAACATGACCAAGTGGCTCGTGCAGCGCCATCCCGACAAGGCTGATTCGATGTTTGTGTACAGCCGTGGCATGTTGCTCAACAACCCTGACTTCTATAGCTGCTCCATTGCCTTCGAACCTTATTATTTCAAGGATAAGGGGCGTTACTTCTCTGCCTACTCCAAACACCTCGGCGACAGCATCCGCTCCATTCAGGGCGGTAGCGACAACTACCAGTATTTCTATATGGACTGGTATCTCATGCCTACGCTGCTCGAACATCCTTGCTGGACGGAGCCTTACTTCGACCTTGATGTAGCCACCAATACCAGCGAGATGGTTACGACCTACTGTCAGACCCTCAAGGACAGGCAGGGAAAGATGATAGGCGTCATCAATACCAGTCTCTCTATAAACTGGCTGTCGAATACCATCTCAGCCATCAAGCCTTATCCCAACTCTTATAGCATCATGATAGGCCGTGGCGGTACCTACTTCGTACACCCGGACACCACGAAGATTACGCGTCAGACCATCTTCACTCAGACCATGGAGACGCCCGATACAGCGCTGACCGCTTTGGGTCATGCCATGCAACACGGCGAGGAGGGTATGAAGCAGATGGACATCAACGGCAAGCACTGCTATGTCTTCTATAAGCCTCTCGGACAGACAGGATGCTCGATGGCCATCGTCTGCCCCGAGAACGATATCTTCGGCGGTTTTGACCGCTTGCGTCGCACCGTCATGACCATTGTTACTGTCGGTCTGCTGTTGATGCTCTACCTGTTCATCCGCATCATTACCCGCGAGCTGAAGCCCCTGCGGCGGCTGGCTAAGGAGGCAGAGACAATCGCTTCCGGAAAACTTGATGCCGAACTGCCCGATTTCCAGCGCATCGACGAGATTGGTCAGTTGAGCCATTCATTCGGCAATATGCAGCAGTCGCTGGTGAAATACATCGACGAACTGAAGACCACCACTGCACAGAAAGCCTCGATAGAGAGCGACCTCCGCATCGCCAGCGACATACAGATGGGTATGCTGCCCGAGAACTTCCCCACCAAGGCCGACCGTGACGACGTACAGCTCTACGCCTCGCTGACCCCCGCCAAGGAGGTGGGTGGCGACCTGTTCGACTTCTATTTCCGCGACGAGAAGCTCTTCTTCTGTATCGGCGACGTCTCAGGCAAGGGCGTGCCAGCCTCCCTCTTTATGGCCGTCACACGCTCTGTCTTCCGTACCGTGTCAGCCCATGAGTCCCAACCCGACCGCATCGTGACTACTATCAACAAGACCATTGCCGACATGAATAAGAACCACATGTTCGTCACCCTTTTTGTCGGTGTCCTCGATTTGCCCACAGGGCGTCTGCATTACTGCAACGCCGGCCACGATGCCCCGTTGCTTGTCGGTGCTGGCGTCGGCGAACTGCCCTGCGACGCGAACATTCCCGTCGGTTTTATGCCCTCATGGAAGTATTCGCTGCAGGAAGCAAAGATTTTCACCGGCACCACTATTCTTCTCTTCACCGACGGACTGACCGAGGCCATGGATGCAGACAATGCACAGTTCAATATGCAGCGCGTCAACGACGTGGCATTCAAGGCCCTTTCCCAGCAAAAGCAAGAACCTAAGCAGCTCATCGAACAGATGACCGATGCTGTCCATCGGTTCGTAGGCAATGCCGAACAAAGCGACGACCTGACAATGATGGCCATACAATACATCCGTCAGCAGAGTGATGTGCAGATGCGCAAGAGCATCGTCCTGCTCAACGACACGAAGGAAGTTCCTAAGTTGACAGCATTCGTAAAGGAGGTTTGCGAAGCCGTAAAACTAAGTCCTGACGAGACCAACCAGGTGAAAGTCGCTATCGAGGAAGCCGTTGTCAATGTGATGAACTACGCCTATCCTTCCGGTACGCGTGGCGACCTGACCGTCGAGGCCGCATCGAACAATTTGCGTCTGAAGTTCACCATCATCGATTGCGGCAAACCCTTCGACCCCACCGTCCAGACAGATGTGGACACCACGCTTCCGGCCAAGGATCGTCGCATCGGAGGTATGGGCATCCATATCATGCGACAGTTTATGGATTCCATCAATTATGAGCGTATTGATAACCTCAATGTACTGACATTAAGAAAGAAATTAAAAGATAAACAACAATGAAAACGACAATTCTAGAACAAGACGGCAACATGGTTGCCATTCTGGAGGGCGCACTCGATACCTCTGCCGCCCCAGAAACTGAAAAGGCTATGAGCCCGTTGAACGACGCGAACGGTAAGAATATCATCATCGACTGTACAGACCTGGTGTACATCTCTTCAGCTGGTCTGCGCATCTTCCTTGGCATTCTGCAGAAAGCCCAGGAAAAGGGCGGACATGTCTACATCAAGAACATCAACGACAACGTCCGTGCCGTCTTTACCATCACAGGCTTCAGTAACATCTTCGAGTTCATGTAAACCGGCATACGTATGGGTAATAAGGAAAAGTTAGACCCTCATGGCGAGGCCCTGCTACAGCAGTTCCGCGAACTGCGTCCTACACTCGACCGACTGTCACAGGTGGCTTACGACTTGCTGCGCCATGCATTACGTGAGCAGGGCATCTACGTGACGGCTATCGAGCACCGTGTAAAGACAGAGACCTCGCTGGCAGGAAAACTGGAACTGAAGGGTGCGAAATACAAGACCATCGAAGACATAACCGACTTGGTGGGCGTGCGCATCATCACTTTCTATAGCGACGAGGTGGACAAGGTGGCTGCCATCGCCAAGCGTATCTTCGACATCGACTGGAAGGAGAGTGTGGACAAACGCAAACTGCACGAACTGAACGCCTTCGGCTACAACTCGCTGCACTACATCTGCCGATTGAAGGAAAAGGATGCTGTCGATGCCAACAAGAACCCGCGCTTTGAATTGCAAATGCGCACGGCCCTGCAGCACGTTTGGTCAACCATTGAACATGACACCGGCTACAAGGGTGAAGTGAAGATTCCACAGGAGTACCGTCGTCAGTTCAGCCGTATGGCGGGCCTGCTCGAACTGGCCGACGACGAGTTTAGCCGATTGCGCACCGCGCTCACCGACTATCGTCGCCAGACGCTGGCGCTGGTTAAGAACGGACAGCTCGACGACGTGCAGATGTCGCGTGAGACGTTCCGCGGCTATCTCGACTTGAAGCCCTTCGACCGTCTGAACCACCGTATCGCTGCAGTGAACCAGGCGGAGATCTATCCCGTCTCGGTGATGTCATATCTGCCGGTGCTCGAATCCTTCGGAATGGAGACGCTCGGCGATGTCCAGCGCTTCATCGATGAGAACAGCGACGATGCCTACCAGCTGGCGCTCTCGCAACTGGCAATCACCGACCTCGACCTTCTCTCCTCGAACACAGCCCTGCAGTATCTCTGTCTGGTCTATGTCCTGAAGCATGACGGCGGGCGTGAGGGCCTGAAATCGCTCTATGACATGATTAATGGTGAAAGCGATGCCAACGCCATCGTTGCCGACATGATGATGGAACAGGCCAAGACGCTGAAGTTTATGCAAAAAGAAAAGTGAATTGAGATATGGAATCTATCATGTTCTTAGGCTTTGGCCTTGATGCCTGGATTACCATCGTCACGGTGCTGGGCATGTTCAGCATTCTGCTGTTTACCAAGTGGCGCACCGACCTGGTGTTCCTTGGAGCCATCGGCATGCTTTACGTCACGGGCGTGCTTGATGCCAAGGAGGCATTCTCGGGTTTCAGCAGCACATCGGTCATCACTGTCGGTGTGCTGTTCGTCGTTGTTGCCGGACTGACGTATACCGGCGTGTTGCAATGTATTGTGAAGTATCTGCTCGGTACGCCCGACAGTTACGCGAAGGCGGTGACACGACTGATGCTGCCAGTGGCAGTGCTCAGTTCGTTTCTGAGCAACACGACTGTTGTGGCCCTCTTCGTGAAAATCGTTAAGATGTGGGCAAAGAAACTGGGTGTATCACCCTCAAAACTGCTCATACCCCTGAGTTATGCCTCAGGCATGGGTGGCGTCTGTACCCTCATCGGTACGCCGCCGAACCTCATTATCAGCGGACTCTACGAAGAGACGACGGGCGTAGCGATGAACGTACTGACCACCACCATTCCTGGTCTGTTCTGCCTGGCCGTCGGCGTACTGTCGGTCATTGCCATGCGCCGTCTGCTGCCTGACCGCAAAACATCTGACGATGCTTTCGAGTCGACTGGTGAGTACACCGTGGAGTTGCGTGTGCCGTCGGACAATCCGTACATCGGACAGACACTGGGCGAGGCTGGACTCTACCACGTCCAAGGCGGTAGCCTGATAGGGTTGTACCACTTTGACGATGTGCCATTGCCCCTCACCGAGGACGAACCCCTGATGGGTGGCGATCATCTCGTGTATGCCGGTCAGATAGATGTACTGGGCGAGATGGCTGATAAATATCAATTGGTGGCTGCCGACCACCATGTGTTCTCCATGGATGAGTTGGATCCGAAGAGCCAGATGCACACAGCATACGTCACATTTGGCAGCCCTCTTATAGGCCATACCATCGCCGGTAGTACTTTTGAGAAGGACAATAACCTGGTTGTTGCCGCCATTGCTCGTAGAGGCCAGCGCATCAACGAGGCGCCGCGCAATGTGGTGCTGCAGGCAGGCGACACGCTGCTGATGGTATGTCCCCGAAACTTCAATGCCAATACCGAGACACTGCGAAAAGCCTTGCACTTCTTCGATTCCGACGACATACCCAACTTCGGATATGGAACGCTGTTCTCCACTCTCATCATGATTGCCATGGTAGCCCTTTCAGCATTAGGCGTCATGCCTCTGTTGCAATGTGCCTTCCTGGCAGCAGCAGCCATGCTCATCTTCCGTTGCTGCAGCATGGACCAGGCCATGCGGGCTATCAACTGGGAAATCCTGATGGTCTTTGCCGGCAGTGCTGTCCTGGGTCTCGCCATCCAGAAAACAGGCATCGCTGAGTGGCTGGCTAACGGCATCCTCGATGTCTGCGGCACCAATCCGCTTGTGGTTATGACTGCCATCTGCTTTGTCGGTACCTTCATTACTGAGTTCATCTCGAATACGGCAGCAGGTGCCATGTTCTTCCCCATCATGTACGAGGCAGCCGAGAAACTGGGCTATGAGCCTTTCCCCTTCCTTGTCGCATTGATGGTGAGTGTCAGCAGTAGCTTTGCCACGCCTATCGGATCACCTACGCACATGCTGGTCTACGGTCCCGGCGGCTACCGCTTCAGCGACTTCATGCGCATCGGCTTGCTGATGAACATCATCATCCTTGCCGCAAACATTTTTATTGTCAACATCGTATATCCATTAACGCCATTGCAATAATAAAAAAATAGAATAATGATTACATTTACATTGAGCCTTGTGGCTCTTATCTTAGGTTACTTTTTCTACGGACGTTTCGTAGAACGGGTGTTTGGACCCGATGACCGCGTAACGCCTGCCGTGGCAAAGGCCGACGGGCTGGACTACATCGTACTTCCGTCATGGAAGATTTTCATGATTCAGTTTCTGAACATCGCAGGTACAGGTCCTATCTTCGGTGCCATCATGGGTGCGAAGTTCGGACCTTCTGCCTATCTGTGGATTGTCTTCGGCTGCATCTTCGCCGGAGCTGTTCACGACTATATGAGCGGTATGCTCTCCATGCGCCACGACGGTGCCGGTCTGCCCGAGATGATCGGTCAGTACCTTGGCAAGACCACGAAGAACGTGATGCTGGTGTTCACCGTACTGCTGCTCATCATGGTGGGTACGGTATTTGTGTACAGTCCTGCTGAGATCCTGCATTCCATGGGTGGTGACACCATGATGTGGGTGGCCGTCATCTTCTGCTATTACATCATCGCCACGATGCTGCCCATTGACAAGATCATCGGTAAGGTTTATCCGCTCTTCGCCTTCTCGCTGCTTTTCATGGCAGGCGCGCTGATGGTGTGGCTCTTCCTGCACTGGCCGACAGTGCCCGAGCTTTGGACGAACTTCTACAACATGGGAGCCGCTACTGAGCCCGACAAGTGGACTGACAACATCTTCCCAGCCCTGTTCATCACCATCGCCTGTGGCGCTATCTCAGGCTTCCATGGCACGCAAAGCCCGCTGATGTCGCGTTGTGTGAAAAATGAGCGCATGGGACGCCCCATCTTCTATGGTGCCATGATTACCGAAGGCATCGTGGCGCTCATCTGGGCAACAGTGGCTTCGTGGTTCTTCTACGGTGAGCCTGCTCCCGGCTATGAACTGATTGAATCTGCCAAGGCGGGCTTCCACACATCGGCGCCTGCTGTGGTGAATCTTGTCTGCAACGATTGGCTCGGTTTTGCAGGTGCCATCCTGGCCATGCTCGGTGTGGTGGCTGCTCCGATTACTTCTGGCGATACCGCCTTCCGCTCCTGCCGTCTAATAGTGGCCGAGTGGCTGAAGTTGAACCAGCGCCCCATCCCGAAGCGCCTCGTCATCTGCATCCCGCTGTTTGCCATATCGATAGCCATGCTCGTCTGGCAGATTGAGAACCCCGACGGCTTCAACACCATCTGGCAGTACTTCGGCTTCTCCAATCAGGCACTGTCGGTATTCACCCTCTGGGCCGTCACCGTCTATCTGGTGCGCCAGAAAAAATGCTATTGGATCACGCTGATCCCCGCGCTGTTCATGACCACTGTTTGCTCTACGTTCTTCTTTATCTCCAAGCAGACACTCCATCTGCCCGAGAACGTTGGCTATCCTCTGGGCATCGCCTGCCTCGTTGTGGCTTGCGTATGGTTCGCTATGTGGTATAAGAAAGAAAAGGAAAAAATAAACAAATAAATTATGAATAAAGGTGTAAAAGGTACGCTCGCCGCCATACTACTGATCTGTGGCGCAACGACAGTTAGTTATAGTCTGACCTCTTGCAAGGAGGCAAATTCAAAAAACGATAATCCCGTGCAGCAGGTGCAGAGCACTGAGCTCATCCGCACGTCACAGAGCTGGGACGGTGTAGAGTTGCCCGACTATTTAGTAGGACGCCCTGAACTGGTGGCAGTGAAGTATGTGTTCCCTGCCGGTAAGAAGCTGGGCTGGCACCACCATCCCGTGATGAACTACGGTATTCTCGTACAGGGTGAGCTGACCATCATCGGACAGGACGGCAAAGAGAAGATTGTCCATGAGGGCGAGGCCGTCGTAGAGATGGTAAACACCATCCACCACGGCGAGAACCGCGGTAAGAAGGATGTCATCCTCTACATGTTCTACCTCTCGCAGAAAGATCTGCCGCTTGCTGTTCAGCACCCGGAGATACCGTTAGATTAAAATTTATAAATCCAATCATTCGCTCAACATGACAGGAAACGAAGACACAAGGAAAGAGAACGGCGAGAAGACGCTGCGTTCGCCAGAACAGATCAATGACAGTCTGCGCATCACATCGATACCGACTTATCTGTTAGCTGGGGCGATTAGCGTACTGCTTTTGGCGTTCATCGTATGGGGCTTTTTAGGAAAGGTGAGCGACAAGGCTTACTATTCTGGCGTCGTGTTCCCCGTGCAAGGCACGACGGATATCACCCTGCCCAACAAGGGAATGGTGCGCATGATGCTGGTGCATAATGGCGACAGCGTGCACCGTGGGCAGACGGTGGCACAGGTGTCCATCGGCGACAGTCACAGTTTCCTGACGAGTGGGGTAGACGGTCTGGTCATCAGCACGAAGACGGACAATGAACCCTTCGAGGCCTTCGAACCCATTGTGAGCGTGATTGACGGCGATGCTGCAGGCGAACAGTCGCAGCACACCCAACTTATCGCCTATGCCGACAACGAGGCACAACGCGACCTGCGTATAGGCATGGAGGCCCAGGTGTGGCCCTCCGACGAGAAACGTGATGAGATAGGCTATGTCCGTGGACGCATCACTCAGGTGGTGCGCTATCCTGCCGCTGCCGACGAGGTGCGCCAGACACTGAAATCGAACATCTTGGCCAAGCGGTTGTTGGAACAGGGCGATGTGGTCTATGAGGTGCGTATCGACCTGCTGCGATTGCCTGAGGACTCCACGCGCTATGACTGGTCGTTCGGAGAGCCAGCTGACGTGAGCATGGGTATCGGCACCTACTGCTCAGTACTCACCGAGACAAAGCGCCGCAGCATGTTCGAGTACCTGTTTGAGTCGGCACGAACGCGCTTCCGTAATCTAAAGCTAAAGATGGAATAATGAAGCAGCAGCAAGCACCGAAGAAACCTGGCCTGTCAGTGCCCGAAGCTCTCAGATATTTCCTGAAGGGCAACCTGATGTTTGTGGTCAGCGGTCTTGTGGCCTACATCATCGGTGACGCTGTAAGTTTGCTTCCACCCCTGTTCCAGCAGGTATTTACCGACAACGTTATTACCCACAAGAATCCCGAATGGTTCACGCCGTTGCTGGTTATTTACATCTTGCTGTTTGTGCTGGAGTTGGCTGCCTGGATATCGCTCTCAATACAACGCAAGAAAGACAGCGCGAAACTGGGCATCACCATGTCGTCAAGGTACTTGTGGAACGTGCTCCTCCTGCCGATGTCATTGTTCGCCCACTTCTCACCAGGCGAACTGGTGGCACGTTATACCAGTAATGCCAAGACCATCCGTTTCCTGGAATTTGCCCTGCCTTCGGTAGCCGCATTCTTCATACCCGTCATCAGTTGCTGCCTGATTATGCTTTTCAACTGGAAACTGGGCATGATTGTGGTCATCTCCATCCTGTTGCTGCTGTATGTGATACGGAGAACCTCCAAGTTGCAGAAAAAGAAAGCCATGGACATGGACGTGACGGAGTCAAGACTACAGAATATCACGATGACGGGAATGAGCAATCTGGAGACCATCAAGTCGATGGGCGGAGAGCAGTTCTTTTTCTCGCAGTGGGACAAGACCTACGTGGAGGCCATGAATGCCCGTGTGAAAACATCTACGGTCACCATCATCATCAGCTCTGTTCCGCTCCTTGTCCTGCATCTGACCAATGCCCTCATCCTGTGCCTTGGAGCATGGTATATCCTGCGTGGCGAACTGACTCCAGGTATGCTTTTGGCTTCACAAGGTCTTGTCAATGAATCCATTTGGCCTCTTAACAAGACTATCGACGCCATGATGGTGGTGATGAGAGTCAACTCGTCCATCAAGCGCATCAAGGATGTCATCGACCAAAACCAAGAAACACCCCCCTTGCGCCTGCCGGCCGATGATGAGTTGCCTGATACCGCTAAACTGATGGGCGAGATAGAACTGCGCGACGTTACCTTCGGCTACGACCGCAACCTGCCCCCTATTCTCAGCCACTTCTCCCTGAAAATCAAGTCGGGTGAACGCATCGCCCTCGTGGGCAGCTCCGGCTGTGGCAAGAGCACGATACTTAGTCTTATATCCGGCCTGTATGAACCGTGGGAAGGAGAAGTGCTGTTCGACGGAAAGCCCCGCAAGGACATCAACCGAATGAGCTTTATCAATTCCGTCTCCGTGGTGAATCAGGACGTGACGCTTTTTGAGGGAACCATTGCCGACAATGTCAAGATGTGGGACGAGTCGATTGAGGACTATGCCATGGTGCTGGCCTGTAATGACGCCCAGATCCATCAGGAAATCATGGAACGCCCAGGAGCCTATCAAGGTATCGTGGCTGAAAACGGAAAGAACTTCAGCGGCGGACAGCGGCAGCGCATAGAAATAGCCACTGCACTGGCCAAGGAACCCACCATCCTGCTGATGGACGAGGGAACCTCGGCTCTTGACCAGCATACAGAGGCCAGGGTGATGGAAAACATCTACAGTCAGGGCATGACGCTTGTCATGATTGCCCACCGTCTGGAGACCATCGCCAGCTGCGACCAGATCTACGTGATTGAACAGGGTCGTGTGACCCAGCACGGCACCCACGACGAACTGCGCCAGATGGACGGCCTGTACAGTAACCTGCTAAAATATGCCTGATGTCATGAGCTACAATCCGCTTCTTGAACAGCTAGCCCGTCGTATTGACGGTGACCGTCAGGCCATGAGAAGGACGCAGGACATCTTCCGTGCCCTGGTCGACCGCAAACTGTGGCGGCAGATGAAGTCCAGTGAGGAAATTCCATTGAGCCTTGAGAATATCGAGACATTCCTGAACGGCAAGAACATCTTCTTCCGTAACGTTGCGCTGACCGAGGGCTGGTGGAACCGGTGTACAGGCAAGGTGCTGGGATTCCTGGCCGAGGACGGCACTCCCGTGCTGCTGACCCCAGGCTTCTCGAGCTACACGTTCAGTCATCCCAAAACGGGCAAGTTCATCAAGGTGAACAAGCACACCAGCCTGCTGAAGCCAGAAGCATTGACACTCTGCTACCCCTTCCCTGACAACCAGCTGACCACTAAGGACATCCTGCACTACGCCATGGAGAGACTCAGCGCGTACGATGCGCTCTATGGCCTCCTGGCTTGTATCGGTGTCATACTCCTGACCATGTTCTCGCCTCATGTCTGCAAACTGATATTCTCTGAAATCATCCCATCGGGCGAAGCCTTCCAGATCATGCCCGTCGCAACGCTGCTTGTCGGTGCCTGCGTCGGACTGATGATGGTTCAGACGGCCCGCAACCTGGTGGTCGTTCGCATCAAGGACAAGGTGGAATATGCCTTGCAGACGGCCATGATGTCGCGCCTGTTGCTCCTGCCTATCTCGTTTGTCAAGGAGTTTACGCCAGGCGACCTTTCCAACCGCGTGCTGTCGGTTTCGCGCATCAGCGCCAGTCTCACGGCCAGCTTCATGTCAACCATACTGACATTCCTCTTCTCCGGCATCATGTTCATTCAGTTCTTCATCTATGGCGGACCGCTGCTCTTCACTGGCTTGGCAGCCATCACCATTCAGTTTATCGGCATACTCCTACAGTTCTACTATACCAGGAAGGTTCAGCTGAATGTCAATACCAGCAGTTCGCATCTCATAGGAACGCTGTTCTCCCTGTTTTCCGGCATCGGAAAAATCAAGACCTGCGGTGCCGAGTTCCGTGCCTTCCATCAATGGGCAAAGGCTTACGCGCCGGCAGATATGAACGGCAGCTATCAGCCTATAGCCAGCTTCTACATGGCCGGTATCAACTTCTGCCTGAAACTGCTGCCCATGATTATTACCATGTGGGCGGCCTGGCACTATCAGCTGCCCCTCTCCGACTACATCGCCTATTGTGCTGTACTGGCCCTCGTCTGTGGGGCTATTGACCAGTTGCAGACCATTTCCAAGGATGTGGCGCGACTGCTGCCGGAGTTACGGCTGTGTCAGCCTATTTTAACGGCTCAGCTGGAAGACAAGAAAGATGCGGTGGTCGTAGAGCAGATTACCGGTAATGTGGATATACGTGGGCTGAAGTTCCGCTATGCCGACAACATGCCCTTGCTTTTCGATGGTCTGAACTTAAAGATCAACAGCGGCGACTATGTGGCGCTCGTGGGAGCCTCGGGCTGCGGCAAGAGTACGCTGATTCGACTGATGCTCGGACTGGAACAGCCACAGGCAGGTTCCATCTTCTACGACCAATACAACCTCAGCGAGATTAATCTGCGCAGCTTCCGCCAGTTCTGCATCAGCATCTGCCTGCAGGACGGCAAGCTCATTGAGGGCACCATCCTCGACAACATTATCTTCGACAACCCCTTGCTGACGGAGGAGGATGCCTGGAATGCAGCACGCATGGCTGCCCTCGACAAGGACATCGAACGCATGCCATTGGGCATGAATACCCCCATCAGCGTCGATGGCAAAGGCGTGTCAGGCGGACAGCGACAGCGCATACTCATAGCCAGGGCACTGGTCAGGAAGCCGAGGATTCTCTTCCTCGACGAGGCCACCTCGGCACTCGACAATATCAGTCAGCACATCGTGACGGAGAGTCTGGCCAAGCTGAATTGTACGCGTGTTGTCATTGCCCACCGCCTGAGCACCATCCAACATTGCAACCGCGTCATCATGCTGCGTGACGGTCGTGTGGCGGCCGACGGCAGCTACGAGGAAATTAAAGATAAATTGGCAATTGAAGAATTGAAATAGCATGAAAGTGTCATCCATCATCGTCTGTCTTCTCCTGTTGCTCCCTGCCCGCCAGGCAAAGGGCCAGGAAACGCTAAGCCTTGACCAGGCCATCCGCCAGGCCCAGGACAGCACGATCCTTGCCTTCCAGAGCCGTCAGGAATACAGCTACCACACATTGCATTACGATGAGTTCCTGGCGCTGCGCAAACCGCAACTCAACCTGCGGGTGGCTCCGAACTACTACAGGCTTATCAGCGACCTGTCGCGCGACTATGTCTATCTGCGCAATTACGACAACCTGTCGGCTGCTGCCAGTGTCACGCTCTCGCAGAAGATGCTCGACTGGGGCGGCGAGGCCTACATCGGCTCACAGGCTATCTGGAGCGAGTATTTCAGTTCACAGTCGGCAGAGGTCAGGCAGTTCATGGCAGCCCCCATCCTGGTGGGCTACAAGCAGACGCTGCTGGGCTACAATCCCTACCGCTGGGAGAAAGCCATTGAGGACCAACGGCTGAAGGCTGCCCGCCAGCAGCACCAGTACGACATGAACAGCATTGCCGAGGAGGTGACACGCCGTTTCTTCCGGCTGGTATGCGCAAGGGGACAGGCCGAGATGTATCAGCGTAACCTGCAGACCGCCGACACCCTCTATGCCATCGCCCGCGAGAAATCCACTATTCTCATGGTCACCATGGCCGAACTGCGCTCGCTGGAGTTGCAGCGAATCAATGCGGCCAACGCCCTGACCATGGCCCGCACGGCTGAAGAGGATGCCCGCACCCGACTGGCATCCTTCCTGAGACTCGACAACGACCGTATGGCAACCCTGCTCCTGCAGTTCCCGCAAGAGGCCAGGGACGTTCCCCTGACACTTGCCGATGCCATCGGCTTGACCCTGGCAAACAGTCCTGCCTATCAGCACCAGTTAGCCGTGCTGACTGAGTCGCGCCAGCAGGAGCAGAAGGCCCAGAAGGAGAAAGGCGTCAACGTGTCGCTCGATGTCAATGTGGGTATGCAGCAGGTTGATCCTGTCATCGGCCGTGCCTTCCGTGACCAGCGTCTCTACGCCCTTGGTGCCGTCACGCTCAGCGTGCCGCTCATGGACCACGGTGCCGCCAAGAGCCGTCATGCAGCCGCCCAGGCTTGGGTGGAGCGCGAGGAGAGTGCACTCGATGAGGCAGAGCGAAAGTTGAGTGAAGATGTCACTACGACTCTGCACGACATCAATACCTATCGTCAGTTGCTGGAGCGGACCACTGAGGCTGTCGCAATGGCTGATGACGTGTTTGAACTGAACGCTGAGAACTATGCCAACGGTCTCTGCGACATCAATACCTACACGCTGGCACAGAACCGGCGCGACGAAGCCTACAACCAGTATCTGTCGGCTCTCGAGAAATACTGGATCACCTATTATCATCTACTGACACTTACAGGAACGAATTAAATGAACAGCGAGAAATGAAAAGGGAAAGATTTACTACTGCAATACTTATGGCGCTGAGCCTGGTAATGACGGCTTGCCATAACGGCCAAAAGAACGAACCTGCCAGTGGTGACGAGCCAGTCACCGCTACTGTTGAGCAACCTGTTGCCAAAGCCAAAGCGAAGCCTCTTAAGAAAGACATTGCTCCATCCACCTTTTCCTGCAAGGGCACCATCATGTCTGTCTCAGAGGTGGCTGTCGTCAGCCGTATCAATGAGCAGATTGTCATGTTGGGCGTGGAGATGGGACAGCGCGTAAAGAAAGGGCAGGTAGTAGTGCGTCTCGACCGAACCGCCACGGAGGATAAGATCGTGAAGGGACGTGCGGAACTGGAACGTGCCGAATACCAGTATCAGAACATTCTGATGGGGCAGGGGTATAAGCGCGGCGCGCTGGACCAGGCACCTGAGAACCTCCGTGAACTGGCACGCGTCAACAGCGGCTATAACACGGCGAAGGCTGCCCTTCGCCAGTTGGAGCACCAGTTGACCTACTGTACTATCGAAGCCCCGATATCGGGCATGGTGACGCAGCTCGATGCCACACTCTATGCTACGGCTGTTCCTGGTGAGACGCTGTTCAAGATTATCGACACAGAGCACCTGAAGGTGAGTTTCGACGTGCTGGAGAATGAATTGGGACGTTTCGAGAAAGGCACCGTCATCACCGTCACCCCGATTTCTTACCCCGATGACCGCCACGAGGCACGGATAACTGCCGTCAGTCCCGTAGTGGAGAAGAACGGCATGGTACACCTGGAAGCGACGCTCACACCCCATCCGCGTCTGATGCCAGGTATGTCGGCCATCGTGACAATCGAAAAGAGTGAAGAATGAAGAGTGAAAAATCCCCAACCTTTTTATTCAAGGCTGGGGATTTCCTTTGGTAGCACACGGGGGACAGGTCTGCTGTGAGTAGCGTAGCGGATTACAGCGGCCCTGTCCCCATGTGTGCGGTGCCCTAATTGTTGTCGGGCTGGTCGTCGTCACTACTCTTGGTGAAGGTCTTAGAGGCCGTCTGGCTGCTCTGACCGTCCTTGATGGCGATGGCCTTTACGGTAGCCGTGTCGCTCAGTGTGAATGCCTCGCTGTAGAGCGTGCTCTCAGCCGTAGGCGTGCTGCCGTCGGTGGTGTAGCGGATCTCAGCACCGTCAGGCCCGCTGATGCTTACTGAGGTAGTTTCGGCAAACGGCGTCTCACCACTGATGGTCGGAGCTGTTACGCTCTGACTCTCGCTTTGGTTCTGCGAGCCGCCCTCAGAGCTGCCGCCCTGATTCTGGTTGCCGCCGTTCTCGCCAGTACCGTTGTCGTCGCCCTGTTCAGGCTCCTCAACAGTACCGGGATCGGCAGAGGTCACACGCTTCACCACGTCACCGTTGCGGTCGTAACAGGTGATGTTGATGGCCGTGTTGGCCAGCTCCTCTTTCAGCGCCACCGTCGGAGTGAACACGATGCGACGGGTACGGATGAGACTCGACTTGACGTCGTTCACGTCCTCTACCGCTTGCGCGGACAAGCCAAACCTCATGTTGCCGAGACCGGGCAGGGCAACAGAGTGACCTTCAGTAGCCCAGGCCTTGATGACTTCACCGGCCCCTTTCCAGCAGGCCTGCATCACGCCCTCGCTCACACCGGAACGAATGGCTGCTTCCTTGATAACCTTCTCTGAGTCGAGTGTCGAGTACAGATCGGGCACCATCACATAACGGTACACTTCGGGACCGTCTTTGGAGAACTTAAGCTTCTTCTCCTTCGCTTTGACTTTTAATGCCATACTTCTAAAAATTTCATGGTATTAAACTATCATCCGACCAACTACTTCGGGTGGCCGATTCCCGCAGGGTTCTCCCCCTGAGTAGGGGGAGTCAGAGGGGGTCTGATCTCGCGTCATTCTCTCCTCTTATTACTCTGCAAAGTTACAAAAAATATCTGAATTATGCAAATTTTTAGGCAATTATTTTACTTAAAATGCAAAGATTTTTAGTTAAAAATACCATCTCTAAAATCCAAGCACAATAGCGGGGTCAAATAGGGAATCTTTTCCATACTTCTATATTTATGTTAGGTGCAAAGATAGGAAATCGTTTCTATTAAACCAAATATTTTTCGGTTTATTTTAATTCTCGATGCTTTACCCTTATTTTTTACGAAGCCTTCCAACACTTTTTCAATGGCTTTCCAAAAAGTGTCGGAAGGCTTCGTAGCAAGAAAAACATCGGTATGTGACACCTTTGAGGCAAGTATGTGACATATTTGTGACAGCTCTTAATAAATATAATTCCTTAAATATCAGAATCATCTGATAAGGTCTCTGTGTAGTGTCACATTGTCACAAACGAAAACCCCGAAATTTGGAATCCCCAAAGCATTTTTAAATTCTGAGTATCCAAATATCGGGAAACGCTGTGTGACTGCGTGACAGCTTAGAAGGGAAGTTCTTCTTGAACGGGCTTCTTCTGTGCTTCGTCGAAGGCCTTGACAGTCTGAATGAAGTAATAGTTGGTGCGCTTCTCACCTTCTCTCAACTGCCAACGGTCTCCATCTTTCTTCTGATTGGTTTCAGATGCCGGGTTGTAGCAGTGGATGTGATCCGCATACTGACACCACCTTTTAAGTTGTTCAGTAAAAGATTTTGGCGATATGGTACTACGTGTGTCCTGTATAAAGGCATTATACAAGGTTGTAGAGCATACCTTCCGGTTAAGGAACTCACTTCCTTCGCAGAGGTTTTCATCAAACCATTCACGAGTGTTATTACCAATTGCTGCCTGCAGTTCACGACGATTAATATGATCCATAGGCGGATCCTGGCGGCGATCCTTTTCTGGCAGGCAGAGAAACATCTGCAAGCACTCCAGCATGAAGAAGATGTCGGCTTGGAAGTCGTTTTCAGGATAATCGTCTTTTAAGAGATCCATACCAAACGTGTCGCTAATCTGACGTGTCTCACAATAGTCGTTTTTCGGCGTATTCACATGATAATAGTCGGACACTACAACAGGTGCGAAGCGGCCTTCTGTCGATGGACTATGGTCTTTCAGCGTGTTGTTGGTGGCGACAACAAACTTCGGGCTCTTACTGAACGGGATGGTGAAGGAATTCTCTTTTTTCCGCTCCACCTCCAAGTCATCGGTAATCATGGAATAGAGTGTTTCGAAGGCAAAATCCTCAGGGCACTCATCGATTATAATCAGTCCGGTACTCTCTTTTACACCCGACAGTGAGAACTGCTGATTGCTCTTCTTTGACTCCTTGCGCATGTCTTTGTAAAGCCTATGGTGCAACACGCCAACAGCCTTCATCAGGAAGCTTTTGCCGGATCTTCCGTTTCGGTCTTTTGGACTATTGCTGATCGCGTTGTCGAGTAAAAGAGGTGCATAGGCTGCGGAGGGTGATTTGTAGCGGTGCAACAGATAGCCGATGGTCAGCAGGATAACCACCAGAGCCTGCATCTCCTCGGCAGCCTCTTCGGCTGTCAGTTCCAATCCCAGTTCGTCCTTCTTGCGCCAGTGCAATCGTGCTATGTTGCGTATCACTTGCATCAATTTACT